>Ga0187892_10002004_pt1 | contig 43277 bp, 44 predicted proteins | sample MA1701073metaG_FD_139345 | JGI IMG/M metagenome (GOLD analysis project Ga0187892, IMG submission 139345) | Bio-ooze microbial communities from a basaltic lava cave in the Kipuka Kanohina Cave System on the Island of Hawaii, USA - MA170107-3 metaG ... | reverse complement strand
CGCGGATCCCGCCGCGCCGAGTGACTTGGTGAAATTCCTCGCCCGAATCCGAAGCCCAGACATCCTGCGCGCTTACGAGCGCGCCGCATGACCCTCAGCGCCGCTCAACTCGCTACTGTCCAGATAAGAAAGAAAGAATAAATAATAATAATACTCTCTCTCCTCTCTTCTCAGACCCTTTTGGCACTGATTTTCACCCCTATACGCAAATCCGTCAACTCGGCTCTGATCTCGTCTACCTTTAGAAAGTCTCCGTCAACTTGGCGGGGAGAGTTGACCCCCTGGCTACAGCTTTGGCTTATCCTCTACCCCTGTGATGGCCCAAGATTGGCGATCGGAACGCATGACCATCCGGTCGAACTTCACCAGACCTCCCTGCTTGTTCTTGCTGACCAGGATCTCGGTCAGAAGTCCATCCTCCCCCATCTGCCGGTCGATAGCCCACAGGCAGACATTGAACCGGCGTTCCCATCGAGAGTTCAGGAAATACTTTCCATCTCGTCCCCGTTCCAACTGAAGAGCCGTGATTACCGGAATCCCTCTATCCACCAGCTCGTTGCCAAAGGTGATGACGATCCGGGTCAGGATGGAGCGCTGCGAGGGCAAATCCACGTCCATGTGCTCCTGGGTCAGGTAGTCGTAGACCACCACATCGGGCTTCTGATCTCGAATCTCTTCCAGAAATGAGTTGATCTGGACTTCATCTCCCGCGATGAAGAGGGCCAGGTATTGGGAGCCTATCCAGCGGGAGTAGGCGTCCTGAGCCTCTCTTACGGAGTTTGGCCGGCGACCCAGCAAGCGGCGCGCTACGTGAAGGTAAAACGACTCCGCGTCGTCCTCGTGCTGAACAAAGGCCACTCGGAGACCCCGACCGGCATTCTCTATGGCCACATTGATGAGGAACTGGGTCTTGCCCACGTCTCCAGGAGCGCAGAAACAGACGAAGGACTTGGGCTTCAGCCCCTTGAGCTCCGTACCAATCAGGTCATGGAAGTTCGCCGGCAGAAAGGCTCGCGGTTCCAGGACTTGGGTCGGGTCGAGATGCTCAATCGAGGCTCGCTGAACCCCGCTGCCGTAGCGCAGAGTCAAGTACTTGAAGGGGCCCCTCTGGACGACCCGGAAACGGCGTTTCTGATCCCGGTCTTGTTTCAGCAAGTGAGATAAGCGGGAGGCACTGATCTTCAAGGCATCCCGGACTTCCACAAAGGAGGGGCATTTGCTCCTGTGGCGTTCGATGAAGTTTTCCAGCTCATCTGCCTTGGTCAGTTTGGATTCGACCTTATCGGACTCCTCCATCTCCTTTTCCAAGGCCCGGTCAAGCTCAACCCTGTAGTCGTCCGCCGGGGCGGGCTCCGTGCGTAGGTGCTCCACGTAGTCCAGGAGTCTCTCCAGATCGGTCTCCCGCGAGGGAGCTTCTTTCCGGAGCAGATCCAAGAAGCCTTGGTCTCGCTCCTGGCGTACGGGAAGGCCTGTGTTGTAGCCGGCCGCGATCTCGCCTACGTCTCGGAGGGCCCGGAAAGCAGCCCGGCCAGCCAAGGTCGTGAAGTGGTCTTCCTCCAGGAGGGAAAGGGCCAAATCGCGAAAGGATGAATCCAGCGATAGATTGTGTAAGACCTGTCGCTCGTAGAGTCTGCGTCGGGATGGGTTAGCCATTGCGCCGACCTCCCCTCTGCCGATCCAAGCGACGGAGTTGAACATCGTCGGCAATCGTGTGCTGGGCCTTGCGTTCGGCCTCCTTCAGCGCGTCAGTCAGGTTTCCCGCGCCAAGATCGTAGAAACGTCGTCCCCAATCCGCAGGGCCAGCAACGCAAAGCATGAAACGGCTGCTCTTGCCTGGGAAGAGACTCAGGGTCACACAGCGATACTCCTGGGTGAGATTTCCGCTACGGGAGATCTGCCAGCGCGTTCCAACGGGATCGGGCGGTAGCTCCGTGCCAAACCTTCGCTGGAAGCGCTCTAATCGGTCAAAATAGTCGCCAAAGACTGATGGACTCATGATTGTTCTCCTTGTTGTGTTGGTTGTGGCCTCATCGGAGAGTCTCCCCGAGCATTACTCGGGGAGGTTTTTGGTCTCTCCAACAAGGGGCCGATGAATCAGCAGCATCGGCACTGCTCTACCCCTCCCATCGGAGGGGATTTACTGATTACTGGTGTCCCGCCCGCTGGCCCGGACGAGACGGAGGGGAGGAAGTAACGAGGTTATGGCAACCCCCGGGCCAGTCCCGGATCCTTGGTAAGGTACTGACGATGTGGGGGACGATCGCTCGTCCCGCTCGCTGGTACGGACGGGTTTTCCGTCCGTCGTGTATTCCTCCCCCTACTTATAATGCGGGAATCTCGCGTGGATGGGGGACGATGGAGCGAGTTGCCTTGCTGGATCAGCGGGTTAGAAAATCGTCGCTAACACAAAGGTTTGTCAAATCGTGGGGGCACTCAACTAAAATGCTTCCCCTATTTCCGTGGGGACGCACCAGAACCCGGGCTAGCGCAAATCCTGGTGCTTCTGCCGGAGCCAAGCCTTTCGTTCCCAGGTTCCGTCCCCTAGGAACTCGCGAGCCTCACGTGCGCACCTGGCCACCTTAGCGGTCGCGGTAAGGGGACCTCTCGCGCCCTCAACTACAATAATAAGGCGAACTTCGGGAAAAACCAAGCCAGAAGCTGGGCATATGGCGCTCACGTCTTCTCGTCTGGGCCCGGATCCTCATTCCCTTTCGGCTCCGGTAGGCTGAGAATGGGATCCCCAGAGGGCTTGAGAAACTGGAGTCTCTTCGAAGCCTCAAGAGCGATTGCGAGTGCCTCTCGTGTCGGTGCCGTCCCATCTTCCTCGGCATCCCCCTCCGGTTCCTCGATAGCTCGAACGCGAACGTCAATGTTATAGCCCTTGTCGATTCGGTTCGCGATTTGGTTGAGGGCCGTGTGAAGCTCGGTTTGTAGCTCGTTTCGGCGTCCTTCCTCCGTATCCGCTGCGTATTGTTCGATCATCTCCTTGGCGACGACGTCGATGCCCTTCTTCATGTGGCCATTCGCGTGCGAGTCGACGCCTTGGAGCGCCTTCGCGGGAACACCCTGGTCCGAAAGCTGCTTCCTAAGACCTCGGATCTCCAAGAGCTGCTTGTATAATGCAACTATTCGCTCGACCGCCACAGCCATACACGCCGCTACCTGAGGTGCAAGGTCAAGGAACACCGTTAGGTCGGACGAAGAGATCGAGCGAATCGGAAAGCCGGATCGCGTACCAGTAGCGAGCTCCTCAAATATACCGAGCATCTTGTTTAGCGTCGCCAGCTCCTTCGCAAATTCACCAAGCCGATTCTGCACCGCATTTCTCGGAACAAGTACTCCAAGTTCGCACTCACCTGGCTCAAGTTCCTCTGCTCCAATCTGCAGTACTGCCAAGCCAGCGATAAGCTGATCTATCGAGGAGCTCACCTGCTCGAGTCTCTTCGCGATCTCAATGATCTCCTGCAGGGCTACCGACGGAGTAATCTGGTTCCGCGCGAAGATTTCTCGGATCGAGTCGCGGAGCCGCTCGCCGAAAAGGTCGAGCACACCGATCTCCGAGAGTGCCTGCTTCCATGCCGGTGTGAATGCGTTGATTGTCGCCTCTCCGAGCACTTGATCCAGCTGCCGCAAAGACTCGCTCACCTGCTGCTGATGGGCGGGCTGCTGAGGCTGGTTGACCTGGTTCTGGAGGGCGTCGCGAAGTTGCTGAAACAGCTGGAGCGCTTTGGTTTTGCGCAGGTCATCGCGGATAGCTCGCACTACCGCATGAAGGCGTTCAGCGTTCACCTGTTCTCCCCATCCCTAGCCTCGGTGAAGTCGGCATCGTTGCCTAATCTCACGGCAGTCGGCTCCAGCAGCCGGTTACGCGGCTGGCCAGAATCTAACGACAACAGCCAGATTGAAGATGGTCACGAGAACGACAAGGAGCACCGTTAGCGTTGACCCGGCAGGAAGGGACCCTCTGATCGGATAGATGATTGCGTCTCCGATGGAATCGTGCGATGGAAGCCGCGGGCTGGAGTCGAAGGGTTGGCCCCAACGCTTCTCGAGATCAGCGAGCCGATCCATGTGACGGTTGGCGTCGATTTCGTCCTTGAGGGAAAGGAAGCAGAGAATCCCAATCAGTAAGAATCCAAAGGCGGCCAATCCGAGTGTCTCAAATGAGGAGAGCTGGACTCTGGAAAGTGTATAGAGCCAAGCTCCTTCGATAGTAAGCATCGTTTGAAAGCGGCTCCAGCGAAGTCGGTCTTGGTAGCGATAGAACTCGGCATCCTGTTCGTAAATCGCCGAATCCGCTGCGAACGGATGGTGGTCGTACGAAGTACCTGTCGACATTCTCGTCCCTCCTTCGGCCGCCCAAGTAATAGTCGGCGCGCCGCCGCGGCCAGGCCGAGGCCCAGAGGCTACACCTCGCGGCGGCGACGGATCAAGAGCGCTTCGCTTGAGCGTGGAGCGGCGCTCGCGGGCGCTCCTGGTCGCGCTGGGGCGCACGATCGCGACGTCCCGAGGGAGCCGGCCAGGCGCGGTAGGTATTTCGCGGTAGAGAAGCCAGCCCGGAGCCCCGACGCGCGGCCGCTTTCCGAGTCCCGATGACAGGCATAAGTGGAAAGCCAGAAATCCTCAAGACGACCGGAAGTACGGATGGGCCAGGATGCAAGCGTTTGCGTCTTCTTTGCGCAACTCCACGGTCGATCGAAAGCTCGTGCTCAAGGCCCGAGTCCCAGCACGCCGATGTAAGGGTTAGGAAGCCCGGAGGTTCCCACGATGGGTGACGAGTGGACTACAGACGACGAAGACGAGGAAGACGAGCCGGAGTGCGAGTATTGCTTCCAACCGGCAGAGGATTGTCAGTGCTCCGATCCAGACGATTAGGCGGCGGGTTGCAAACGTTTGCAGCCGTTCAGGGGGTATCTGGCGCGACGGGTTCGTCTTCCGGCTGGGAAAGAGCTGCGGGGTTGGCCTTGATCCATTCGACGGCTTCGGGATGCTCCCGGTACTTCAAGAGGAGTTGGGCCGGAACCCGTCTCGCGTCTGCCCGTCGCTTGCCGCGGGAGATTGCCTCGCGATGTCCCTCTGACAGGCGGCAACCGAGTTTTGCTGCGCTCATTTTGGCACGCGTGCTCGCGGACTTCCTAGAGCCAGGTTTGGGGCCGCGCTTCCGAGCCATCTCGGCGAAGTGGATCGGCATGTATTACGCGAGGATTGATTAGTTTGGTGGTACGTTTGCAGGGGCTACCGGCATTGCCGGTTACTTGCCTGTATTGCTGGCTACTTGCTGCGTAGACAACCTCACGGCACCGTTTCTATTGACTGCCTTGGGTAGGACAACCCTTTCACAGAGAGGTTTCGCAAGTCCCAGCCGGAGCGACTGAAAATGGTCCGGCAATCAGTCCAGTAAAGCCCCGTGAGGGGCCCACATCCATACTGAGAACTGCCAAAACAGTCGCCAATCAAAACGCGGCTGATTCGAAAATAAACCGGCTGGCAACTGAGGCGAGAGAGCCGTTCCACGACCCCGACCCCTGAAGGTCGGGCACTGGGACGTCCCCTCTCGCCTTTCGTGCTTTCAGGGGTCGTGGTCACTGAGCGTCGATCGTCTCCGAACGAGCGACGCCGCAAAGGAGCTTGCGATGAGCAAGCACAACACGACGGCCAGCCGGAAATCCCGGAAGACCAACCCCGATCAGAGGACCCTTTCGCTCGAGCAGGAGACCGCAAAGGCGGTGGAAGCGGCATCCGCTCCCAACGCCGAAGCGGTACCGGCTCTGGCTGCGCCCGCTAAGGAGGCAACACCCGAGACCGAATCGTTCCAGCGGATCCGGCACCGATGCGAGTCGCACACGTCACCGAGCGAGCGGTGCCTCGAACTGCTCCAGCAGGAGAGGTACTCCCTCTACGAGATGGGTGGCCTTCTGATGCGTCTCCGCAAGGCTCTACTCAACCCTCAGTTCAGGGATCGTCACTTCGACGAGTGGGTGTCGAAATGCCTCCGCATGGCTCCGAGCCGCGCTCGCTCGCTCATGCGGATGTATCGCGCCATCAACAGCGCGATCGACGGCAAGAGACTGACGTACGAGCAGCTCAACGGAGTGGGATTCTCCGCTCTGCTCGCGCTCGTCCCGATCTTCGAGTCGTCGAAGAAGGACACGAAGGTGCGGGCCGAGGTGCCCCGTCTGATGGACGTGGCTCGCGAGCGTCCCTTCCGGGAACTGGTGGCCGAGGCTCAGACGGTACGCAAGCCGACGAAGCCTGGACGGATGTCCGACCCGATGAAGCTCCTCTCCTCAGCGTTGGACAGGGTGTTCGAGGACGCAGCGAATCCCGAGGAGACGGTTAGGAGCATCGTCAAGCTGCTCCAGAAGCGCGTCATCGGACTCCGCCTTCGCATCACGGTTGAAAAGACCGTGCTGCGGAAGAGGGTGAACGAACGCGCCGAGGAAGTCGCGGCCGCGGCAGCGGCTCTCCGCGACATCGCGGCTGACTCCGAGGCAGACGACCAGGACGACCGGGACGGCGTGACCACGCTCGCGGTCGGGAAGGTCGCCTAGCGTAAGGTTCGGGGGGTTCGACCGCAGGGTCGGCCCCCCCCCTTCCTATTTCAACCACGCGTTGACCCGAGCGGATCTGGTTGGGAACGGCGATGGGTCGTCGCCTCGGTAAGCCTCAAAGCCTGCCGCATTTGCCCCCGGGGGCAAGGCTTGGCATGGAAGCGCGGCCGTGCGCCAATGCCTGGCGAATGGCCGAGCGCTTCGGGAGGATCCGGACCCGCACCCACCGGGGAAAACTTCGGTGGTACGCGGACTTCGGCCGCTTTGGCCGGGTCTGGAGTCTGCGCGGGGAACCCTTCGAGTCCCGTCCCGAAGCGGAGTCCATCCTACGGGCCATCCAGGGGGACGTCGCCCGGGGTACCCCGAAGCGCCTGGCCGTGGAGAAGTGGCTCCCGGCCAGCTCCCAGGCCCATCGCGTCGAGCGCTGGCTCGGGCTCTGGCTCGAGGATCTCGAGGCCCAGGTCGCCAGCGGGGAGCGGTCCCCGAGCTACCTGCGCGAGATCAAGCGCTGGGCGAAGGCCGGGCCACGCGGCTACCTGGCGGTGCTCGGCCCGCAGTCAATCCACGCGCTCGACTACACCGCGCTCCGGCAGTGGCAGAAGAAGCTCGCGGAGCACGGGCTGCGCGGGAAGACGCTCTGGAACGTCACGGGCGGGCTGTCGTCCTTCCTGGGGTGGCTGGTGCGCACCGGAGTGCTCGAGCGCGTGCCCCCTGTTCCCTGGCCGCGCTATGACGAGCACGTGCCGCAGATCGTCCGTCCCGAGGTACAAGACCGCATTCTCGAGGCCATCCCGGATCGCAAGCGCGGGGTGTTCCTGGTCATGGCGCTCCTCGGGCTGCGACACAGCGAGGCCTGGGCGCTGGACGGGCGGGACTACCGCGACGGTCGCCTGTGGGTGCGCAAAGCCCGCAAGGGACGGACGCTCGACTCTCCGCTGCGGGGCACAAAGAACCGCAGGCCCCGGGTGCTCCCCGTGCCCGATGCGCTGGCAGCGTGGATCGAGGAGCACGTGCCGCGGGAGACGCTGCTCCAGGGAGGCCCCCTCTTCCCGAACCCGCGCACCGGCAAGGCCTGGTCACCCACCAGCTTCCGGCGCACCTGGGAGAAGGCCTGCGAGACCGCGAAGCTCCCGGTGCTCAAGCCGTACGAGACCCTGCGGCACTCGACCGCGACAGAGTGGATGCGGCGGGGGGCCAGCGAGCGGGAAGTCCAGGAGCTGCTCGGGCACCGCACCCGGCACGCGACTCCGCGCTATGCGCGACTCGCGGACGAGCGCCTGGAGAGCATCGTGGGGCGTCGCCGCGACAGCGGGTAGGAAACGCCGGGGTCTCAGGGCGCCGGCGGAATGCCTTCTCGAACAGCCTTGATGCGCGCCAGATCATCCGGGTCGAGCCGGATAACGACGTCGCCACCTCTCTCGCTCTTCCAAAGCTTGATCGCGTCCTCGACCGCAGCATTGACCTTGCCGGGGTGGTCGGCCTTCGCCTCCTTCGACACCAGGAGACGGGGGCGCCTCCGATCCCTGGACAAGAAGAGCGTGTCACCGCACCCCCGGTCTCGAATCTCGAACTCGCCGAACCCGCGATCGTTGAGTCGCCGGCAGATCTCGTCGTCGATCATCACGCCCACCGATGTGGCGCCCATGTGGCGCCCACGAAGAATCGCTCTTGTAACTGATTGATTTCGCGAGGTGTTTTGGTGGAGGCGGCGGGAATCGAACCCGCGTCCGCATGGCGTCCGGCCAGCGCGTCTACGTGCGTAGGCTCCGCTCGTTCTCGGCGCCGGCGGTCGCAGAGTCGAGACCGCCGATGCCCAGCTCCAGTTGCTCTCGCCTCCGGCTCGTAGGAGCCGCGTTCCGGAGGCCAGCCTTCTGATGACGCCCGCGACCCGCTAGAAGGCGTCACGGACGGGCGTCGCTACGCTAGTTTCAGCTAGGCAGCGAGAGCGTAGTCAGCGTCGGCAGTTGTACTACCAACAGTGCCGCCTGTTTTGCGACGGTGCGACGACGTCGGCACGCAGCGCTCGCTTTCGACCACCCGTCGAAACCGATCGCCCCCTGTCCCTGGACCCTTCGTCCAGCTCTCACCACAGGTTAAGTCGCGCTCCGGCGGGCGCAACCGCGGGGCCGGGCCGGCGGGCTTTGATCGAGGCGAGGGCGTCTGCGATACTCGTCGGAAGCTCGCGAAGGGCTCGAGAAACCCTGTGTGGACGGGACCGGGACCGGTCCCCGGGAGGGAAGCCGTGAAGCTCGCGCGCCTCGGGATCCTGGGACTCGCCCTCTGCCTCGGGCTCGCCGGGGCCGCCTCCGCGGCGGAGCCGCGGGCGGCCGGGGCCGAGGAGCCGCGGCAGATCGCGGGGGTCGATGCGGGGCTCCCGGGGGCGCTGGAGCGCACCGCGGTGACGCCGGTCGAGCTCGAGACCCACGAGGGCTACTACCTGGGCTACTTCTTCGCCATGACGCGCGGCGTGGCGTGGTCCACGCTCTCGCCGGCCGTGAAGCCGCTCCTCTTCGTCTTCACGGTGCCCCTCGATATCGCGCTGCTCCCCTTCGCGGCGATCGGCGGCTTCTTCGGCTGAGCCCGCGCGGCGCCGGCCGGGCGCCGCAGCGCGAAGCGCGCGAGCCAGGGGTGGCGCGCGCTCCAGACGAGCTCGAGCTCGTCGCCCAGGAGCCGCTCGAAGGGATAGCCCTGGCGCAGGCGGCTCGCGTCGAGATGGACCGGACGCCCCTCGCGCACCCAGGCGGCCAGCCGCTCCGGCTCCTCCTCCGCCGTGAAGGCGCAGACCTGCCGCGTCTGGCGCCGCAGGACCTTCCAGGCCCGGCGCGGGAGCGGCAGCTGCGTGGGCTCCTCGGGCAGCGCGACGCGCTCGGGCGCCACGAACTTCGAGGCGTACTCGACCTCCCGGGAGAGCGGCACCACGCGGCGCCGGGTCCCGCGCAAGAGGAGCGGCTCCAGGTAGACGGGATCGATCGCGCTCACGACCACCGCGTCCTCCGCAGTCTCGCGGGCCAGGGTCTCCCCGGTGATCCGGCGCGCGGGGGGCGGCGTGGGCGGCGCGGGGAGCGCCGGCAGGAGGAGCGCCAGGAGCGCCGGCGCCAGCCAGGCCCGCCGCCGGGCGGCCTCCGGGAGGAGCGCCGCGAGGCCCGCTCCGGCAAGGGCGCACAGGATCGCCAGGGAGAGGAGGTGGAAGCGCAGCAGGGGGAAGAAGAAGAAGAGGTGGAAGAGGCTCCCCGGGAGCGCGCCGAGCAGCAGGAACTCGAGCACCGGGCGGACCGCCGGCGAGCGGCGCCAGAGCAGGCTCGCGGCCCCGAGGCCGCCCAGCCCCAGGGCGGCGAGCCCCCAGGCGGAGGCGAGGCTCACGAGGTTGGCGGGCAGGAAGCTCGGCGAGAGCCAGAGCGCGCGGTAGTCCGCCCGGAGCGGAACCCAGAAGTGATACCCGGTCCGGGCCCAGCTGCCGAAGGTGGCGTGGTTGTAGAGGGCGGTCGCCAGCGCGACGGCGGCGGCGGGGGCGACGAGGAGCGCCGCCCGCCGCCAGCCCCCCTCCCGGCGCCGCCCCAGGAGGGCCGCAAAGGGGAGGAGCAGCGCGCCGAGCTCGAGGCGCAGCGCGAAGGCCGCCGCGCACAGGAGCCCCGCGAGGCCGTGGTCCGCGGTCCGCACCGGAGCGCGGCGCATCCGCGCGTAGAGCGCGCAGGCAAAGAGCCCGAAGGCCAGCGCCGGCACGTCGCTCATGATCTCCCGGGAGAGCCTGCGGAACTCGCCGAAGCTCGCCAGGGCCAGCGCCGCCGCCACTGCGCCGAAGTCGCCGGAGAGGCGGTGTCCCAGGCAGAAGGCGGCGCCCAGGGCGGCGAGGGCGAGGGCGAGGACCGGGACGATGCCGATGCCGAGCTCATCGGGGAAGAGCAGGTAGGCGGGGGCCAGGACGAGCGCCGAGAACCAGGGCGGATAGCGGGGCGGGAGGGAGACGCCCTCGATCTCCAGGTCGTAGCGGCCGAGGCTCGCGAGGCGCTGGGCGCCGACCGCGTACTCCACGCTGTCGGGGACGATCGCGAGGTCCGAGGCGCTGAAGGGGGAGCGCCAGAGCGAGAGGCCTCCGAGGAGCAGGACGAGGAGCAGCAAGAGCGCCGTCCGCGCCGTCCCGCCGTCGCGGAGCGCGGCGGGATCCCCCGCGCCCCGGCGTCCCGGTCTCACCGCGGGGCGGTCCAGACGATCGCGGCGAAGCCGCCGGCCGGGACCTCGACCTCGAAGCTTCGCGACTCGCCGCCGGCGCCCTCGAGCTCGACCTCGACGCGGTGGCGCCCCGGGGCCACGCTGGTGCGCGAGACCAGGACGCTCTCGGGCAGCAGCGTCCAGGAGCGCGTATCGGGCCGGTCCATGGCGAGGAGCGTCCCCTCCGTGAGGAGGGCCGCGATCCAGCCCACCGCCTCCCCGGCGTCACCGGCCTCCTTGCCCGCCTGCCGCGCCCCCTCCGCCAGCGCCGCCCGCGCGATCAGGCGCGAGACCGCGGCGCCCAGGATCCGGGGCTTCACCGCTTCGTACTCGCGCCGGACCTCGCGCCCGAGATCGCTCGCGAGCTCCAGGGGCGCGGCGCGCCCATCGACGCGGAGCGCCGCGCCGCGGAGCAGGCTCCCGGAGGGCGCGAGCTCCGGATAGGACACCACCTTGAGGGCGCCGTAGCCGAGCCAGCGCGGGTCCCCGGTCACGTAGGTCCCGGCGAGACCCACGGCGGCGCCGGCGGGGATGCGCTGGGGCACGCGCAGGGGGACCCGCCCGAGGCTCACCACCGTGAGGATCTCCGCGCGGCGGCTGCGGTCGCGCAGCGATTCGGGAGTGGCGGGCGCCTCGCCCAGCAGCCGGTCGAGGTGCGGCCCCCGGTAGGGCGCCAGCGGCGCGATCCGGGCCACGGGCTCGCGCAGCGTCGCGAGGGGCCCGGCCCCGAGCGCCTCCTCGTAGTAGCGCAGCGCGCGGTCCGGCTCGTTCAGGTGCTCGAAGACGAACCCCGCCAGGTAGGAGCCGAAGGCCCCGTGGGCGTGGTCCGGGTCGTATTCGACCAGGTACTGGCGCATCACGGTGAAGCGCCGCGCCTCGACGGCCGCGCCGCGGAGGTCTCCCCGCGCCAGGTAGTTCAGCAGGTTCAGGGCGTTCAGCGCGAGCTTCTCGGTGGGAGTCGTCTTGTACTTCGCGGCGCTCTCGCTGTACACGTAGCGGGCGATCTGCCCGCCCACGTCGGCCGCGATGTCCAGGACCTCGAGCTCGCGGTCGGCGACCTCGAAATCGCGCGCGCTGCGCCCGAAATCGCCCATGGCCTGGAGCAGCGTCGCGCGTTCGAGGAGCGCCAGCGGCGCATCGGCCTTCCAGTCGGACGGGAGCTCGTCCGCGCTCTCCACGCCGAGGGCGGCGTTCAGCTGCGCGAGGGCCGCCTCGTACTCCCGGGCCCCGATGGCGCTGCGGGCGGCCTGGGTGCGCTCGGAGTAGGTGGCACAGGCCGCGAGGAGCGCTGCCGCGGCGAGGGAGGCCAGGCCGAGGGCCCCGCGGCGCGCGGCGATCCTCCGCGACCGCGCGGAGGTGGCGTGTATGCGCCGGGTGCCCATGGCCCGCTGGGGTGGGCGCCTCTAGCGCTTGAGGGCCTTGCTGCGCGCCGACTCGTGCTGGAACTTGATGAGCCCGGTCTCGATCTCGACCACCTGCAGGAAGAGCGTGTACTGGACCCGCCGCGCCCGGTCGATCTTCTCCTCCACCGAGGTGACCTTGCCCGTCACGAAGTACTGGGCGCCGAGCTGGCGCCCGAGCCGCCGGGCGGAGGCCGGGTCGTAGAGGTCGCTCTGCTGGATCCCGATCTCGCGCGCGAGCGCCTCCTGGCGGGCGCGGTCCACCACCCGCACGGCGCCGCTGTTCACGAGGTTGGTCTCGATGGAGGAGAGCACCGTGAGCATCTGATCGTCGATGTGCTGGGTCGTGGCGTTCTGGATCGGCCAGATGGCGACGAGGGGCTGCCCGGGCGTTCCCTCCACGTCCTGCGCCCAGAAGCGCGACTGGTAGAGGGGGCCCAGGTTCTCGCCGACCAGGTACTCGATGTCGGCCCGGTCGAGGAGCACGCTCATGGCGGCCTCGTCCATCGCCGGGTTGTCGGTCCCGGGCCCTCCCCGGATGGCGCGCGGCGCACAGGCGGTGCCGAAGAGGAAGAGGAGGCTCACGAGGGCGACGGGGATCCGGGACATGCGCGTCCTTTCTGGCCGTGGCGGGCCCTGGGGGACCGCTGCGCAGCTTCGGCAGCCGCGCGGGGAACCAGAGGATGGCATCCCGCGGAGCCCGCGGCTACTCCGCGGGCCCCTCGCGCTCGAACTCGAAGCGCGTGACGAGGCCGTCGGCGTCGAACGCCACGTCGAGCCGGTCGCGCAGCAGCTCCGCCCCCCGCGTCGGCGACGGCGGGAAGAAGACGTACTCCTCGAAGAAGGTGCTCACGGGAGCGAGGAGCCAGCGGCCGACCGGGCCGCGCGCGAAGCCGCGGTTCGCCCGCTGATATCCCCAGTGCGCCCGGCCACTCGACTCGACGCGCACCGCGTCGGGGCTCCCGAACCAGCTCCGGATCTCCTCCCGGTGGGTGGCGCCGGGCTGGATCTCCGCGACGCGCTCCTCCCGGAGGAGCCGGCTCTGGCTCGCGCAGCCCAGCTCCAGGGCCAGGAGCGCCGTCGCGAGGCGGGCGGTGCGCACCCCGTCCGGATCGGCGGGACAGCGCGCCGGCGCGATCCGGCGAATCCCCGAGCGGCGGCCCGAGGCCCGGGCGCGGGGCCCTAGGGAGGCGGAGGGGCCTCCCGGGACGTGAAGCTCCGGATGCGCAGGGTGGCGAGGGAGGCCCAGAACCAGGGCCGCCAGGCGTCTGCGCCCTCGGCCGGAGAGTCGCCGATCGCGACCAGCAGGCGCCCGTCGCCGCTCTCGACGAAGACCAGGTCCTCGAGCCGGCCCTGCTCGGCGCTGGCGAGGGTGGCGTGCAGGGCGTCGCGGCCATCCAGCGCGATCCAGCCCACCTGGAGCAGCTGCCCGTGCGAGAGGTAGGCGGCCCCGAAGCGCGCCAGGTGCGCCTCGAGGGTCGCGTGGGGCTCCACGATCACCTGGAGCGAGGCGGAGGAGTCCCAGGTGACACCGTCCACGGCCGCCATGCCGCGCGCCGTCTCGAAGCGCATCCAGCCCTGGGGCGTGCGCAGCTCGAAGCCGCGCCGCGCGTCCACCCAGGGGGCCAGCTCGAGCCGGGGCTCCGACGGCGGCGGGGGCTCGGGCTCCCGGGAGGCCTCGGCGCCCGGGGCCCGGCGCCCGAAGACCGTGCCGCTCGGCAGCTGGTAGAGCGTGACGAAGGAGTTCACGTCGTGGATCGAGAGCTCGGGCACGCGCACGCGGTCCCGCACCACCTCGTACATCAGGTCGCCGGGGAGCGGGCTGTGGCCGCGCATGCCGAGGGCGTGGCCCAGCTCGTGGAGGGCCACCCGCTCGACCTGGTCCGCCGTGAGGAGCCCGATCTCGTCGGCGACGTAGATGCGGAGCTCCGGCACGCTGAAGTCGACGAGCAGGCGCTCGGCCTCGGGGTCGAGTCCCCGGGGCCGACAGGCGCCGCGCAGCCGCGTCATGCCCAGGGGCTGGCGCTCGGGATCGCCGGCCGGCGCGCGCTCGGGGAGGAGCCGCACCACGAGCCGGGCGTCCGCCTCGCGCTCGACGCGGCGGAAGCGAACCAGGCCCTCGAGCTCGCGCTCCCAGCGCCCCAGCGCCGCCAGGACGGCCGCCGCATAGACGGCGGGGTCGCGCGGGTTCCACTCGTCCTGGAGATCCTCCGGGATCTCGGGCGCTGCCACGTGCACCCCGAGAGGCATGGCGGCGTCGTCCCAGCGGCAGAAGACCAGGAGATCGCCCTCCGGACCCGGCGACGCGAAGCGGTGCACCATGAACGGGAGGTAGTTGGGCTCGAGCAGGTCGGGCCAGGCGGGGCGGAAGGCGAAGTAGTCGCGCCGGTCGGGCTCGTAGGGTTGCGTCGACTCCTGGAAGGCCGGCGCCGTGGCACAGCCCAGGCCGGCGAGCGCCGCCGCGAGCGGCGCCGCGGCGCGGAGCCGCCGCCTCACGGGCGCCGGCGCCCGCCCCGACCGCGCAGGGCGCGCTGCACCTCGCGCTCGCTCTCGCGCCGGCGGATCGCCTCGCGCTTGTCGGGGCCGCGCTTGCCGCGGGCGAGCGCGAGCGTGAGCTTCGCGCGGCCGTCCCGGAAGTAGAGGTCGAGGGGCACCAGCGTGAGCCCGCGCTCGGCCACGCGCCCGGCCAGGCGAGCGATCTCGCGGCGGTGGAGCAGCAGCTTGCGCTCCCGGCGCGGATCGGGGTTCGCGCGGGCGGCCTGGTCGTAGGGGCTGATGTGGCAGCCGAGGAGCAGCACCTCGCCGCGGCGCACCACCGCGAAGGCGTCGGTGAGGTTCGCGTTGCCGGCGCGCAGCGACTTCACCTCCGGGCCCAGGAGCGCGATCCCGACCTCCAGGGACTCGAGGATCTCGTACTCGAAGCGGGCGCGGCGGTTCTTCGCGACGAGCTTGCGCTCGGACGCCTGCTCGGCCATGGCGGGGAGGGTACCGGTCCGGCGGGGGGGCGCGCCGCGAGGGCAGAGCGTCTACTCGCGTTGCCGGTTCTCGGCGTCGACGAAGACGCGGATCGCCTCCCATCCCCGGCACTCCGCGTCGGGGACCTGCGCGTAGCTGCAGATGATGACGAGGTCGTGGGGCTTGATCCGGTGGGCCGCCGCGCCGTTCACGCAGACCTCCCCGGAGCCGGGCTCGCCGGCGATCGCGTAGGTGGTGAGCCGCGAGCCGTTCGTGCAGTCGTAGAGGTCGACCTGCTCGTAGGGCAGGATCTTGGCGGCCTCGAGCAGCTCGCGGTCGATCGTCACGCTGCCCTCGTACTCGACGTTGGCCTCGGTCACCGTCGCCCGGTGGATCTTGGACTTGAGCATCGTGCGGTACACGGGGGAGCCTCCCTCCGGCGTTGGCCCGGGCTACGCGGCCCGGAGCACGCGGTTGTCGATCAGACGCACCTCGGCGCCCGCCTTGCGGGCGGGGAAGAAGACGGCGAGCGCCAGGAGCGCGGGTCCGGCGAGGCGCTCCGGCGTCGGCTCGAGGGTCTCCGGGTCGCGCAGCTCGGCGTAGTCGATGCGGAGCAGCGGCGCCTTCTCGAGCTCGCTGCGCGCGGCGTGGAGCAGCGCCGCCGCCTGGCGCTCGCCGGCGGAAACGGCGCGCTCGGCGGCGGCGAGCGCCCGCGCCAGGGCCGGGGCCTGGCGCCGCGCCTCGGGCGAGAGGCGCTGGTTGCGGCTCGAGAGGGCCAGCCCGTCCGGCTCCCGCGCGATCGGCGCGCCCAGGATCTCCACGTCGAAGCAGAGGTCGCGCGCCATGCGGCGAACGACCAGCAGCTGCTGGAAGTCCTTCTCGCCGAAGACGGCGACCTGGGGTCGGGCAGCCAGGAGCAGCTTCGCCACCACGCTGGCGACGCCCCGGAAGTGACCCGGGCGCGCGGCGCCGCACAGGGGCCGCGCCAGCTCGCCGACCTCGACCCGGGTCTGGTGCCCCGCCGGGTAGAGCTCCTCCAGCGCCGGGCAGAAGGCCACGTCCACGCCGGCGCCGCGGCAGGCCGCGAGGTCGGACTCGAGGGTGCGGGGGTACGATCGGAGGTCCGCCGGGTCGTCGAACTGGGTGGGGTTCACGAAGATCGAGACCACGACGCGCTCGGCGCGCCGGCGCGCCAGCTCGACGAGACCCAGGTGCCCCGCGTGGAGCGCGCCCATGGTCGGGACGAGGGCCAGGCGCCGGCCAGCGGCGCGCTCGCCCTCGGAGAAGGCTTGGAGCTCTCGGACCCGCTCGATCACACGCACGGTCCCACCCACCTCCCCCGCCCGGCTAGCGGTAGGAGTGCTCCTCGCCGGGAAACTTGGCGCAGGCCACCTCGTCGGCGAAGCGGCGCGCCGCCTGGGAGGCCAGAGCGCCCAGGTTCGCGTACTGCTTCACGAAGCCCGGCGTCCAGTCCGAGAGGCCCAGGAGGTCGTGCATGACGAGCACCTGGCCGTCGCAGCCGACCCCCGCGCCGATCCCGATGGTGGGGATCTCGAGGGTACCCGTGATCTCCGCGGCGAGGTCCGCCGGCATGCCCTCGAGCACGACCGCGAAGGCGCCCGCCTCCTCCACCGCCCGCGCATCGGCCAGCACGCGCGCGCGGCTCTCCTCGCTGCGGCCCTGGACGCGGTGCCCGCCCATGCGGTGGATGGCCTGCGGCGTGAGCCCCACGTGGCCCATCACCGGAACCTCGGCGGCGACGATCCTCGCGATCGCCTCGCGCACCGCGAGGCCGCCTTCGAGCTTGACGGCCTGGGCACCGCCGTCCTTCACGAGCCGGATGGCGCTCCGCACGGCCTCCTCGGGCGAGACCTGGTAGCTCCCGAAGGGCATGTCCCCCACCACGAGCGCGCGCCGCGCGCCGCGCGCGACCGCGCGCGTGTGGTAGACGACCTCGTCCAGGGTCACCGGGAGGGTCGTGTCCTGGCCCTGGATCACGTTGCCGAGCGAATCGCCCACCAGCAGCACGTCGATCCCCGCGGCGTCGAAGATGCGGGCGAAGCTGCAGTCGTAGGCGGTGAGCATCGCGATGCGCTCGCCGCGCCGCTTGCGGCGCGCGAGGGACGGCACGGTGACGCGCTGCTCGCGGCTCGACTCGACGTGGACGGCCGACATGGGGCCCCTCCGGGTCCCGCGCGGGCCTTTCTGCCGAGAAAAAGAAACGCGCCTGCCGGAGAGCTCCGGAGGCGCGGCGAACCGAGACCCGCGGTCGGGGGGACCCGCTCCGCCTTCCCTCGCCCCCGTCTCGGTCCCTGCCGGGATCCGAGCGTTCAGCGTTGGGCGTTTCGGGGCGTCGTCTCTCGATCCCGGCGCTGGCGCGCGCGGGTGGTGTGGCTCGATGGGGATCGCACCCTGCGATTCCCCTGCGGGCTAGACCCTACCCGGAGGCCCAACCGGGGTCAACGAGAGTTTTCCCCCCGCGGGGGGATGGTGGGCTCGCGACCGCCGGAGGGAGGCTCGGGTGCCCCCCCTGCGAGCCACTCGCGCAGCAGCGGGGGCAGGTAGCGGGATTCGAGCTCCTGGCCCCTGTGCGCGCGCAGGGCCGCGGCCAGGACGCCGATCCGCGCCGGCGCGGGGTCGCTCCCCGAGAGCACGACCCAGAGCTCGCTGCGCACCCGGCACACAGCGCTCGCCGCCCTCGGCTCGCCCTCGCCCCGCGGGGCCCCGGAGACGAAGCGCACCGGCAGCCCCGTCTCGTGGGCCAGCTCGAGGAGCCGCTCCAGCACCTCCTCGGGACTCACGCCGCCTCCGGCGCGAGGGCCCGCGCGAGGGCCAGGAGCTCCTCCGGGGCCAGCGCCTCGGCGCGCACGCGCGGGTCGAGCCCGAGCGCGGCGAGCGCCGCCTCCACGCGGCCGGCCGCGAGCGGAGCCGGGAGCCCCCCCGCGCGCAGGGCATTCGCGAGCGTCTTGCGCCGCTTCGAGAACGCGGCGCGCACGAAGCGCTCCACCCGCGCGAGCTCGGCGCAGGCCAGCGGGGCGTCCGCGCGCGGCGCGATGCGCAGGAAGCTCGAGCGCACCTGCGGGACCGGCCAGAAGCTCCCCGGCTCGAGCTCGAGCGCGCGCCGGGCCGTCACGGTCAGCTGGTGCAGCACCGAGAGCGAGCCATAGGCCTTCGTGCCGGGTCGCGCCAGGATCCGCTCGGCCACCTCGCGCTGGAGCATGACCGACCAGTCCGCGAGCACCCCGCGCAGGTCGAGGACCCGCCGCAGGAGCGGACCCGAGATCGCATAGGGGAGGTTCGCCAGGAGCTTGGCCCGCGGGCCCAGCTCCGCCACCAGGGCCGGGAGGTCCGCGCGCAGGGCATCCTCGTGGCGCAGCTCCACGCCGTCCGGGAGGAGCCCCTCCGCGCGCAGGGCCCGGACCAGGCCCGCGTCCACCTCGAGCGTGACCACGCGGTCGGCGCGCCGGGCCAGGGCCCGGGTGAGGAGCCCGAGCCCGGTCCCGATCTCGAGCACGCGGTCGCCGGCCTCGATCCCGGCCAGATCCACCAGCCGCTCGGCCAGCGCCTCCGACACCAGGAAGTTCTGTCCCCGGTCCCGGTGGGCGAGGAGTCCGTGGCGCTCGAGGATGGCGCGGATCTCGCCGGCGCCCACGCGCTCCTACTCCGGGGCGGGGCCGGCCCAGGGCGCCTCGCCCACGGGCACCCGCGAGAAGGAGTTCAGCGCCAGCCCGTGGCGCTCGCCGCGCGCGAGCAGGTGCAGGCCGGCGGCCGCGATCATCGCCGCGTTGTCGGTGCAGAGCTCCGGGGGCGGGAAGGAGGCCTCGAAGCCGTCGGTCCGGGCGGCGCGCGCGATCTCCCGGCGCAGCCGCGCGTTCGCCGCCACGCCCCCCACCACGGCGAGCCGGCCGACGCCCTCCCGCTCCAGCGCGCGGCGGGCGCGGGCCACGAGCACGTCGACGGCGGCGGCCTCGAAGCAGGCGGCCAGGTCCGCCCGCTCCGCCGCCGCGAGCGGCCCGCGCCGCTCGACCTCGAGGGCCACCGCGGTCTTGAGGCCGCTGAAGGAGAAGTCGAGGCCGGGATCCGAGAGGAGCGGGCGCGGGAGGGAGAACGCATCGTCGCGCCCCGCGCGCGCGAGCTCGGAGAGGGCCGGCCCGCCCGGATAGGGGAGCCCCAGGAGCTTCGCGACCTTGTCGAAGGCCTCGCCCACCGCGTCGTCGCGCGTCTCGCCGAGCAGCCCCACCGGCCCGGCCTTCCCGATCCGGTAGAGGGCCGTGTGGCCGCCCGAGATCACGAGGCCCAGGTAGGGCCGGGCCAGGCGCGGGTCCGCGAGCTCCGCCGACGCCAGGTGCCCGGCCAGGTGGTGGACGCCCACCAGCGGGACCGAGAGGCGCCAGGCCAGGGCCTTGCCGAAGGAGAGGCCCACGAGCAGCGAGCCCACCAGGCCCGGTCCGGCGGTGGCGGCGATGCCCTCGAGGGCGCCCGCCTCGAGGCCGGCCTCGGAGAGGGCCCGCCCCACCACCGCGGAGACGCTGCTCACGTGGTCGCGGGCGGCGAGCTCGGGGACGACGCCCCCGTAGGGCCGGTGCACGGCGGCCTGCCCCTGCACCACGCTCGACGCGATCTCGATCCGGCCGCCCACCGCGCGCACGACGGCCGCCGCCATCTCGTCGCAGGAGCTCTCGATCCCGAGGACGATGGTGGTGCGCGCCCTCCGGGCTCTCCCCGGGACTCCGCTCGCCGCCGGCCCGCTGCGCGCCCTCCGGGTTCGCACTCAGCTGGCGCTGCGCTCGAGCTTCTCCTGCTCGGACTTGCAGTCGATGCAGAGCTCGGCCACCGGGCGCGCCTCGAGGCGCTTGAGACCGATCGGCTCGCCGCAGCTCACGCACTCGCCGTACTCGCCCGCCTCGATCTTCTCGAGGGCGGCTTCGATCTTGGCGAGGAGCCCCTGCTCGCGCTCCCGCAGGCGGCCGGTGAACTGGAGGTTCACCTCCGAGGAGGCCGTGTCGATCTCGTCCGGGAAATCGTCGGGGTCGAGGTGGACGTCGCCGGAGAGGGCGCGCTTGGCATTGCCGACGATGCGCTCGCGCTCGGCGATCAGGATCTTCCGGAACTTCTCGCGGTCGCGCTTGGTCAACGTGTTCCCCTGCGGTGTTGAGCCTTTCGTGTCGCTACGCGGCCCTCGGGCCGGCGCTCACCCGGCCTTCAGGACCTCGAGCTGGCGCCGGGCCTGGGGCACGAGCGCCGAGTCCGGGTACTCCTTGACCACCCGCTCGAAGGCCTTGCTCGCGGCCTTGCCGTAGTTCGGTCCGAGGCGAAGCAGCGCCTCCCCCTGTCGGTAGAGCGCATCCGCGGCCTTGTTCCCCTTCGGGTAGCGCGCGACGACGTCGTCGAAGCGCAGCACCGCGGTCTTGAAGTCTCCGTTCTTGAAGTAGCAGTCCGCCATCCAGTACGCCGCATCGTCGGCGTAGGCCGAAGCCGGATAAGTCTGCAAGAAGTTCCGGAAGCGGTCAATACAGGCGTTGGTCTCGTTGCTGCGCCAGTGGGCGTAGGCGGCCCGGTACGCGGCCACCTCGTCGGCGGAGCTGCCCGGCTCCGGCGCCGGCTCGCCGGCCTCGGCCGGCGCAGCGCCCGCCGCTCCCGGCATCGCAGCGCCGGGCGTGGCGGCGCCCGCGGCGGACTGGGCCCGCGCGGAGCGCGCCTCCTCGAGCGCCTGCTTGGCCTCGTGCTCGGAGACCTCGACGCGGCCCTGGAGGCGCTGCATCTCGGCGCCCAGGCGCTCGACCTCGCTGGCCAGGTCCGCGAAGCGAGAGCGATCCTCCGGCGAGCCCGTGCCCCCCTGGCCGCGCTCGAGCTTCACGACCCGGACCCGGAGCTTCTCGTAGTCCGCCATGGTCACGCACCCGCTGGCCCCGACCAGTCCGGCCAGGGCCAGCGCCAGCGGCCCCCGCGAGCGGCGCCGGCCTCCCGCCCGCCCCGCGCGGCCTCCCCCTCCTGCGCTCTCCATTCCTCCTCCCGCGCCGGCTCCCGGGCCGGCCTCCCAGGCTAGCGGGGAAAGCCTCCCCAGGCCGGGCTGCGGTTGTTGCCGGCATCGCGCGTGATCTGGCGCAGCCGCTCGGAGCCCAGGTCGAAGACGTAGATGTCGTGGCGCCCGCGCCGGCTCGAGCTGAAGGCGAGCTTCAGCCCATTGGGGGCCCAGGTGGGCCCCTCGTCGTTGCGCGGGTGCGTCACCAGGGGAACGTTGGTGCCGCGGTCGGGATCGATCAGCCAGATGTCGAGCTGGCCCGCCACCCGGGACTCGTAGGCGATCCAGCTCCCGTCCGGCGACCAGGTGGGGCTCGTGTTGTAGCTCCCGTTGAAGGTGAGGCGCTGCGCGTTGCCGCCGTCGGCCTCCATCACGTAGATCTGGGGCGATCCGGTGCGGTCCGAGACGAAGGCGATCCGGGAGCCGTCGGGGGACCAGGTGGGCGAGACGTCGATGGCCCTGTCGTGGGTCAGCTGGCGCAGCTGGCGCCCGTCGCGGCCCACCGTGTAGATCTCGGCGGCGCCGCCGTCGCTCATCACCACGGCGAGCCGCTCTCCCGACGGGTCGAAGACCCCGCGGTACTGCTGGAGCTCCGGCGCCAGGCGCGAGAGGAACAGGCGGGGCTGGCCGTTTCCCGGCGTCACGGAGAAGAGGAAGGGGCGGTTGCGGTGCCGGTAGGAGGTGAAGACGATGCGGTCGCCGCCGGGGGACCAGCCCGGGAAGTTGTTGATGGAGCCGATCGAGGTGGTGCGGCGCACGTTGCCGCCGTTGGCGTCCATCACGTAGATCTCGGAGTTGCCGCCCCGGTCCGAGACGAACGCCATCTCCGTGGCCGAGACCCCGCGCACCCCCACGAAGGCGGCGACGATGTCGTCGGCGATGCGCCGGGCCACCCCGTCGGGGGAGATCCCCGCCTCCTGGGCGTAGCGCTTGCGCAGGAGGAGCTGGCAGCGCGTCGTGTCCCAGACGTGGAAGCGGACGGCCAGCTGCTCGGCGCCGCGCTCGACCTCGCCCTGGACCAGGGCGTCGGCCCCGATCGGAGTCCAGTCGGAGCAGACCGGCGGGTCGCCCTCCAGGGAGGGGGTGGTGGTGGGGCCCAGGAAGGCCGCCGGGTCCAGCAGCTGGAAGACGTCCGAGTACTCGAGCCCGTCGGCGATGCCCTGGCGCAGGCGTTCGGGCAGCGAGCGGGCCGGCGCCGGAGAGCGATCGGCGAAGCTCTGGAGCGCCACCCGGAAGCTGCGGGCGGAGCCGAGCGGGGTCACCACCACGGTGGGCCGCTCCTGGGCCGCCGCGGGGAGCGCGGCGGCGGCGGCGAGCAGGGACAGGGCGAAGCGGCGGACGCGGGTCACAGGGCCTCCGAGGAGTCGAAGGCGAAGCTCCAGCGCCCGGCCTCGGGAGGAGCGGGCAGCGGGCTCGCCTTCTGGAGGGCGCGCACCACGCCCTCGTCGTACCAGGGATTGCCGGAGGGCCGCACCACGTGCGGCTCGCCGACCACGCGGCCCCCCGCGTCGAGCTCCACCTCGAAGGTGGCGACGAGGATCTGGGTGCGGAAGCCGGGCGGAACGATCCAGGCGCGGCGCACGTGGATCTTGGCGCGCCGGATCCAGGCCGCCACCTCCGGCGAGACGAGGGCCCCGCCCGGGCCGGGCGGCCCGCTGGGCTCCTCCGCCGCCACCGGCTCGGGCGCGGCCTCGGGCCGCTTCTCGCCGGCCTCCCCGCGCAGCTCGGCCAGCACGTCGTCGAGGTCCTGGGGGGGGGGAGGCTCGGGCTTGTCCTTCGGCTCCGGCTCGGGCTTGGCCTTCTCCGCCGGCTTCTCGCGCCGGGCCGGCTTCTGGACCGGCTCCTTCGGGAGCACCACCTTCGCCGGCTTGGGGGGAGGCGGCGGCTTCGGCTGCGCCACCGGGGCCGGCGGAGCCGGCGCCGGCGGCGCGGGGCGGGCCGCCGCCGCGGCGGTTGCGGCGCGCGGTGCCGACACCAGGTCCACCGAGATCACGGCGGGGAGCGCCAGGCGGCGCGGGAACCAGGACACGGCCAGGAGCGAGAACAGCAGCGCGTGGACCGCGCAGGAGAGCGCGAAGAGCGTCGCGAGCTCGCGCCGGCGCGTCCCCGCCAAGGGGTCCAGGGCGGCGCTCACAGGGACTCGGGCTCCGTCACCATGCCGAGCTTCGTCGCCCCCGCCGCCCGCGCCGCCGCCAGGGCCTTCACGACGAGGCCGTAGGGCGCCTTCTTGTCCGCGCGCAGGAAGATCTCCTTCCCGTCGAGCCCCTCGAAGATCGCCGCGAGCTTCGCCTGGAGCTCCTTCTCCGCCACCTCCACCCGCCCCAGGTAGAACTTGCCGTCCGCCTTCACGCTCAGGATCAGGGGCTCGTCCTGGAGCCGCAGGGGCTGGGTGGTGGTCTCGGGCAGGTCCACGTCGATTCCCTGCTGCATGAGGGGGGCCGTGACCATGAAGATGATGAGCAGCACCAGCATCACGTCCACGAAGGGCGTGACGTTGATCTCCGAGAGGGGTCGCTGCGCGGACCCGGGCTGCAGGGCGCCCACGGCTACCTCTGCGCAGCGCGCGGATTCTCCTCGTGGACACCCGCGAGGCGCTGCAGATCTCCCTGGTACTCGGCCGCGAAGAGGTCGATGGAGCTCGCGAGCACGCGCACCCGCGCCAGGAACTGGTTGAAGAACACGGTGGCCGGGATGGCCGCGAAGAGCCCCACCGCCGTGGCGATCAGCGCCTCGGCGATGCCCGGCGCCACCACCGCCAGGCTGGCCGAGCCGGCGCGGCCGATGCCCTGGAAGGCGTTGATGATGCCGATCACCGTGCCGAAGAGCCCGATGAAGGGCGCGGCGCTCCCGGTGGTGGCCAGGAAGGAGAGGCCGCGCTCCAGGCGCTGGCCCTCCCGCGCCGCAGCCCAGCGCACGTGCCGCTCGAGGGCCTGGAGCTGGGGCACTCCGAGACCCGCCACCGAGCGCTTGCCGCTGAAGCGCGCCATCCGGTTCATCTCTCCGTAGGCCAGCAGGAAGATCGCCGCGAGCGGGCTGCGATCGAGATCGCGGGCGGCCTCGTAGGCGGCGTCCAGGGAACCCTCCTGATAGACCTCGAGGAATGCCTCGCTATCCTGGCGGGCGCGTCGCAGCTCCCGCCATTTGAAGGCGATGATCGTCCACGAAACCACGGATAGCAGCGCGAGGAGGAGGAGGACCGCCTGGACCGCCCAGCTCGCCTGCAAGACGAGCCCGAGCGTATCGAGGCCCGCGAGACGCCCCCCCAGCGCCGCCCCGACGAAGCCGATGGCCATGTGTCTTCCGCTGTAGAGCCGCGCGAAGTCTAGGAAAGCCCTTCCCGGAGTTCAAGGAAGGGCGCTTCTCTGGCCATGGCCACGCCCCTCCCGGAGGACTGGATCGGGAAGCGGCGGACGAGGAGGAGTGATGAAGGTCACGGTGGACGCCCGCAGGCTCCCGGAGGTCGCCGCCGATCTCCTGGCGCTGCCGCTGGCCCAGCGCGGAGGCGAGCCGGCGGGGCTCCCGACCCGCTTCGCCCCCCTCGACCGCGCCCTGGGCGGCCGGCTGCGGCAGGTGCTCGAGAGCGGGGACTTCCGGGGCAAGGCCCACGAGGCGCTGCTGCTCTACGCGGATCCGGGCGCGCCCGCCCGGCGGGTGCTGCTGCTCGGGCTCGGCCCCGCCGAGGCCCTCGATGCCGATGCCCTGCGAGGCGCCGCCGGCAGCGCCCTGGCCCAGGCCGAGGCGCGCGGGGCCCAGCGGCTGGCCCTGGCGGTGCCGCGGGTGCCGGGGCTCGCGGCCGCCGCGCGGGCCCAGGCCCTGGCCGAGGGGGCGCTCCTCGCGGACTACCGCTTCGACCGCTATCGGGAGCCGCCCAAGGACGCCCCGGCCCGCGTGGCCTCGCTGGCCCTCTCCTTCGAGCGGGCCCGGGACGTGGCGGCGGCGCGCCCGGGGGCGGCGCGGGGCGCCATCCTGGCCGAGTCCCAGAACCTGGCGCGGGACCTCTCCAACGAGCCGGCCAACGCGCTGCCGCCGGCCGCCCTGGCCGAGGCCGCCCTGCGCCTGGGCCGCGAGGCGGGTCTGCGGGTCAAGGTCTTCGACGTGCCGGAGCTCGAGCGGCGCGGCATGCGGGCGCTCCTCGCGGTGGGAGGGGGCAGCAGCAACCCGCCCCGGCTGATCGTGATCGAGCACCGCTCGCCCCGCGCGCGGGGCAAGCGGGCGCGGCGCGGGGGCACCCTCTGTCTCGTGGGCAAGGGCATCACCTTCGACTCCGGAGGCATCTCCATCAAGCCCGCGGCGGGCATGGAGGAGATGAAGCACGACATGTCCGGCGCCGCCGCCGTGATGGGCGCGCTGCGCGCCTGCGCGCTGCTCAAGATCCCGCGCCACGTCGTGGGCGTGATCGCCGCCGCCGAGAACCTCCCGAGCGGGACGGCCTACCGGCCCGGCGACGTCGTCACCGCCATGTCGGGTCGCACGATCGAGGTGCTCAACACCGACGCCGAGGGCCGCGTGGTACTGGCCGACGCCCTCCACTACGCGCGCACCGAGTTCGAGCCGGTGGCGATCGTCGACCTCGCGACGCTCACCGGCGCCTGCAAGGTGTCGCTGGGGGCCCTGGCCTCGGGCCTGTTCTCGAACCACGAGAAGCTCTCCCTGCACGTGCGCCGCGCCGGCGAGGCGACCGCCGAGCGCGTCTGGCCGATGCCGCTCTGGGAGGGACACCGGAAGCTGATCCGCAGCGACGTGGCGGACCTCAAGAACACCGGCGGGCGCGACGCGGGCGCCTCGACGGCGGCGGCCTTCCTGGCGGCCTTCGTCGGCGACACGCCCTGGGCCCACCTGGACATCGCCGGGACCGGCTACACCGGGAACGCGGGCCCCACCCAGAGAAAGGGCGCCACCGGAGTGGGCGTGCGCCTGCTGGTCGAGATGCTCCACACCTGGGAGAAGAGCGGGGTCTGACTCTGCTACGTTCGGGTGGCCATGGCCGATGATCCGCGCGCCCGCGCGCGCGAGCCCTCCCGCGAGTCCCCGGCCTCCGCCGCCCCGACTCCGCCCGCGACGCGGCTCCCGGCGCGGCCCGGGGGCGGGCGCAGCGCCCTGCACGTCGACGCGCTCACCCGCTACATGGCCGAGCTCGCCAAGCACCCGCCGATCTCGCGCGAGGAGGAGCACGCGCTGGCGGTGCGCTGGGTCGAGGAGGGCGACCTGGACGCCGCGCGACGCCTGGTGCTCGCGAACCTGCGCCTCGTCGTGAAGATCGCCATGGAGTACCGGCGCGCCTGGACCAACGTCCTCGACCTGATCCAGGAGGGGAACGTGGGGCTCCTGCAGGCCACCCACCGCTTCGACCCCTACCAGGGCGTCAAGCTCTCCTCCTACGCCGTCTACTGGATCCGCGCCTACATCCTGAAGTACATCCTCGACAACTTCCGCGTGGTGCGGCTCGGCACCACCCGGGCCCAGCGCAAGCTCTTCTTCCGGCTCAACAAGGAGAAGCGCCAGCTCGAGCGGGAGGGCTTCGGGGTGGAGCCGAAGCTCCTGGCCGAGCGCCTCGAGGTGGGCGAGGACGACGTCACCGACATGGAGCAGCGCCTGAGCCAGAGCGACCTCTCGCTGAACGCCCCGGCGCGGCGCGACGCGGATGGCGCCGAGGTCGGCGACTTCCTGGCGGCGCGCGGCGCCAGCGCCGAGGAGGAGGTGGCCGGCGCGGAGCTGCGCCAGGTCTTCCAGCAGAAGCTCTCGGAGTTCGCCCGGACGCTCCCGGAGCGCGACCGCAGGATCGTCGACGGGCGCGTGCTGGCCGAGGAGCCCCGGACGCTCCAGGAGCTGGCCGACGAGTTCGGGGTGTCGCGGGAGCGCGTGCGCCAGCTCGAGGCGCGCCTGGTGAACCGGCTGCGCGAGTACATGAAGGAGAACCTCGTCGACTTCGAGTACTACGCGTCGCCGAAGGAGTGAGGTGGCGGCGCCGACGCGCATCCGGCGGCGCGTCGTGGTCCACGGGCGCGTCCAGGGGGTCTTCTTCCGGGGCGCCACCCGCGAGGAGGCCCGCCGGCTCGGGGCCTGCGGCTGGGTGCGCAACCGGGCCGACGGGGCGGTGGAGGCCGTCTTCGAGGGGGACCCGGAGGCCGTCCGGGCGCTCCTGCGCTTCTGCCAGCGGGGCCCGGCGCCGGCCCGGGTGGAGCGCGTGGAGGACTTCGAGGAGGAGCCCGAGGGTCTCGCGGGCTTCGAGATCGTGCGCTGAGGGCGGGCCCCTGGGGGACGCGTCCCGGTAAAGGCCGGGCCGGGAACTGCCGACCCGTGGAGCGGCATGTCCTTCCTCACGGCGCCCCTGCTCTTCCTGCCGCCGGAGCCGCCGGTGGAGCTGAACGGGGCGGGCCCCTTCGTGCTCGGCCGCAGCCGCAGCTGCGACCTGCGCCTGCCGAGCGGCGATGCCTCCCGCCGCCACGCGGAGATCGTGCCCGGCGAGGACGGCTTCCTGCTGCGAGACCTCGCCAGCACCAACGGCACCTTCGTGAACGGCGCGCGCGTGAGCGAGCACCGGCTGCGCCCGGGCGACCGGATCCAGATCGGGTCCAGCACCATCACCTTCTGTCAGGTGGGGGCCGGTGCCGACGGGGAGGTCGAGCGCGGCGAGGCGAAGACCAGCCTCTCGGAGCGCCCGGCCTGGAGCGACGTCTTCCGGGGCGACCTGGCCGAGATCCCCCCCTTCGCCGTGCTCCAGATCCTGGAGCTGGGCCGCAAGACGGGGCTCCTGTCCCTCGACTCGGACCGGGAGGTGGGCCGCCTCTGGTTCGAGGGCGGGGAGCCGGTCCACGCGGAGACCAAGCACCAGGTGGGCTTCGACGCGGCCCTCGCCCTCGTACACGCCGACCAGGGGCGCTTCACCTTCGATCCCCAGGCGGGGATCCCGGAGCGCACGATCAAGGCGTCGGTGACGGAGCTCCTGCTGGAGGCGTCCCGGCTGCTGGACGAATCGGGAAGCGGGGACGTTGGTCGAGTAGTCGACTGAAGCAGTCGACTACTCGACCAACGTCCCCGTCTCCGGACTCAGCTCCCCGGAAACTCCTCCCGCAGCCAGCCCCGCACGGCGGCATCGACGCCGTCGGTGTCGAGCCCGACCGCCTCGCGCAGCGCGGCGTCCGCCGCCTCCCCCTCGCCCAGGCGGGCGAGCAGCCGCGCCCGCAGCTGCGGCGTCGTGTGGGCCTCGATCCAGGCAGCGGCGGCGGTCGATTCCAGGTAGGCCGCGCGCGCGCCCTCGTCGTCCAGCCCGGAGAAGCTCGGGGCGAGCCGGTGCAGCGGGATCCAGCGCTCCTCGGCGAGGCGGTCGCGCAGCGCGACGCGCTCGCCGCGGGTGAGCCCGTCGCGGCTGCGCCCCTCGCGCTCGGAGAGCTCCGCCAGCCCCTCGTTGAGCCAGAAGGGGCGGTCCCCCCCCGTGCGCTCCCGGAAGACCGCGTGGGTGTACTCGTGGAAGAGGAGGTCGCGCAGCTCGCGCTCCGGGTGGGCGCGCGAGACCACGTGGATCCGCCCGTCGAAGAACCCCACCGTCTCGAAGGAGAAGCGGTGGCGGTGGGCCTCCAGGTAGGAGGCCTTGCCGTAGAGGACGACGCCCATGGGCTCGGCGGGCAGCACCCCGAGGCGTTCGCCCACCCGGCTGCGCGCCTCCTCGAGGAGGCCCAGCACGCGGGCGGCGTAATCCGGCGACGCCAGGCCCAGCGCCGGGTCGTAGTGGAGCCGGAAGTCGGGGCCCGCCTGCGCCTGGAACTCGGCGGGCGCGCTCGGCGCGGCGGGATCGGCGAGCCGCAGCTCGTCGTCCAGGGCGAGAAGCTCGCGGCGGGCCCGGGTGCGCCAGGGCTCGAGGGCGTCCCCCGCCGCCGAGAGGAAGGACTCCAGGTGGGCGCGCGCCGATTCGAAGCGCCCGCGCTGGCGGTCGAGCTGCGCCAGGTACCAATGGGCCTCGGGGCTCTTCGGCTCGAGGCGGAGCGCGCTCTCGAGGGCGGCGGCCGCGCGGGCCAGCTCGCCGCGGGCCAGGTCCTCGGCCGCCCCGCGGATCAGGCGCTGCGTGCGCCCCTCCCCGGCGGCGGCCAGGGGGGGACCCACGGGCCCGTCCCAGAGCCCGATGAGCTCGCCGCCCCGGGCCGCGCGGGCCCCCGGCGGGCGCCGCTCGGGATCGTCGCCCAGGTGCGTGACGCCGCGCTCGTCCAGCCACACCCAGGCCTCCCCGGGGAGCAGCAGCACCGCGCGGGCCCCCGGCGGGCGCCGCTCGGGATCGTCGCCCAGGTGCGTGACGCCGCGCTCGTCCAGCCACACCCAGGCCTCCCCGGGGAGCAGCAGCACCGCGAGGCCCGCGAGCAGGAGCAGGGACGGGAGGAGCCGCCGCACCCTCCCCTCTTCGACCCGGCCGCTCGCGACTTGACCGCGCCGCGCGGGCGCCGGCTCAGGGCGGGGCGCCGGCCCCCTTGCGGGCCTCGCCGGCCAGGTGGCCGAGCTCCGGCAGGATCAGGCGCTCGAGCGCCAGCCGCACGGCCGCCGGCGAGCCCGGCAGCGCGAAGACGGGCTTCCCCGCCGCGAGCCCCGCGAGGGCCCGGGACAAGAGCGCCGCCGCGCCGATCTCCTGGTAGGAGAGCATGCGGAAGAGCTCCCCGAAGCCCGGCAGGAGGCGCTCGAGCAGGGGCTCCACGGCCTCGGGCGTGCGGTCGCGGGGCGCGATCCCGGTGCCGCCGGTCAGGATCACGGCCCGCACCTCCGGACGCGCCAGCGCGGCGCGCAGGGCCGCGGTGATCTCGCCCGGCTCGTCGGGCACCGAGACCCGGCCGGCGCACGGGTGCCCCGCTCCCTCGAGGAGCTCCTGCACCAGCGCCCCCCCCGTATCGCCGGCTCCGCGCCGCGTGTCGCTCACGGTGATCACGGCGGTGGGGATCCGGCCCGGTGCGCTCCGGCGGTGCAGGTCCGCGCTCGCGGAGGGGTGCGGCCCGCTCACGGCCGCTCGTCCACCCAGTACTCGCCGTCCGCCGCGACCTCCTTCTTCCAGATCGGGACGCTCTGCTTCAGCGTATCGATCGCGAAGCGGCAGGCCTCGAAGGCCTCGGCCCGGTGGGGCGCCGCCGCCACCACCACCACGGCGATCTCGCCGATCTCGAGGTGGCCCTCGCGGTGCGCGATCGCCACCCGCACCCCGGGCCAGCGGCCCGCCGCCTCGGCGGCGATGCGCTCCATCTCGCGCTCCGCCATGCCGGGATAGGCCTCGTACTCCAGGTGGCGGATGCGGCGCCCGCGCGCGTGGTCGCGGACCGCACCCACGAAGCTCACCACCCCGCCCATCCCCGGGCCGGCCACCCGCGCGGCGACCTCGGCGGGATCGAGGGGGCGGCTCGAGAGGCTACAGGTCCCCGCACCCCCCGAAACCGGCGGCAGGAAGGCCACCTCGTCGCCGTCCCGGGCGACGCTGTCCAGGCGCGCGATCTCGAGGTTTCGCGAGACCGCGAGGCGCTCCCCGAATGCGTCGAGGATCGGGTGCTCCGCGGCCAGGAGGTCGCGCAGGTCCCCCAGCGTGGCGCCCTCCGGCAGCTCCACGGCCAGCTCCTTCGCCCCCGCCGCCTCCCGGACGGCGCCGAAGAGCTTCACCGTCACCCGCATGCCGGAAAGACTACCCGAAGGCTCCCGGCCGCAGCCCGTCGTTGACCCGGCTTCGGCCCGGAGCCTAGAATCCGGCCACGAGCGGGCCGGCCCCGGCGGCGGCTCCGAGACCGCGAGCCGCCGCTCGCCGACCCGCCGGGGCGAGGGGGAACACCGAGATGGCAGCTCGCAGGAAGAAGGCCCGCAAGGCGAGTGCGCGCAGGTCGGGTGCGCGCCGGACGGCGGGGCGCAAGACCGCGCGGCGCAAGGGCGCCCGCAAGAAGACCGGGCGCAAGAAGGCCGCCGCCCGCAAGAAGAGCGGCGCCCGGAAGAAGACCGCGCGCAAGTCGGCGCGCCGCAAGACCGCCCGCAAGAAGGCCGCCCGGCGCACGGGTGGGGGCAAGAAGACCGCCCGGAAGAAGGCCTCCGGCGGGAAGAAGGCGGCGGGTGGCCGGCCGGCCCGCACACCCGCGGCGCGCGCGACCGCCCCGCGGCGTGCGGCGAGCGCCGCCCCGGAGAAGCCGCCGCCGGTCCCCGCGAAGCTCGCGGCAGCGCCTCCGATCCGGCCCGCGCCCGCCGCCGGGGTGGCGGTGCGGCCCGCGCCGCCCCTCGCGGCCGTCGGCGCCGCCGCGGCCGGCGCGCCGCGCCCGCTGGCGTCGCGGGTGCCCGAGCGCGTGGGCAGCGTGACGCACTTCTTCGGGCGCTCCCATGCGGCCATCGTGCGCATCGAGAGCGGCGAGGTGCGCCGCGGGGACACGCTCCACTTCCGCGGCCACACCACCGACTTCTACCAGCGCGCCGACCACCTGGAGATCGAGCACCGCCTGGTGGAGAGCGCCCGCGTGGGGCAGGAGGTGGGCGTGCAGGTCTCGCAGCGCGTGCGCGAGGGGGACGAGGTCTTCCGGCTCTCGAGCTGACCGCAAGCCCGCAGGGCGCGCAGCGAGGCGAAGCCGAGCGGAGATCGGTCGGCCGGCGAGCGGAGCCCGCGGGACCTAGGCGCCCGCCTTCTTGTCGCCCTTGTCGCCCCGGAGCTCCGGGGGCGGGGGGGCGACTGCCTTGAGGGCGGGCTTGGCCTCGCCGGTCGCCATGCGGAGCTGGCCGTTCAGCTGGGCGCCCTCCTCGATCACGATCGAGGGCGTCTCGATGTTGCCCTGCACGCGCGCCGTCTTGTGCAGCACCACCTTGCGGGCGGCGTGCACCTCGCCCGTCACCGCGCCGCTGATGGCGACGGTGTTGGAGCGGATCGTGGCGTCGATCTCGCCGCTCTCCCCGACGATCAGGGTGTTCTCGCTGGAGATCTCGCCGCGAAAGCGGCCGTCGATGCGGACCGTGTCGCGGAACGAGAGCTTGCCCTCGAACTCGGAGCCCTGGTCGATGAACGCCGTGAGCCCGCCGGCGCTCCCGGAGGCGGCGCCCCCGGCGCTGCGGGGCGCGTGGGACTCCTCGCTCCGATCCCGACCGAACGGCGTAAGCGACATCGGCGACTCCTCCCTTTCCGACGGCTCTTGCCCGGCTCTTCGGCGGGAGGGCCCGCAGCCTTGAGGGTCGGGGAGGAGCGAGAACGGCGGGCCCCCCGGATCGGTTGGCGGCCTAGCTGCGCAGGCCTGGGAACGTGGGTTTCCGCACCCACATGGACCGTCCCAGGGCGGCCCCGGCGGCGAAGCCGCCCAGGTGGGCCCACCAGGCGATGCCGCCGGCGCCGCCGCGCTCGGCACCCAGAGCCGAGAGCAGCTGGAGCCCGATCCAGACCAGGAAGAAGAGCGCGGCCGGCACCTGCAGCGGCGGCCAGAGCAGGCGCAGGCGGCGCGTCGGATGGGAGGCGGCGTAGGCGCCGAGCACCCCCGAGACGGCGCCGCTCGCGCCCACCGTGGCGACGAAGGAGCTCGGATCGCTCGCCACCTGCACGGCGGCCGCCGCCACTCCGCAGCTGGCGTAGAGCAGCGCGAAGCGCGCGTGACCCAGGAGCTCCTCGACGGCTGCGCCGAAGATCCAGAGGTAGAGCAGGTTGCCCGCCAGGTGCAGGAGGCCCCCGTGCAGGAACATGGCGGTGAGCGGCGTGAGCCACAGGCGCGCCGGCGCCTCGCGGGGGCGGGCGGCGCCGCGCAGCAGCTCCCGCGGCACGAGCCCGAAGGTCTCGAAGAGCTCGCCCAGGGCGGACTCGCCCTCCGCCGCGAAGAGCGCGAGCTCGAAGGCGAAGACCGCCGCGTTGGCCAGGGCCAGCGCCGCCACGGCGAGGGGCAGCCTGCGCGCGGACCGCGCGAGGGAGAAGGACCTCGAGTGCTTCGGCATCGGCCGCCGCCTCGCCGCCGGGCCCCGCGGACCCGCCGTGCGCCCATCTTGCTAGACTGCGCCTCCCATGGCGAGCGCTTCCGAGGATCCCGGCGCCCTGCTGCGGCGCAGCCTCGAGAGCGGCCGCATCCACTCCGCCTACCTGCTCGCGGGCCCGGGCCCCGGGCCGCGCGAGGCCGCCCTGGCCTTCGCCCGCGGGCTCGCCTGCCAGGGCCCCGCCCCCGGTCCCTGCGAGGAGTGCAGCGCCTGCCGCCGCTCCCAGGGGCGCGAGGAGATCCCCCTGGACGGCAGCGGCAGGGCCGGGCCCCTGCTGCGCCACGTGGGCGATCACCCGGACCTCTTCTGGGTGGAGCGCGGGGTCCGCGACACGCGCGTGCGGATCGCCCAGGTGCGCGAGCTCCAGCGCGCCCTGCGCCTGCGCGCCAGCGAGGGCGGGCGCCGGGCGGCGGTGATCGCCGACGCCGAGTGGCTGAACCAGGAGGCGCAGAACGCGCTCTTGCGGCTGCTCGAGGAGCCGCCGCCGCGCACCGCGCTCGTGCTCGTGGCCGCCACCTCCTCGGGGCTCCTGGCCACGCTGCGCTCGCGCTGCCAGAAGGTCGCCTTTCGCCCGCCGCGCGAGAGTCCCCTCGATCGGCCCGAGACCCGGGAGCTCGCCGGGCGCCTGGCGGCGCTGGGCGGCGCGGGTCTCCCGGAGCTCCTCGACCTGGCCGAGGAGTACCGCGGCGCGCGGGCCGAGGTCGCGGAGGGCGTGGGGCAGCTGCTCGAGACGGCCGCCGCCCTGCTTCACGCCCGGGTGACCCGGGCCCTCCAGGAGCCCGCGCCGAGCGTGCGCGCCGCCCTCGAGGCCTTCCGCACGCTCCAGAGCTGCCGCAAGGCCCTGGTCCAGCGCAACGCGAATCCCCAGATGGTGGCCGAGCGCGCCCTCCTCGCCCTCCGCGAGGCGAGCGGCTGAGAGTCCAGGGATGGCCGGTAGGGCGCGCAGCGAGCCTGCAAGCCGGAACGGCGCGCAGCGAGGCGAAGCCGAGCGGAGATCGGTCGGGCCGGCGAGCGGAGTGCGCTGGCTCGACAGCCACTGCCACGTGACCGCCGACGAGTTCGCCGAGGACCGCGCGGCGGTCCTCGCGAGCGCCCGGGCGGCGGGGGTCGAGGCGCTGGTCGCGATCGGCTCGGGCTACGGCCTCGAGGCCAACGCCCGCGCCGTGGCCCTGGCCGCCGCCGACGCGGGCGTCTTCGCTGCGGTGGGCGTCCATCCCCACGAGGCCGGCCAGCTCGACGACGCCGGCCGCGCCAAGCTCGCCCGCTGGCTCGACGCGCCGCGCGTGGTGGCGCTGGGCGAGTGCGGCCTCGACTACCACTACATGCGCTCGCCGCGCGAGGTGCAGCGCGAGGTGCTGGCGGAGCAGCTCGCCCTCGCCCGCGGGCGCGATCTCCCGGTCTCGCTCCACGTGCGCGGCGCCGAGCCCGACGCCTTCGAGGAGCTCCTCGACCTCTGGCGCGCCGAGGGGCGCGGCGCCCTCCAGGGGGTGCTGCACTGCTACACGGGGACCCTCGACTTTGCGCGCCGCGCCGTGGCCGCGGGTCTCCACGTCTCGTTCTCGGGCATCCTCACCTTCAAGCGCGACGGGGGCCTCCGCGAGGTGGCCCGGGCCCTGCCCCTCGAGCGCCTGCTCGTGGAGACGGATGCGCCGCTGCTGGCGCCCGAGGGCTTCCGCGGCCGGCGCAACGAGCCCGCGCGGGTGGCGCTGGTGGGCGAGGTGCTTGCCGCCGTCCGGGGCATCCCGACCGAGGAGGTGGCCCGCGCCACCACCCGCAACGCCCGCGCGCTCTTCCGCCTGGGGGAGGGGCCGCCGTGAGCGAGGAGGTGGGCCTGGTCCTGGCGCTCGCGGAGCGGCTCGCGCGGGAGGCGGGAGCGCTCCAGCGCCAGCGCTACGAGAGCCGGCTCGAGATCCGAACCAAGAGCGCCGCCGTCGACCTCGTGACCGAGGTGGATCACGCCTGCGAGGCGCTGATCGTGGACGCGCTGTCCCGCGAGCGCCCCGGCGACGCGATCCTCGCCGAGGAGGGGCGCGGCGCCGACTCCGACGGGGCCCGCTGGCGCTGGGTGATCGACCCCCTCGACGGCACCACGAACTACGCCCACGGCTACCCGCGCTTCTGCGTCTCGATCGGCGTGGAGTACCACGGCGCGGCGCTGGCGGGGGTCGTCTACGACCCGCTCCTGGACGAGCTCTACAGTGCCCGGCGCGGCGGCGGCGCCCATCGGAATGGCCGCCGCCTGCGCGTCTCCGCCGAGACCGAGATCGGGCGCGCGCTCGTGGCCACGGGCTTCGCCTACGACGTGCGGCGCAGCCTCGAGGACAACCTCGATCACTTCGCCCGCTTCGTGAAGGCGGTGCGGGCCGTCCGCCGGGACGGGAGCGCCGCCCTCGACCTCTGCTACGTCGCCGCCGGCCGGCTGGACGGCTACTGGGAGCTCAAGCTGAAGGCCTGGGACGTGGCGGCCGGGGCGCTCATCGTGAGCGAGGCGGGCGGGCGCGTGAGCGACCTGGCCGGCGGGCCGGCCCCCCGCTCCGGCCGCGAGATCGTGGCCAGCAACGGCCACCTGCACGAGGCGATGCTGGCCCTCCTCTCGCGCGACTAGCCCGGCCTCAGGGCGAGTCCTCGGGGAGCTCCTCGTCGGGCGCGGGCGGTGCGGCCGGGGGCTCCGCCTCCGCGCCGCCTTCGGCCTCGGCCTTCGGGGGGGCCAGGAAGCGGTTGCGCAGGGACTCGAGGCTCACGGGGACGTCCTCGGCGAGCGCGGGGTCGAGCAGGAAGAGGGTCTCGACCCCGGGCCGGCGCGCCACGATGCCGCCCTCGCCGCGCGAGATCCCGATCTGCACCTCGCCCAGCAGCTCCTCGGCGCGCGCCGCCTCGTCGGCCTCCCCTGCGGCGGGCGGGCCGCCCGCGTCCGCCCCGCCGCCGCCTTCCCCCTCGGCGCCCTTGGCCTTGCCGAAGGCGCGCAGCACGACGCGCGGCGGAGCGAGGCCGAGCGCCGCCAGCTCGGCGGGCCCGGCGCTCTCCGCCAGGATGTCCTGCGCGCGCAGGCGCGAGAGCTCGCGCACCAGGCCGGCGAGCTTGGCGGGATCCAGGCGCTCGGGCTCGGAGCTCCAGCTCCCCGCGGCGTTCTTCGCCTCGATCTTCAGCGACTCCCGGTCCTGGAACAGGAGCTCGAGGCGCGTGGCATCCCAGGAGTCGAACGCCGCCAGCTCCCGGAGGCGGTACTCGACCGCCCGGCGCGGGAAGTCGGAGATGCGCTCGGCAGGGATGCGGAAGAGGGAGGGCTCGGCACCGCGCACGAGGCGCACGCCGCCCTCGCGCTCCTGCCCGATGGCGAGGGCCACGCGCGCCGCTTCCGCCCCTTCGCTCCCCTCCGCGCTTGCGAGCTCCAGCTCGAGCTCGAAATCCGGGGGCGCCAGGCCGGCCGCGGCGTCGGGCGGCGGCGCGTCCTCGAAGCCGCTCGCGCGCAGGAAGGAGAGGTCCGAGAGGAGGTCGTCCACGGTGCGCGGGTCCGCGGGGGCGTCGAGGGGCTCGGAGAGGCGCCAGCCCGGCGCGGCGCCCTTCCCCGCCGCATCCTCGGGCGCCTCGCCCTTCGCGAGCACGACCTTGCCGCCGGGCCAGCGCGCCGTGATGCGCCGCACCGCCTCGCGGTCGAAACGCGCGATGCGCTTGTCGCGCAGATCGTCCAGCGACTTCTGGAGCGCGTTCAGCGAGAAGGTGGCCACGGTGAAGACGCGGGCGTCGCCGGCCACGGAGGCGTAGGTCCGGGAGCCCATCGGCGAGGGCTTGCCGATGCGGAGCGCGTGGCGCTCCCCCTTGGCGGTGAAGCCCACCTCCCGGGCCCCCTCCTCGAGGCCGTAGACCGCGGCGGGCTGGGGATCCTCGAAGACCGACTCGCTCGCCAGCGAGGCCAGCCCGGAGGCCATCCCGCCCGCCGCGAACTCGTCGGCGGGGACGTCCCGGGGCAGCGCCAGGCGCCAGACCCCGCCGCGCCGCTCCAGGCGGGCGGCCTGCCCGTCGCTGGTCGCGAGCTCGATCGACTCCACGTCCTCGGCCGCGAGCCCCGGGAAGAGCCGCTTCGTCTGGGCCTCCGCCTCCTTGCGGGCCGGCTCGCCGCGGATCTCGTACAGGTAGATGAAGGCCCCGAGGGCCGCCGCCACCAGGAAGAGGACGCCGGTCGTGCGCGGGTTCACGGGGCCGGTTGCGCGGGCGCCCGCCGCCGCCGCCACCAGACGAGAACGCCCCCCAGGGCGATCCCCTCCGGAAGCGCGAAGAGGGCGAGCGAGCGGATCTGCTGGAACTGGGCCTGGGTCAGCTGGAAGCGCGAGGCGCGCGCGCGGTTCGGGCGGACCGAGATGGCCTCGACGTCGCCGAGCAGCCAGTTCACGGAGTTCACGAAGAGGTCGCGGTTGCGGTAGGCCTCGATGTACTCGTTGCCGGCGAAGTCGGCGTCGCCGAAGACGACGAGCCGCGGCCCCTGCTTCCCGTCCGCCGGGGCGTCCGCGTCCGCGGCGCCCGTCTCTTCCGCCGCCGCCAGGCGGGGGCGCCCGGCCACGGCCAGGGAGACGGGGCCCTTGAGATCCTCGGGCCCGAGCTCGGCGCGTCCCCCCTCGAAGAAGAGGGCCAGGTCGCGCTCGGCCCAGGAGGCCTCTCCCGTGAAGACCAGGGACTCGAAGTCCCCGTCGGCTCCGGCGGCGGGGCGCACGCTGCGCGCGAGGTGGAAGAGCGTGGTCTCGCGCAGGTCCCGGGTGATCTCGTGGCCGCGGGCGTAGTCTCCGGCGAAGGGCGTCGTGGCCCGCCCGAAGAGCGCCAGCGAGCGGTCCACGATCACGTCGTCGCCCACGTCGACCCCGAAGCGCGCCAGGTCCGCCAGGAGGTCCGTCTTGGCGCGTGGATCGACCAGCACGAAGAGCGAGCCGCCCCGCGCCAGGTAGCGCTCGAGGGCTTCGTGCTCCTGGGGGAGGAACGGCCGGGTCGGGCCGGGCACGACCACCGCCTGGGCGTCCTCGGGCACCTCGCCCTTGGCGGCCAGGAGCAGCGTCTCCACCCGGTAGTTCTCGTTGCGCAGCGCGGTCGCCGCCCGCGCGTAGCCGTCGCGGGCCTCGCCCGCCTCCCCCTCGATGGACCGCTCGTTGTGGCCCACCGCGAAGTAGACGACCTTCTCGGACTGGCGCGAGAGCTTCACGAGGGCGTTGGTCACGTTCTCCTCCGTGACCTTGTCCACGTTCACCGACTCCCCGCCGAGCTCGATCCGCAGCAGGCCCTCGCCGAGCTCCGACGCCGCGATGCCGTGGCGCTCGACGAGATCCGGCCGCGCCTCGGGATCGACGAACTCGAGCCTGAAGCGCGGGCTCGCGTAGGCGTAGCGGTCGAGGAGCTCGCGCACCGGCGCGGCGGTCACGGGGCTGAAGAAGGCCTGCACCGCCACGTCCCGGTCGAGGCCCTGGACGAGCTTCAGGGACTGGTCGGAGAGGGAGTGCACCTTCTGCTCGGTCCAGTCGAAGCGCTTGTGGTAGCGCGTGGCGAGGAACCCGAGCCCCCCGACGATGGCGATCGAGAGCACGGCGGAGAGCACGGCGCTGCTGCCGTACTTCCCCGCGCGGCGAGCCTCGCCGGAGCGCAGCCGCTCGCGCAGGGCGTCCACGTTCATGACGCCGGCGACGATCAGGCAGAGGAAGCCCAGGCCGAAGTTGGCGAAGATCCAGGCGAAGTCCGTCGGCATGCGCAGCAACCAGAGCAGGAAGCTCGCGAAGCCGAAGGCGAGGAAGACGAGGCCCAGGGCGCCCAGCAGCGCAGGCCTTCCGCTCATGCCCGTCCCTCCCCCGGTCCCGGCGCCGGCCCCGCTACCGCCACCGGGCCGACTCCACGGCGGTCTTGGTCAGCACGGCGAAGGTCGCGATGGCGGCGGCGAAATAGGCGAGGTCGCCGGTGTCGACCACGCCCTTGACCAGCTGTTCGAAGTGGGGCGCGGTGGAGAGGGTGCGGAGCGCCTGGCCCACCGCGGGGGCGCCCACCGCGAGGCCCAGGTCCGAGACCGCCGGGAGCAGCATCAGGACCAGCATCATCACGAAGGTGATGAGGAAGGCGATCACCTGGCTCTTCGTGAGCGAGGAGGCGAAGGTCCCCACCGCCACGTAGGTCCAGCCCACCAGCAGGACGCCGAGGAGCCCCGAGAGCGTGGGGCCGAGCTCCGGGTCGCCATAGGCGAACAGCAGCGCCGGGTAGAGGCCCACGATGACCGCCAGGATCAGGACGAAGGCGCCGGCCCCGACCAGCTTTCCGAGGACCACGTCCCAGATGCTGAGCGGGCTCGTCATCAGGAGCTCCTGGGTGCCGTTGGTCTTCTCCGCCGCGAAGAGCCCCATGGTGACGCCGGGGATCAGGAAGAGGAGCACCACGGACATGGAGCCGTAGAACTCGCCGATCAGGTGCTCGTTCAGATTGAGGCGCTCCAGCTGCTCCATGGCCTGCATCTGCTGGAAGTAGAAGAGCTGCTCGTTGAACCAGGCCAGGTTCAGGATGAAGAAGACCGCGGCCAGCACCGAGAAGAGGCTCAGCACGCCGTAGGCCACCGGCGAGACGAAGAGCGAGCGCAGCTCGCGGGCCGCCACGGTGGAGACGTGTCTCACCCCGCGCCCTCCCCGGCCCGGGCACCGACCCGGGCCGCGTCTCGGGTCGTCTCGCGGGCAAAGATCTCCTCCAGTCGCCGTCCGCCGCGGGTGAGCTCCTCGAGGGGCGCGTCCACCACCTTGCGCCCCTCGTGGATCAGGATCACGCGGCGGCAGATGGCCTCCACCTCGGGCAGGATGTGGGTCGAGAGGATCACGGTGTGCTCGGGGGCCCCGTCGCGGGGCCGGGCCAGCGCGCTGATGAGGCCGCGGATCTCCTGGATCTGGAGCGGGTCGAGCCCGATCGTGGGCTCGTCCAGGATCAGGACCGGCGGGTCGTGGACGATGGCCTGGGCGAGCCCCACGCGCTGGCGGAAGCCCTTGGAGAGGGTCCCGATCACGCGCCAGCGCACCGCGCCGAGGCCGCAGCGCTCGAGCGCCCGGTCCACCGCCTCCCGGCGCGCGCGCCGCGGCACGTCCTTGATGCTCGCCACGTAGCGCAGGTAGCTCGCCACCGTCATCTCGGGGTAGAGGGGCGGGGTCTCGGGCAGGTAGCCGACCGCGCGGCGGGCGGCGAGGGGCTCCGCGAAGATGTCGTGGCCGGCGATCACGGCGGTGCCGTTGGTGGGGGGCAGGAAGCCCGTCAGCATGCGCATGGTCGTGGTCTTGCCGGCGCCGTTGGGGCCCAGGAAGCCCACGACCTCGCCGCGCCCGATCGCGAAATCCACGCCGTCCACGGCCACCAGGTCGCCGTAGCGTTTGGAGAGCGCCCTGGCCTCGATCATCCTGCCGGCTCCTGGACCCGCGGGCTCGCAATCCGGCCCGGGGGCGCGAATGTTAAGAACCCGTTGCCGCTCGCGCCATCCGGCTGCCCGGCCCGGGCGCCGCGCGGCGCTTTCGCCCCGCGGCCCGCGGCTGATATCCTGTTCAGGGTGCGGGGGGACCTCCCGATGCAGACCTCGATGGATTCCCTCATGAATCCCCGGATGGCCCGCGCTTCCGAGGGCGCCGGGGATCGCCCCGATCGGCGGAGGATCCGCCCGCCGCGCCGGGGCCCGGCTGCGCGCTCGGGCGTCCCGCTCGCGCTCCTGGCGGCGCTCCTCGCCTGGGCTGCTCCGCAGCCGGCGGCGGCGACCCCGAGCGGGACCTCCCGCGCGTTGGCCTTTCGCGAGGTCGCCTCGGGCCCGGACCCCGCCGCCCTGGCCCTGCGGGCGGAAGCCGGGCCGGTCGCGCCCCGCGCCTCGCGCGCCGAGCTGGCGCGCTGGCGCGGCCGCTTCTGCACGCCCGCCGGCTGCGCCGGCCCCGGCGAGGCGAGCGGCTCGGCGGCCGCGGGCTTCGCGGCCGCCGCGCTGCTCACGCTCGTCGCCGCGCGCCGGCAGACCCGACCCCGGGACTGACGCCTCGCCCGCGCCGTGCGCCTCGCCCTGGTGGTCGAGCGCTTCGAGCCCGGCGCCGGGGGCGTCGAGAACGCCGCCTTCTCGATCGCCCGGGGCCTGGCGCGCGCCGGCGACCGGGTCGTCGTCCTGGCCCGGCGCGGAGCGGCCAGCGCCCTGCCCGGCGTGGAATTCCAGCGCCTGGCGGTCCCGAGCGCCTGGCAGCCCCTGCGCGTGCTGGCCTTCTCGCGCGCCGCGGCGCGCGCGGCGCGGCGCGGCGGCTACGACCTGGTCTACTCCCTGGCGCGCACCGAGCACCAGGACGTCTACCGCGCCGGAGCCGGGAGCCATCTCGACTACCTGGAGCGGCGCTACGCGGGGGCGGCGCTGCGCCTGCGCCGGCTCTCCCCGCGCCACGCGGCGCTCCTGACCCTCGAGCGGCGCGCGCTCGGGGGCGCAACCCGCGTGGTCGAGTGCCGCTCCGAGATGGTGCGCGCCGAGCTCGCGCGCCGCCACGGGCTGCCCGCCTCGCGCAGCGTCTGCCTCCCGGGCGGCGTCGATCTCGAGGCCTTCCACCCGGCGCGGCGCGCCGCCGAGGGCGCGGCGCTGCGCCGGGCCCTGGGCGCCGGCGCGGAGCCCGTCTGGCTCTTCGCCGGAAGCGGCTTCGCGCGCAAGGGCCTCGACGTGGCGCTGCGCGCGCTGGCCGCCGGGGGGCCCCGGGCGGCGCGGCTCTGGGTCGCCGGCGCCGACCCGCCGGACCCCTGGCGGCGCCTGGCCCGCCGGCTCGGCGTGGAGGAGCGCGTGCGCTTCCTGGGCTTCCGGCGCGACCTCCCGGCGCTCTGCGCCGCCGCCGACGCGCTCGTGCTCCCGACCCGCTACGACGCCTTCGCCAACGTGTGCCTCGAGGCGGCCGCCGCGGGGCTGCCCGTCGCCACGAGCCGCGCCAACGGAGCCGCCGAGCTCCTCCTGGGCTGCGGCCCCGCGCCCCTCGAGCCCGAGGACGCGTCGGGCTTCGCCGCCGCCCTCGACGCGCTCTCCGAGCGCACGGCCCGCGAGCGCTGGGGCGAGGCTGCGCGGGCCGTGGCCGAGCGGCACGGCTGGGACACCCACGTGGCGGCGCTGCGCGCGCTCTTCGCGCGGGTCCGCGCGGAGCGGGACGCGGCGGGGGCCCCCGCCGCCTAGGAGCGCGAGATCGCCACCCAGCGGAAGGAGCTCGAGGAGCCGTGCACCCGGCCCCCCTTGCCGAGCCGGTAGTGCAGGCCCGCGGCGGCCTCGGAGCTCCCGATGATCTCCTTGAAGGCCTCGAGCTTGGCGTCGGGCTCGTCGGGATTCAGGCCGTGGAAGACGATCTCGACCCGGGGCCGGGTCTCGAGCACGTTCAGCACCAGCGTCGCGAGGGTGAAGAGCTTGCCGATCCCCTCGACGGCCTCCACCGAGAAGCGGGGCACCTCGACCTGCGAGAGCTCGAATCCATACTCGAGACGCATGGCCGGGACCTCCCTGGACCCGGCGGCAGAGTGGCTTCGGCGCGATGGCGTGTCAACCTTCCGCGCCGGGCGTCTCGCCGGGGCTCGCGGATGCGGGAAGGAGATCAGGAGCCCGGCCGCAGCTCGAAGAGCGCGTCGGGGAGCTCCGGGTCGAGCTCCACGTCCGAGAGCGCGATCCTGGCCAGGCTCCCGCCCCTCGTGACGCGCAGCTCGATGGCGTGGGCGAAGGGCGTCCCTTCCAGGTCGCGGTAGTCGTCGAAGCGCGCCTCCCAGTCGAGGCTCCCGGCCGGGTCGCGCTCCTCGAGCCGGCGCAGGAGCCCCTGGGCGTCGAACTCCACCCGCTCGCGCAGCACGCCGAGGTCGTCGGCGAGCTCGAGCCGCAGGTCGCCCTGGGCCGTCTCCTCGGCGCGCCGCAGGACCAGCGTGCGGTCGAGCAGCGGCGCGCCCAGCAGGAGATCGATCGCCTCCTCCGGCGCGAGGTCGAGGTGGGCCTGCTCCCAGAGCAGGCCCGGCTGGACCTCGCCGCTCTCGTAGCTGCGGTCCTCGGCCCGGAACAGCTCGAAGCGCGCGCCATCGGTCACGAGCACCGCGACCGCGGCGTCGAGCATGCCCAGGATCTCCACCCGCAGGCGGGCCGGGCGCTCGAGGGCCAGCACCTGGCGGCTCCGCAGCCGCAGCGCGCCCTCCCGGGCATCCACCGCGAGCTGCGCGCGACCGCGCAGCCCGCGCCGCTCCGCG
>Ga0187892_10002003_pt1 | contig 43284 bp, 29 predicted proteins | sample MA1701073metaG_FD_139345 | JGI IMG/M metagenome (GOLD analysis project Ga0187892, IMG submission 139345) | Bio-ooze microbial communities from a basaltic lava cave in the Kipuka Kanohina Cave System on the Island of Hawaii, USA - MA170107-3 metaG ... | reverse complement strand
AGCCCGGAGCCAATCCTTCAAAGACCCTCTCACCGCCGACTTGCCCGGAGGCGGACTAAAGGTTTGACGATGTCAAATCTCAAGTAAGTTACAGTTGTGACTTTATCATCCGGCCTAAACTCAAACCGTCGCTACGCGACGAAGAGCCAACGCGCATAACGTAAAAGATGTGGGTAATGACAAGGATGGCATCTTGTCCCACCTTCAAACCGCCGCCCGTTATTTCCTGACCGGCGCTTTCAGGCGCGGCCCCGTGCCGCCGTTGAGCCACACGTCCACGCGCGGCGCGTCCCAGGTGTAAGGCTTGTTGAGGATGTCGAGGTCGCCGTCGCCATCAAGGTCGGCCACGCGCCCTTCGTGCCAGCCGTGTCCAACGACCAACTCGGTCTTCCTGAAATTGCCTTTGCCGTCGCCATAAAAAATCCAGGCCGTCGCCCGCGGGTTATCCACTTCGGGCTTGTTCGACCACTTCGACATCTCGGCGGTGAAGATGTCCAGATGCCCGTCGCCATTGATGTCGCCGAGATCGAGCGTGTGGCCGTGAATGATATCGCCACTTATAGCTGGACTCTTGTTTAAACGTCCAATACATTCTTCGCGGCTGATTGAGACGAAAATCGTCTGATCAAACAAGCCGCATCTTGCCCTACATCGAAAGGATCGTCGCATGGAACTTCGACACCTACGCTATTTCACCGCCGTTGCCGAGGAACTACATTTCGGCAGGGCGGCGGCGCGGCTGCACATGGCGCAGCCACCACTGAGCCAGCACATTCTCAATTTGGAAAAAGAAATCGGCGTAAAGCTCTTTGAGCGCACGAAGCGGAAGGTGGAATTGACTGAGGCGGGGCGCGTTTTTCTCGCCGAGGCGCAGTTGATCCTTGAGCACGCCGAGCAGGCCACGCGCGCCGCGCAGCGAGCCAGCCGCGGCGAGGTCGGGCGGCTGCGCGTCGGCTTCGTGATGTCGGCGACCTGCAGCCTGCTGCCACCCGCGCTGCAAACGTTCCGCGCGCGCTACCCGGCGGTGGAGTTGGCGCTGGAGGAGACGACGACGGAATCGGGCTTGGAAGCGCTGCGCGAGGGGAAGATACGCGCCTGCCTGCTGCGCCTGCCGGTCAACTCCGACCAGGTAATTACCGCCGAGCCGGTACTGCGCGAACGCCTCGTGCTGGCGCTGCCCGCGGGCCACCGGCTCGCCCAGCAATCCCCCGTCTCTTTGCGCGCGCTCAGCCAGGAGCCGTTCATCCTTTTCCCGCGTAATCAGGGGCAGAGTTTTTACGACCGGATCGTCAGCCTCTGCCACAAGGCAGGCTTCAGCCCGCGTGTCGCGCAAGAGGCCACGCAGATGCAAACGATTCTGAGCCTCGTGGCGGCAGGCATCGGTGTCGCCCTGATCCCGGAGTCAGTGCAAAGCCTGCGCGGCGCGGGCGTGGTCTACCAGCCGCTCCGCGAGCGGGCGCCCGAGACGGGGTTAGCGCTGGCCTGGCGGCGCGATGATGATTCCGCCGTGCTCGCCAACTTCCTCAACGTTGTCAGAGAAGAGGCCCGGCGCTTCACTAAGAATTCAAAGAGTTCCTGATTGGCGAATCCCTAAAAGCGTAATTTGAGTTGCAGCAGAACCGAGCGCGGCTCATAGGTGTCCGTGTTGTGCGTGCCGTAGGCCGTGCCTGTGCCCAAACCGGGAATCTGCCCGTTGGTTGTGGTGGTCGCCTGGCCGCCCAGATCGCGTCCGAAGCCGGTGGGCCGCCATTGCGTGTGATTGAAAGCGTTGGTGGCCTGCGCCGAAAAATCCAGCCAGACCTTTTCACCGAGCCGGAACGACTTCTGCAAAGTCAGATTCACGTTCCAGCGCGGCAAACTGCGAATCGCGTCGAAGGTGTTGGCCGCCGTGCCGTACCAGTAGACATCGTTCACGTAACGCTTGCTGCCATCGGCGTTGGTGAACTCCAGCACGCGCCCGCGGAAAGCGTCCGGGTTGTAGATCAAATAGCTGAAGGCCGATGGACGATACTGCCGCCCGCTCGGCAAGGTGATCGTCGTGTTGCCGTCGTACCAGCCTTGCAGATTCTTCGGCAGCTCAAGCGGCACGCCTTCGACCAGGTCAGGCCGCGCGTTGATTGAGCCGCCCGCCGCGCCCGTGATTTGCAGCGGCACGCCGCTATTGGCCGTGAAGACGCCGCTCGTCCGCCAGCCGCCGATCAGCGTGTTGACCAAGCCGTCGCCGACTTTGAGCCACCGCTTTGTCCCGATGGGCAGGTCATAAGTGAACGAGGCGACGAAGCGGTGCGGCGTGTCGCTCAACGACAGTCGGTAGCCTTCGCGCAGGTTGCGCCAGTTGAATGACGGCGCGCCGCCAGTCTGGCTGTAACCCTGATTGTTCTGCGCGTCGCTCAGGCCGAATTCCAAAGCCTTCGACCAGGTGTAATGCGCGTTGATCATCAGCCCCTGCGCCAGCCGCCGGTTCACCTGCAATTGCAGCGCGTGATAGTTCGAGAAGCCGAACGCGCGTTTGGTGTTGAGCGTGCCCAGGTGCGGGTAAGGCAGCAGCGTCTCGCGCCGGGAGAGCGTCGTGCGACCCAGATTGCCTTTGAACGGGATCAGGTTCGCCGGGTTCGGTTGAAAGGGATTGGCGATTTGATCGTTCGCCGGATTGTTGTTGCCGCCGTTGGCGATGAAGGTGTTGCGCCATGAGGTCAGGATCGCCGGATCAATGAATTGATCGTTATTGGCCGCGACCGAGCTGAAGGGCAAGTGATCGCCTTTCGTCCCGGTGTAGCCGATAGAGGCTTGCCAGTTCTTGCCCACGCGCCGCTCAATGAACAGGTTCCATTGCTGCACTGCGCCCGCCTGGTAATCCTGATAATCGAAGCGCGGCGTGCCCGCGCCGTAAGACGACGGCGCATCCAGTTGCGCGCCCTCGCCGCCCGCGACGCTGTTCACCTCGTAATACTTCCCGACCAGCACGCCGCGCGGCGTCAAACCGTAAGGCTGGCTGATGAGGAACTTCGAAAAGGTCGCCGAGCCGTAATTGAACGTGCCGTCGAAGTAGCCTGTGTTCGACGGCAGGTAAGTCAGCCCGTAGCCGCCGCGCACCACGGTGTCTTCCTTCACGCGCCAGGCGAAGCCCACGCGCGGCGCGAATTCGTCGTAACGGTTCTTCCACAGGTTGCGCCCCTCACCTTGCGCGCCCGGAAAGACGATCAGCCCTTGCGTGCCGAAGGGATTCTTCCGCGAGAAATCAACCCCGCTGATTTGGTTATAACGCTCGGTCGGGCCGGGCTGGAAATCCCAGCGCGCGCCCAGGTTCAAGGTCAGCCTATTGTTCACGCGCCAATCGTTCTGCGAATAAAACGCCAGGTACTTCTGCGCCAGCCCCAGCCGCACGCTGCGCCCTTCGGCGATGGCGATGAATCCTCCGCCCAGCAGGAACGAGGCGGGGCCGAAGCCGTCGTTGCTGGCGTTGACGCCAGCGCCAGCCGCGCCGCCCGTCGCGTTGATGATTTCCCGCGTGTAAAGCGGATCGGTCTGAATCCAAAAGGACTCTTCCGGGTCAATGTAGTTCGACAGGTAAACCCGTCCCTCGCCGCCCGCTTTGAGCGTCCAGCGCCCCAGAGATTTCGTCAGGCTGGCGGCGATGGTGTGATTGGTTTGCCGTTCGCGCTTGTGCAGGCTGTTTGAAGCGTTGAGCGCCGAATAACGCTCGCCCGGATCGAACTGCGGCGGAGCGCCGGGCGCGCCGTTCAGCGCCAGCAGCGAAGAAGGAACGCCGAACTGCAAATAATCGAAGTTGTCGAAGGTGTCGGCTTCGTTGTTCGAGTTGATGCGGTTGATGCCATAACGCAGGTCGAGCACCAGCGAATTGCCGAGTACCACCGTGTCCCCGATTTGAATGTAGGGGTTGTTGTCGTTGTTGACGTTGCCGATGAATGAATTCTGCGCGTAGAAGGGATTGTCCGATCCCCAGGTACGCGGCGTGGTGATCTGGCCGCGCGTGATGCCGAAGGTCGAATAGAGCGAATGCTTGCGCACCTTGAAATCCAGCCGCGCATCAACGTTGTTGCGGCGAAACTGTTGAATGTCTTCGCGGCGGTAGTTGTTGATGTTTTGCAGAATCTGGTCGCCCGTGCCTTCGGGCGCGCGGTTGGGCAGCGGATAGAAGCTCATCAACTTCAGCGCGAACGGGTCAACGCCGGGCGAGCCGTTGGCGCGACGATACAGATCGAGGCGCGCGTTCGGGATCTCGGCGCGGCGGAATTGATTGGTTTGCCCCGCAACCGGCGTGACGACGAACGGATCCCAGAGGCGAATCTTGACCGGCTGGCCATTGACCGGCACATAGGTTTCCGAGAAATCGCCGATGCGTTCGCGCGCCGTCGGCACGGTGCGCAGAAACGTGATGCCGCGATTGTGGTAGAGGCCGCTGTAGCTGACGAAGAAGAACGCTTTGTTGTGGCCATCGAAAGCCGCCGGGCCGAAGACTTTTTTCGGCAGCCAGATGGGGCCGCCGAACGTGCCGCCGTAATCGTGCGACTTGAAAGGATTGATCTCCAGATCGCGCGCGTTGCGCCCGAAAGTATTGGCGTTGAGCGCGTCGTTGCGGAAGCGATAATTCAAGCCGCCGTGATATTGATTGCCGCCTGATTTGGTCGTCAATTGCACCACGCCCTGCCCGCGCCCGTATTCGGCGGAGAACTTGTTGACCTGCGTACGCACTTCCTGCAGCGAATCCTGATTCGGCAGAACGGAGGCTTCATTCCAGGCCGAGCCTTGCACCGAGAGGCCGTTGAGCTGGATGTCGTTGGCAAAGGCCTGGCCGCCGTTGACCGCGAAGGCCGACATCGCGCGGCGGGCGTCAATACCGATGCCCATCGCCTCGACCGATTGCGTGTCTTCAAAGGCGGCGCGCCCGATGACGCCCGGTTGCAGGCTGGCCCAGTAATACGGATTCTGATTCGGATTGGGCGCGCTTTGAATCAGGTTCTCGCCGACGGCGTTCTGGACTTCGGAAGTCTCGGTCTGCAACGCCGTGCCGCCTTGCACCTCGATGACTTCCGAGACGGCGCTGATGGTCAGCTTGGCGTCCACGCGCACAGTCTCATTCACACCGAGCGCCACGCCGGTTCGCTTGTAAATGTTGAAGCCCGCGTGCCTGACCTCGACCGTGTAACGGCCCGGCGCGAGGTAAGGCATGGTGTAATCGCCCGCGTCATTGGCCGTGACCTGCTGCCCGACGGTCGTCTCTTCGTTGGTGACGGTGATAACCGCGCCGGGTATGGCCGCGCCCGTGTTGTCGGCGACTGCGCCGGTGATGGTGGCCGATTTGATCTGACCGAAGGCAGTCAGGGAAAGAGCGATCAGGGCAAGCAGCGCCGTCGCCGATGAGAGTCTCAATTGCATGGCAGTGATCCTTTCTGACAAGAGTGAAGTTGCAATTGACTTGAAGTCTTTGCAAATTAAAGTCATCTGCGTGAAAGTTTGCTGGTCTGTTGCTTCATCGCGCTCACCCGGTCATCGCCGCGACGCCGTCGCGCCAGTTGAATGTCCCAGCGTGGCGTGTCCGTCCAGTATCCCTGTTGATTTGAAAATGTGAGAAAGGAAAATGTGAGAAAGGAAAATAAAAACAGTCTGTTGCGCGACCTATTTTCCTTTCCCACCTATTTTCCTTTCCGCAAAGCTTGCCCCCGGTTCGCCAACAGAATCGAGGACGCGGGCGCACCCGCTTTCTTGAATGCTGCACATAAGCCCAGGCGCGGCTATTTGCCTTCCGCCGCCCATTTCTTCATTTGCGCAATGTTGCCGCGCAAGATGCGTTGGTATTCTTCGCGCCCGCCGGCGCCTTCCTTGAGGTAAGCGGCCATGTCGCTGTCGAACATCGCCGCCGCTTCCACTTGCCGCCCGTGATCATTTGTCTGCTCCATCCACCGATTCAATCTTTCACGCATTTCGACCAGCGTCTTCTTGAATTTCGGATCGGCGGCCAGGTTGCGCGTCTCGTGCGGGTCGGCCTGCAGGTCGTACAGTTCTTCTTCGGCCCGCGTTGGAGCGAAGAGCAGCTTTTCGGTAAGCGCGGGCAACTTGCCTTGCGCGTGCAGATCGCGCAGACGCCGGACGATCTCCTTCGCGTCTTTGTAGGCGTTGGGTTGCAGGTGCGGGCGCAGCGGGTAGAAGTTGCGGATGTATTTGTAACGTTCGGTGCGAACACCGCGCAGCCGCTCGACGGTTTCGTCACAGCGGTCGCGCGCGGAAAATACCGCGGCGCGCGGCGCGTAGTTTTTGGCGAAAACGTTGCGCCCCTCCATCCGCGACGGGATATCCAATCCGGCCAGGCCGAGCGAGATTGCGGCCATGTCAATGTGTTCGATCAGATCGTCGCGCACGACGCCGCGCGGAACTCCGGGGCCGCGCACGATGAATGGAACGTGAATCCCGCCGTCGTACAAAAACTGCTTCTCGCGCGCGTGGCTGATGCCGTGATCGGTCATGAAGATGATGATCGTCTGGTCGAGAATCCCTTCTTTTTCGAGTCGCGCGACGACCTCGCCGACCTCCTTGTCGGTGTAGCGCGCCGTATCCAGGTACTGCGCCCAATCATCAAGCAGCACGGGATCGCGCGGGTAATACGGCGGTAACGTCACGTCCTCTGGCTTTGTCGCGCTGCCGAGTTCTGAGAGAGCGCGCTGCTTCCAGTTTTTGTTGTGACGGTACTTGCCGCCGTGAAGCTGAACCTGCATGAAGAACGGCTGCCCCGCTTTGCGCCCCGCCCAGTCGTTGCCGTCATACATCTTTTCATCCCACTCGAAGTTGTAATCGGTCTTCGCCAGTCTGTTCGTCCCTTTGACCAGCGGGCCGCCGATGGCCGTGTAATAGCCCGCTTGTTTGAAAAGCAGCGGCGCGGGCGCGACGCCTTCGGGCAGGCGGATTTTCAATTCGCCCCGCCCGCTGCGATGGTTGTGGACGTTAATGCTGGTTTGATACATCCCGGTCATCATCGCCGAACGGCTGGGGCTGCAAACCGGCGCGGTGACGAAAGCTCTGCTGAACCGCACGCCTTCGCGCGCCAGCCGGTCAACGTTGGGAGTCCGGATCAACTTCTCGCCGTAACACGAGAAGTTCGCCGACATATCGTCCACGACGAACCAGACGACATTCGGGCGCGTGGACTGACTGGAGGCTGAAACCCGCTCTCCGGTCGCGCCCGCGCAGAGCGTGACGGCCAACAGCAACAGACAACCGCGCGTCAGCCTGATGATCGGTTTTTTTATACGCATTCCATTTCCTCGATTTCGATTAGTGGGCGGTTTCGCAAGGTTCCCAAACGCCGGGAGGCTCTTATTTTTCTCTCCCACATTTTTCTGTCTAATCGCAACCAGACAGAAAAATGTGGGAGAGAAAAATAAGAGCAATCCTTCATCCGCCCTTCACCTGCCTGCCGGTCTCGCCGGAGCACGCCATGCGCCGAGCGGTAGCACGTTCGCCCTTGCCGCCCACGCGTCCCACTTGGCCGACAACTCTTTCACCTTGTCAGGATGTTTCGCCGCCAGATCGTTCATCTCGGTGCGGTCGGCGGCGATGTCGTAAAGCTCCCAGGGACGGTTCTCTTTCGCCACGAGTTTCCACTGGCCGTCGCGCACTGCGCGATTGCCTTCGTGTTCCCAGAAGATCGGTTGCGGACGGTCGAGCGGCTTGCCCGTCAGCGCGGGGCGCAGGCTGACCCCTTCCATCGGATGAATTTTTTGCCCGTTGATTTCGGTTGGATACTTCGCGCCGCTCAGATCAATCGCCGTCGCCATCAGATCAATCAGGTGGCCGGGATCGCTCGCCAGCTTGTTGCGGCGATTCGACGGAATACCCTTCGGCCAGTGCGCAACGAGCGGCGTCGAGACGCCACCTTCGTGAACCCAGTGCTTGTATTCCCGCAGCGGAGTATTCGAGACATTCGCCCAGCCCTGACCGTAGGCGATGTAAGTATCATCCGGTCCCGGCATCACGCCCGGCCCCATGATCACCGGCCGCCCGTCGCGCGTCTGCTTCGGGACGCTGGCGAAGTAATGCTGCGCGTTAGGGCTGAGCGCCGGGTAAGCGGGTTGAGATTGCCGCGCGGCGTATGGGTTGGCCGCGTCCGCCGCCTGCGGGTTGCGCCCTGTCACTTCGGCGCAACCCCCGTTGTCCTGCAGGAAAAAGATCACCGTGTTGTCGAATTGCCCCTGCCGTTTCAATTCGGCGACGACGCGCCCGATGCCCTGATCCATCGAGTCAATCATCGCGGCGTATACTTCCATCCCGCGCGCCTCCCAATCCTTGTTCGGCGTCTTTTCCCAATCGCCGGCCTGTGGCGACATCGGCCACGCCGGATCAATCAGGCCAAGCTTGATCGCCTTTTCGCGGCGCGCGCGCCGGACGGGTTCGTAGCCTCGATCGTATTTGCCTTTGTATTTGGCGATATCGCGCTCCCGCGCGTGCATCGGCCAGTGCGCGGCGGTGTAGGCGACGTAGAGAAAGAACGGCTTGCCGCCCGCGCGGGTTTTATGCTCGGCGATGAAGCGGGTGGCGTTATCGCTGAGCGCGTCGGTGTAGTAATACTGCTCTTTCGGTTGATATTCGGGATCGGCGAAGGCGGTGATCGGTGTGTTGTCGCGCGTCAGCGTGCTCGGATCCCAGAAGCTGCCCGCACCGGTCAGCGTGCCGTAATACCGCTCGAAGCCGCGCTGCAACGGCCAGTTGTGTTTGTCGGCGTCGCTTTCGGCTCGCGTCTTTTTCGTGACGTGCCATTTGCCGACGGCGTAAGTGGCGTACCCGGCGGGCTTCAAAGCCTCGGCGATCGTGACCGCGTTGCGGTTCAGGTCGCCGCGATACCCGTCGTGGCCGCGGTCTTCCATCATGTGTCCGACGCCGGCCTGATGCGGGTAAAGCCCCGTCAGCAAAGCCGCGCGCGTCGGGCAGCAGCGCGCGGTGTTGTAAAACTGCGTGAAGCGCACGCCGTTGGCCGCAAGCGAGTCCAGGTTCGGCGTGTTGATCTCTCCGCCGTAACAACCGATGTCCGAAAATCCCATATCATCGGACATCATAACGATGATGTTCGGTCGCGATTGCGCTGTCACGGCCGCGCGGTTGCCCCAGCCGCCCTGCCCGATGGCGAGCATCAATAGCAAACCGGCCAACGCTATCCTTTTCATTGGCGCTCTCCTTGGTTTTATATTTCGTTATGCGTACAAAAGTGGTGGAGATCCCAGCAAAGCAGTCGCATTAGAGATGCAATGTCCCGGTGCGAAATGTAGATAGCTCAAACTAGCACACTTCTTGGAAAAAGGAAGTTTCCAAGCCGCTTGCAAACAGTTTGGTGAACATTTTGTCTGTACTATATTCCGGTCGAAATCAGTTACGTGACTCACGGAAAGCTGTAGCGGCCAGCCATTCTTCAACTCATTTGCCGCCCGGCCTTGGGAGCGCGTTCGCGCGCTTCGCCCATTCATCCCAGCGCGCCGCCAGTTCGCGCGCCTTATCCGGCTGCCGCACCGCCAGATTGTTCAGTTCAGCCCGGTCGGCTTCAATGTCGTAAAGCTCCCATTCGCCGTCACGTTTGCCGACCAGCTTCCACAACAGGATCAGCGTGTTGTCGAGTTCGCCGTTGCGTTCTCGAAGCGTGGCGTCGGGTCAACCGCAATGATTGAGTTCGGAGTTGTTTGCGCCAGCAGGGTCACAGCGGGTGGCGCGGCCAACACGCCCGCACCGGCCGCAAGCAAGCCCAACGTTTGACGGCGGGTAATGGATGGTTTCGCGGGCGTGTTCATTTACCTCCCGTCAGCGGCGCGTTCATCTCACGCAACAACGCCGGATCAACTTTGATGAACTTGCGGTCGTAAGTCATCAGTCCATTGACTTCGCCTTCGACATCGGTGGTTTGCGTGTAAACCGCCGCCGACACGCCGAGTTTCTGTTTCATCGGCACGAGCGCCGCGATCTTGTGGCGCAAGGCTTTGAGATATTCGTCCTTGCTTTGATAGGTCTGATAGCCCCAGTTGCGCATGGTTGGATTCCATAGATGCGCTTGGATCGGCCAGCCGACGCCGCCGTATTCGCCGAGCACAATCGCGCGGTCTTTTTTCTGTTCCGGCTGCAAGGGCGTTTCCTGATAGGTGTGGATGTCGAAGTAATCGCCGACGTTCATATCCAGCCAGCCGCTATCGGCGTTGACCAGCCGCGAGCCGTCAATCGCCTTGACCCATTGCGACAAAGCTTTCGATTCGTATTGCCCCCAGCCTTCGTTGTGAATCACCCAGGTCACGATGCTGGGCGCGTTGTGCAAGCGTCCGAGCATCCGGCGCAATTCCAGTTCGTGCTGTTCACGGCTGACGGAGAGACGCACGGGTTCGCCCTGGTCGGGACGCTGATTGCGCAGCGCCTGATTGAAACCCGACGGCATGTCCTGCCAGACCAGCATGCCGAGTTTGTCGCAATGGTAGTAATACCGCGCGGGTTCGACCTTGATGTGTTTGCGCAGCATGTTGAAGCCCGCCTTGCGCAGCCATTCGATTTCCCACTTCATCGCGTCATCTGAAGGCGGCGTGTGCAAGCCGTCGGGCCACCAGCCTTGATCGAGCGGGCCGTGCTGAAAGAGCGGCTGTCCGTTGAGCAATAGTGCTGGTTGTCCCGCCACCGTGCCTGCGCCGAGCGAAATCTTGCGCATGCCGAAATAGCCGGTGATGGTTTCGAGCGGCGCGCCTTCGGCTTCAGCTTTGGCGTAAAGCTCGCGCTCCGTCGCGCCGAAACGCGGGCGGCGTTCGTTTGGTCGTTCAGCTTCGGTCGTTGCAGGCCAGGGATTTTTGACGCGGATGAGTTCCGCTTTCAGGTCATACAAAAATGGATCGGCAGGCGACCACAGACGCGCGTTCGGAATTTTCAGAAAGCCTTCGCGGTTGATGCGAATGGTGGTTGTCGCAACGCTTTGGCCTTGCTGTGTCGCGGTGATGCGCACGGCGTATGTGTCATCGCCCAGGGCTTCGTTGGTGAGCGGAGTAATGTGCAATCCGCCCGCGTCCACGTCCGGCGTCAAACGCAATTCGGCGAGGTGCAAATTCATCGGCACTGGCTCAATCCACACGGTTTGCCAGATGCCTGACACGGGCGTGTACCAAATGCCCTGCGGCTTCAATTGCTGTTTGCCGCGCGGCTGTTCGCCGGTGTCGGATGGATCCGTCACTGCCAGCATCATTTCATTCGCGCCGTCTTTCAGGTGAGGCGTGATGTCGAACGTGAACGCGTCGAAACCGCCTGTGTGCGCGCCTACCATTCCGCCATTCACCCACAGCGCGCATTCATAATCCACCGCGCCGAAATTCAGCAGAATGCGTTCGCCTTTCCACGCCGTCGGAACGCTGAACGAGCGGCGATACCACAAACGCTGATCGGGTTGCAGCGCCTTGCCCGCGCCTGATAGCGAAGCCTCGACCGCAAAGGGCACGAGCAGTTGCCCGTCGAATTTCGTTGGCATGGGCGCGGTCTTCGCAGTGATCGCGTAATCCCACAAGCCGTTGAGATTCCGCCAGCGTTCACGCACGAATTGCGGACGCGGATATTCACGCCACGCGTTGTCAGGCGTCACTTTCGCGCCCCATTCGGTCATCAAGGTGACAGGCGCGGGTTTCCAGGCTTGCGCCAACGCCGTGGCCGCGATGAGCAAAATCGTCAACAGTGTAGTGATGAGATGTCGTTTCATTTTCATTATGTTCTCCGAAAAGTGGCTCTGTTATGTGGGACAAGCTGCCATTCAAAGGTATCTACACAAGTGTGGAGCGCCCGCATCCTGCGGGCGAGGGATCGCGCGCCTCTGGCGCGCCTGTACTCTCGCCTCACCAATGAGCGGCCAGAGCCAGGCGGCGCTTGCCAGCCGGGACGCAACCTCCACACCACATCGCGCTTTCGCAGGAGGTCTGTCGGCGCGGCAGGCTCAGGTCTGCGGCAGGCGCGCCAGAGGCGCGCGATCCCTCGCCCGCAGGATGCGGGCGCTCCACACTTAGCGCTCCACACCGCGTTCGACTTGTGTAGATACCTTTGGATGCCATCTTGTCCCACAGCCCAGGCAGATCATTTCTTCGAGGGCATCGGTTCCGGTCCGGTCTTATCGTCGCCTTGTTGTTTGCGCCAGGCGGCGAGTTGTGCGCGCAGTTCGGCGAGCACGCTCGCCAGCTTCGGATCGCTGACGAGGTTCTTCGTTTCGTGCGGATCGGCGATGATGTCATACAGTTCTTCGCGCGGGCGCTCGTGATAACGCTTGATGATGGCGGCGGCGCGCGCATCGGTCCTTGCTTGCGCTTCCCACGACGGCCAGTATTCGCGCCCGCCATCGTGATCGGTCGCTTTGTCAATGTGCGTGGTGTAGGTGATCTCCGGCGAGAGATTGAGAATGTATTTGTAGCGCGCCGTGCGTACCGACCGCTGCGGCGTGCGGTTCATCTCCATCTTCGTCACGTCGGTGTAATAGCGCACCCGCGCCCGGCGGTATTCCAGCGTGTCAATGTGATTGGGCGGAATGTCCATCTCCTCAGGTTTGTATTCAGCCTTGTCCGGCCAGACGACGTGCGGGCTGTGATCGGCGACGACCAGGAAAAACGGCTTGTCTTTGTCCGCGCCCGCCAGCCACCCGTCCACCGCAGTCGTGTTCAAGTCATTGCGCAGTCCGGGATTTTTCTCAAAACCGGGTTCGGGAGTTTCAGAGTTCGCTACGCGCTCGAAAGGAAAAACGCTCTTCGGGTTGAAGTGTTGTTTGCCGGCCTGCGCCAAGTATGGAGCGCCCGCATCCTGCGGGCTAGGGATCGCGCGCCTCTGGCGCGCCTGTACTCTCGACTCACCAATGAGCGGCCAGAGCCAGGCGGCGCTTGCCATCCGGGACGCAACCTCCACGCCAGATAGCGCTTTCGCGGGAGGTCTGTCGGCGCGGCAGGCTCAGGTCTGCGGCAGGCGCGCCAGAGGCGCGCGATCCCTCGCCCGCAGGATGCGGGCGCTCCACGCCGCGTTCGACTCACATAAAACTTTTTGGGGGCAAGCGAAAAAGGGGCTGTCTTTGTTCGCTTCGATCTATTTCCTTCGCACATACGCGTAATACGCGCCGCACAATTCGTTGCCATTCGCGTCATAGAACCACGATTGCATGGACAGTTGCGCGCCTGCTTTGAGCGTCACCCGAAAAACCGCTTCCTTATCATTCGCGCTGACGGTTTTGGTTTCATCCGTCGCGGCGAGCTTCAGCCGGGCTTTGGCAATGGGCAGGGCGACGCCCGCAGGCCACGAACGGTTCTCGAAGCTCGTGGCAGGAACTCCGGCGGTGAGCGCGGCATCGGCTTCTTTCGGCCAGCGGCGCAAGGCGATTTCGTAATCGCCGCTTTGTTCGATTTGCACGTGCCAGACGCCGTTTTGTTTCTGCCCCGGACGCACGCAATTCACCACGTTGTCGCAATAGACATCCGCCCAATCAATGGCGGTCAGCGTCACGGGGTTTTCCCGCGCCGCGCCGAGGCTGACGTGATAAAAATCCTTCATCCAATTCATCGAGAGATCGAACCAGACATCGGTGCAATAGCCCTTGGGCGGGAGCCGGGACAACAAAAGCGAAAAAGCAGAACAGTAGGTTACGCATAAGTCAGATTCCTGAACGAGATGTCCGATCATTTACGGCTTCGGCTTCTCCTTATTCGTTGGCGGTTGCGGGTTTCGCGACCACATCAAAGCCATGCACCGTCTACTGCTGCGCCCGCCACCGCGGATCATCCACGTGCGCTTCATCCATGTAGGCAACTGCCCGCTTAACCACGTCCGAATGGGCGTTCGCTACGTCATTCGTTTCGCTCAGGTCTTTTGCCAGATCGTAAAGCTGCACCTTGCCGGTCAACATCGGCTCACGAATCGCTTTCCAATTGCCGAAGCGCACCGACTGCCGGCTGCCTTGTTCATAAAACTCGAAGTAAATGTATTTGTGTTGCTGCTGCCGTTTCGGCTGGCCGAACAGCGTCGGCGCGAAGCTCAGCGAATCGAGACCGGCGGGCGTGGGCTGTTTGGCCAACTCGGAAACCGTCGCCAGTACGTCGCCGAAATAGCCGATGTGATCGCTCGTCACGCCCGCTTTGATCTTGCCCGGCCAGCGCGCGATGAAAGGCACGCGCACACCGCCTTCATACAAAGCGCGTTTCATCCCGCGCAACGGCCCCGCCGGTTTGAATAACCGCGGATTGTTTTTGCCCTCCTGATGCGGCCCGTTGTCTGACGTGAAAATCACCAGCGTATTTTTATCCAGTCCCCACGCCTTGAGCTTCGCCAGCAGTTCGCCGACCTGCGTGTCCAGCCGCGTAATCATCGCGGCCTGCCCTTTGTCGGGATTCGGCCAGGGCTTGTTTTTGTAAATTCCGTAATCAGGGATTTCCTGCCCGTCGCCCGCCGCGCTCGAAGCTTCGTTGTTGGCGTGCGGCAGCGTCGAAGCGAGATACAAGAAGAACGGCTTCGACTTGTTTTGATCGAACCAGCGCATCGCCTTGTCGAAGATCACGTCGGGCGCGTAATCAATCTTCTCGCGCGCCCAACCGTCGCCGCGCTCTTTATCTTCGACTTCGGCGACGTTGCGCAACGGATACTTTTCGGAATTGTGAATCAGCCACGACGGATAAAAGTTGTGCGCGTGATGCTGGTTGAGCACGCCGAAAAATTCATCGAAGCCCATCTTGTTCGGATGCCCGTCCGAGCCGATTTCGCCCAGTCCCCATTTGCCGAAGAGCGCCGTCTGATAGCCCGCGTCTTTGAAGACGTGCCCCACGGTGCGCTCGCCCCTGCGCAGCGCCTGATCGTTGATCTTTGCCCTGATCGCGTTGCCGCGCACGCTGACGTGTCCCATGTGTTTGCCCGTCATCAGCACGGCGCGCGATGGCGCGCAAACGGTCGAACCGGCGTACATCTGCGTGAAGCGCAGCCCCTCGCGCGCCATGCGGTCAAGATTCGGCGTCTGAATCAGCTTCTGCCCATAGCACCCCAAATCGCCGTACCCCAGGTCATCCGCCATGATGTAAATCACATTCGGTCTTGATTCGGATTGTCTTTGCGCATGCGCGGGCACGGTCAGTTCAATTTCCAGCCAGGCGGCGAGGCGCAGACATGTCAGCAGCAACAAGGCGAAGAGAAAATTTTTGCGATGTGTCATTCAGGTTCTTTCTTTCTCTCAATCTGGAGCCGCGTGGAGCGCCGCGTGGAGCGCCGCGTGGAGCGCCGCGTGGAGCGCCGCGTGGAGCGCCGCGTGGAGCGCCGCGTGGAGCGCCGCGTGGAGCGCCCGCATCCTGCGGGCTAGGGATCGCCTGCGTCTCGCAGGCCAGTTGCAGGCTTGTGCGTGACTGGCGCGCAAGATGCGCGCGATCCCTAGCCCGCAGGATGCGGGCGCTCCACGCGGCGCTCCACGCGGCTCCACGCGCGGGTTTATTTTTGCTCTTCCAGTTTTTTGCGCCAGCTTGCACTGCTCCACGGCCAATCTTCCGGTTTTTCACACAGGCCAGCTTTGACGGGATTATTTTCAATGTAGCGAATGGTTTTCTCGAAATGTTTTTGATCGCGCATGAACCGGTCAAACGGATCGCGCTGCCAAAACTGGCCCGTTCGTTCCAGAATCTTGTTGCACTCCTTTGCGGAGTAAGAGCGCCATGAGCCGGCGATCTGACTCCATTCCCACCCCGTGTGCGGCGTGAACAGCGTATGCACGTGATTGGGCATCACGCACCAGGCGTGCAGGTCGTAGCGTTCCCCCTCGAAAAAGAGAACCGCGTTTTGCACAATCTCCGCGCAGCGCGGGTCGCCCAGATAACAGGCGCCGTGCCCGGCATCCAGATATTGCTCCACTCGTTTATAGCGTTCTTTCTGCCGCTCCTCTTCGGGCAGAAGCAGTAGTTCCGCTTCCCAAGCCTCCAGCACCGCCGCGGGCAGAGAATCCGCCAGCCTGAATGTCACGTGTTGCGTACGGTGCTCTTCGCTGAAATGCGGCAAATACCCCCGCGTGAACCATCCGGGAATGCCGAGCTTAATGCCTTCATCTTTTGTCAACAGGATAAGAGATTTTTTCATGGCGACCTTCTCGCGGAGCGCCCGCGTGGAGCCGGGTGGAGCGCCTGCGTCCCGCAGGCCAGGGATCGCGCGCATCTTGCGCGCCAGTCAGTTTCATTTACATCTTGTTGTCAACGGAAAGCAATCCTGCATTCTGCTAGTGGAGCCAGCCTCACTCCATTTCGTCAAGATGGCTCACACGCCGAAACCGGCGCGCAAGATGCGCGCGATCTAGATAGCTCACACGCCGAAACCGGCGCGCAAGATGCGCGCGATCCCTGGCCTGCGGGACGCAGGCGCTCCACACATGCGTTAAAACAGCAGTTTCAAGCCGAACGTCCACTGCCGTTGGCCGTGGCCTTTTTCGCCCGTGATCGTGCCAAGGGCGGAGTTGGCCAGCACGCCCGTGCCCGGATTGGCGAATTGCACGTGGTTGAGCGCGTTGAAGCTCTCGGCGCGGAATTGCACTTTGAAGCGTTCGGTGATTTGAACGTTCTTGAACAATGACAGGTCGAAGTTGTTTGTGCCGTCAGCGCGGATGTAGCCGAACCGCAGCGGCAAGGTGCGCAGGTTACTGGCGAGTTGCTTCGCCGGGTCTCGTTCAAAAACGGTGTTGGCCGCTTCCAGATTGAACCATCTGTCGGTCGTGCGTTGGCCAACGGGCAAGACCAGATCGCGCAGGTTGCCGCGCACAATCGCGTTGCCAAATCCCAACGCTTCGCCGCTCTGCCCCTCGAACCAGCCCTGGAATTGCCAGCCGCCAATCAGCAGGTCAGTCCACCATCCGGCGTCGCCGAGAAATTTTCGCCCTTTGCCGAAGGGCAGTTCATAGATGCCGTTGAGCGCGAAACGCAGCGGGTAATCCTGATCGGAGATGACTTCGCTGGGGCGCAAATCCTGATCGTTCAGAGATTCGGTCGCCTGCATGAGCTTTGAATAAGTGAACGAAGCCTGGAACGTCAGCCCTTTGGTCAGTCGCTTTTCGACGCCGACCTGCATCGAGTGATACCACGCATAGCCGCTCGATTCGCCAACGGTGATGTCCTGGAAGTGCGGAAAGGGCCGCAGCAGTTGCGAGCGCGCGACGTTCTGATTCGCCAGCGCCGTGCCCACAAAATCGGGAATGCCGAAAAACGGGTTGCGGACTTGCGCGCCCAGGAAATCTATCGTCGCCTGATCGCGTTCGGTTTTGGTCGAAAGGTAGCGCGCCGGAACCGCGTTGATGTTGCGCGTCAGGCCGAGTTTGTTGGCGCGGCTGCCGACGTAGGTCACTTCAGCCACGATGCGGCCCGGCAATTCGCGCTGCGCCGCCAGCGACCAGCGCGTGTTGTAAGGATTGAGCGGGCCTTCCTGGAAGAAGCTGATGTTGCGCCCCAGAAATGTCCGCAAGCCCTGCGACGCGCCCGTCGGCGTTTGGAAGCCGGTCGGGAACGGATTGGACAGCGAGGCGATGTAGGTTTGCCCGTTGTCGAGCGTCGGAATCAGGTTGGTGGATTGATTGAAACCGCCCTGATTCACGTCCACTCGATCAACGCCGATGGTGTCGAAATAGACGCCGATGCCGCCGCGCAGCACGGTTTTGTCGTTCAGCGAAAACGCGAAGCCGAGGCGCGGCATGAAATTGTTGCCGTCCCGGTTCCACAACTCGCGCGGCAGCTCGCCCACGCCCGCGAAATTCAAACCGCCGAGGGTTTTGAAATTCGCCGCGGGCACTTCGGGAATCGGATTCGCGCTGTAATTGGTCAACGCCTGCGCCGCAATCGGGCTGGTGACCGTCGCGTCGAAGCCGCGAATCGAACGGTCGAAGCGCTCGGTCGGCGCGCCTTCCAATTCATACCGCAGCCCGAAATTGAGCGTCAGTCTTTTATTCACGCGCCAGTCGTCGTGAATGAAAGCCGCCCAGTAATCGGCCTGCTGCGCGCGCGAAGCGTTGATGCTCACCGAGCCGCCCGTCGGCACGCCCAGCAGGAAACTCGCAAACCCGTGCCCAATCGGCGCGACCGCCGAGTTATCCAACGGCCCGCGCGTATAAGCTTCGGCAAAGGTGAAGCTCGGCGCGACGTTGCCGAAACCGAAGCCGTTCTCGCGCTGCAAGCGGTATTCGCCGCCGAATTTCAAACTGTGATTGTTGACAATCTTTGTGAACGTGCCGCCGAAAACGTGGTAGTAGATCGAACGCTGGTTGCCGCCGTCCTGTCCGATGGTCGTGAAGTTGGTGATGTTGATGGCGGGGAACGACACGCCCGCGAAGTTATTTTTCGTCTTGATTTCATTGACCAGGCTCGACGAGAAACCCAGCGAAGTCAGATCGAAACCGTTCGTCAGTCGTCCCGCAATCGGCGTTTGATGCGACACGCTGTAGCGCGTATTGAGCACCAGCGTCGGGCTGAACGTGTAAACATCATCCACCGCCACGCCGCGTCCGGGCTGTTCGGCAATCGTCCCGGTCGCGCCGCCCTCGAACTGCACCGTCGTGTCGAACTGATAGTTCTGCGTGTAGCGCACGAACAGGCGATGGTTTTCGTTGAAGTTGTGATCCACGCGCGCCAGGAAGTTGCGATTGCTGCGGTCAATCTTCTGCGTCGTGAAATAATTCTGCCGGCCATCCGCAGTGCCCGGCTGATTGGGCAGCGGGTAAAACGCGAGAATCTTTTTCGCAATCGGATCAATCCGGTTGGCCGGAATGATATTGCCCGCAATCGGCTGCCGGCTGAAACGCCCGCCCGCGGCGGGCCGAATCGTGAACGGATCGTAAATCTGATAAGTCGCGCCGAGTTTGAGCAAATCCGAAAAATCGCCGTTGCGTTCTTTCTCGGTCGGCATCGTGCCGGTGAAGGAAAGGTTGCGCGCGATGTTCAAGCCTTCGTAGCCGAAGCTCCAGAACGTTTTTTGCCGTCCGTTGTAAATTTTCGGGATCACCACCGGCCCGGTCGCCGTCGCGCCCCAGCGTTGATGCAGCCAGGTCGGCACGTTGCGCGCGCGAATCTCTTCTTCGTTGGCGCCAGGCACGGCAGTCTGCTGGCCCAGAAACCGGTTCGTGTGCCACGGAATCGCGCGCAGCCGCGAGTCGTTCATATACGCCGTGCCGTGCAAATCCCGCGTGCCCGATTTGACGCTGACGTTGGTCAACGCGCCGCTCGCGTGGCCGATCGAAGCGTCATAGGAAGTCGTTTGAATTTTGAACTCGGCCACCAGGTCCTGCGGCGGCGAAAAGCTGGTGCTGCGCTCGAACATGTTCGGCGCGCCGTCCAGCGTGACCTCGCTCGTGCCCGAACGCGAGCCGTTGCCGATCAGGTTCGTGCCGGCGCCGTAATCAAACGGATTTGCGCCGGTGCGCCCGCCCGAAGTCATCACGCCGGGCGAGAGCCGCGAAAGATAAAAAGAATTGCCGCCGACGACCGGCAACTCCGCCGCGCGCTTGCCGTCAATCACCATCCCGGAGGCCGCCGATGTCACATCGAGTAACGGCGCTTCGGACGTGATGTTGACCGTGTCCGAAACCGCCCCGACTTCCATCGTGAAATCCAGCGCCAGCCGGTCGCCCACGCGCACGTCCACCGAATCGCGCGCGGCCCTCTTGAAGCCAGTGGCCTCGACAGAGATTTTATACGGCCCTGGTTGCAGGTAGTTGATCTGGAATCCGCCCTCCTCATTGCAAACTGAAGAGGTCGTGACGCCGGTATCAAGGCTCTGGGCGACGACCTTAGCGCCCGGCACGCCCGCGCCCGAAGCGTCGGTCACGCGGCCAAGTATGACGGCGCGCGATTCCTGTCCGTAAGCTGACGCCGCGGCGAGCAGCAGGAACGTTGCGAGTAATAAAGTGAATGGTTTGTTCATAAAATCCTCCTGGCAAGTGGCGATGCGATCAATCTTGAGTGGCCTCTGTGGCCTGTGTGGATCAAGGCGCGGAAAATTCACGAAAGAAACGATACTGGCGCAGATCCGATAAGTTGGTAATCGCATCGCGCCTACCTTGTTCTTAAATAATTCGTCGTGTTTGTAGAAGTAGTGGAAATCCCAGCAAAACCGCGGCATTGGAGATGCTAGTGTCCCAATGCCAAATAAAGGTGGCTTAACTTAGCACATCTTATGGAAAAAGGAAGTTTCCAAGCCGCTTGCAAACTGTTTGGTGAACATTTTGTCTGTACTATAATCGCCGCCGCAGAGGTAATCCCATGACTTCATCCGCTCCGGCGCCAACAATCGGGGAAAAACGCGCGGCGTTATCGCAAGCCCTCGCCAGCCACGCCTTCGCGCGCAGCGAGCAACTCAAGGGTTTTCTGAAATTCGTCTGCGAGCGGGAAATGGCCGGAGTGGGCGAGGCGATCAACGAATATTTGATTGGCGTGGAAGTGCTCGGCCGCCCTTCGGACTATTCGCCGAATGAGGACTCCGCCGCGCGAGGCGCATCTTCCGTTCATCGGTCGCGCGCGCGCTGAAACGGGCGTAAAAATCTGTGACGATGGCCGTAGCAATGCTGTTCATGCTGCTCGAAAGCGTGGACATCGCGGCGGCGAAGACCCCGGCGACGACGAGGCCCGCGACGCCCGGCGGTAATTGATCGGCAATAAACTAGGCGAAGGTCGCGTCGGTCTGCACGCCCGGATTGAGCAGCGCGGGATGCGTTTTGTAAAAAGCATAGAGCGCCGCGCCCGCGCCGAAAAAGATCAGCGCGGTCGGGATCGTCATCGCCGCGTTCGTCCAGATGCCGTTGGCCGCCTGCCGTTCGTCCTTTGTCGTCAGATATTTTTGCACCACTGCCTGATCGGTCGTGTACGGGATCAGTTGCGAGGCGAGGTTACCCGCGAGCACAACCCAGACAGCGGTCGCCGTGTAATCCCACGTCCAGTTGAACATGTGAAATTTGCCCGCCGCGCGCCCCGTCGCGATAACCGCCGGAAGCCCGCCGTCAACGCCGTGAATGAGCAGCGCCAGCGCGACGAGCGCGCCGCCGAGCAGCACGACTACCTGGACTACATCCGTCCAGACGACGGCCTCGATGCCGCCTTCCATCGTGTAAACAGTCGTCAGCAAACCCATCAGCAGAATGCAGAGATAGATGTTGATGCCGCTGACCGCCGCCAGCGCCAGCGACGGCAGGAAGAGCACGATGGCCAGCCGCCCCGCTTGCAGGATGATGAACGATGCGCTGCCGAACAAACGCACCGCAAGGTTGAATCGTTTCTCCAGATATTCGTAAGCCGTCGTGACATTCAGCCGGCGGAAGAAAGGCAGGTAGAAATAGACCACGACCGGCGCGATCAGCAGGATGCAGAGGTTGACCAGAAAATAGGTCCAGTCTTCGGCGTAAGCCTTCGCCGGAATCGCCAGGTAGGTCAGCGCGCTCAGTTGCGTGCCGTAAATGCTCAAGCCTGCCGCCCACCATGGCACGCGCCTGCCGCCGAGAAAGAAGTCTTCGGTCGTTTTGCCTTTGGCCGAAAAGTAAAAACCGACCAGCAGCGTCGCCAGCAGGTACAAACCCAGGACGGCGTAATTCAGCCATCCGAAGCCGCCTTTCTCCACGCGCGGGCTTGCCGCCAAAACTTTCGCCGAACGATGGCCGGGACGATCTTCGCCGCCAGGGATGACAATCTCGCCACGCCACATCACCGCCGCCGTCGTCACCAGCGATTCGGGCAGGCTGCCCATCTTCGTCCACGTGTCGGTGATCGTGTGGTAAGCAAGAACATCGCGGCTGAAGCCCGGATGGTTATCTTTGAGTTCGAAGATGCGTTGCGCGTTCGCGCCGTCGTCGCCGCTGAAAACGAGAATGTGCGATTGGCCGTAGTGGATTGCGGGCGCGGCGACCAGCCCGCGTGGCGCGTCGGCAATCCGCGACCAGCCTTTGCCAGGCGCGTATCGCCAACCGTCGTTTAAATAACGCCGCACAGCCTTGCCGTCCGGGCCTGCCGACAACTCCGCGCCGCTGATGACATAAACCGCGCCGGCCTGCGCCGCGACGATGGGCAGGATGCGCGCCGCGCCGGGCATCGGTGCGAGCGTTTGCCAGCGCGGCTCGCGCTCACTCAGGTCGAGCGCCCACAGCGTTTTCATCGCTTCGGTGGAAGTCGGCGCGCTCTGCCCGCCCGCGACGTAAATCGTCTTGCCGATCAACGCCGCGCCGATATTCGCCAAAGGTTGCGGCAGCGAGGGCAGCGCCGTCTGTTCGAGCTTGCCGTTGGCGTAACGCAGTTTGAAAACATCGGCGTAATGCTGATTGCCGTCCGAGCCGCCAATCACGATCACGCCGTCCTCAACCGTCACGCATCCGCCGTATGCCAGCGGATGAGCAAGGTGGCCCGCGAGCTTCCACTGCCCGATCTTTGAAGACCCGGGTTCGAGCGCCCCAGGCTCGAGTACATAGACGGTGTCGAGCCAGAGCTTCGTCCCGCCGTCCCAAACCGGAACGTTGAAGTAACTGCCGCCGATCACGAGCAGCGTGTTGTCGCTCACCCCGGCCATCTGTCCTCCGCTCGGTTGCGGCATCGCGGGCAATTGTCTGACGGTGATTCGTTCCACTGAAGCCTGATCGTTGCTCCGCGCAAGCGCCAGCGCGGGAAGCAGAAAAAGAAAGAAGAAGAGCAGGGCAAGTTTCATAGCAGTTGGAATTTCGCTCGGCGTCACGCGATGAGTTCCTTGATGACGCTTCCGCCGAATTGACTCAGTTGTTTGAAGCGCCCGGCGTGGTAATACGTGAGCCGGTTGTCATCCAGGCCGAGCAGGCGCAGCAACGTCACATGAAAATCGCGGACGTGCGCTTTGCCTTCCACCGCCAGCATCCCGAGTTCATCAGTCGCGCCGATGGTGTGCCCTGCCTTCACGCCGCCGCCCGCCAGCCAGATGGTCATCGCGTTCGGATTGTGGTCGCGGCCATACGCCACGCCGCCGCGCACACCGTTGTCGGGCGTGCGGCCGAATTCGCCGCACCAGACAATCAACGTGCTTTCGAGCAAGCCGCGTTGTTTCAGGTCGGTGATGAGCGCGGCAATCGGCTGATCCACGCCGCGCACCAGATTGCCGTGCGCCCGTTCGATGTAATCGTGGCTGTCCCACGTGCCGTTGTACAACTGAATGAAGCGAACGCCTTTTTCGACGAGCTTGCGGGCGAGCAGGCATTTGCGCCCGAAGGAATCCGTCGCCGCCGCGCCGATGCCATACACAGCTTTGGTTTTGGCATCTTCTTTGGATAAATCGAGCGCCTCAGGCACCTGCATCTGCATGCGGAACGCCAGCTCGAAGGCATCCATGCGCGCGGCGAGCTCGTCGTGACCGTGGCGCCGCGCGGCGTGCGTCCGGTTCAATTGCGCGAGCAGATCGAGGTTGGCGCGTTGATGTTCGCGCGTGACGCCGGCGGGCGGTTGCAGGTCGAGGATTGGGGAGCCTTTAGGCCGCAGCGGCGTGCCCTGAAAATGCGCGGGCAAAAAACCGTTGCTCCAATTCGCCGCGCCGCCCTGCGGATACGACACTTCGGGCAGCACGATGAAGCCGGGCAAATCCTGATTCAGCGAACCGAGGCCGTAGCTTGTCCACGCGCCGAGCGCCGGATCGCCGCCGAAGCGATTGCCGCAATTGATCTGGTACATCGCCGTCGGATGATTCACCGAATCCACCTGGCAGCCGCGCCAGAAACAAATCTCGTCCGCGACCGTGGCGAGATGCTCCCAGTTCTCGGCCAGATCCGCGCCCGATTGCCCGGCCTTGCGAAACTTGAACGGGCTTTTGACGAAGTACCGCTTGCCGCTCTCCATCGCGGATTTCTGTTTGCCTTCGCGCACGAATTCCTTGAGGTGCTGCTTCTCCAACTCCGGTTTCGGGTCGAAGGTGTCAATGTGCGACGGCCCGCCCTCCATCATCAGAAAAATGCAGCTTGTCGCTTTGGCTTTGAAATGCCCTGGCTTGGGCGCGAGCGGGCGTTCTTGATCCGCCGCGGTTGTTTCGCGCGCCAGCATTGCCGTGAGCGCAACGCTGCCGAGGCTTGCGCCCAGGCTGTAGATGAATTCGCGGCGCGCGTGCTGCATGCGCGCTTCTGCATTTGGAAAGAATGGTTTCATTGCCAATTCCTCGGAAAACGTGGGACAAGATGGCATCTTGTCCCACGACTGAAAGCGCGCCGAAAATCGGCACTGTTCGAGGTATCGAAAACTTCTCTGAAAGCTGATGTAACTTTACAGGGAAAGGATGATGCGAAGCCGTTGCTCAACTTCATTCATCGTTTTGGCTGAGACCTTACCAAGCCTTCGCCCAAATCTTTGAATCGAGACCGAACGAACGTCTTCGCATTTGATGTAACTCGCTACCTGCAACCCGCCTTCCGGCGGTAACACCGGAACGTGCGAGCGGACGTTCTTGCTTTTCGATGTGATGGGGAGCACAACCACTAACTCTGCGTGGCTCTGGTTGAACAGATCGTCGGAAACAATCAATGCCGGCCTCGTTCCGGCTTGCTCTCTCCCGACGGTTGGGTCAAGCGTAGCCAGCCAAACCTCTCCTCTCAGTGGTTGACTCATTTGCTTTCCACCCCATCAAGCAATGTGTTGTCCCACAATGCACGTTCCGCCAGTTCTTCTTGCCAGGCTTGCGCATCTTCTTTCAGTGCCTGGAAGTCCTGATTCAGCCCTTCCAGAAATCTTCGCCGCCGATATTGCTCAATCGCTTCTTCAACGATGGTTTGCATGGATTCTCCAACCTCAGCCGAAAGATGGCGCAGAATTTGATGCGTTGTATTGCTGATTCTGATTTGTGTACTTGCCATAAATAAACCCTCCGAAGCTGAGTTTATTGCTGGGCAGAAGTCGCCGTCAACAGATCGGTCAACAATTTTGTCACCCATCTTGTGGGACACAAAACGCCAAAAGCTCAAGGTGTGCCCGCGCGCGGTATGGAAGATAAACTTGACGCCGAGGGTGATGATGCGACGGCCAAACTTATCAATACACGTAAGCAAACTCGTTTGAGTTCAAAAGCACAAGGCAAACATCGGCCAGCGCGCGCGTCCGCGCGTTCACTGCATTAGGTTGCAGGTCAGGGACGAATTCAGCATAGACATTCAGCTTCTCGATGAAGCTGAATTTCTCGCCGGTATTTTCTTCGACCGCTTCGCGCGTTATTCGCAGCGGCGGCTTGAATGATTCGAGTTTGACGGCGCGCTGCGCTGTTTCCATCTTGCGCCAGTGCGCCAGACATAACGCCAACTCCGCAGAGTTCGGCGCGCGGCTGTAGGTCAGTTGGAAGACGCGCTTGAGCGCGGCTTCATCAGAACGGGTTTCCTGCAACGCGCGATGAGCAAGCGCCAGCGCGCGCGCATAACTGGCCTGGCTGTTGAAAAGGCTGAACACCTGCGGCGTGACGGTCGAAGCCTCGCGGCGTTCGCACGAGAAATCCGGCGCGGGCGCGTTGAAGACTTCCAGAAACGGATCGGGCAGACCGCGAATCTTCAGCGCATAGAGCGAGCGGCGATGGCGCTGCTCCGGTTTGGGGTTCGGCGTCCAGGCGGCGGCGAACGTGCCCATCACCATGCGCGGTTGCAGCGCGGCTTCCAGGTTGATTTCGGGCCGATTGGGAATGCCGCCGAGTCGCCGGTTCAATTCGCCCGTCACGGTGAGCATCGCATCGCGCAATTCTTCGGCGGACAGCCGCCGGGGCTTGAAGGCGGCGTAGCTGACGCCGTTCGGGTCTTTCTCCGCGAGAGCTTTTGGATCAGGATACTGCGCGGAACGGCGATAAGCTTCAGAGTTCATCACCAACCGATGCAGCGCCTTCACCGACCAGCCTTGCTCGACGAAAGTCGCCGCCAACCAATCCAGCAGTTCGGGATGCGTGGGACGTTTGCCGGTCGAACCGAAGTTGTTCGGATTGCCCGCGAGCGGTTGCCCGAAATGCCACAGCCAGATGCGATTGACGATGGCGCGTGTGGTCAGCGGGTTTTCCGCGCTGGCCACCCAATCGGCAAAGGCTTTGCGGCGGCCTTCGATGGCGTCGGGGATCGGCGTTCTTTGCGCGGCCCCGATGACGCTCAAGACGCCGGGCTTCACTTTTTCGCCCGGCGAAAACGGATCGCCGCCCGCGAGGATCGCGCTCTCTTCCAACTCGCCTTCCGTCAGACGATCCGCCGGCGCTCGCAGCGGCTGATAGACGGCTTTGACGTTCGGCGTGCGCCCGTTGTAAACCGACAACGCGAAAGGCTCATATCGTTCGAGTTCCCACTTCAGCCGCTCCAATCCTTTGCGCGCGACACGCTCGTTGCCGTAATCCTCCGGCGTGAAACCGTGGAGCTTGGGCGGGAATTGATCTTCCGGCACGCCCTGCCGCATCAGCGCATTGCGCACCGTACTGAACACGTCGGCAAATTCGCGCGCCTTGATTGGTCGCCTGCGGGCCTCGGCGATGGCGGCGTTCCAGCGGGTCGGGTCCAGGCTTTTTTCCTTGAACCAATCCGCCGCCGCCTGCAAGGACTTTTCGTCGAGTCGTTGCAACATCGCCAGATGTTCCGCGCGGCGGGCTTCCAGATATTTCTTTTCCTCGAACCCGCTGATGTTTTCCGCCGGTAAAAAAGCCGCCTCTCGTTCGGCCAGTTGCGTTGCAGCAAACACGGCTTGCACGGCGTAGTAATCGCGCGCCGGCACGGGATCGAACTTGTGATCGTGGCAACGCGCGCATTGCAGCGAATGCGCCAGGAAGGTTTCGCCGACGCTGCTGGTCACATCGTCGAGAAAGCGCTGCCGCGCAATTTTAGGGACTTCCATCCCCGTCAACTCCCACGGCCCCATGCGCAGGAAGCCCGTGGCAATCAGCATTTCGGGGAGCATTTCAGGATTGCCCGGCTCCAATTCATCACCGGCGATTTGTTCCCGCACGAACTGCGCATAGGGCTTGTCGGCATTGAACGAGCGTACGACGTAATCGCGGTAGCGCCACGCATTGCCGCGCTCGTAATCATTCGCAAACCCGGCGGAATCGGCGTAGCGCGCCACATCGAGCCAATGCTGCGCCATCCGCTCGCCGTAATGCGGCGAAGCCAACAGCCGCTCGACGATCTTGGCGAAGGCCCGCGCATCCGGCAGCGGATCGTTGAGAAACGCGGCGACTTCTTCTGGCGCCGGCGGCAAGCCGGTCAGATCGAAAGTCGCCCGGCGAATGAGCGTCACGCGACCGGCGGGCGGCGCAAGTTGCAACCCGGCAGGCATTCGCGCTCCCAGCAACACATCAATCGGATTGCGGCCATTGCTCCCATTACTCCCATTGCTCCCATTGCCCCCATTGCCCCCATTGCCCCCATTGCCCCCATTGCCCAATGATTTCCGATTTCCGATTTCCGGTTTCTTGACAGGCTGATAGGCCCACAAGCCTTCCGGTTTGTATTTGCGGTTTGTCCATTCGGGCGAGAGTCCGCCTGAGGTTTTCACCGGGACGCCATCTTCCGCCGCCCATTTATCAGCGTTGGCGGCGGTGAGCTGATTCGCGCGCGTCGCATCGGGCCAGGGCGCGCCGCCGGCAATCCATTGTTTGAGCCAGCCGATCTCTTCCGCGTTAAGACGTTCAGCCTCTTTCGGCGGCATCGGCGACCAATCGTTGGGCGCCGCGCGCGTGGCAGCGAGATACAACGGGCTGGCTTCGGGCTGACCCGGCGTGATGGCTGGACTGCCGCTCGCGCCGCCTTTGAGCAGCCCCGCGCGGTTGCGTAGATCGAGCTTTCCTTTGATCTGTCGCTCGTCGTTGCCGTGACACGCCAGGCACTTCGCCTGCAACAGCGGCGCAATGCGGCGGATGAATAGGACTTCCGCCTCGTAATTCAAGCCAACGACATTTTGCGGCGCCTCGCTTGTGGAAGACGCTCGCTGCCCGTCCAGGCAAACGAAGCACACCGCGACGAAGGCGACGAGGGCGACGATACGTTTGATCGGCAAGGTGTTCATACCGAGAGTAAATCGTAGAGTTCAGCGCGTTGCAACTCCGCGCGCAACTGCGCGGCTTCGGCTTCGGTCAGCCGCTCGCGGCGCGGCGCCAGACATGGGCCGCAGTCAATCTCCGTCCAACCCAAAATAGTTTTCAGCGCCGGAAAGAGCGGGTAGCGGCAGGTGATGGTGATGAATTCGTTGATCTGAGCCTGCGCGCCCATCGCCGCGTCGTGATGGTTTTCGAGCGTCTCGTACCACAAGGTCATAAATAGTTCGGGAATGACGTTGTAGAAGCTGCCGATGCCGCCGTCGGCGCCGAAGAGCAGTCCGGCGGTGAGCATTTCGTCGCGCCCGTAAAAGACCGTCGCGCCCTGCTGTTTCAACCGCAGCATCGTGTAGAGGTCGTACTCGGTGAACTTCAGCCCGGCGACATTGGGGATCGCGCAAAGCTCCAAAATCTGATCGGCGGTTTTGACCGCCGGCGCGATCTCAGGAAAGTAATAGAGCAGCAGCGGCAGTTCCGACGCGGCTGCCAGTTGTTCGTAATAGTGTTTGATCTCGGCGAATGAATACCCGCCCACGAGCGGCGGCAGAGAACTGACTGCGTGAGCCTCGACACGGGCCGCGTGTTTCGCCAGTTCAATCGCTTCCGCCGTCGTATTCGCCCCGACGTGGACGATGACCTGTTTACCCGGCGGAGAATTTCGCGCCGCGACTTCGACGATCCGTTTGCGCTGCGCGATCGATTGCAGCATGCCTTCGCCCGTCGAGCCGCAGAGGTAAACGCCGTGAACGCCGGCGGCGTAGACGCGCTCCAGCAGTTTTTCGAGCGAAGCCGCATTCAGCGCGCCCGCGGCGTCGAGCGGTGTGATGAGGGCCGGAAGAATACCGGCGAGTGGCGTCATAGGGTTATATTTCCTTTCGGCTTTATGTGATTTGAGTTACTTGAACGTCTCCATCGCCTGTGCGGCCAGGGCCGACTGCCCGGGGCGCTGATAGAACAGTGTGCTACAATTCCGCGCGGAGGTGAACAATGAGCGACACTGCAACAATAGAACTGCCAGTCAACGCGCCCACCGGTACCTTCATCGTCGAAACCAGTTGGGGGCCGACCATCGCGGGACGCAACATCACGGTTTACGCCTTGATGGATTACCTGACGGACGATCTCGACCGCGGGTTGATCAAAGGAGACTTCGGGCTTTCCGATGAGCAACTGGATGCGGCGCTGCAATATATCGCCGATCACCGGGAAGAGGTGGACCGGGACTACGCGGAGATCGTGCGCTACAGCGAGGAGCTTCGCGCACGCTACGAGCCGATCACCCGCGCCTGCTCACCGTTTCCGCCGGACATGCCGTGGGCGGAAAAAGATGCGTTGCTGCGTCAGAAACTCGCGCGTAAACAGCAAAACATACTTGCCCAGGATGAAAGTAACCATTCTGCTTGATCACCATCTCGAAGATCGCGCCGGGTATTTTCAAACAGGTCTGCGCGAAATCGGCTGGGATCAGCTTTTGACCGTCGAGTTCCTGCGCTTGCGCGATGTTGGTCTGCCGGACAATTGCCCCGACCAGGAGATCTGGCGGTTTGTCCAGCAGCGGCGTTTTTTGCTCATCACCAGCAACCGCAACCGTAAGGATGAAACCTCTCTCCAGGCAACCATTGAGCGCGAAAACACGCTGGAGTCGTTACCTGTTATTACCATTGCGCATCCCGACAACATGTCCATCCCCGATTACCGGCAAAGCGTCGCGAAGAGGCTGGTTGAAATCATTATCTCTCCCGAAGAAAACCTCGGCACAGGTAGACTTTACATTCCCTGATTTCGAAACCGCGGCCCCCATTGATTTCAGTATTCACAGCCTTCGATCACCTCGACGGTGTGGTCTTCGATCCAATCCCAATCAACCTCGACGCCCAGGCCCGGTCCCGTCGGTACGTGCTGGCAGCCGTCCTCGCGCACGCCGAGCGGGTCGCCCTTCAGACCGAAGCGGAACATCGGGTGGTGCGATTCCAGAAAGCGCGAGAGCCGCGTCGCGCACCCAACGTGCAGATTCGCCACGTCGAGCAAGGGCGAAGCGGCGGTGTGAATTTCCAACTCGTAGCCCAACAATTCGCACATGCCCAGCGCCTTCATCAATCCCGTGATGCCGCCCTTGTGATGCGCGTCGCCGCGCACGATGTCCACCGCGCCTTCGGTCATGTAATGCGGCAATTCAAACAGTCCGACCGTCTCGGCGGCGAGCACCGGCGTCCTGATCGCCTGCGCGAGTTTTTTGAGTTGCAGGATGTGGCGGTCGGGCAGCGGCTCCTCGAACCATTCGTACTTCAACTCGTCCAGCTCGTACCCGATCTTGAGCGCGTCTTCAAACGAGAGTGCTGCGGACGAATCCACCATCAGCGAGAAGCCTTCGCCGGCGACCTCACGGGCGCGACGCAATCGTGGAATGTCCAGCTTCGACCCGCCTGATAGTTGCAGTTTGATCCCGGCAAAGCCCTGCTGTTTTTTCTTTCGGACTTCCTGTTCGACTTCTTCGACGGTGGTGATGGTCTGCGGCGGGCAGGTGGCGTAAAGCGGCACGCGGTCTCGATACATGCCGAGTAATACTGCAATCGGCAATCCGGCGACTTTGCCCTTGATGTCCCACAGCGCGATGTCCAGATTCGACCAGACGGTCTCGGTCAGGTTGTAAAGGTGCCGTTGCTTGGCGCGCAGCCGCTGCCAGATGGCTTCGTGATTGAGCGGGTCCTGGCCGACCAGGTCGTGGTAATACACGTCATGCACGAAGCGGGCCGAGCCGCGCCCCTGTCCCAACGGACAATAATCCGAGGTGTAGCCCTCGACGCCTTCGTCGGTATGCAGCGTCGTCCAGGGAAATTCAAAGTATTTCGCGTAGCCTTCAGGAATCGGGCGCGGCGCGTACCACGCTTCGGAACCGAGGCGAACGAGGCGAGTTGTGATTCCTGTGATTTTCATTGGTCTTGCAAACAGTTCTCTTTCAAGTTGACGACGTTCAGCAGCGGTTCGCCCGTTTTGAGCCGTCGCAGATTTTCGATAAACAGGTCGCAAAGCCGGTCGTTGAGCTTCGCCGAAAGCCCGCCGCAATGCGGCGTGATGATGACGTTCGGCATCGCCCACAACGGACTCTCTTTCGACAACGGCTCATGTTCGACAACGTCCAGCCCCGCGCCGCCCAGGCGCCCGCTTTGCAGGGCTTCGATCAACGCCACCTCGTCCGTCACGCTACCACGCGACACCGAATAAAAATGCGCGCCCGGCTTCATCGCCGCGAATACCTTGCGGTCGAAGATGTGGCGCGTGCCGGGGCCGCCGGGCAGCAAGGCGACGACGTGGTCTGCTTCGGCGACGGCTTCGGCCAGCGCGGTTGAAGCGTAAACGCGCTCGACAATCGAATGCTTTTTTCCTGCCCGCTTTCGCATGCCGATCACGTTCATTCCCAGCCCAACGCAGCGCCTCGCAAATTCAGTCCCCATCCCGCCCAGCCCGACAACGCACACGGTCGAGCCGGCCAATTCGCGGTAATGCCAGCGGCGCTCCCAATGACGGTCGAGCTGATCCTTGAAATGAATCGGCAATAGACGCGCGAGCGCAAACATCAGCGCGATGGCGTGCTCCGCCACCGGCACGGACATCGTGTGACGCGCATTGGTGATCACGAAATCTTCGCGCTCTTCCAGTCCCATGTTCAGATAAGCGTCGAAACCGGCGGAGCCGCAGAGGTAATACCTGACTGGGCTTTCGGCCAGCATCCGCCCGCTGGCCCAGCCCGCGAGGACGGTGGCGCGGTTAAGCTTCTCGCGTAGTTTCGCTTCAGCCAGGCTCTGCGAGATGCGTTCCCATGTTGCCCATCCCGCCAGCGCCTCGCCAATTTGTTCGATATGGTTGTCTTCAAATTGATCGTTGGAAATAAGTACGTGATGCTTCATTTTGCTTTCTGTTTTTATCTGAAAGGAAAATGTGGGAAAGGAAAATACACCTCCGATTCGATTCCTATTTTCTTTTCCCACATTTTCCTTTCTGATGATCTGCGTTGCGAACTATTCATTCGCCGAACAACTCCCTCTTCGTCGGAAACTTTTTCAGATCGGCTTCCTTGAAATGCAGGTAAAGCGCCCGCTCCCAGCGATGCGGGATAAACAAATGCAACTCGCCGTTATCGAATAACACGTCCATGTAAGAGCATTGATAATTGCGGAAGGGATTTTCGAAGCTCTCCGCCAGCGCGTTGAAGAAGACCAGGCGTGGCTCGCTCCACGTCACGCCTTCATCGGTCGAGAGCGAGAACCAGACTTCCGACCGATCACGCATCACTTCCACCTTGCGCCCGTCCAGGCCGGTGTAGTTTTTGTCGCTGTGCCGGTTGTGATGAAACGCGATCAGCGTCTTGCCGTCGGAGAGGTGAAAGAGCATCGGGGGCGCGTCGGGATGAATCAATGCGGTCGGCTTTGGTTCCGACCATGATTTGCCGTCGTCGCTTGAGCGCGTCTCCCAAAGATGGCCTTCGGGCGTGCGAATCATCATTAGGACTTTGTCGTTGCCCAGGTTGATCGGGCGGCCTTCATCCATCCGGCCGAAGTTGCGCGCGAACCACCCACCGTGCCTGACTTTCGGCAGCAGCTCCCAGGTCTTGCCCTGATCTTCGGAGCGCAGCACGTACTGCCGCGTGATCAGCGGGTTGTAGCTCCAGTCAGCTTCGTGCGAGCCGATCAACCATGTGCCTTTGTCCGTTTCGGTCATTCGCATCACCGACATGCCTCTGAAGTCAGGATCGTTCTTCGGGCGGATGAGCCTGACTTCCGACCAGTGGATTCCGTCGTCGTCGGAATAGCGAAAACCGATGGGCGTGTTCTCGCGCAGGCCATGCTCGCGCGTGTGCAAACCCCAGATCGGCTGCGTGCCGAAGGCGTAAATGCGTTTTGAACCTTTGGGAATCAGCGGCACGAAGCCGTGCTGGTTGTAATCAATGTCGAAGGCGACGGTCGGCCCCTGCCACGTCCGCCCCTTGTCTTTCGAGCGGTAGGCCAGCATGTCATTCACCTTCTTGTCGCTGCCACCGTAATGTTTGCCGTCGGGGAACATCAACAGGTAATCGCCCTGCGGCGTGATGACAGCGCGCGTTTCATACATCCCCGCCTGTTTGTCGCGGGCGCGATGAATGACCTGTCCTTCGACGAACGGCAAGGTAGCGACGCCCAGCTTCTCTTTCACGATGAATGGTTGGGGCAGCGCATTCGTCGCCACGTCGCGGCCTTGCAGGTTGATTCGCGCCGCGATGGCGTCGCCCGATTGCGCAGGCTGATTGACCTGAGCTTGCGCGCCGAGCAGGAGCAGCGATGCGACGGCCACGCCCGGCAGAGAGAATTTCTTCATAACATTTAGTCTCCGATGCCGATCATCACTGACCGGGAAATAGATCTCGTTTAGACTGGAGTTCGTCCGATCTATTTTTCTCTCCCACATTTTTCTGTCTATTCCGAATAGACAGAAAAATGTGGGAGAGAAAAATGCGGAAGAACTTTATTGATGGACGAATCAATCATTCGCAAAAAGCTCAGGAATCATCCGCCGCGCATCTGGGCGCAATGCGGAGGCTTCTGTTACATCAATCCCGCGATAAGGCCAGCGCAGCCGCGTGCCGACATCAGACCAAGCGCCAACAGCCGCCAGCAGTTTATCCAGCGCCTGGTTCGACGCGCCGTACTTTTCCCGAAACGGCAGAATGTAATCGTTCATGAATTTTCGGATGCGCGCTTCGATTTCGAGCGCGGCGGCGAGGTCGGTCTTCATCAATTCATTCCACGCGCGCGCGCCGCGCGGGTTGAGACAGGCCACGTTCGAGTATGCTCCGTGCGCGCCTTGCTCAAAGCCGCTGGCCAGCAGGTGTCCCGGCACGAAGACCGACAGGCGCGCAAGCAAGGGCTGCATTGCCCGATACCATTCCGGGTCGCCGTCCGCGACCTTCACCCCGGCGAGCGGCGGGACAGCCTCGCAGAGCGCGGCGAAATCGCGCGGCTGCAAGACCCGCTTGGCGTGCGGCGGGTTGTAAAGAACCAGCGTGACCGGCGCGACGGCTTCGGCGATGCGCTGCAAGAATGTAATCGCCTCTTCCAAAGTCACCGGCGACCAGTCGGGCAGGATGATTTGAATCGCGCTCGGTTTGAATTGCGCCGCTCTCTTCGCTCGTTCGAGCGCAATCTGCGCGCTCATAAAACTCGCGCCGATCTGAAACGGCATCCCCGCCCGCTCGCATTTTTCCGCGAGCAACTGGCTGACACGGTCGAACTCGTCTTCGCTCTGCGCGTAAAACTCGCCCGCCGTGCCGTTGGAATAAATGCCGTCAACTTCAGCGGCGATCAGGCAATCAATCTCCTCCGACAGCTTTCCGAAGTTAATGCTCTCGTCATCGTTGATGGGAAGGAGCAACGTGCCCCAGGTCCCACGAAGTTCCGGCGCGGTGAGCGGCTTCATTTTTTACCCCTCCCACCGGATTCCGGCTTGTCTTCGATGTACTCGATCCAGCCGTCCGCCATCTCCTCATCGCTCGGCTCGCCGTAGCGGATGGTCTTCGCCGGATCGGGGTTGAATTTATTGCGGCTTGAATTGTCGAAGTGCGAGGTGATGACGATCCGCGTGCCTTTCGGCAGCGGTTGTGGCCGCTTCAGCTTGTACGACATCTGCCAGTTGAAACTGTAATCGGGGATGTCGAGCAAGGTCTCGCGCCGGCCATCGGGGTAGATCGCCTCGAAGCGCGAGGCCTTCCCGCGAAAGTGCATGTGCGCGGTGTAGCCCATCGCCTGAACGTCTCGGTCGAAGGTGTAACAGGCGGTGACGCGATGGCTCTCGGCGCCGGGCGGAATCTTGAACAGGAAGTTGCGGACTTCGATGCGCTTGACCTCGTGTTCCGGCGGTTGTTTGGCGAAGATCAGGCCGACGCTCGTGCGGTCTTTCTCCGGGGCGCCCGTCGTCCGCGAATAATGAAGCTGAAAGATCACGCTCGACCCGGCGGGAATGCGTTTGGCGTATCCGTCCGGCCAGATGTCGGGCTGCCTGCCGGGCAGGTACGAAATCAGCGTGAAGTCGCTGATGCTCGGCGCCTGGCCGGGCTGCCTGCCGCCGTCGGGCGAACTGCAACCGTCGTCAACGACCGGCCAGTTTGCCCCGGCGTGACCGAGGTTGCCGGTGCGAAGTCTGATCGGCAATTTCAGTTTTCCGGGATTGGCCGGGTCGGGAGCCGCGACGAAGACGTGACCGTGATGAACGACGCGCCGGTTGCCCGGACGCATTTCAATCCCTCGCACCCATTTGTCCTCGGTGAATCCGGTCGGGACGACGAAGGTCACGTATTCGTCCGGCCCGGTCGGCGCAATCGTGTAATCTTCAAGCATCGAGATCACGACATCGGGCTGTCCCATCTTCCAGCCTTCAACGAAGCGCGGGGCGGGCGGCATGTCTTTCGCATCGCCTTCCTTCGCGCCCTGCTCGACCCAGATGATGATGGTTTCGATTTCTTGCGACGACAAACGCGCGTCGTTCGCGAACTCGCCGTGACGTGGGTCGGCGCGCCACGGCGGCATCTGCCGCGTCGAGACCTGCTCGCGGATGGACTTTGCCCAGGGGCGCGCGTCTTTGTAGGTCAGCAACGACATCGGCGCGATGTCATCCGGCCGGTGACAGGCGGCGCAGTTCTTATGGAGGATCGGCGCGACGTCGCGATTGAAGGTCGCTTCTTTTTTGCTGTTTTGACCGGCGACCTGACTGATCGTGATGGTTGCGAACAACGCCGTGATCGTTAAAGCGCCGCCAACAAATAGCCTACTTGACCGCATGAAAATTCTCCCGCGGATGTACCGCAACCTGTCGAGCAGTGGTTTCTACATAAGTGTGGAGCGCCCGCATCCTGCGGGCTAGGGATCGCGCGCATCTTGCGCGCCTCGCTGGCTTTAACCAACAAATCACTTCGCCAGAGTCGGGCGACTGTTGGCTCGCGGACACGGTAGGTTTCGGCTTCTAACAGGCGCGCCAGAGACGCGCGATCCCTAGCCCGCAGGATGCGGGCGCTCCGCACTAATGAAACCCATGCTCGTTGCGGTATATCTGCTCTCACAGTTTCCCCTCTTTTACCCATTCCGCCGCGATGGCCTGTTGATAGGCCGCTTTGCGCGCGGAGTCTTCCCGCGCCGCGCTTGAGTAGTAAATAAACCCGAGCGCCCGGCGCGTCCGTCCGCTGACGTTGGCGTCGGCGCGATGGATGGTCAGCGCGTGATGCGCGAGCAAATCGCCCGGCCTGGCGATCATCACTGCTTCCTGTTTCCGATCTTCGTCCCTGTAATCGGTGATGCCCTGCGAGAAGCCGAGCGTCGAGGTCTTTTGGTGCCCGCGCAACCCGCGCCGGTGCGAGCCGCTGACGTAGCGCACGCAGCCGTTCTCTTCATCCACCTCATCCAGCGCCAACCACATCGTCACCGCCTCATTCGGTTCGAGCATGAAGTAGTAGCCATCCTGATGCGGCGGCGTTGGCAGGCTCGCGCCCGGCGGCTTGTTGAACCATTGCAGGTTTCGGCCTGTGACCGCGCCGCCCATCAACAATTCAGCCAACTTGACGAAGCGTTCGCCGAAAAAGAATCGGTTGAACCATTCGTCGTATTCAAACATCCGCTGCAACTGCTTGAGCGTTTCGGGACGGCCTTTGACTTCATAGAAGACTTCGCTTGCGGGGATGCGCGGCGCGACTTCCGTGACATAGCGGTCAATCTCGCGGCGCAATTCGGCGACTTCATCCAGCGAGAGAAATCCCGGCAGCGCGACGAAGCCATCTTCATCAAAGCGTTTTTTCAAACCCTGATTCAACTTCATTTCTTATTTGGGGAACGCCGCTCGCTACCGCTCGCGGTACTGATCATCCTGTCTTTGCCGTCGGTCAGCCATTCCAGATTGAAGCGCGCCAGCGTCAGGTAGCGCGTCCGCGTGGAAACATCGCCGAAGCCGCCGCGTTCGTAGAAACAAAAGATGTCGCCGCTATTTGGGTTGACGGTCAAATCGGCGTACCCGGCCACGCCTGGATCGAGCGCCTTCTTCACCGGCCAGGTCTTCGCCTCGTCGTAGCTCAGCTTGAGCGTCAGGTTCTGGCGATCGGCGTTCGTCCTCGACTTGCCTTCGACCGATCCCTGCAATCTTTTTGAGTGGAGGTTGTCGGGATTGACGAACAGAATGCGACTTTTCTTTTCGCTGATTCGCAGGATGCTGCCGAGGCAAACAGGTTCGATCAATGCTTGATCGAAAGCGGGCGTTGACCATCCCATCGCGCCAGCGTTGCTGCCAGCCTGGCTTATGGACACCGCGCGGCGATGAACCGCCGTTTCGCTGCGGATGTTGAGCATCACGCGGCCATCGCTGAGTTCGACCGCCGTCGTCTCGCTCGGATAGACGAGTTCTTCGGAATGCCGCGCCGCGAATTCCCCCCGCTTCCATGTCTTGCCCGCGTCGTCGCTGTAGATCACCGACACCCACGACGGGCGATGTGCGTGGCCTTCCGTCCCGTCCGACAGCCAGACCGGAACGAGCAAGCGCCCGCTGCGCAATTGAATGCCGTGCCCCGGCCCCGTCGCCAGCACTTTCCAGGGGTACTCCGATCGAAACTGCTCGAAGGTCGAAGTGATCTCGACGGGTTTGGTGAATGTCAGCCCGTCATCGTCGCTGCGCGAGTAAAAGCAGCGCATGTATTCGAGGCAGAACAGAAAATGCGTCGCGCCGTTTTTATCCACGATCATCACCGGGTTGTTGTAGGTCACGTCGTCGGGATTGGCGAGTTTCTGCGCGAGCGCCGCCGGGTTCTTGGTTTTCGGCCCTTCGACGTTGGCGATCTTGCGCGGCGCGTCCCAGGTCTTGCCGCCGTCCGTGCTTCGCCGCAGCAAAACATCAATCGTGTTCCAATCGCCGCGCTCGCTTTTGCGCGCCTCGCAATACGCGAGCATCGTCCCGCGTTTTGTCACGACGACGCCGGGGATGCGGTAGACCGCGTAGCCGCCCGTGCCCGCCTCGAACAGATCGAGCTTTTCGAGCGAAGGCTCAGCAACGGCGGCGGATGATGTCATTGCCGCGCCCGCCGTAGCGAGCAATGCGGCGCCGAGAAAATCACGTCGGTTGGTAGTCATCTTTTCCCTCCATAAGCGCTCCTCTCGAAATAAACTGATGGCCTCTTATTTCCTTTGGCGAACTTGATGTTGTTGGTGGAGTCCATGTCGGCGGCCACCTTGCCGCCGGGCGGCGGGTAGTCCAGAAAGGCCAGCACGAGCGTGTTGTTTTTCCCGATGGCGATGGACGGCGTGTGCGTCCGGCGATTGATGGCTTTCGCATCGTGGACGACGCCGGACGCCGGAATGGGCTGCGGCGCCGTCGCGCTAAAGTCCTCGGCCATCAGCGCGGGCCGCGGCTTGCGCGCCGGCTGCGCCTGCGCCACGCAAGCGATCACAGCAAGCGTCAGCAACGCCAGCAGACCGATTCCCTCAATCGAAACCCGGCGCCTATGAGTCACGAATCGCTCCTTCTTCATTGAACAATTTTTGCCATCGTGGGACAAGATGCCATACAAGGTATCTACACAAGTCGAACGCGGCGTGGAGCGCCCGCATCCTGCGGGCTAGGGATCGCGCGCCTCTGGCGCGCCTGGCGCAGACCTGAGCCTGCCGCGCCGATAGACCTGTGCGAAAGCGCTCTGTGGTGTGGAGGTTGCGTCCCGGCTGGCAAGCGCCGCCTGGCTCTGGCCGCTCATTGGTGAGTCGGGAGTACAGGCGCGCCCGCAGGCGCGCGATCCCTAGCCCGCAGGATGCGGGCGCTCCACACTTGTGTAGATGCCTTTGGATGCCATCTTGTCCCACGATCAAAGACCGGCTAGAAAATGTACTTCAGCCCGAATTGAATATTGCGGTTGCCGCTCTTGCCGTTGATGAAACCGAAGGCGGCGTTGACGTTCCCCGTGGCCGGCAGCGGAAAGCCGGTCGTGACCGGCCCGTTCCAGTTCGGGTGGTTGAAGGCATTGAAGAACTCGGCGCGGAAATCAATCCGATGGTTTTCGTCGAGCTTGAAGCTCTTGATCAACGAGGCGTCGAAGTTCCAGAGGTGAGGCCCATAAATCACATTGAACCCTGAGGCGCCGAACCGCCGCTGCGTGCTCGGCGTCCGGAAGTCGAAGGAGTTCTTGTTGAGCCAGACATAAATTATGTCCGGGTTGATCGCAAGGTCGGCCGCCGTCGGTTCGCGCTTTTCATAAATCGGGCCGATCAGGTCAGGACGCGTCCCTTCAGGCTTGCCGTTGCCGACGTAATCCTGCGCGGCGCGAACGTTGCCGACCACGCCCGAACGCCAGTAATAAAGCCCCTGCAAACTCCAGCCGCCGAGCAGCGCGTTAGTGAATCCGTTCTGCTCGATGAACTTCGGCATGGGCAGTTGAAAAGTGTAAACGCCGGTCACCTGATGGCGGATGTCGCCGGACTTCGGGCCGTAGGATCCGGCCATATTGCTGAAGTCCTGTACGTCGTTCTGGCGTGGGCCGTCGGCGCTGTCCACCGCGCCGTAGGTCAGGTTCTTGGCGAAGGTGTAATAGAGGTCGCCGGTGATGCGGCTGCTCATCCGGTAATTGGCCGACAGTTGCAGCGAGTTATAGTTGTTGCGCCCCGAACCTTCGACGTACACGATCAATCCGATGTTCGGGTCGGGCCGGCGACCGAGCCTCGGATCGGTCAGGTTGAAGTGGTTGACATTGAGCAGGTGGACGCCGCGGCTGCCCGCGTAGGTCGCCTGCACGGCCAGATTCTTTGTGACGGCGTACTGCAAGCTCAGATTGAAATGCGTCGAATATTCGTCGCGCCGCTTCGGGTCGGTCAGATTGCGGCCGAGAATCAACCGGCTAGGCAGCAAGCTGGGGTTGGCGGCAATCTGGTCAACGAACGTTTGCGGGAAGGGGAAGGCCAGCGTCACGCCTGGGGGGAGCGGGTCGGCGGGCGTCAGCAGCGCGTTGAAAGGCAGGCGCGGGTCAATGAACGAAGCGTCGTAATAATTGAAGTGCGCCTGCGGAGCGTAGTTAACGCCCACTCCCGCGCGAACGACGAACTTCTGCTCGCCGGTCACGTCGTAAGAGAAGCTCAGGCGCGGCGCGATGTTGTTGCGGTCGGGTTCCCAACGCGGCGTGCCTTTGGGCGCGTACGCGCCGAAGGGATTCTGGGTGTCGACGTTGAACGATCCTTTGAACGGCGTGTAGTAGTCGTATCGCACGCCGAGGTTGAGCTGGAATCGGCGGTTGATGCGCCAGTCGTCCTGCGCGTAAAAGCCGTATTCGGTCGAGGTGTAACCCTGGCCCGGATTGCCGAACGTGGGCCGCACCTGGCTCGGCGTGTCGTTGATCAGATCGTTCAGCGAGTTAAAGAAGTGCGTCGCCCGCGTGCCCTGAATACGACTCGATCTCACTTCGCGGATGTCAGCCCCGAACTTGAGCGTGTGCGCGCCGCTGATGTAAGTGAGATTGTCGGTCAGCGAATAAGAATTGCCGCGGAAGAAAAGCAGGCTCGCGAAATCGCCAGTCAGACCGACGGAGCCGACTTCAGTCCATCCGAACAGATTGTTGCCGATGCCCAGGTCATAGGTCGCGTTATTGCGCCGCAGGAAGACGCGGTTGTAGCCGATGCGGAATTCATTGACGAGGCGAGGTGAAACCGTCCATGTGTCCTGCACGACGGCGTTGTGCCCGCGCAAGGGGACGATGAAGCGGTTCGCGCGGCGCAATGCGCCCGGCGTGTCGGAGTCCTGGTTGTTGTAGTTGTAGCGGAACGCCGTGCGGTGAGCGCCCCACTCGTAATCCACGCGCGACAGATAGGTGTTCTCGTTGCCGATGGCCTGGTCGTTGCGCTCGTGCCGGCACAGGAAGGGGTTGTTCGCGATCTGGCTGACGCAATCTTTCGGCAGCGTGTTCAGATAGGCGCGGGTGTTGGGATTCTTCACCGCGTCGAGCAGCGCTTGCGTCGGCACGTTGCCGGCCTGTCCCTGCGGGCTTTTGGCCCTGACGCCTTCATAGTTGAAGAAGAAGAACAGCCGGTTGCGGTCTTCGTTGAAGCCGCCCAGCGGCCCGAAATATTTCTTGGGGAAGTAGACCGGTCCGCCGACGTTGCCGCCGAACTGGTTGAAGCGGAAGGCGGGTTTGCCGAATCCGGGACGGCTGCTGCCGCCGCGCCGGTTGTTGTTCCAACTGTTGGCGTCCAGCGCGTCGTTGCGCAGGAAGTCGTAGGCCGTCCCGTGAAAATCGCGCCCGCCGGATTTGGTCGTCAGGTTGATGACGCCGCCCGTCGCGCGCCCGTATTCGGCGGAAAACGAATTGCTCGAAGTCTTGAACTCCTGCAGCGCCTCGATGCTGACCGTGTTGATGCGGATGTTGCCGGCGCCCGCCGATGCAGCGCCGCCCGAGCCGTGGCTCTCGACGAACGAGGCGTCCACGCCGTCCATCAGGATGTTGTTGCCCAGCGCGGGCGCGCCGTTGAACTCGATGCCGCCGCGCGGTCCCAGATTGCTCGACGGCGAATTGACCACGCCGGCCTGCAGCCCGACCAGTTGTTGAAAGTTGCGACCATTCAGCGGCAGCGCCTCGATCTTGCGCTGCTCGATCACAACGCCCAGTTCGGCGGTAGTCGTTTTGACGAGTGGGGCCGCATCGTTGACTGTGACCGCCTCGGCGACATTACCGACGGTGAGCGCAAAGTCGAATCGCGGCCTCGTCCCGGAGTTCAACTCGATCTCAACAGTCTTTTGGGCTTGAAACCCCGCGGCTTGAACTTCGATCACATAGCGCCCGGCGGGCAACAGCGGGAATTCATAATACCCCTGTTCGTTCGAGACGCTGGCGCTGGCCACTTTGGTGGCCGAGTTGGTGACTTTCACGGTCGCGTTCGCGACGGCGGCGGCGCTCTGGTCGGTGACGTTGCCGACAATGGATCCGCCCCCGATTTGGGCGAGCGCCCACGACGACAGCGCGCAGAGCAGCAGCGCCGAGAACAGGAATCGCCATCCCCGGCTGGTGAATTTGATAGACATGATGATTCTCCTTTCGGAAATGTTGTTGACGTGCGATGGCGGGGATTTTACTGCTGTGGCAGCGAAGCCTCGTTCGCTCCCCCTCGCCCCGAAATTTTGGATCAACGAAATCAACCCAGCGCGAGCCGCAATGCGCAATTTCAGAATTGGAAGTGATGACCGTTGCGCTCAGTCGAAAAGCCATTAGGGATTAGTACTAATCCCTAATGGCTTGCAATCCTAGTCCCGGTTTTTTAGGATGTCAATCGCGGACGGGCGCGGACGGGCGCGGACGGGCGCGAGCGCGAAATTTTTGTCAGGCGTTTGCGAGCCGCGCGCAGGATCGGCCCCGTGGCTTGTGGACTATTCAATTATTCAATGAGGAGTTGAGAGCGTATGAGCGCCATGCTGAAGCCAGTTAAAAATCGTTCCCTTTCGGACGACGTCGCCGACACCTTGCGCGAAGCGATTTTCTCCGGGCGGTTCAGTCCCGGCTCCCCGCTGCGCGAGATGCATCTGGCGAAGGAATTGGACGTGAGTCAGAAGACCGTGCGCGACGCGCTGGTGAAACTGGAGCATTACGGGCTAGTGGTGCGCGTGCCGAACAAGGAAACGACCGTCACCCGCCATTCGCGGCGCGAGGTGCGGCAGCGGTTGGAACTACGCGCGATACTGGAAGAAAAGGCTGCGCTCGATGCCGCCAAGTTGATGACCGAGGCGGATCACGCCGTGCTCGAAAGCAGGCTGCATTTGCTGAATGAGTTTTGCCGGAGCGCCAAGTATTTCGAGGCGGCGCAGGCCGACCTCGACTTTCACCGCTACATCTGGCTGCGCGCGGAGAACGAGACGCTCTACGGCCTGTTGGATAAACTGGCGGTCTCGCTTTTCGCCTTCGTCAGCATTATGCGCAGTGTGTGCGACACGGGCTTGGAGTTCACGGCGGAGCAACATCGGGTCTTGCTGGACGCGCTGAAATCGAAAAAGGCGGCGCGCATCAGCCGTGCGGTGCGCGGCCATTTCGCCAATTCTTACGATGACTTTCTCAATTCCGACGTGGAGAGTCTGGAAGAGATGATCGCTCAACGGGCAGGCTGAGGCTGCGCCTCGCCAAAACTCCGTCAGACCTCTGAAGTCGGGACACATTTACCAGATCAATCATTTGCGGCAATGAGATCGGTCCGGCAAATAAAGTAAGAAGACCAGACAGAAAAATGTGAGACAGAAAAATAAAGAACTGCCCGCCCCTTT
>Ga0187892_10002002_pt1 | contig 43327 bp, 40 predicted proteins | sample MA1701073metaG_FD_139345 | JGI IMG/M metagenome (GOLD analysis project Ga0187892, IMG submission 139345) | Bio-ooze microbial communities from a basaltic lava cave in the Kipuka Kanohina Cave System on the Island of Hawaii, USA - MA170107-3 metaG ... | reverse complement strand
TTTCTCGGATCACGTCCATGTTCATAGGCTTGCCGCGCGCGGCCCCGTCTAAATCGATCACATGAAGACGCTTTGCGCCGACATCCACCCAGTGCTTCGCCATGGCTACCGGGTCTTCGGAATACACCGTATGCTCCAGCATTCGGCCCTGGCGCAGGCGAACGCATTTGCCACCCTTGAGATCGATAGCGGGGATCAGCTCCATGTTGATAGGCAGCTTACTTGGCTGGTATCAGAGTGGGGATCCAGAAATGCGAAACACGGAACACCTCTAAATATGGTAACACAATGTCGCCACGAAAATGTTAGCTGTAACTTGCTACATGGCGCATGAGGGCGGGCACTCCGAGTTGATCGAAGTGCCCTAATGGGCTTGATCCCAGTTTGCGCCCAAACCTAGCTCAACGAGCAAAGGCACCGATAACTGGGCCGCTTCTACCATGAGGCTCCGAATATGTTCCCGTGCCGTGTCCACGGCGGGATCCGCGACCTCGAACACGAGCTCGTCATGCACCTGCATGATCATTTTAACCCCGACCCGGCTTTCTCTAAGCCACTGGTCGATCGAGATCATGGCCCGCTTGATGATGTCAGCAGAGCTGCCCTGCATGGGCGCGTTGATGGCGGTGCGTTCCGCATATTGACGGCGCTGGCTATTGCGCGAATGGATCTCTGGCAGATAGAGCCGCCGTCCGAACACCGTTTCCACATAGCCTTGCTGTCTCGCGCGCTCCCGAGTCTCCTCCATAAACCGTTTGACTCTAGGATAGCGCGAAAAATAACGGTCGATATACTCTTGTGCGCGGTCACGCTCTAAGCCTAGCTGGCGCGCGAGACCAAAGGCCGACATACCGTAGATCAATCCGAAGTTGATCGCCTTGGCGGCACGCCTTTGTTCGGCTCCTACCTCCTCGAGAGCCAAGCCGAAGACCTCGGCGGCGGTGGCCCGATGGATATCCTCCCCCTTGGCAAAAGCTTCGCACAGGCCTTGGTCTCCTGACAAATGGGCCATGATGCGCAATTCGATCTGCGAATAGTCGGCAGCCAGCAGCTGGCAACCGGGCCCCGCGATGAAGGCTTGACGAATGCGTCGGCCTTCTCCGGTTCGCACCGGAATGTTTTGCAGGTTGGGATCGGAGGAGGACAGGCGGCCCGTTGCGGCGACCGCTTGATGGTAACTGGTGTGTACCCGTCCGGTGCGTTTGTTTATCTGCTTCGGAAGCTTGTCGGTATAGGTAGACTTCAGCTTGCTGAGCGCTCGATGCTCCAACATCAGTTTGGGCAGAGGGTAATCCAGCGCCAGCTGTTGGAGCACGGATTCAGCCGTGGACGCTTGCCCTTTGGGGGTCTTGGTCTTTGCGGGCAGGCCAAGCTTTTCAAACAGGATGAATTGGATCTGCTTAGGGGAGCCCAGGTTGAACTCAACCCCGGCAAGCGCTTGGGCTTCCTGCTCGATGATGCGTATGCGTTTGGCGAGATCCCCGCTTTGCATGCGCAGCATGGCCTCATCCACCAGCACGCCGTTGCGCTCCATTCGCGATAGCACCGGCACCAAGGGGATTTCTATCTCCCGGTAGAGCGATTTCAATCTCCGCGCGCTGTCCAAACGCGGCCAAAGAGCGCAATGCAATTGCAGGCTTACATCGGCGTCTTCTGCGGCATATTCCGATGCCTGATCGACGGCAACGCGGTTAAACGGGATCTGCTTCGCGCCCTGGCCCGCCACTTCTTCAAAATGAATAGTCCGTCGCCCCAGGTATTTTAAAGCCAGGGAATCCATGTCATGGCGGGAGGCGGTGCTGTCCAGCACATAGGATTCAAGCATGGAATCGTGGCGCACACCGCCGAGCTCGATGCCGTAATTGGCTAATACGCTCATGTCATACTTGAGGTTGTGCCCCACCTTCGATTGCTCGGGGTCCTCCAGCAGCGGTTTGAGCGCCATCAACACTGCATGCCGGTCGAGCTGCGTCGGTGCGCCAGGGTAGTCATGGGCGAGCGGAATATAAGCGGCTTCGCCGGGCTCCGTGGCAAAGGAGATCCCTACCAGTTCGGCTACGATGTAGTCTAGGCTGGTGGTCTCGGTATCCAAACAGAAGAGAGGCGCCTCTTGCAATTTTCGCATCCAACGCTCGAATTCCGCTTTTTCAACAATGGTTTCATAGCGTTGAAGTCCGCGCGGCGGTTGTGGCTGCGCTTCCTCGTCGGTTATCAAGTCTTTGAGTAGGGCTTTAAATTCCAGCTCCTTATATAGGCACCGTAGCGTTTCTATGTCGGGCGGCTGGCGTTTGAGATCGCGTGGTCCGCAATCTAAGTGCAGGTCCCGATCGATCGTGAGGAGCTTGCGCGACAGCGGCAAATAAGCGAGGCTTGCTCTTAAGTTTTCCCCAACTTTTCCTTTTATCTGATGGGCATTTTCCACGATGGCGTCCAGGGTTCCGTATTGCTTGATCCATTTCCCGGCGGTCTTTGGACCAACCATCGGCACCCCCGGTATGTTGTCCACGGTGTCGCCGATCAAGGTCAGGTAATCGACGATCTGCTCGGGAGTGACACCGAATTTGTTCTGCACAGCGGTGTGGTCCAAGAGCGTGTCGTCCATGGTGTTTACCAGGCACACCCGTTTGTTGACCAATTGCTCGAGGTCTTTATCGCCGGTCGAGATCACGGTTTGCAGCTGCTCCCGACTCGCCTTCGTCGCCAAGGTACCGATAACGTCATCCGCCTCCACCCCCTCGATTATCAGGAGCGGCAGTCCCAACGCTCGAATGATGCTATGCAAGGGGGCGATTTGTCGACTGAGCTCCTCAGGCATGGGGGGGCGGGTGGCTTTGTATTCCGCATACAGCGCATCACGGAAGGTTTTTCCTTTAGCGTCGAAGACAACCGCCACATAGGCCGGTTGGTAAGCGTTCAGCAAACGGCGCAGCATCGCGATCACCCCGTGGATGGCGCCGGTCGGTTGGCCAGAAGAGGTGGAAAGCGGCGGTAGGGCGTGGTAGGCCCTAAACAGGTAGGAAGAACCGTCGACCAATACCAGTGTGTTATCGTCCATTGGTAGGACAATGCCGTTGGCGATAACAGACCTCTAAACGAGTCAATCCGAATCGCTGCTCTTGCTCGCGCTCTTCACAAAGGTAAAATGAACACTTTTTGATGCTTGGACGAAGGCTATTCGGGCCCGCCAGGGACTTAGGGGATGTAGCAGGTGAGTGGGAAATCGAGGACAGTTTTTCGATCATTGAGGCGAATGGCGAGTTCTCTAACGATCGGGAAAATAGATCGATTTCCCACCACCGTAGTACATTCATCCTAAGTCCGACAGGCTCCGAGTGCACTTGATCGTGCTCGGTCGCCACAAAAAATTATTTTTGATTTTACTACGAGATAACGGTGTTTGATGAGTGGTCCCGGCAAGAAAAAATTGGCCTGCCCCCCTTCACGGCGGGAATTGGCGACGGCGATAAGGGCGCTCAGCATGCACGCCGTCCAGGCAGCCAATTCCGGTCACTCTGGAGCTCCCATGGGGATGGCGGATATCGGGGAAGTGCTTTGGAACGATTTCCTGCGCCACAATCCCGCTAACCCAAGCTGGTTCGACAGAGACCGCTTCGTGATGTCGAACGGCCACGGCTGTATGTTGCTTTATGCGGTGTTGCACTTGAGCGGTTATGACCTGCCGCTCGATGAGATCCGCAACTTTCGTCAGTTGGGATCCAAGACACCCGGGCACCCCGAGTATGGACATACCCCCGGGGTAGAGACCACGACTGGGCCCTTGGGGCAAGGGATGGCAAACGCCGTGGGCATGGCCATCGCGGAACGGGTGATGGCAGCTCGTTTCAATCGTCCGGGACACGCAATCGTGGACCATTACGCCTATGTTTTTCTCGGCGACGGCTGCATGATGGAGAGGATCACCCACGAGGCGTGCTCACTGGCCGGAACGCTTGGCCTCGGCAAGCTCATCGCGTTCTACGACGACAATGGGGTGTCGATCGACGGCGATGTGCGCGGTTGGTTTACCGTGAATCTGTATTGCCCTCGGCGATACGACGGCGGGTGGCGGTGGAAGCCGGGATCTCTGATTATTGGCGAAAATACGTGGGGCTCGATGACATAGTTATCGGCATGTGCAGCTACGGCCTTTCGGCACCTGGCGAGGTCGTGATGGCGCATTTTGGATTCTCCGCCGAACACATCATCGAAGTGCTAACCCAAGTGCTTTGACCGGTTTGGCGCTAGCGGGGTCTTGGCGAGACGGCTAAAATCGGTATGAGCTTAGAAACATTCGCTTTCGCATAAATCTAAAACAATTCAGAGACCACGATGCCAATTAGAGTCGCCATCAATGGCTATGGCCGGATCGGGCGCAATATATTGCGCGCGACCTATGAAACGGGGCGTCATAAAACGCTTCAGATCGTTGCCGTCAATGATCTCGGTGATGCCGAGACCAACGCCCATCTGACCCGCTACGACAGCGCGCACGGCCGCTTCCCCGGGGAAGTGAGCGTCCAGGGTGACTACATGGTGGTCAACGGAGATGAAATCCGTGTCTTGGCCGAGCGCGATCCGGCGCGGTTGCCCTGGGGTGCACTCGGGATCGATGTGGTGTTAGAGTGCACCGGTTTGTTTGCCAGTCGCGCCAAAGCCAGCGCTCACATCACGGCTGGCGCCAAGAAAGTCGTGATCTCTGCGCCAGCGGGAAACGAGGTCGATGCGACGGTGGTCTATGGGGTCAATCAGCAGGTATTAAAGGCGAGCGACACGATAATTTCCAATGCCTCTTGCACCACAAACTGTCTCGCCCCTTTGGTTAAACCGCTGCATGAGCGCATCGGGGTGCTGGCCGGGATCATGACTACCATCCATGCCTATACCAATGACCAGGTTCTGACCGACGTCTATCACAGCGATCTGCGGCGAGCCCGCTCTGCGACGCAATCCATGATCCCGACCAAGACCGGCGCGGCGGAGGCGGTAGGGTTGGTATTGCCTGAGCTCGAAGGCAAGCTGGATGGTTTTGCGATACGGGTTCCCACGATCAATGTCTCTTTGGTCGACTTGACTTTTTCAGCGGCCCGCGAGACCAGCAGCGAAGAGATAAACGCCATCATGCACGAAGTCTCGGAAGGGGAGCTCGAAGGGATTGTCGAGTACAACGATAAGCCGCTGGTGTCCGTCGATTTCAATCACAATACCGCTTCCTGCGTGTTTGACGCCACGCTGACCAAGGTCATCGATGGCCGCCTGGCAAAAGCTTCGGCTTGGTACGACAACGAATGGGGATTTTCCAATCGCATGCTTGATGTAACGGTTGCGCTAGCGAGCGCGAAATAGCGATCGGACGGGGTGCCACATGATCACCATGGCTGAGTGCAAGCTCTCGGGAAAGCGCGTTCTCCTGCGTGAGGATTTGAACGTTCCCCTAAAAGACGGCAAGGTGGCCGATGACAGCCGTATCGCCGCGGCGCTGCCGACCATTCGTCAGGCGCTGAAAGAGAGAGCGCGGGTGATCCTGGTCTCTCACCTTGGACGCCCTGTGGAGGGCAAGTTTGATCCGGCCTTCTCATTAGCGCCGGTAGCCGAGCGTCTGTCCACTTTATTAGCTCAGCCGGTTTCCCTGGTCCAAGATTGGCTGGCGGGGGTGGAAGTCGCGGAGGGTGAGGCCGTTCTGTGCGAAAACGTGCGGTTTGCCCCTGGCGAGATGGACAACGATGACGGGCTGGCAAGACGCATGGCCGCTCTTTGCGATATCTATGTCAATGATGCGTTTGCGACCGCACACCGCGCCCAAGCCTCTACCCACGGCATTGCAAAGTATGCGCCGCGGGTATGTGCCGGACCTCTACTAGCGGCGGAGATCGGCGCCTTAGAAAAGGCGTTGCGCGATCCCTCCCGACCTCTGCTTGCCATCGTCGGAGGCGCCAAGGTCTCCGGCAAGCTGGAAGCGCTCACCTCGCTATTGGAAAAAGTGGACATGCTCATCCCGGGTGGAGGCATCGCCAACACGTTTCTCAAAGCGGCAGGCTATCCCGTAGGCTCCTCGTTGTACGAAGAGCAGGTCGTAGGCATGGCCAGCAAGCTGCTAGAGAGAGCGGTCGAGAGGGGAATACAGATCCCGCTGCCTAGCGACGTCATGTGCGCCAAACAATTCGCCGAGGATTCCACGGTCAGTATAAAGCCTGCGCGCGCAGTCACCGCCGATGATCTGATCTTGGACATCGGGCCACAGACCATCGCTGAATATTGCCGACTGCTGCAAAACGCCGCTACCATCTTGTGGAACGGTCCCGTGGGGGTTTTCGAATTCCCGGCGTTCGAGTCTGGAACCAAGGCCATCGCCGCAGCAGTTGCGGGGAGCAAGGCGTTCTCTCTTGCCGGTGGAGGAGACACTCTGGCGGCGATCGCGAAATACGGGCTGGCTGACCGGCTCTCCTATATATCGACCGGAGGAGGAGCGTTCTTGGAATTCATAGAGGGGAAGACATTGCCTGCCGTGGCGATCCTCGAAGAGCGTGCGCGAGCCAATCCCGCCGTGCTTCCCGCCTGTGAGGGCTATTGACGCAAAGGCACGGGATGAGATCCTCGTTTTCCGATACCTGAGCTGCCCGTGCTGTCTTCTAGGGCGGTAGTTGGGGCGGTGCGTCGGACGAAGATCGTCGCCACGCTCGGGCCTGCGACCGACGACGAGGCGATCTTCAAGAAACTGATCACGGCCGGCGTGGACGTGGTCAGGCTGAATTATTCCCACCAGACAAGAGAGCAGCACGCGGCGCGCGTGCAAACACTACGAGAACTCACGCGACAGATCGGTGCGGAGGTCGGGGTTATCGCGGATCTGCGCGGCCCCAAGATCCGGCTCGAGCGATTCAAAAACGAATCCGTCTACCTGCAGGACGGTGATGAGTTCACCTTAGACGTTGAGCTTGACCCAGTGAAGGGGACGAATCCCACGTCGGCGTTAACTACAAAGACCTTCCGAAAGACCTTAAACGAGGCGATACCCTGCTTCTCGACGATGGCCGAATCATACTCAAGGTTGAGCGTATCGTCGCTAGTTGCGTGGAGTGTGTGGTTCTGTTAGGGGGCCAGTTGTCGAATGGCAAAGGGCTTAACCGAGAAGGGGGCGGGCTATCGGCCAAGGCGCTGACCCCTAAAGACCGGGGGGATATTCGCCATGCTGTCGAACTGGGAGTGGATTACATCGCCGTCTCTTTTCCCCGCAATGCGGAGGACATTCATACGGCGCGGCGCTTAGTGGAGAAAGCGGGAGGGCGCTGCGGCATCATCGCCAAGATCGAGCGGGTGGAAGCCCTGGAGAACCTCGAAGAGATCATCCAAGCAGCCGACGGCATCATGATCGCGCGCGGCGATCTGGGGGTGGAAATCGGTGATGCGGCGCTCCCTCCAGTGCAAAAACGCCTGATCCGCCTAGCAAGGGAACGAAATCGCTTGGTGATTACCGCCACCCAGATGATGGAGTCCATGATTAATAATTTAATGCCAACGCGGGCTGAAGTGTTCGACGTGGCTAATGCCGTGCTCGACGGGACAGACGCGGTTATGTTATCCGCCGAGACCAGTGTGGGCCAGTTTCCAGTAAAGGCCGTAGAGGCGATGGCCCGGATCTGTCTGGTAACGGAGGCGAGCACGGGGGCCTCCGGTGCCGATTATCGCATCGATCAGTCGTTTCAGCGGGTCGACGAGGCCATCGCTATGTCGACCATGTACGCCGCCAATCACATCGGGGCCAAAGCCATCGTCGCGCTCACCGAGACAGGCGCCACCTGCACCTGGATGTCCCGCGTGCGCTCGGCCATTCCCATCTTCGCCTTCACCCGCCACCGGGAGACCTGTCGCCGGGTCACCCTCTGCCGCGGCGTCTACCCCATCAATTACGATATCACGCACACCGATTTTCTGGCGGCCAACAAGGAGATGATCGACCATCTTCTGAAACGCAAAGCGGTTAAAGACGGGGATGTCGTGATCATCACCAAGGGCGATCTGCGTGGCCGCCAAGGCGGTACCAACGGGATGAAGATTTTGAGAGTGGGTGAGCTGCTTGCCGACAGCGCGTGACAGCCGCTCCCTAGATTTCCATCCCTGTCGTATACTTTGTTGTGCTTGAAACGTGAAAGTGAGGAATAGGCCGATGTCGGGACACGAGCTTGAGAGCACCGCAAACTTACTGGTCGCCCGTGGCAAGGGAATTCTCGCTATAGACGAGAGCCTGCCTTCGATAAAAAAGCGCTTCGACAGCATCGGCGTGGAGTCCACGGCCGAGACTCGGCGCGCCTATCGCGACCTGTTGATAACGACCAAGGGCGCCGAACAATACGTCAGCGGTATGATTCTGTTCGACGAAACCATCCGCCAATCGACTGCCGATGGAACGCTGTTTCCCCAGGTTATGAAGAAGGTGGGCATTATTCCTGGGATCAAAGTGGACCAAGGTGCCAAAGATCTCGCGGGGCACCCAGGAGAGAAAATCACGGAAGGATTGGATGGGTTGCGAGAGCGCTTGAAGGAATATTATGAACTGGGGGCCCGCTTCGCCAAATGGCGGGCCGTGATTACCATAGAGGAGGGTCTTCCCACGGTGGGATGCATGAACGCGAACGCGCATGCTTTAGCGCGCTATGCGGCCCTTTGTCAAGAGGCGGGCCTGGTGCCGGTGGTCGAACCGGAAGTGCTAATGGAAGGGTCCAATACCGTTGATCGCTGCTATGACGTGACCGAGGCAACCTTGCGCAGCGTGTTTAACGCGCTCTATGAACAGCGGGTGGTGTTGGAACGTCTGGTGCTCAAGACCAACATGGTGGTATCGGGCAAGCTATGCGCAACACAAGCCGGGATTGAAGAAGTGGCGGCGAAGACGGTGCGTTGCTTGCGAAACTCGGTGCCAGCGGCGGTCGCCGGGATCGTGTTCTTGTCTGGCGGGCAGAGTGCCCAATTAGCGACCGCCCACCTTAACGCGATCAATGCTATAGCCGGCCAAGATCCGTGGCCGCTCAGCTTCTCATTTGGCCGCGCATTACAGGAACCGTCACTCAAAATCTGGGCTGGAAAGGAATCCAACCGTGAGACCGCCCAAAAGGCGCTCTACCACCGCGAAAAATGCAACAGTTTGGCTTGCTTGGGAAAATACGTTCTCGATATGGAGCAGGACCTCGCCGCTTAGCGGATGACGGCCTAGCTTAGCTAAGCTTATAGCTAAGGGATCAAGCGTTGTCTCGCCTCCTGGTATTTTGCCGCGGTTTTGGCAATTATCTCCGGCGGTAGCCGCGGCGCGGGAGGTTTCTTGTCCCAACCCAGGCGCTCTAGGTAATCGCGCACGAACTGTTTGTCGAAGCTGGGTGGGTTGGTGCCGACCACATACCCATCGGCTGGCCAGAAACGGGAAGAGTCCGGTGTTAATGCCTCGTCGATCAGCACCAGATTGTCTTCCGCGTCCACACCAAACTCAAATTTGGTGTCGGCAATGATGATTCCCTTCTCCAGGGCATAGGCGGCGGCCTGGCGATAAAGCCCGAGGCTGATATCCCGCACTTGTTCCGCACGCGCTGTCCCCAGTAGTTTTGCGGTCGTTGCGAAATCGATATTCTCATCGTGTAGGCCGATCTCGGCTTTGGTGGAGGGGGGGTACAGAGGTTCGGGCAGTTGTTGGGCCAATTTTAGGCCGTCTGGCAGTTTGATACCGCAAACAGTGCCGGTGCGCTGATAATCCTTCCATCCAGAACCGATGAGGTATCCGCGCACGATGGCCTCCACCGGCAGTGGCTTGAGGCGGTGCACCACCACAGCCCGTGCTGCGACTAGAGCGCGTTCTTCGGGATGCGGTAAAACGGCTTCCAGAGAAAGATCTGCCAGGTGGTTTCTCACCAGCGCTTGGGTGCGCTGGAACCAAAAATCGGAGAGGGCCGTCAGCACCTCGCCTTTTCCCGGTATGGGATCGGGCAACACTACATCGAAGGCGGATAGCCTATCGGTGGTGACGATCAAGAGGTGGTCATCCCCCGCCGTATAGATATCGCGGACTTTGCCTTTGGTGACTAGAGGCAAGGTACGAATATTCGAGTCGAACAGGGCTTAGCGGCAGCTTGGGTATCGTGTTGGTATTCTCGCATGAAGTTCTTGCTCTATAAATCAGCGAGGTTCTTAGTATACTTCCGGAGGGTTGCTGCAAGCATGATAGAAAAACCGCGTCGAACGTTGGGAATGCACCATATCGCGCTCAACGTCCGGAATATCGAGGCCTGCGAACGGTTTTATGTGGAGCTTCTGGGTATGTCAGTGGAGTGGCGCCCGGATACGGATAACGTTTATTTGTGTTCGGGAAACGACAATCTCGCTCTTCATCGCCTAGGGGCCGAGGCCGTTCTCGCTGGCCCCCAAGGGCTCGATCATATTGGCTTTATAATCGACTCACCGGAGCAAGTCGATGTCTGGTACCAATTTTTAGACAGCCATAAGGTCCCGATGAAACAGCCGCCGCGCACGCACCGCGACGGCGCACGGAGTTTTTACTGTGAGGACCCTGACCATAACATCGTGCAGATGATACATCACCCGCCGATTGCGAAGCGCTTAGGCAACGCCTGATGGAGCAACCCCTTCTGTGCAGACCGCGTATACAAACTCCCAAATTTTATGCCCCAATTGCCGGGCGCGAGACTCGTAGCGAGTCAGAGGGCGCCAGCGCGGTCTCGGCGCATACACCGCGTCGCCGGCTAAATTGGTTAGACCGGTTTCTTGGGCCATGGCTTTTTGGATATGAACTGCATAGTCCTCCCAGTCCGTGGCGATGAACAAGCGACCGTGTTCACTTAATACGTTTTGCAACATTTCGACGACCCCCGGCTGGATCAAGCGACGCTTGTGATGCTTTCTCTTGGGCCAAGGGTCGGGGAAAAACAGATAAATGGCCTCCAGTGTGCGCTCGGGGATGCGGTGGGACAATACCCGCACAGCATCATCGGCGAACAAACGTATATTATTTAAGGATCGGTAATGAATGGCTTGTAGCAGGCGGCCAAGTCCGGGTCGGTAGACTTCCACACCGATGTAGTCGTTCTCGGGGCGGCTTTCGGCTAGAAAAAGCAAAGTCTCGCCGGCGCCGCATCCGATTTCTAGGATCCGCGGTGCCGAGCGGTTGAATACCGCGTCAAACACGAGTGGATCGTCCCCGGCCGGAATCAAATAGCGCTTAGCAAGAGTTGCCAGCGCTCGTCGTTGGGCCGTTGTTATGTGGCTTTCTCGGCGAACATAACTGCGGCCGGGGAGCGTTGTACGCGGAGGAAGTCTTTTAATTCTAATCCTTCTAATCGATCGGACCAGGTCCCTCAGAAGAAAGCCCCGTCGATAGGGGAGGAAGCACTGGCATACGCTCGTCTTGGCATGCGTCCCGCCAAATATGCCTCCCTGCCCGCTTCAACCGCTTTACGCATCGCAGAGGCCATCAACACGGGGTTTTTCGCTTCCGCAATTGCCGTGTTCATGAGCACACCGTCGCAACCGAGTTCCAGTGCAACCGTGGCATCCGACGCGGTACCGACGCCTGCATCGACTAGGATGGGCACGCGCGCGTTTTCCGCGATAGCGCGAATATTATACGGGTTTCGGATCCCTAATCCTGAACCGATAGGCGCTGCAAGTGGCATGACCGCGACACAACCTAATTCTTCGAATCGCTTCGCCATGACTGGGTCATCATTGGTATAGACCATTACCTTAAAACCTTCCGCGATCAGCGTTGTTGCGGCGGTGAAGGTTTCCGGGATCGCTGGAAAGAGGGTTCTGGGATCCCCCAGCACTTCGAGTTTGACCAGCTCGTGTCCGAGCAGCTCGCGCGCCAACCGACAGGTTCGCAGGGCGGACTCCACGTCAAAACACCCCGCGGTGTTCGGGAGGATAGTATATCGATCGGGGGGAAGCACATCTAACAGGTTAGGTTGGCTGGGATCTTGGCCGATGTTTGTGCGCCTAATGGCGACGGTTACGATCTCAGCCCCGCTGGCCTCGAGGGCGCGTCGCGTCTGCTCCAGGCTGGTGTATTTGCCGGTACCGACAAGCAGCCTGGACTGGTAACGCGCCCCTGCGATTAGGAGCGCATCGCCTGTTTCCTTAGTCACTAGCACGGCGCTATGGGTCCGAGCTTGTGAAAAAATCTACTGCGACGATTTTTTCACAAGCTCTCAGTTTCTTATCCCCCACCAATCGCGTGCACGATTTCGACCAGGTCTCCTTCCCTCAGCGGGTGTTCGCCATACTGACTGCGCGGGACGATCTCGCCGTTGATCTCCACGGCGATGCGGCCCCCACAGGCCAAAGTATCCAGCAGCGACCGGACGTCGCAGTGCTCCCCCAAGTCCAGGGCTTTTCCGTTAACGGTGATCCTCACACGCCGATCCCCATAGAACGATTTCGAAGGAGATTTTAACTCAACCGCACGGTTTCGCCCTCCCGAGCGATTTCGCAGCGCAGTGGCGAATCGCGCTCATGAACGATCTGCAGGGCATGGTTATGAATGCTTTCTATCACCTCATCCGTATAAGTTGGGTCGTGATGAAACAAATAAAGCGTCTTAACTTCCGCATCGATCGCGGCATTGACTGTGTCCACGTAGCAAGAGTGCCCCCAACCGCGTTTGCTTTCATAGTCTTCGGGCGTGTATTGAGCGTCATGAATGAGGATGTCCGCCCCTCTTAGTAGCCCAAGTTCTCGATTGCGGGCCTCGGATTTCATTTGTTCCAGGAGGCCGTGCTCTCGTGCGTCAAACTCCGAATAGCGTTGTTCTATGCTCCGCGAAAGAAAGGTGAATTCGTTGTCCGGAGCGTACACGATGACTTTTCCGTCCACGTGGATACGATAGGCGAAGGTGACGCCTGGATGATGCACGTTCTGATAAGAGATCCCTATTGGGCCAAACTGAAAATGATTGTTTGGCATCTCAACAAAGCGCACGTTAGCCATCCAAACCGCTGGCTCGACTGGGAAATACGGGGCCTTCATCATTTGCGATATTGTTTTTTCTACTGCTTTTTTGCTTCCTCCGGGGCCGAAGAACAGCAGCTCACAGTCAGATCGGAAGGCAGGTTCGAAAAAAGGAAGGCCACAGATATGATCCCAGTGATAGTGGGAAAAGAGAATCATAAACTTATTGGGTAAGCCCTTAAAATCTAAGGCCTTACCTAAAGGAATGAGGCCAGTGCCCGCGTCACAAACCAAGAGATGGCTGTCCGCCTGGATCTCCACGCACGACGTATTCCCTCCCACGCCTAGCTGTGAACTGTACGGGGCAGCGTAGGAACCGCGCACACCCCAGAAGCGGATGTGCGCTTCACCCGTGGGATATTTTTTTTGGCTCGCCCCCATGGGATTTTGCAAACTTGAGGATCAAATCGTGCGCCGTCCTGAGGCTTATGGGTTTTACTACAAACTCCAAGACACCCAGGTGTTGCGCGATTAACCGGTCCTGGGCGTAATCTTTGGTCGTGATCATCACCATTGGAGTATCGCAGTGCAGGACGGTTTTTCGCAGTTCTTGCAAGAAAGTCAAACCATCCTTGTCCGGTAGCATGATATCCATTACCACCAGGTCGGGCTTGAATCTGTTCAAAAGGGCCATCGCCGCGGAGGCGCTTGAAAACAGTTTAAGCTCTACGCCGAGATCTGCGCTAGTAGATTGAAAAATCTTCTTTACGACCGTGCTCTCGTCGACGACAACGACAGCACATGGCAGAGAATCGATGCTGCCTAACGGAGCCGCTTGCTGCATGTCGGTCTCACTTTTTCAAACCAATGAATATTACCGAAGTGTAACGCATTTAAACCCTCTAAAGGTTCACAAAAACTGAATGCATATCCACGGGCGGAGGGGGAGATCTAAGATGTTACGCTGCAGCGCAACCATGCTCTACGTGCCAGTGAGGCAGCTTGCTTACAAGCATGCCCCGATTCATGATGATAAGTCTAGGTTATTAGACGTTGCTAAACAACGATGAGAGCATAAGGCGCAAAGGGATTGGGCTGTTTTATGTATTCTCGTTTTGTGTAACCATAAAAATTGCACACCGAAGTACCCTGTGCTCCTTGGATTTGGATCTTATAAGCTCGCTATCGAGTAGGTGGGCACGCTATTTGACGCCACCTTGAAAAGGGGCGGCCTTTACACCACCCCAGGGTCGTGTAACTGACTCGGACTCGTCCAGTGTTGTTCGACAGCAACACTCATGTTAAAAGGAACGATGATGATATTCGCTTCGCTTAGAAAGTGGTTGTGGGAAATTACCACAACGTGGCTCACAGAGGACAAAGATGCGGGTGAAACACCGTTTTGTGATTTCGAACGGTTAAGTTACGAGATCCGACCTTGCGATGTGCTGCTGGTGGAAGGCCGTTCCCATGTAAGCGAAATCATCAAGATAGTCACCCAAAGTTCATGGACTCATACCGCGCTGTACATCGGGCGTCTTCACGATATTGATAGCCCCGCACTTCGAGAGCGCATTTCGAAATTCTATAAGGGAGATGCAGGTGCCCAGCTGATCATTGAGGCACTTCTGGGGCGCGGAACGGTGGTGACGCCTCTGACATTCTACAAAGATTTCCACATACGCATTTGCCGCCCGACCCATATATCGCGCCAGGACGCCCAACAAGTAATCAGTGTTGCAGTGCAACGTTTGGGCCATGGTTACGACCTGAGACAGCTATTAGACCTCGCGAGATTTATGTTTCCTTACGGCTTGCTTCCTCGCCGCTGGCGATCGAGCCTGTTTGCGCACAACGCAGGCGATCCTACGCGCTGTATTTGCTCCACGATGATGGTGGAGGCTTTTCAATCGGTGCATTATCCGGTTTTGCCTGTGGTGCGCCAGGCAGAGAGTGGAGACACGAAGCTCTACAAGCGCAATCCTCGGCTGCATACCCCTAAGGACTTCGACTACTCCCCCTACTTTGACATCATAAAGTATCCGTTTATGGGCGCGGAGAACTTGGCCATTTATCGTCAGCTGCCGTGGAGCGGGGATGGGATTGTCCTAAATGATTCGAAAGATGATCGCTCGACCTCTTCAGCCGATGATAAACTTGTTGGCACACGCTAGCCGTCAGTTATGGCCAACTTTGTGCCCCCATCGATTAAGAGGGAAGAGGTAACTGTTTGAAATAGGGCAAAGCGAAAATCGCGTTTTGCTCTGCGATTCGAATAATTCCACAGATGGAATGAAGTGCCCTAATATTTGAGGCTCTTGATGCGGGTGTAGTTCAATGGTAGAACATCAGCTTCCCAAGCTGAGAACGAGGGTTCGATTCCCTTCACCCGCTCCCGATGACTCCCTACAGGGATACCCAATATCTGGGGGCCACGAGAGAAATCCAAACTTGGAACAAGGCATGCGGATAGCAGTGCGCGGAGAAAAGATCGCTTGTCGGTAATCGATGCCTCGTTGAAGAGCGTGGCAGGAAATAAACGTATGAAAGGGCGTTTCCGAGGCTTCCTACCCGTGGTGGTGGATGTAGAGACCGCGGGGTTTGATGCCGAGCGCGATGCCCTGCTTGAGATTGCAGCGGTTTTGCTGCATGTGGATGATAGCGGGCGCTGGAATCGCGAGCGCACCATCGCGCGCCACGTGCTGCCTTTTCCGGGCGCTAACCTGGACCGCGCGGCTTTGGAGTTTAACCGCATTGACCCCTATCATCCCTTTCGCTTCGCGGTGTCGGAGAAAGAAGCGCTAGAGGCGATTTTTGCAGAAGTGCGCCATCAAGTCGTCCAGTATGCTTGCAGCCGCGCGATCTTGGTCGGGCACAATCCTGCCTTTGATCTCGCTTTTATCAAGGCGGCGGCTAACCGCACCCGCATCAAACGCAATCCGTTTCACTCCTTTAGCACCTTCGACACGGCTTCGCTTGCAGGTCTGGTCTATGGGCAAACCGTGCTATCGCGCGCCGTGCAGGCCGCCGGTTTGAAATGGGAGGAAGGTGAGGCGCATTCGGCGATCTACGACGCGGAGCGCACCGCCGATTTGTTTTGTGCCATCGTCAATCGATGGGATGAGGTATGCGGCCTGCGTTCCCGCCCCCGCGAGGTCTCGGATGAGACACTGCCTTCTACGAATATAAGCTCTCCCTAACGCAATTCAACGCCACGAAACGCCGCAAGCCGCTCCCGCCACAACATCGTGCGTTCCAGGATCGCGGTCTTATCTAAGGTAAGCAACGCGCGTTCATGCACGACCTGTCGCCCCGCTACCCAAACGTGGCTTACCTTATCTCTGCCGGCGGCATAAATGAGCTGTGATAGGGGATCGTATAAGGGCTGTGTTTCGATGTCACCGAGATCGACGGCCACAATATCGGCTGCCTTTCCCGACCTGAGCGAACCGATGAGTGAGTCCAATCCCAGGGCACGCGCCCCATTCAAGGTAGCCATGGTCAGCACCGTGTGTGCATCGAGTGCCCTGGCATCACCCGCGACTGCTTTCCCGAGCAGCCCAGCCACCCGCATCTCGCCAAACATATCGAGATCATTGTTACTGGCTGGCCCGTCGGTTCCGAGGGCAACGCCAACCCCGCGTCGTGTCAACGCGGCAACCGGACAGAAACCGCTGGCGAGCTTGAGATTCGATTCGGGGCAATGAACAACGTACACGCCATAGCGTGCGAGGGTGGCGATTTCTTCGTCACGTAATTGGGTAGCATGCACCGCCAGCAGCCGCGGTGAGAGTAGCCCTAACCGCGTCAAGCGCTGCAGAGGGCGCTCGCTCGTGCGCGCTACCGCGTCTTTGACCTCATCTTCGGTTTCGTGCACATGCATGTGGATAGGTAGGTCCAACTCCTCCGCCAAGGCCCGAACCCGCACCAAGATCTCGTCTGAGACGCTATAGGGCGCATGCGGAGCGAGAGCGATCCTTACCAAGGGGTGATCGCGAAAGCGGTCGTAGACCGCTTCACCTTTACGGAAATAGTCTTGCGCGTCGGTGGCCCAAGGGGAGGGAAAATCGATGAGGATAAGTCCCACGCAGGCACGGATCCCTGCCTCGGAGGCGACTCGAGCCGTCTCGTCCGGGAAGAAATACATATCGTTAAAGCACGTGGTCCCCCCCCGCAGCATCTCCGCAACGGCGTGTAAGGCGCCGTCGCGCACAAATTCCGCGCTGACCCATTTTTGCTCTGCCGGCCAAACATGCTCGTTAAGCCATTCCATTAAAGGCAGATCATCGGCAATGCCGCGAAACAAGCTCATGGCGGCATGGGTGTGCGCATTGATGAAGCCGGGGATCAGCGCGTGCTGGGGTAAATGGTAAGTCTCGCGCGCTTGGAATACCTCACGCGCTTGTTTTGTGGGAACGATGTCCACCACCTTTGTGCCAGCCATCGCGAGGCTGTGGTGCCGCAGGACTTCGCGCGGTTCCACTGGGATCACCCAGCGTGCGTGAACAAGGGTGTCGACTTGCATGAGAAGGCGGAACAAATGCTTGGCGGCTCATTATAGGTGTGTGTCTGCGCTGGGTATAGGATCCCACTTTGCAAGAGGAGGTAGACAATGCCGGATATCAACACCCTTGACTCGGTCCGGGCCATGCATTGGCATGGCGATGGCTTGGAATTGCTCGACCAACGCAAGCTCCCCGGAGAAGTCAGCTATCTTCGCCTGAGCAGCGCCGACGAAGTCGCCTGTGCGATCCACGATATGGTTGTTCGCGGCGCCCCGGCGATAGGGATCACGGCCGCTTATGGGGTAGCGCTCGCGGGGCGGGAGACGTATGCCAAGGCCGGGGAGCACTGGCGTGAAGCGGTGAAACCGGCGCTGGAGCAGCTGGCGCGCGCCCGTCCCACGGCAGTGAACCTGTGCTGGGCCCTATCGCGCATGTGCGCTTTATTCGCCGATATCCATGGCGATCCAACGCCGGTGCTGCTTGCGGAGGCAGCCGCGATTCACCACGAAGATCTCACCGCTAATCGGCGCATGGGCGAGATGGGGGCATCCTTGATTGGACCCGGTGCGCGGGTGCTCACGCACTGCAACACAGGCTCGCTTGCGACCGGTGGCTTCGGCACCGCCTTGGGCGTCATCCGGGCCGCGTTCGCCAAAGATGTGCTTTTGCAGGTCTACGCCACCGAGACCCGTCCCTGGCTGCAAGGGGCAAGGCTAACCGCCTGGGAGCTGGCCCAAGACGGTATCCCGCTATCCCTGCTCGCGGATGGCGCCGCGGCTTATCTGATGAAACGCAAGGCGGTCGACTGGGTCATCGTGGGAGCCGACCGCATCGCGGCTAACGGGGATGTGGCCAACAAGATAGGCACCTATGCCCTGGCGCTCGCCGCACGAGCGCATGGTGTGCGATTGATGGTCGTCGCCCCTTCGAGCACCGTGGACATGGACACCCCCAGCGCGGAGGCGATTCACATCGAACAGCGCCCGGCGAGCGAGATCCTGGGCTTCAATGGCATTCCAGTAGCAGCTGCAGGCGCGGATGCCTGGAACCCGGTGTTCGATGTTACCCCCTCGCAGTTAATCGACGTTATCGTGACCGAACGGGGTCTGGTGCACCAGCCGGGTGCGGAGGGCATGGCTCGGCTAATGAGTCGAGCGTAAACCCTCACCGACCCATAGGCCCATGAACTCCTCCACCGGCATCGCTTCGAAGCGTTCTGCCTGGGTGTAATGGGCGCCTAATCGTTCGCAGCGCTCCGGGGCAAAATGCCCGCCGATATTGGTTTGAAACTTTTCCACTAGACCAGGCAGCGCCTCCTCGCGTCGACGCCGGTGCCCGAGCGGATATTCGATGGTGCAGGATTCCGCAGCGCCGTCCGTGAAGTGTATGGCTATGCCGTTTGCGATCGAGCGTTTGTCAGGGTCCAGATAATCCCGGCTGAAGCGCGGTTCTTCGAGGACCTGCATACGCTCGCGCAACGCATCAACGCGCGGATCGGAGGCGCTCGCGTCCTCGTAGTGCCGCGATTTCAAATCCCCGAACAACAAAGAGACAGCGACGATATATTGCAAGCAATGGTCGCGATCGGCGGCGTTGTGCAGGGGCCCGGATTTGTTAATGATGCGCATCGCCGGAGCTTGTGTCGTAAGCACGATGTGCTTGATCTGATCGAGCCGATGCTTCGCCCGGCCGTGCAGTTCGATGGCACATTCGGCGGCGGTTTGAGCGTGAAATTCGGCCGGATAGCGCACCTTAAATAAAATGTTCTCGACCACATAAGAACCCAGTGGCCGGGCGAGGGTAAGAGGCTTGCCCTGGAATAACACATCGTACAACCCCCAACGAGGGGCGGATAAACCCTGCGGGTAGCCCATCTCGCCGGCCGTTGCCATGAGGGCTAAGCGTACACCGCGAGCCGTCGCGTCACCGGCAGCCCAGGACTTACGCCAGCCCGTGTTAGGGGCATGGCGGTAGGTGCGCAGCGCACCGCCGTCAAGGAAGGCGTTAGAGAGGGCGTTTATGATCTCCTGGCGTCCCCCGCCGAGCAGCGCCGTGGCTACTGCGCAAGAGGCGATGCGCACCAGAAAAACGTGGTCCAGTCCGATCTGGTTGAAACTGTTAGCGAGCGCTAACACACCCTGGATCTCATAGGCTTTGATCAAATACGCTAATACATCGCGCATGCGCATCGATGTGGGCGTGTTTTGGGCGACATAGTCGGCACAAGCCAATATCGCACCGAGGTTGTCGGAGGGATGGCCCCATTCGGCGGCCAACCAGGTGTCGTTGTAGTCTAACCAACGGATCAAACAACCGATGTTGTATGCGGCCTGCACCGGATCAAGCTTATAGGCTGTTCCTGGCACGCGGGCGCCGCGAGGCAATTCGGCTCCAGGCACCAGCGGCCCCAGATGTTTTCTGCAAACCGGATGATCGAGGCTCGCGATCGCGCACCCTAAGGCATCGAGAAGGCAATAGCGAGCGATCTTAAAGGCCTCTGGGCTGCTTATCCGTCCTGCGTAAACGTAATCGGTTATCGCCGCGAGTAGGTCCTCTTCAGCCGGAGGGCGTGTATTTTCGGACATGCGCGCGCTTAAGGGCTGCGTTCGCGTAAGGGCATCACCGGCCGCGGCGGCGGTCCGCGGTACTCGGCGAGCGGCCGGATTAGCTTATTGTCGCGGCGCTGTTCCATGATGTGCGCGATCCACCCGCTCATCCTCGAGACCACGAACAGAGGTGTGAATAGAGAGGTGGGGATCCCGCACAGGTGATAGGCCGAGGCGCTATAGAAGTCCAGATTGGGAAACAGCCCTTTTTCCCGTCGCATCACATGCTCGATACGCTCAGAAATCGCAAATAGATCCTGCCGCCCGTTCGCCTCGGCGAGGCGGCGTGCATAGTCTTTGATGATGTCGGAGCGGGGATCACGCCGCTTGTATACGCGGTGGCCAAATCCCATGATCAACCTCTTGCCTCTCAGACATCGCATGATTTCTCTCTCCGCTTCATCGGGTGAGCTGAATTCGGCAAGCAATTCCATGGCTGCTTCGTTGGCGCCCCCATGCAGTGGCCCGCGCAGGGTTCCTATGGCGCTAGTCAGGGCAGAATAGACATCGCTGAGGGTCGAGGTAGTGACCCTGGCGTTGAAGGTAGAGGCATTAAATTCGTGCTCGGCGTACAAAATCAACGATGCATCTACCGTTTTCCTACTCAGTTCTTGCGGGAGCCGGCCGTGCAGCAAACAAAGGAAGTGGCTGGCGATGTCTGGCGCCTCGGTGTCCGTCTGGATCCGTACGCCACGGCCGTGAAAATGGTGCCAATACAGCAACATCGAGGGTAAAATGGCTAAGAGCCGAGCGGCGATAGACTGAACCTCTCGGCCCGAAGTCTCGGGCTCTATACAGCCCAGTGCTGAAACAGCCGTACGCACAACATCCATCGGATGCGCATCGCGCGGCAACTGCTCTAGGATGCTTTTTAGCGGATCCGGGAGTCCTCGTTGTCCCGTGAGCTGCATGTGGTATTGCGCAAGCCGCTCTGCCCTCGGCAACTCATGGTAGATCAATAAGTGGGCGACTTCCTCGAAGCTCGTCTCACGCGCGAGCTCGGCCACATCATAGCCTCGGTAAAAAAGTCCGTCACCGCTTTCCTCTACGGTAGAAACCGCCGTGTGTCCCACGATAACGCCGGCAAGACCCGGTGCTGCTAACATTCCCATGCCAAAACTCTTGTCTTAAATATTAGTGCCCTTGTTGGGACTGGGTGACGAACTAGCGTACGATAATACGATAATGCATATTCGTCCTAATTGGATAACCGGGCATAGCAGCAAGTTTCGAGAGCCGAATGTGAAAACCCAAAACGACAACAGCCGCTGTGATGTGGAGGAGGGGATCACGCTTGATTTGCGCCGCCGCATGACATACACGGATTACCTCTGCCTTGACCGATTACTCTCTGCCCAAAAACCCCTGAGCGAACCACTTCACCACGACGAGATGCTATTCATCATCCAGCATCAAACCTCCGAGCTTTGGATGAAACTCATTATTCATGAGCTAAAGGCAGCCCTCGCGCACATTCGAAGTGATGACCTAAATCCCTGTTTCAAGATCCTTGCGCGCGTGAAGCAGATCCAGGCCCAGCTGTTTGGCCAGTGGGCGGTGTTGGAGACCTTAACCCCAAGCGAATATGTACAATTCCGTGGAGTTTTGGGGAACGCATCGGGCTTGCAGTCCCCACAATACCGTGCGATTGAGTTTATGTTAGGCAATAAGAACGCGGCCATAGCGGAGATCTTTCGCTACCACGAGCAGACATATGCCGCCATCATAGAGCTATTAAAATCTCCCTCCATCTATGACGAATTTTTATTGCATCTACATCGTGCCGGTTACGCCATCCCCCACGAGTGTGTGCAGCGGGATTGGTCTCAACCGCACCAGCAAAACCAGGGCCTTATCCCTGTATTCAAGAAAATTTACGAAGATCCCAAGTCCCACTGGGACGCCTACGCGATGTGCGAAAAGCTGGTCGATGTAGAAGAGAACTTCCAGCTCTGGCGTTTTCGTCATCTCAAAACCGTGGAGCGCATTATCGGCTATAAGCGGGGCACCGGCGGTTCCTCGGGCGTGGGCTTTCTTAAGCAGGCGTTGGAACGGACATTTTTCCCTGAATTAATCGATGTGCGCACCGAAATCGGGGTTTGAATGTGGAATTCGACATGCCTGGTGCAGTCCAACGTTCTGTACACAGCAAGGTCTTTTTTGGCTCTTTCGGATCTTGTGTGGTTTGGCTGCTGTAATATTAGGAACGGCATTCGGCGATAAGGCACGGTTAGGTCAAGCGGAGCGACTTCATGAGCAATAACGGCAACAATGGAGATAGCACTACCCGCGCACGCTTCCTGCAGTCGTTATCGAACTACGCAAAGGAGCATAAAGCGAAGTATTGGGAAGGTACGTTCGCGCACTTTCTTGAGGAAATTGTGCCTCTCAACCCCGAGGTGCTGACGCGGAATAGCAACCAATATCTCTGGGATATGTTGCGCTGGAACGAGCGCAGAACCACGGCGGAAGGGGTGGAAGCAAAGCGATATTGCTTGTTTGCCGATGAGCTTTTTGGTCTTGACGACGCCCTTGAGCGCGTTGCCGATTATTTCAAAGCCGCCAGCGCAGGCTCGGAGGTAGGGCGACGCTTATTGCTGCTGTTGGGTCCGCCTTCTGGCGGCAAGTCCACGATGGTTATCCTGCTCAAGCGAGGATTGGAAGAATATAGCCGTACCGACGAAGGCGCCCTCTACGCACTGCAAGGCTCGCCGACTAACGAAAGCCCCCTGTTGCTGGTGCCGCACACGCTGCGGGGAAATTTTCGGGAGACCTATGGGGTGGAAATCAGCGGCGAGCTTTCACCTTTTAGCCGGGTTTGTTTGGAAGAGGAATTCAGCGGGGATTTCATGAAATTCCCGGTGCGCCGGGTGTTTATTTCGGAGGCTGGGCGCAGTGGGATCGGTACTTACGCGCCCCATGACCCTACCACAGCCGACATCGCAGATCTGGTTGGCTCTGTCGACCTATCGAAGGTGAGTGAGTACGGCGATGAGGGTCATCCCCGCGCCTGGTCCTGGTCGGGCGCTGTATACGCCGCGAGCCGCGGCCTGCTGGAGATGATTGAAATTCTCAAGGTCAAGCGAGAATTCCTCTACCTTATGCTAACTTTGACCCAGGAAAAAAACGTCAAGGTATCGCGGTTTCCCTTGATCTACCTCGATGAGGCGATCCTTGCCCATACCAATCTGGCTGAGTTTCACAAGTTCTTACAGGAAAAGGAAAACGAAGCCCTCCTAGATCGCATGGTCATCGTTAAGGTGCCCTATACCTTGTCTTACCACGATGAACGCCGGATCTACGCCAAGCTGATTTCCGCGGCACCGAATTTTCGCGAGGTGCATCTGGACCCCCATGCGCTTGCGGTGGCGGCGGTGTTCGCGATCCTGACACGGCTGCACAAATCGGAACGAGAAGGGCTCACGCTGTCCAAAAAACTGCGCTTATATGCCGGGGAAGATGTGGAAGGATTCAGTGATGCAGAAGTTGACCGGGTTCGTGCCGAAACTCCTGAGGAGGGGATGTCAGGGGTCAGTCCGCGCTTTGTGATCAATGCGATCTCCAAGGCCATCACACGCAGCGAGCTGCAGAGCTTGACCAGCATGGAGATCCTGTTGGCGCTCAAAGACGCGATCGAATCAGATGCCCGAATGGACGCGAAGCACAAGCGCGAATGGATGGATTTCCTGGTCATGGTGCGCAAGGATTTTTACAATCGTTGGGTTAAGGAGGATGTGCACAAAGCGCTGTTTGCTTCATTTGAAAAGGAAGCCCAGTCCCTGCTCGAGAAGTACCTCGATGAGGTTGAGGCTAGTCTCGACAACCGCGAAGTGGAGGATCCCATTACCGGCGAGACGCGCGACCCTGACGAACGTTTCCTGCGGGCAGTAGAAAGCAAAATAAGCATATCCGAATCGGGTAAGATGGCGTTTCGTCAAGAAGTCGTCAGAAAAGCAATGGTCGCCTACAAGATGGGAGAAAAGTTTACCCTCGACAATCACGCGCGCCTGCATGAGGCTATCGAACAATATCTCTTTGAGGAGCGACGCGATGTGCTTCGTCTGGTGACTTCTGCCGCTAGACCTGACGAAGAGACCAAGGAGAAGATCTCGGGGGTCGAAAGAAGACTAGTAGAGGAATACGGTTATGACTCACATAGCGCGCGAGAGGCGTTAAATTACGTGACCACCTTGTTGTCCCAAGAATAAGAGACAAGGTGAGCGTGTAATAACTGAGTTGGGCGTTAGCGATGGGTTTCGATGCGAAACGTTCTTTGGGAACTGCGAATAAGGGGTGGTATGAGCTTTTCTCTCGGGGCCCGCGCGATTGGTTGCGGCATAACGAAAAAATCCGCGAGGCGGTAAGAGCGCATCTGCCGGAAATCATCGCCGGCCCGGACGTTATCACACGGCCTAGCGATCGCGCCATCCGGGTGCCTGTGCGCTTCTTGGAACATAGCCGCTTTCGCCTGCGCCGCTCAGAGGAGCAGGTGCGAGCGGGACAAGGGGCTAAAGGTCAAGTTAAACCCGGGGACGTCTTGGTGCGCGATTTAGGGGAGGGCCGAAGCCGCGGTGCAGGTTCGGGCGAAGGCGGGTTTCAGTTTTTGCTCGAGCTTAAGATCGACGATATCATCGACTGGCTTTGGGAGGAACTGCAGTTACCGAGGCTGAAACCCAAACCCGGCACCGTGCTGGCGCACGATGAGTTCGTGCGAGAAGGATGGGACAGGCGCGGGGTGCGCTCCCGTCTGGACAGGAGACGTACCGTGAAGGAGGCGATCAAGCGACGCTCTGTTCAACCCGACGGACCAGACTTTGCGAATGAGGACTTGCGCTTCCGCCAGCTTTCGCGCCGCCGCCGCCCGGCGACCCGCGCTGTGGTTTTCTTTGCGATGGATGTTTCATCGAGCATGGGCGAAGAGGACCGCAAGCTTGCCAAGACTTTTTTCTTTTGGGCGCTGCAAGGCTTGCGGCGGCAGTATATCCAGCTAGATACGGTATTTATCGCACACACGAGCATAGCCTGGGAATTCTCGGAGGAGCAATTCTTTCAAGTGACTGCCGAAGGCGGCACACAGGCTTCTAGTGTGTTCAAGCTTGTGCTAGACGTTTATCAATCCCGCTTTGATCTGCATCGTTACAATGGCTATCTGTTCTATGCGTCGGACGGTGACAATTTTATCGCGGACCGGGGGCCGGCGGCGGCCGCCTTAAGCGAATTGACAGGTTTGATGAATTTTATCGGATACGTAGAGACCGGTTCCCTGCAAAAGCAAGTGTTGCATTCCGAAACGGGACGATTGTTCGATAGCTTAGTACGACGAGGTTTGGGTGTAGGCAGCTACCCACTGGGCGGTTACGAAGACGTATGGCCGGCGATTAAAGGTCTATTCCAGCATCAGGCAAGCACCGATACGTCCTGAGTTATGGAGGAGGATACCCTTAGAGGATACCTCGGACGCCTGGAGGACATGGCTCGATCCCTGGGGCTTGATTTCTATCCAGTAGAATTTGAGGTCGTCCCTCCGTCATTCATGATGGAGGTGGCGGTCTACGGACTTCCGGTGCGCATGGCGCATTGGTCCTTTGGGGTCCGATATATCTACGAACTGGTCCAGCACAGAATGGGCCATTCGAGGATATTCGAGGTGGTCTTTCCGGGCAACCCAAGTCAGGCGTATATGTCCAACACCAACTCGCTTCAGGAAAATACCTTGGTCGTGGCGCACGTACTCGGCCATGCGGATTTTGCCAAGAACAATTTGTCGTTTAAAACGGCGCGGGATCAAATAGGGCACCGAATCGTTGAACAAGCTGCCGTACATGCGCATCAGATCGAGCAGTCCATCAGTGAGCACGGTGTCAAGGATGTGGAGGAAGTCCTGGATGCCGCTTTAGCGCTAGAGCAGCATATCGATAACAGCAAGAGCTTGCGCAGACCGCTTTTCGCTAAGTATATCAAATCACAGCCTCTTTTGTCTAAGAACGAATTCAAGGAACGGTTCACAAACCTTCCCGGGGAAAGCGCGCCCACCCTCCTTAAACCAAAGTATCGACGCGCTCTCATTCCTCCGCATCCGGAATATGATCTGTTATGGTTTGTTGCCCACTATGCACCCGAGCTAGACGACTGGGAAAGAGACATCTTTCTAGCCGTGCGAGAGGAGTCTTTTTATTTTCATCCCTTATTTTGTTGCAACATCATGAACGAGGGGTGGGCTTCCTATTGGCACGCAAGGTTGTTGCGAGAAGCTAACTTTTTGCCGGATGAAGAATACGTGGACGCCATGAAGACACATTCGGATGTCGTGCGTCCTTTCGCGGGTGAGCACGAGGTGGCGTTGGCACTCAATCCGTATCACCTCGGATTTAGCTTGTGGGACAAAATCATAGAGGAGCAGGGGCTCGATAACGCCCGTAAGATCATGCAAGAGGAAGAAGACACCGGTTTTGTGCGCAATTACTTGGATGCGGACATGGCCAAAAAGTTGGGGCTATTTATGTACACAGCGAAGCGTGGCGGAGAAATCAACGTCGAAGAGTGGGACATCGACGCGCTCCATGAAGCGATTTTGAGGCCAAAGTATAATTTCGGAACCCCCAGGGTTTATATTTCCGAGCTTCAAACGGACGGAACGGTAGTGCTGCGCCAAGATCACTTGTTTGACGGTAGGGGTCTCGATACGCACTCAGCCCGCAAGGTATTGGGCTATATATCGAAGGTGTGGCGGCGTCCTGTGTTGTTATATACGGTGAATGCCCAAGGCCAGGAAGAGGCGCTTAGAGCGGACACAAACTAAAAGACCCCTCGAGCCTCATTTGCCACAAGCCCTATTGTCTTTCCAACGCGTTCAAATCACGTTTGGGAGCTTAAAAAAATGGGCTTGCTCAGCCCCCTCTTTTGAGCAGAATGCGATTTTTTAGGGCTTGAGTGTCTTTGTATAACAAGGAGCTTGCAACTAATGGTTTTTTTTCGAAAAGCGCGAGCGTGTGCCAGCACCGCCCGCCGCAGCGCCGTAGGAAGAAGTGGGATAGCGTTGGGGATATGGCTGCTAAGCAATTTGTTCGCTCATGCACAAGCAGCGCTTCCTGTTTCCATTGAGGGAACGCCGCTACCCACCCTTGCGCCGATGCTCGAGCAGGTCACGCCGGCGGTGGTAAACATCGCCACCGAGGGACGGATCCGCATTAGGGAAAGCCCCCTTCTTCGCGATCCCTTTTTTCGACGGTTCTTCAACATCCCTGATATGCCCCTGGAACGTAAGACAGAAAGCCTCGGTTCTGGAGTCATAATGGACGCAAGGCGTGGCTTAGTGGTTACCAACAATCATGTGATCGCGAATGCGGAGCAAATCGCCGTCAAACTGCGGGACGGTCGCCGTTTGCAAGCAGAGTTGATCGGCACCGATCCGGAGACGGATATCGCTGTTATAGAGATAGACGCCAAAGATCTGACTGCCGTTCGGATGGCCGATTCAGAGCGGCTGAGGGTGGGAGATTTCGTGGTGGCGATCGGAAATCCGTTCGGGCTCGGACAGACTGTGACCTCGGGTATCATAAGTGCGCTTGGGCGCAGCGGCTTGGGCATCGAGGGTTACGAGGACTTTATTCAAACGGATGCATCGATTAACCCGGGCAACTCAGGAGGAGCACTAGTCAACCTGAGAGGTGAGTTGATCGGGATCAATACCGCAATATTTTCTCAGTCGGGCGGGAATGTGGGGATTGGATTCGCGATCCCTAGCAACATGGTTAACCGCGTGATTGAGCACTTGGTCCGGCACGGCGAAGTCAAGCGGGGCGCTATCGGTGTCCAACTCCAAGACTTGACACCTGAGCTTGCCAAGGCCTTCGATGTGGTGGCCCAAGGTGGCGCGGTGGTTGTCAGCATAGTGCCCGACTCGGAAGCGGATCGTGGCGGCCTGCGGGCCGGCGACGTGGTTGTTGGTGTTGACGGAAAACGTGTGCGTGACGCAAGCGACGTGCGCAACCGAATAGGTTTGCTGCGCGTGGGTGAAACCGTCCGATTTGAGGTGCTGAGGGAAGGAAGTCTAAAAACCATTATCATTAAAGTCGGTGAACGTCTGTCGGCGACGCAAACCCAGCCTTAGGGATGGTCCGTTAAGGGCCCTCTAGGAGCCTGTCGGACGTAGGATGAATCTACTGCGGCGGTTGGAAATCGGTCTATTTTCCCGATCATTTTCGTTAAATAGAACGCGCTGTTAATGACCGAGAAACTGTCCTCGATTTCCCACTCGCCTCGTTACGATCCCTAAGTCCGACAGGCTCCTAGGCGATACCTCATATCGTTTGGCTATCAATCGAGCTTCCTCCCAACGGTTGAACTGTTGGCGTATCGGTTTGGTCTAATTTTCCCATCCAAGCACGTTTGGTATATTTCTATGGGGGCTAAGACGATTTTCTTCTGTTTGCTTTTTGTGGCGGGTTGCGCCAGCGTACCGCCTCAGATTAAAGCCCCTCCCCTGGGTGATCCATCGATAAGCTCGGTACAGAAGGATGCCAAAAGTCATCGAGGTGAGTTGGTTAGATGGGGTGGGTCCATAGTCGAAATCGAAAATAAGCAAGACCATACCTTACTGATCGTCGTCGCGAAAGAGTTGGGCAGATCCGGACGGCCACAAGGTTCAGATTATTCACCAGGGCGGTTTATAGCGCGAGTCGATGGATTCCTGGACCCTGATGTCTACAAAACGAATAGGGAGGCCACTGTCTATGGTGTGGTCGAAGGACAGCTTATGCGAAAGATCGGGCAGAAGTCCTATGGGTATCCTGTAGTCAAAGCCGAAACCGTCTATCTGTGGCCAGACTACAGCCAGTACGCTTATCGTTATTCTCCTTATTACTATTATCCGTATTATTCCTTGCGTCCTTACCCCTTTTACTACGGTTTCCATTTCGGCCGGCATTATCATCGGTGAGAACTATGAGCTATTCGACTATCCCAAGGCGGGCAAGGCCTCTTTATGACGACAGGGTCTCGGCAGATTAAGTATGCTTTGAAGCAGCTCGATATCGACGTGAGTAGGGGTACTGACACTCGCGTTATGGCTACTAAATATGGTCATCGGCAATCCCGGCTCTCCTAAGTGATCAACTACCAGAGAAGCACCCGGAAACTTGCTGCCACGCGTTAAAGCATGGAGGGTGATCACGGTTGTGATCCCCGCTTGAAGCGAAGCCGTGTTGCCGCTTTCTGTATCCTCGATCGCTATGCAATGTTGTGGTTTTTCTGCGAGCACATTTAGCACAAAGTGATAGACGTCGGGACAAGGCTTTTTTTTGGCAATGGTATCGGCCGTTGCAACGACCTCAAACCAAGACGTCCAATCACGGGGTAGGCGATTGTCCAACAGCGTCTTCACATTGACCATTGATGTACTAGTGGCTATCGCCAGCTTTATGTTTTGCTCAAGCGCCTCGTTCAGCAAACGCTTGACTCCAGGGCGCAAAGGTACTTCTCCGCTACTGATCAAGCGAGCGTAGTGGGCCGATTTACGTTGGTGCACACGCAGTACAAATTCATTGAAATTATGGGTTTTCTTGGCAGCCTTCCCGAGATGCGTGGCATAACAATGAATGCGCTCAAAGCCTCCCGATATAGCGAGTAATTCACTATATAGATGGGGCGTCCATTGCCATTCGAGATCGAAATCCAGAAAAGCTAGATTAAACGCCTGACGATGGACTTCTTCGGTGTCGACAAGCGTTCCGTCAACGTCAAATATGAGGGTCCTTAACTGCGACATACCGCCATCAAATCGTATCCGTGATTGTGTGATTGAGTAAACAGTAGTTTGTTTTTTACTAGGGTATAAGAACTTCTAGATAAAAGATGTGACTGATCGCATGAAACCGATGGCGATACTCGGTGGCTTGCTCAGTGCGCTAAAACCAGGGCGCCCATTAGCGGTTTACCGAAAGGGTTGACATGCGCACTGCTCTTGCATAACCTCTTTTGCCTCGGCAAAACAATAAACTAGCAATAAAGACGCCATTGACCTGTTCTCCTGGTTCCTCTGCGTTGGAACAAACCTTGCGTCGGGAAACGCCATGGAAAAAAACCTCCTGCGCCTAAACGCTGCGGTCACTAGGCCCGATGGCTTAATAAATTTGGCCGAAGCTGCCTTGCTGTTTGCGCAGTCGGAATATCCTGAGCTGCGAGTCGATACCTATTTATCCCGACTCGATGAAATGGCCGCTGTGGTGAAAAAGCGACTCGTTCCGGGCGGATCCTTAGCGAGCGTTATTTTTAAGCTCAACCGCTTCCTCTTTGAGGAACAGGGATTCGCTGCAAACATTGACGAATACTATGATCCGCGGAACAGCTTTCTAAACGAGGTATTGGAGCGGAAAACCGGGATCCCGATAAGCCTTTCCATGATTTACATTGAGATTGGACAACGTATTGGCTTGCCGCTGACGGGGGTGCTATTTCCCGGACATTTTTTGGTTAAATTGAGCATTGAAGGGGGTGACATCGTATTGGATCCGTTTGCGGGTGGTCGCTCACTAAGTGAGCAAGATCTGCTATCCCACTTAAGTAATCTTATGGATTTGCATCCAGGTGACCCAATCGACCTGACACGTCTGCTGGCTCCGGCGCGCAAGCGCGACGTGCTTTCGCGAATGCTGCGAAACTTAAAGGCGATCTATGTAAAATCAGAAGAATACTTAAAGGCATTAAACGTGATCCAGCATATGCTGGTCGTTAATCCAAATGATTTACAAGAGTTGCGGGACCGTGGATACATTTACGATAAGCTAGAGTGTTATAAAGCGGCTAGTGAGGACTATAAGCGTTACCTTTCGCTAACTCCCGATGGTCCCGATCTTCAATATCTGCGCGAACGGTTGCTTGAAGTAGAAAAGGCCAAAGGTCGACTGCACTGAAGGTCTAGAGCCAACGTGTGGTCGTTGGCATAATAAACGTCGCGTCGCGGGTGCGCCAACCACACAACCGATCCCCAGAGTCCATGTAGCGGCACCAAGCAGAGCGGGTGTCCATCTTGCCTGCAACTGCAAAAGGCACTTACGGCCTTCGCGCGATCAGGACCGCATTCGTTCCTCCGAATGCGAATGAATTCGACATAACGACTTTGGCTTCGACGTCTATCCTGCCCCCCTCCGCCACATAATCCAGATCACACTCGGGATCGGGAACGCGCAGGTTGATCGTTGGAGGTATGGCGCTCGCGCGCATCGCCAGCAATGTGGCGGCGAATTCTATTGCACCCGCCGCGCCTAACAGGTGGCCGTGCATGGACTTGGTCGAACTGACCGGGATGCGGTAGGCCTGCTCACCGAACACCCGTTTGATAGCCGAAGTTTCCACCCCATCGTTCTGCAGCGTGCCAGTCCCATGGGCATTGATGTAGTCTATTTGTTTCGGATCCAGTTCAGCGGACTCTATTGCCAGCTGCATCGCCCGCGCCTGCCCCTCCACTGTGGGCCGGGTGATATGTGTTGCATCCGTGCTCAAACCGTAGCCGACAATTTCACCGTAAATTTGGGCGTCCCTGCGCCTCGCGCGGCGATATTCTTCCAACACCAAGATGGCGGCGCCTTCACCCAAGACTAGACCCGTCCGATCCTTTGCGAAGGGTTTACACGAGGCCGAAGGGTCGACGGCATCTTCAAGCGCCAAGGTTTTTAACGCCTCCCAGGCTTTGAGCGTGCCAAAGTTCAGTGGCGCCTCTGCACCGCCCGCAAGCGTGATTTCTGCCTCGCCGCTTTTGATCCGGCGCCAGGCCTCCCCGATCGCCACAGCCGAAGACGAGCAGGCGGTTGAGACCGTGACATTAGGCCCACTTAACCCATACTCGATGCCGATCCAGGAGGCTGGCGCGTTCGTCATCGCCATTAGCAGGGTGTAGGGTTTAACGCGATCGGAGCCATTTTTATAGATGTTCTGGTAGCCTTCGTCCGTGGTATTGGTTCCGCCCATACCGCTGCCCAGAAACACGCCCGTGTGCAACCTGTCTTCCGCGCTCAACGCGGGGCCGGCGTCTTCCAGGGCCTGGCCAGCGGCGGCCAGCGCGAACTGGCTGACCCGATCGAGCACCCGTAATTTGGGCACGGGAAAATAAGCACTCGCATCGAATGTAACCGAGGCGGCGATCGGGGTGGAAAGCCGCTTGCAAAAGTCAGCGCCGATCCGCTTGATCCCCGACTTACCTGCCATGAGGTTGTTAAAAAAAGCGAACGGCTCATTGCCTAAGGGACAGATGACGCCCAAACCGGTAACCACCACCCGTCTCAAGGGGCCGCCTCCTCTTGGGTTACAGCCTCCTCCTGCTCGGCGATCAGATGATCGATGTAGGTGACGACGTCCTGTATGGTGTTAAGTTCGACTTGCTCCCGTGACACGGTGATCTTGAACTCGTCCTCCACGCAGAACATCAGATCGATCACGCCTAAGGAATCGATGTCGAGCTCCTCAAACCGCGCTTCGGGTTTTAGCGCTTCCGGTTTCAAATCGAAATTTTTGCGCATGATCTCTTGCAGCCTCTCGATCGTGGTCATCGGGGTCCTCCTGTGTGCGGGTGGCCGGGCCCTGATTCTAGCTTACGCGCCGCTGTTGCTGGAGTTATCAGGGGTTGCACCTTGCCGCTGAGCCGGGCGGCCCGGGTCAGGATCACTGGCCAACGTTGAAGCAGGGGCAGCAGAGGGCCCGCTCTGCCCGGGCGCATGGCGAGATGCGCCAGCAGCGCGGCCGCCCGAATACGCGCTCCGAAACTCTTGCGCCAACGAATGGCGTATTCCTGCCCCACGATGGGCATCGCCCTCCCCGATAACAGTTCCGCGCGACGTGAGATGAGCTGCTCGCACAGCAAGCAGGCCGCTTGGATCGCCATGCTGATCCCCTCACCTATGATCGGGTGCGCCTCACCGGCGGCATTGCCCGCCGCGAATACACCGTCTTTTCGCCACGGTGTGCGGATCCCGGGTCGGATAGGGCCGACGCTCAGCCAAAGCCCTTCGCGCTTGGCACCAGACAATACCCGGCGCACGCCGAGGCAGCTCTCTTCCAGATACTCCTGAACGCACTCGGCCGCCTTCACTCGCGGCTGGCGACCTTGGCACTCGCGCAAGACATCTCGGCGTATGCAGCAGGCCATCGTGACCCGACCATGATCCGCCGCCACCATGCCGCCGTAGCCTCCAGGGAAGGCCAACACGGGTAACAAGCCGGGGTCTAGGTCACAGTCCAGGAAATTCGCCTTGAACGCGAACAGATCACCCGGGCGTCGGTGAGCCCGACTGCTCGCCCATGGTCCCGGCTCCCACGAGCCGTGCGCCGCGATCAGGATGGGTGCTGCAAGCGCTCTGTACTCGTCAGAGTCCAAGGATCGGATCCGACAAAGATATCTCCCGGAATCACACCCGATTTCTCGTGCGACCCAGGGCTGCCAGAGGCAGGCGCCTGCTTCCATCGCGCGTTGCAACAGCAGCCCATCTAAGTATTCTCGGCCTAAAGCCCTACCCCAGGTGTACGGACCATCCCCAAAGCGCGGCAGATCGGCAGTGAATATCCTCTCACCGGCAAACAAGCCGACTCGGCGCAATTCCGGCCCGGCGAGGTCCGCGAACGCTGCGCTCACTCCCAGCGCATCAAGCAGCGGCAGGTTGGTCGCCGCAATGCATTCGCCACATACCTTACGTCGGGGAAAGCGCTGTTTTTCCACGATCGCGACCGACCATCCCGCTTGTGCTAATAAAATGGCGGTGCTCGCTCCGGCTGGCCCGCCACCCACAATGATCGCCTCGTACAGGCTCTCCATCGGCTTAACGGGCTGCTTTGGCTGCCAGGAAACAATGGCTAAACAGCCCGGCTCGCCACTCGCGTAAGGTCCAATCCTCCCTTCGAGGCCACAGTGCAGACAGCTCTTCTGCGCGAAAACCCGCGTGTACGCTCAGGACCGCATCATGACGGGTCACCGCGTTGCAGCCGATGAGGCCAAGCAGGTGGCTGCCGATGAGCGCTAGAGAGGCGCGGCGTGGTTCGCAGGCTAGAAACGAGCCGGTACGCGCCTCTATGCCTTGCAGCAGACGCGACAGACGCTCTTCGGAGAAATGGTGGATGAACAGGTTGGCGAGCAAGAGGTCGATGCGCTCGACGACCGGTTGCGCCAGCCAATCAAACACATCCGACGTGATCACCTCGGCTTTCCAACCCAGGCTCACAAAACCCTGCACCGTTTGAGGGCTCACGAGCAGCTGCCGATCTAAGAGGGTGATCTTGACACCGGGCCAGCAGGCGGCACGCTTTCGCGCTAAACGCAGTAGGAATGTCCCATCGCCCGACCCCAGCTCAACGATGCTCCGCGGTGGCTGCGCCATTACGCTGCGATCCAGGGCGCGCAGCACGAGCGATAATGCTCCCATCACGCGGTTGACGCGCTGGAGATCGCCTCTCGCGCGGATCGCCCGCGGATCATTTGCGGGAAGCTCATCCAGCAACTCGGGTTGTACGCGGCGCGGTATGCTCATGGGCAAAGAGAGTCCCGTGTCGTATCAGGCCACCTCGAGCATGGCGCCGTAGCAGCTAAATCCGGCGCCAAACGAGGACATCCACCACAATCCGCCCGGAGCATCGTCCGCAAGCGCCGCCTGCAGTACGAAGTAGACGAAGGCGCTGCTCAGATTGCCGTATTCACGCAGCATGGCCGCACTGTAACGAAGCTCATCGGCGCTGAGCCCAAGCCTGTTCTGAAGCGCCACCAGCACGTCACGTCCTCCCGCGTGCCAGATCCACGCCCTGATGTCGCCGTAGCTTAACCCTTCGCTGCTCAGCACTCGGTCTAAGACCCGCTGAGCATGCTCTGCGGCGAGCTGCGGTACCGGTCGGGTGAGTACATTCCGTAACAGGCCGCCACGCTGCTCAAAGCGCAGTGCGTCGCGCTCGGCCGGGTTGAGCAAGGAGGCGCAGATCTTCCACTCGATGCGGCGTCTATTCGGGCCTGGCCTATCGCCGAGTAGGACGGCGCCAGCCCCATCACCAAACAAACACGCACTGATCAATACCCCAGGGTCATTATCGAGATACATAGCGGCACTGCTGACCTCGACGCAAATGGACAGCACGCAGCGGCAGGATCCCGCCGCCAGCAGCGCGTCAGCCAAGCGCCAATTAGGCAAGGCCGCGGCACAACCCTGGCCTACCAGATCGAAGGCCTGGACATCGGGCCTGAGCCCCAAGCACTCGGTTACATAACTGGTAAGACCGGGGCACAGATACCCGGTGCAGGTACTGACGATCACAGCGTCTACCTCGATGGGCAGGGCGTGCGCGTCCGACAATGCGCGCTCTGCGGCCTGCATGGCCAGCGCCGGGGCATGGGATTCAAAGCGTCGATACATCGTGTCGGGATCGATCCGAAAAGCTTCGCCCAAGGAGTTGAGCGCAAGCCAGCGGGATTCTATGCCGTTGTCTCCCCGCAACACCGTTTCCACGAGCGAACGCGCACGGCGATCCAGTGTTAAAAGCCACTCAGAGCGTTTCAGAGCTTCCCAACACTCTGTCTTAGTGTAACGCTGTGGCGGATTCGCCGTACCCAAGCCGTTGATAAACATGAAGACCCACACTCAGACTGGAACGCGCCTGCGACACGCGCTTTTGTTTAGTTGATTATCCGCACCGAACGTAGGAATGGCAACCGTACGCGGCCATTGATTTGGCAAAGGACGTGTTTCATCTCTACGGCATGGAGGAGCAGGGCAAGATCGTGTTAAGAAAGCGGCTCTCCCGAAAGAGATCGCAACGCCTCGACATAAGTGCCGCGAACGCGACGTGAACAATTCACAAAAGCCCAGTGAAATATTTCCTTTCAAACGCCGAGAAAACGGAGTGTACTTCTCACCGAATGAAAGGCCTGAAAAGGCCTGGACGGGCTTAGATATCTCGAGCGATCGCGAGAGGACCTGGTCAAATTGGTGCAAATATGCGCAAACGCTTGATGTTGGTGGAAGACGACGTTGTCATTCGCGACAACTATGCGGACATTCTCGCCGAAGAGGGGTTCGAAGTGACTGTCTTTGGCAACCGCCGTGACGCCATGGCACATTTAAATGAAGTCTCACCAGACATTGCGCTCTTGGATATTGGTCTCGAGGAGGAAAGAGAAGGTGGTTTCCAACTGTGCTCGGATCTACGCCACCTGTGTCCCACACTTCCCATCATCTTCCTGACCTCGCATAGTGAGGAATTTGACAGAATATCCGGTCTACGCCTCGGGGCAGATGACTATCTCACCAAAGATATCAGCATAGATTACTTGACCGTCCGCATCGAAGCATTGGTGCGCCGGATCGAGGCGCTCACTAAGAATGGCCATCCGTCAATCGAGAACCCTGCTCAAAACGTGCTACGCGGTTCACTGCTGATCGATGAGTGCAAACTCCTCGCCTTTTGGAAAAATCACCCGGTCGATTTAGCCCTGACCCAGCTTTGGATCATCAAAGAACTGGCACGCGACTCGGGCCAAGTCAAGAGCTATAGCAAACTGATGCGTGCTGCCAATCTTGTCGTGGAGCCCAACACCATTACCGCCCACATAAAGACAATCCGCGATCGATTTAAAGCCATCGATGACGATTTTAACTGCATAAAGACCGAGCGGGGTTTCGGCTATCGTTGGGTCGAGTGTCAGCCAGACTGATACTGGATATTATGCTGACTTCGTAGGTGCGTATCATCTCGCAACTATATTATGGGCAGGGTAACGCTGAATATTGCGCCTTCCTTGTCTTCGAGGTCCCTAACTTCGATCTGGCCACCATGGGATTCCGCGACGAGCTTCACGATGTAAAGTCCTAGTCCAAGGTTATCAGTTCTCCTATGCTTGGAGTCTCGCATGGAGACGAAGAGTTCAAACATGCGCTCTTTGTCTTCTGGCAACTTGGCGCCTTCGTTAACAATAGACAGGATCGCCTGGTTCTCCCGCTTCTCTAGGGAGATAATGATAGGGGTCTCCGGCTTACTATGGTCTATCGCATTCGAAACCAATTTATCCACCATTTGTCTCACTCGGTCTTCGTTTCCGAGGATAGCAATGCCCGCTACACATTTAACAACAAACCCATTCGTTGAATAGCTCGAGCGGTACTCTTCCATACACGTGCTTATTAATTCGGACAGATCAAGCGGGCTCCGAGCGTCTTGATAAATGGATGCTTCCAGACTGCTGGCATCTCCTACGCTCTCCAACAATGTATTCATGAAACCCATGCTTTTCCGCGCCCGCTGAATGTAGGCGTCAATCGAACGATCTTGCGTACGACGCTCTATTAATTCCAGCGACGTCCTAACGCCTACGGTGGCATTCTTCAACTCGTGCCTCAGAAATCTGGCCAGGGTCTGCAACCAAGAGATTCGCTTTCTGGTTGCTTGAGCTAGCTCCTTTGTTCGGGCAGCGATCTCTGCTTCCAGGTTCGCACGGTAGCTCGCAAGCTCGGCGTCGCGGATCTGGATCTGCTGCAACATGTGGTTGAATCCATCGGTTAGCGCACCGAGCTCATCATCAGCACGTCCTGCCACCCTCACCGAATAGTCTTGATGTGTGGAAACGGTATTCATCGCCTTGCGTAAGTGCGATATCGGATCGGATATCACCTTTTGTAACCGAGAGGCTATGACAAAGCTTACCCCAAAGCAGCTCATCATGATGATCAAGGTCCCTATAAGCTGATCGACCAGGTTGGAATAAAAGTCGTCCATATTGGACACGATGCGAATACGACCGATACGCTCTCCGTCGAGCACGATGTCCTTGGACACTTCGATCTTGTGTGCAAAGCCCCAATACGATGATGCATCGAGCCCGCCTTTCGGACTTCGATATTCGACAAAAACACCGTCATTCGCCCGTTGGATTACCGCATGTACGATATTCGACTTCACCGACAGCGCGTTCAGGCTCTCCTCTGCGGTACGGCGATCATCAAAGGTTAACGCACCCGTGCTTCTAGATCCGATGATTTGAGCCAAGGTTTCCAGTTGATTTCGGATGGACTGTCTTTCCTTCACGGCTTCGTCGATCAAGCTCGCTATGGCCATGAACAACACGGCTACGCTGCTAGTGAGCATGATTATGAACATTAGCTTGTGTTTGATGGGTAGGCTCACGAACGCGCGCATTAGGGGACTGCTCCTGAGCCTCGTTCGCGGACAAGCTTCGCCAATTCCAACAGTTTGGAGCTGATCGCAAGCCCCGCATGCCGTAGGGCTGTGGAATTGATTTCAAAGCGGACCTGTTGCTGCGACTTCACTAAGGCGATCATCCCGCCTTGCTGGGCGAAGTTCCCGATGTCGCTGACCGTCAGTACGGGTGAGTGATGAAGCTCGGCAAGGATGCTGCGAAGTCGGTTTTTCTCGGACGCGCTGATGAACAGAATATGACAACCCGCTATCGCTTCGTTTGATAGCAGGCCGCTCGGATAGAGCTCTATTTTGAGATGTCGACCCCTAACTTGCTTATTCTCGATCGCGTCCAGGGCCGACCTACGGAACGGATTTGCACCGAGAATACAAAAGTTCAGAGTGGCCTCAGAATGGCCAAACTTAGTCGCCGGCCATTCGGTAAACTTACCGAACTGATAAGTGTAAACAGCCTTGATGGTGTCTTCTTCCATTGTCTTTGCCTCACCAGAGGTCAAGCGTGGCGAGGCTAGGGAACTGGATATTAGCGCGAGGAACAATAGTGATGCGCTTCGACTCGGCATACCAAGTCAAACTCAAGGATCGTTGTGTTTCACGAGAGTAGAAGTCATCTCATAAGTAGCAGATAGCGGGCGAGGCGCAGGGCTCCCGAGGAGCGGAGTCTACATGATAGTAAATGAGCACCGGCGAGGCCCTGCAACGAAGATCAGCCCCCTAAATGCGTTTATGAGATGGCTTCTAGTCAGAACTCCCACTTCATCTGTCCGTAGATGCTGCGCTCGACCTGGGTCGGGAAAGTGGCAAACTCCTGAAGAAACTCTAAGTGATCGGAGTCATTAAGATTACGCCCGACCAGGGAGAGCTCGAGATGGCCAAAAGGCCGCCAGCCTAGGCGTACATCGAAGGCTACATAATCGCCGACCTCGCGGAGGATCGCGGGATTTATGCTGTCCGGTATGCGGTCTTGATATCGGGCCCAAAGATCTAGCTCCACAGCAGGGCTCAAATTAAATGATGAACGAAGCGATACCTGATTCATAGGGTCGCGCTCATCACCCAGCGGAGGCAATAAGCCAGCGGGAACCTCAGTGCCACTTTTTAGAGCGAATTCTGTATCGAGGAATGTGTACGCTAAATGGAACCGCATCCAATCCAGGGGACGCCAGTCCGCGGCTAATTCGACGCCCCATGTCTTGGCGCTCTCGCCGTTAATGAGTTGAAGCGCAATGGTGCCTGGCTCGGTGATGCTCCTGAGTACCGCGAGGCGCAGATCATCATAGTCGTCGTAGAACGCGGCGATATCGAGGTAAAAATCTTTTTTGGGCCAGGTGCGATATCCTAGCTCGTAGCTCAGTACCTTCTCTGGCTCAAAGTCCCGATTTCCTTCCAACACCACGATGCTTTGCAGCTGCGGGTTCCCTAAGAATCGAACGTCTGCGTCTATTTCACCGCGGGAGGGCGTGCGCGTCGCGCGAGAGAACGAAGCCCACAAACGATGGTTGCCATGCGGCTTCCAAATTGTCCGGACGTTGGGTTGGTATTCCCAACCGCTGAAGGTATGGTACTCGAGCTTTGTGCCTAAGGTGAGTTCTAGATGATCGTCGAATAGGCTTATCCGGTCCTGAAGAAACGCGCTGAAAAGGTGTAGATCGCGCTCTTTAGGCGAAACGGACACCAACTCTGCATCGGTGATGTGATCGCTGCTCAGGCGATAACCGAGCCCCCAGACGAGTTCCTGCTCTTTGGTCAAGGCTAACTCGTGCTGGAGATCAAAATCAAACGTGTCCCGCCTTTCGTTTTGGAAGGTGTCGTCTCTTCTAAACCGCTCGTAGTAAAACTGGACCGATACCCGAGAAGCGAGCGATTGCAGGTTCTCCCAACGGGCCAGCAGGCTACCCCCACTTGCGTCGCCGTCATCAAGCACGCGTTGTCCGCCGGTAGGAGATAAGATCGAAGGGACCGTAAAGTTCTGATCGATGTCGCCATCGTAAACATCTCCTTGAGCCATGATCACGTTGCTTGCGGAGGGCGCCCAATCGACTCGAAACCCGCCTCGTGTCAGATCCCAATCGTCTCCGGCGTCACGGCCACTTTCATCGACCAATCCGTCGCGCTCGAAATGTTTCCCGTATATACGATAATAGCCTTGTTCACCGAGCGGCCCGCCATGGCGCACGCCGGCAATCACCCTTTCTTCATCACCCGCAGTCAATGAGACCAAACCGCCTTGGGTATCCTCCGCATGCTTGGTGATGATGTTGATGATCCCATTGACCGCATTGGCGCCCCAAACGCTCGCCCCTGGGCCACGGATGACCTCGATGCGTTCAATGTCCTCCAGCACCAGATCCTGGGTCTCCCAGTAGACACCGGAAAAGGAAGGCGTATAAACAGTCCTGCCATCGATCAGCACCAACAGCTTGTTGGCAAAGCGCCCGTTGAAACCCCGGGCCGTGATCGCCCATTTATTCGAATCGATCCGCGCGACTTGTACCCCAGGGACCATGCGCAGTGCCTCGGGAATATTGGTCACCCCGGAGCGCCGCAGATCTTCTTGCGTTATAACAAACGTGGCCGCAGCGGTATCGGAGAAGGTTTGCTCTGTTCTAGAGACGGAGGTGACCTTCTGCTCCATGAGGTCTTCGATAGAGAGTTCGGTCAATTCGGATTCCGCTTGGGCAAAAACATAGGGCAATCGGAGCAGGGTAATAAGCACGGCAAGCGGAACATGACTGCGCCACCGCATCGGTGGAATCCGTTTAGGCCCCAGACGATTCCTTCCGCACATTGGTCTTCCCTCCAATCGCTTGACAGGATTCTATGTAATCACTTTTTGAAGCGGGTGGAAAGCGTTCTGCGTTTCGTCCATTGCATTTAGTCCTCCGGAAATTCAGCGCTGAGTTGCAATCGGTTTGCTGCGTTCCTTTTGAACAGTCTCGCCTAGACCGTTTCATAGTTTTTCATAATTCATCATCGAAAATTCATTCTTCTTGAAAGCATCTTCATAGTCAGGCGGCTAAAGTCTTATCCAAGTCGCGTACATCAGGTGCGATGAAGTCCTAGCGTAACTGAGTTCATTTTCTAACAGGATGTGAAACACAGAAGGATCTAACTCAGCAATTCTCTTTTTGGAGCAATTTAACCATGAAATCATTTATCAACGGAGGGGAAATATGGGTAGTGTTTCAGACCCGTTGTTTACGGCCCAAATCGCATTGGCATCGAAAGGCAGCGCGCGGTATACGCGGGCTGAGCGTTTGATTGCGATAGGCGCGGTGCTGCTCGCCGCTTGGCTATTGCCGGGGGCCGCGCAAGCAGTGAAATCCCAGGAGGCTGCACTCCGCACCGGCCCGATTGAGGTCGCCGATTCCCCGGCATTGGGGGTTGAGTTTAAGAGCGGTCTGTTAAGCATCGAAGCAAGGCAAAGCCCCTGGACAGGGGTGCTCAACGCGGTGCGAGAAAAGACCGGGATACGGTTTAATTGCTCTCTCCCGCTTGCAGGATCGGTCAGCGTGTCCTTCACGGCTCTGCCTGTCAAGCAGGCCCTGGAGCGCTTGTTTGGTCCAGAAGCCAACTTCATGTCTCGCTACCCCCAAGGGACGCTCGGGCCCCTTGCGGCGCCGCAGGAGGTGTGGGTTCTTGGAAAGGTGCAGGGAGGGGGCTCCAAGCCTCTTAAGACAGGGGGCGGTGAAGATAAGGCCGCGCCCAGTGCCGAAGGGAGCAATTCCGCTCGGGGTCCCGGTCCCGCGAACGAAGGGGCAGATAGCACTGGCGACAACGCGGTAGCCGAAGACGGCGGCTTGGATCTGAACGATGTCCAGGTGATCGACCATCTCGTCGAGCTAGCCCGGGATGAAGATCCGGCAACGCGGGTGCAAGCCCTCTCCACCCTTACCGGTGGAGGGAATGCGGATGAGGGCGCGGTGGAATCAGCGCTCGATGCGGGGCTTACAGACAAGGACCCGAGCGTGCGGGGGGCGGCCGTGCAAGCCCTGGTCAGCCGGCGGGGGGTAGACGCGGTCGAACATCTGCGGCAGGCCTTGGAGGACCCGGACCCTGGCGTGCGGATCATAGCGGTTGAGAATACCGCCCCCCAGGGGCAGGGCGTCGCGCTGCTGCGCGAGGCGCTCTCCGATGCGGATGAGCTCGTCCGGACCATCGCTGCGGATCGCTTGAAGCAGGTGGAGAAGCAAGGGACCGATTAATGGGATGAGTGCTCGAACAGTCGCTTGCGCTAAGCGCGTCCCAACCGGCTAGGCGAGCGTGCCATCGCGGCAGATAAAAACCCGTGAGCGCGATCTGCGAACGAAATTAGCAGACTGCCGGAAAGCCCGATGGTTCTTCGGCAGTTTGCAAACGGTACCAGGACGGCATCGCCGTTTTTCAATCCCGCGAGGATTGAAAAACACTGAAACCAGGAAAGTAAAAGCGCCACTTTTACTTCCTGCGCTGATGAATCCAGCGGAAGGATTCGCTAGCATCCTTTTTATTAACAGATTAACCGTTAGCTTCGCTAACGGAAGGAGAAAGCTATCATGAATACGAAGATGTTTAAAGGTGTAGGTGCAGCGATATCTCTAATTGTTGGTATGGGTGCTGCGTCCCCGGTGCTGGCCACCTCTACTGGCCGGCAAACGCTGGGAACGCCAACGGGGGCCACCGATGTCTTTACCTTCAACTGTGGTTTCTCTTCTAACGCCGCAGCCAACGTTGCGGATCTCGATCCGCCATTTAATGTTCCCCCTCGGATGAGAGTAATGTTGGTCAAGGGTGGCGCCGCCGCCCAGCGGGAAGACGATACCCCTCCGACAACCGGAGGCGAAGATGGTGCGGCTTCAGGGAATGCCGTGCTGCCCGGCATAGGTAACTTCAGTGTGCTGTTCTTTAAGACGGCCCCTGGCGTTGAAGCCTACGAGGGCAATGTGGTTTGCAACGGACTCCCACCGGCGTTTCCCTTCAACCCAGTCTTGAATAGAACTCAAAACCAGTAACGCTGTAATCACCAGGCCGCGGACCCCGCGTATATATGGACTCCACCCGGTTTGCAAGGAGAAAAACACTGATGGGCGCAAGGAATGACTGCATGTATATATCCGG
>Ga0187892_10002001_pt1 | contig 43354 bp, 35 predicted proteins | sample MA1701073metaG_FD_139345 | JGI IMG/M metagenome (GOLD analysis project Ga0187892, IMG submission 139345) | Bio-ooze microbial communities from a basaltic lava cave in the Kipuka Kanohina Cave System on the Island of Hawaii, USA - MA170107-3 metaG ... | reverse complement strand
GTCCTCCTTGTCTGGCCCGGCAGCGTCACCCAGAGCGGCGTCCGCACCGGCTGGGGCAGTTCCACGGCGCTCACGGTCGAGGACGTCGAAGCGATCCGACGCGAATGCCCGGCCATCGATCAGATCAGCCCGACCCGGCAGACCAGCAGCCAGGTGATTGCCGGCAACCAGAACTGGTTCACCCAGGTGCAAGGCGTCGGCGACAATTACCTCGGGATTCGCGATTGGCCGCTCGCGGAGGGGGATTTTTTCACCGAACAAGACGTGCGCTCCGCCGCCAAGGTTGCCGTCATCGGCGGCACGGTCGCCGACCAGCTTTTCGGCAACAGCAATCCGGTCGGCGAGATCATTCGCGTTCGCAAAGTTCCCTGCCTCATCATCGGCGTCCTTTCCCGCAAAGGGCAAAACGTCCTCGGCCAGGACCAGGACGACACCGTGATGATGCCCTACACGACGGTGATGAAACGGGTGCTCGGCAGCGATCGGCTCGGTGCGATCACGATGACCGCCGTCAGCGCCGATATGCTCGAAGAGGCGCAACGGCAGGTCGAGGCGCTGTTGCGGCAACGGCATCGCATCCAGCCGGACATGCCCGACGATTTCACCGTGCGCAACCAGACCGAGATCGCCGAAGCCGCCACGGCCACGGCGCGCATCATGACGGTGTTGCTCGGCTCGATCGCCTCCGTATCGCTCATCGTCGGCGGCATCGGCATCATGAACATCATGCTCGTCAGCGTGACGGAACGCACCCGGGAGATCGGCATTCGCATGGCCATTGGCGCGATGGGCCGCGACATCTTGATTCAGTTTCTTGTCGAGGCGGTCGTATTAAGCATCATCGGCGGCGTGATCGGGATCCTGCTCGGCGTGGGAACGGCGACGGTCCTCGCCTCCGTCACCGGCTGGCCGACGCTGATCTCCTACGGCGCGGTGGCCCTGAGCTTTCTCTTCGCTGCAGCGGTCGGCATCGTGTTTGGCTTCTATCCCGCCCGCAAGGCGGCCGGTCTCGACCCGATCGAGGCGCTACGGTACGAGTGAGGACGGGACGTGGTTATGGGGTATCAGTTATTGGGTTATTGGTTATCGGTGGTTGGGGATCCAAAGCGTGTGCGTTATTCTGGAACGAGTCCGCAAATGACCAATAACCAGTAACCAATAACCAATCGCTCCTCATGTTCCGCGCTCTACGCCACCCCAACTTTCGCCTCTTCTTCGCCGGCCAGGCCGTCTCGCTCATCGGCACCTGGATGCAGATGGTCGGACAAAACTGGCTCGTCTATGACCTGACGAAGTCCTCGTTCTGGCTGGGCGTGATCGGGTTCCTCGGGTCGCTGCCGATCTTGTTGTTCTCATTGTTCGGCGGGGCGGTGGCGGACCGCGTGCCGAAACGTCCGTTGATCATCGGGTTCCAATCCGTGCTGCTGACGCTGGCGTTCGTGCTCGGGCTGCTGACGGCGATGGGCTGGATCGCACTCTGGCACGTCGCGGTCCTGGCGTTCCTGATCGGACTGGTCGGCGCGTTTGAGATCCCCGCGCGGCAATCGTTCCTCATCGAGATGGTGGGCAAAGAAGACCTCGGCAACGCCATCGCGCTCAACGCGGCGATGTTCAACAGCGCCCGGCTGATCGGTCCCGCGCTGGCGGGTCCGCTGATCGATTGGGCCGGCACGGCAAGTTGTTTTTTCTTCAACAGCGCTTCGTTCCTGGCCGTGCTGTTGGGATTATTACTGATGAAGGTCCCGCCGTCCCAACGTCCCGCGAGGACCGGCTCGGTGTTCGAGTCCACGCTCGACGGGCTGCGTTACATGCGCCAAAACCCGCCCGTGCTCGCGCTCGTCGCGATGGTGGGAATGGTCACCATCTTCGGCTGGTCGTACACGGTGTTGATGCCGATCTTCGCCGACCAAATCCTGCATCGCGGCGCGCGCGGGTACGCGACGCTCATGTCCATGAGCGGCGTCGGCGCCGTGACCGCGGCGTTGACGTTGGCGGCGATCACGGACCGCGTGCGACCCCGGCGGCTGGCGTTCACCGGGCTCGGCATCTTCTGCGTCGCGGTGACGGCGATGGCCTTGTCGAAATGGTATTGGCTGTCGGCGGCGTGCATGGTGTTCGTCGGGTTTGGCCATGTGATGTTCTTCGCCACGAGCAACACCACGCTCCAGCGGCGCGTGCCCGATGAGATGCGCGGGCGGGTGATGGGGATCTACGCGTTCGTCTTCATGGGGTTTTTTCCGCTGGGCAGCTTGCAGGCCGGACTCGTGGCCCATTGGGTGGACGCGCGGTTTGCGGTCATCTTCGGCGCGGCAGTCTGCGCGGTGGCGGCGGTCGTCGTGTCACGATTGGTGCCGCCGGTGGCGCCGCCCGGCCAAACGGTCACGCCCCCGGTGACGGCGGCGTAGTCTTCGACGTCAAACGCGTCCGGTGTCCCGACTTCAGTCGGGTTCCGCCTCGTTCACGAGCTTGCCGACGCAACGATGAGGTGATCCGCTGGCTTCACGATGGGGACCCGGCGATCCGTTGGCAAGTCTTGAGGCTTGATCGGGGCGCCGGAAAGCGTGTCGAGCAGGAGCACTGCGACATTGCTGGGTCTGTTTCACAACACCAGTTTGCGTCGCCGCCGGCAGATCAGTCGAAGTAGAAGTGCAAGCCCAAACCCCAGTATTGGATCGTGCGCTCGAAGAACTGACCGTGGGGAGAATGGCCGTTGTAGTACTCCAGCATCAATTGCAGATACCGGTGCCGCAACTTCTCCGTCTCGAATTGCAGGCCGGCTCGCGCGGAACAATCGATGTCCCACTGCGTTTCCTCGGCCGCTTGCACGTCCACTGCCGCGACGGGACGCACGATCCTGTGGAAGAACGCCCGCGGAGAACGCAGCTCCAGGCCGCCCTGTGCCGACCACTCTTCGAGGTCCGGCGGGTCCTTGCGCAAGATGTAGCCGCCGCCGCCGTACACGCGCACGATCTTGTCGAGCAATTCGTACGACAGCCGCAGGTCCGCGCCTTCGTAGCTGAGGTTGATGCGCTCGGCGCGGTTGCGCAGGAGGAATTCGTCGCCGAGATGGGAACTCTGATGGTACAGCCGAAGATCGTGGAGAAATCCTTGTACCGTTAGCTGAACGGAACCCCCAGCCAGTAGTCGGCGTTGATCAGGTCCGAGGAGGAGGCGTCCAGATCAAAAATCGCGAACACCGCGCCTTGCACGCCTCCTTGCCAGCGCCCACCGCCCGCAAAGTCGTCTTCATACACCGCGATGGTCGTCCCCAGGCTGGTCGCGCCCACGTTTCTGAGTTCCTTGTCGCGGAGGTAGCGCTGGTAGGCGATGGAAAAATGCGGCCAGTGCGGGTCGGCAATTAGCGGCTCGAACAATCGCCCTTCGGGAAGAAACTCGCCGCCTCGCGGTTTTGTGTCGCCCAGTCCGACCGCTGCAGCTTCGGGTTTGGCCGGCGGGGGGTTCGCCTCGGGCACCTCGATCACGTCCACGCGCACGACGCCGCGGATTTCTTTCAACGCGCTGACGATCTTCTCACGATCGGCGGCCCCCAGGTCTTCGGCGCGGACGATGATGACGCCGTCTTTGACCTGCAGCGAGCCGGCCTGGACCTTGAATTGTTGTTCCAGGATGGCGGTGGCATAGCCCATGATGTAATGGTCGTTCGGAATGTCTCCGTAGGCGAAACCGGCAAGACACACGAGAACAAGTCCCAGAACGAGCGACTGCTTCTGAATCACCACGTTCAACCTTGCTCGCATACTCGCATCTCGTGGCTCGACTTCGTCCTTGCTTCGCCTGAGCGTCCACACACCACGTGAGTTCCAGCAAAGCATTCTCTGTCAGCGGCTGGAGTATCGTCCTGTTCCGCGGCGCAGGCAACTGGCGAGCGGCCCGATTGCCGCCTCGGACAAGAACCGATGGGATGCCCGAGATTCTCCCAACCGACAAACGGACGACGGTCCGATTGTGGCGAAGCGGAATGCAACTAGGCTTTGGGCAGTGAGATTCGACGTCCGCACAGCGAGTCTCACAGAAGTGAATAGCAGAGAAAGGAAGAAGGAACCATGAGAACGACCAAAACATTGGCGATGGCAGTGGCAGTGGCGGTGGCAATGGCATTCGGAGGGTATGATTCGCTCGGCGCCAAGGACACGGATGACCGCATCGTGTCGTCGGCAAAGAAATCGTACGTGTACCGGACCTACCTCAAGGACGACGACATCAAGATCGAGGCGAAGGACGGAGTCGTCACGCTGTCCGGCGCCGTCGCCGAGGAATCGCACAAGTCTCTCGCCGAAGACACGGTGAAAGGCCTGCCGGGGGTCAAGAGCGTGGATAACCGCCTGACGGTCAAAGCGCAGCCGCCGGCCCCGATGTCGGACGACTGGATCAGCGCCAAGGTCAAGGCGGCGCTGTTGTTCCATCGCAGCACGAGTGGAAAGACGCAGGTGTTCGTCAAAGACGGCGTCGTGACCTTGAAGGGCGCGGCAAGCAGCAAGGCGCAGAAAGACCTGAGTACGGAGTATGCCCGCGACGTGGAAGGCGTCAAAGACGTGATCAATGAAATGACCATCGTCTCGACCGCGCCGCCCGAGCCGACGCTGGGCGAAAAGATCGACGACGCGTCGATTACGGCGCAGGTGAAGATGACTCTGATGACGCATCGCTCTACAAGCGCGCTCAGGACCGAAGTCGAGACAAAAGATGGGGTCGTGACGCTCAGCGGCAAGGCCAGGAACCAGGCCGAGAAGGACCTGGCCACCAAACTGGCCAAGGACATCGACGGCGTCACCGACGTGAAGAACACCATGACCACCGAGTAAAGGCGACCGCCTGTCGGCAATCCAAGCCTGGGCTGGCTGTTCCATTCCTCGCGGTCGGCCAGTCCGGGCCCAAGTTGGAAACGAAAGGAGCCGGTCATGACAACGAAACGGTCGAGGCTAACGCAAAAGGTCAGGAACGGGACAGTCACCGCGATCAAAGGGACCGGTGACATCGTGGAAGCGACCGTGGATTGCGTCAGCAGCACTCTCGCCACCGCAATCAAAGACACCGGCAAGGTCGGCGCAGCGCTCATGGAAGCGATCGGCGATACGGCGAGCGGCGCGATTCGCGGCGCCACACACCTCGGCGCCGACGTGGGACAGGCCGCCAAAGGGATCGTGATCGGTGTACTCCATGGCACCAGACACGCCGGCCCCCAGGCGATCGATACCATCGCCCACACTGCCGGCGTCGTGATCCGACATACAGCCGGCGTGGGCGGAGAACTCGGTCATGCTGCAAAGGGCCTCGTGGAGGGCGCGATCCACGCGGCCAGGGACCTGGGCGTGAGCGCCGAGGACGCTGCCGCAGCGGCGGCGCACGGGGCGTTGAAGGCGGCCGAGAAAGTGGGTTCGAGCGCGCTGGAGTCGGTCCGGCGCGCCATGACCCGATCGATCTCTGGCGTCAAGATCGTGCTCAAAGAGCCGTGGAAAGAGAAGAAGGTAAGCAACAAAGAAGGAAGGCTGGGAAAATGAAGACGAATGGATTCATCACAGCGGTGGTCGCATTTGTGGCAGCCGCGTTCCTCCTTTCATCGGGAGGCAACCAGGCACAGGCCGCGGCGAGTACCGGCACTTACAATGGCACCATCACTTCGCTTGAGTTGAAGACCCGCACGTTGAAGGTCAAAAGCGAATCGTCCAGCATGGCGTTTTACGTGCCCCGGGAGGCAACGATCATCGTGAGGCAGGACGAGAAAGCGCAGCTCAGCGATCTTACTGTCGGCGACAAGGTCCGAGTGGATTACGCAGAGCAGAATGGCATCTACGTCGCGGCAGAAATTGAGTTGAACGAGAAAGAGCCGCCGACTCCACCCGAGTCGCCGGTGCTGCGACACCAGTTCTAGGACGAATCGAGCAGGAACGAACGGGAACGAACAACAAGAAATGGAATGTGGAGAGTTGGGAAAGGAGTCATGATATGAAAACTAGAACCCTGAATCGATTGCTGCCGGGCAGTGCGCTGACGATGGTTTCGTTGGTCCTGCTGCTCGGCTGCGCATCGAACCGGTACGAACGTTCCGAGACGCGATACAGCGGGCCGGGTTTCGCCGGGAGGATCACCGAGATTGACAGAGGAGACTACGAAATCACGGTCCGTTCTCCCGATGCAGCCCGCACGTTCAAGCTGGCTGAGAACGCGGACATCATCGACCACGACGGCCAACAGGTGGACATAGGCGACCTGCGAGTCGGGGACCGGGTCGTTGTCTATTCTTCCCGGCGAAGAGGCGCGCACGTCGCCCACCGGATCGAGTCCGAGCATCTGGGATACGGCCGAGCGTATGGCACTGAAGAGATGCGGGCCGAGAATCAATGCAGCGGCACCATTTCGGGCATCGATCGGGGAGATGGCGTGCTCAAACTCAACGTCCATAACCCCTCCAAAGAGAACGCAGTGGTCGTCGCCGATCGTGAGTTCGAGCTTGCGCGCGACGCGCGCATCAGCACCGACGAGGACCCGGATGCGACCCTCAACGACCTTCACGTGGGAGACCATGTGACGATCGCCTATCATGAGGAGAACGGCGACCTGGTCGCGGACCGCGTCGGTCCGCCGGGCATGGTCCTGACCCGGAGCGGCGAATGGGTTCGCTATGGTTCCGCGTATGAGCCGAGGGGGCGCCCGCATACGTTCAGCGGCACGGTTGTGGCGATCGATTCCGATGCCGGGACCTTGACGGTGAAGGGCCTTTCCTCGGACCATACGTTCCGGTTCACCGACGGCGCTGAGATCGTCCTGAGTGACGGGGATACGTCGCGGAGCCTCCGGAGCCTACGGGTCGGCGACGAAGTCACCATCAGCTACACGGAGGGCCGGTATGGGCCGCTGGCTCAGGTCGTGGTGCTCAAGGACGCGAGAGGTTCGGTCGAACCCTGACGCGCGAAACCGGATGGCGGGCCGAGGTTGGTACTCCGTATGAAACCGGCCTGGTTGTAGCCGCCCGCGCCGAGGGCGGCTTTCTGGAAATGACAAAGGGCCGCCCTCGGCGCGGGCGGCTACAACGCCTCGTCCACGGATACGGTGGCAGTGTCCAGAGGCTCTCTGTGTTGAAAATGACTTTTTGCGTCGAGTTGTTGACATCGGTTTTCCTCTCTTAAAACTACCTGTAGTTGCAGCACCCAAGACGAGGAACAGGCGTTGAAAAGCTTTCGTGAGGCGTTCCGGCGCGACCGGGCCAATCCATTCGCCCGCATTGGGATGGGTTATTGCGTCCTGAAGAAGTATGGCGTGACGTTGACCGCGGACTGCGCCGAGTTGCAGGCCCGGCCGGTTACTTTTGGGGAAGCTGTAGCCGAGATGCGTGTAGCGCAACCGGGACGGTTACGCCACCATGCGAAGCAAGCTGGATGAATATGGGAGGCGACTCTGCGCGCCCAGCGGACCGCCATACCTGGAAATCGAAGCCGGTCGGCGCGCGAAGGCGCCTCCCACATTCACTCATCGGGGAAAGCGGACCAGACTGACGCAGCCGCGACGAGGGCGACTCCGACGGTTGCGCTGGTGTTCATCGCGCCCTCTCACTGCCCCACGTGTTTCTCATACGGCACGGCGAGGGAGAAGGCCTCCTTGAGGTTCTTCTCGGCGCCGGCTTTTTTGTCGGCCATCTCGTTGTAGTTGATGAGGAAAAACTTGTTGATGCGGTCGTCGAGGTTCCAGCCGATGGCCCAGCCTTTGAACTGGCTCACGGCCAGCTTGATCAACGTCCGCGCTTCTTCAAGGGACTTGATCTCGCTTTCGAGCACCGGCTTCATCGCGGCGTGGCCGGCGTTGAACAGAGTGAGCTTCTTCTGCAGCACCTCGCTCATTTCGATCGTGGCGCCCCGATAGGCCTCGACCGATGCGGCCACTTGCAGGTCCACCGCGCCGGTTTCCAACGCGAACTTCTGCCGCTCGAGCTTCGTCAGGAGGTCCTGTTTGAGGCTGATCTTGTCCCCGATGATCTTGTCGAAGTAATCCTGCTGCGTCGAGAACACGGACAACAACTGGCTCCGCGCGCGGCTGATCTTGCCTTTGGTCACGTCCGATCGCGCGTCCTTGGAAAGGTTGTCCACCTCGGTCGAGGAGGCTTGTACTTCGTTTACGAGCCGCACGGCCTCGCGGATGATCGTGGCTTCGGGCGTCTGCGCGCTGTAGGACTTCAGCCGTTCGAGCGTGTCGCTCAGGCGCAGTTCGAGTTGTTTTTCCTTCAGCACCTCGGTCTCCTCCTTCTTAAGCGTCTTGTCCGTGACGCTGGTCGGGAGGACGTACTGCGACCAGGTCGTGGGCCGCTGCTCGGCGGTGGCAATCGGCGCGTTGGTCGCCGAGGCGACGGTGAGCGAGACGACGACGTTGCTCTGCTGTTCGTGCGCCGAACCGAGCAGACACAATCCGCGCTCGAAGCGCGCCTGCGGATCGTCCCGGTTCAACGCCACGAGCGACTGGTACGCCGGCAACGCTTCGTCGTAGCGTTTCATCTTCAGCAGGGACTGGCCGTACATCCGGTAATACTTCGGCTCCGTCCCGAAGAACTCGACCCCCTTCTTCAGGTAGCCGAGCGCGTTGGTGTAACTCTTGTTCAGGTAATTGATCTCGCCGAGCGACAGATAGATTTGCTTGAGCTTGATCTTTTCCAGCTTCTCCGGGTTGGGCGTGACCTGGAGGAACTTCTCGTACGCGGCCGCCGCCTCGGCGAGTTTGTTGGTGCGGTAATACGACTCGCCGGTCTCGAAGTAGCAGACTTCGAGGTCGGCGACGAGGTCTTTGAGGAGCGATGGATTGAGCGCCATCGCCCGGTCGTAGCGGTCCGCCGCTTCGACGTACTTCTGCTGCTTCTGCAACACCGCGCCTTCCTCGGCGAACACGAACGCCTGGGCCTGCTGCTGGAGTCCCTGGAGCATCGTAAGGTTGTTCTTCACCGTCGGCGCGTTGGGATAATTACCCTGAAGTTGCGTGACGACCGTCAAGACCTGCGCGGCGTTGGCGCGGACCAGGCTCGGCAGCGACGTGAACAACGCGCTCGCTTTCGATTCTTCGATGCGCGCCACGGCGGCGTCGAGGTTGCCCTTGTTGCCCTGGAACGTCGCCGTGTCCGGGAACTGTCCCGCGAACGCCCGGTAAGCGGCCAGCGCTTCGTCGGCCTTGCCGGCCTGGTCGAGTTGCACCGCCTCGGTCCACTTCGTCGCCGCGAGTTGGTTGCGTTCGGCGACCAACTGCGCGTCGATCGCGGCGGCCTGGGCCTTGATTTCCTCGACGTTCACCGCGCGCGGAAAATCGGCGGCGATCTTTTTCAACGCCGCAGCGGCCTCGGCGCGCTTGTTCTCGGCCAGCAACGGTTTGACCTTCTCGACGGCAGCGGCGGCCTGGGCGTTGATGATGAGCTGCTCGACCCCCTTGGCGACGCCCTCGAAGTTCTTGAACGTGTCGGTCAAGACGTACTTTTTCTGGAGTTCCTTGAGGATGAACTGGCTGCGCTCGAACTTGCCTTCTTCGGCCAGCCGCCGGGCTTCGACGAGCAACTCGCGCGCGATCCGTTCCCGCGCCTCGATATAGACGCTGCGGCCCATCTCCAGTTCCGGCAGCACGGCGTTGTACTCCCACGGTTGTTTGCCGCCGACGTCCGCGCCGCGCAACACGCCGGTCTCGTCGATGCTGAACGTCTTGCGCCCCGTCACCGCGTATTGGAGCGGCACGGCGGACGCCGTGAAATCGTCGCCCCAATGCGCCCTGACGGTGAACAGGTAGCCCTTGTTCTTCTCCTGCAAGTTCTCCAGCCGCAGGAAGGGGTTCGGCACGTTCTGCAATTGCTTGAGCGTGGCGAACCCGCTGCCGCCCTGTTCCAGCGGCACGGCCTGGCTCGATTTGAGAAATTCCTCGACGACGGCGACTTCCTTCAGGAGATATGCGACGTCGGCTTCGTTCTGTTTGATCGCGGTCTCGATGTTGGCCTGGAGATGTCGTTCCTGTCGGACCTTGAAATACAGCACGGTCCCTGCCGCCAGCATGGCAAACCACGCGAAGCCGAGACCGATCCCCCAGATCGCGTAGCGCCGGTCGCGCATGAACCCGCCGCGCTGGCGGATCAGCGACAGGCTGATGAAGCCGAACACAATTCCCAGCAGCCAGCCGATGCCGACGATCAGCGGCCCGAACAACGCAAAAAAGAAACTCAGCATCGGCAGGATGCCGGCCCCACGCGCCAGCGGAGCGGGACGAATGTAAGCGTCGGCAGCCGCCGGCACGCCGCCCGAGCCTTGCGGCAGCATCATCCCGCAGTGGCCGCAGATCGTGGCGGAGGCCGGGAGCGATGCGCCGCAATTGGGACAGTGGATCTCGCGCACCATCGGGAACGCGGCGCTCGGCTCGCGTTGCAACTGCGACGGGCCGACCACCGTAGGCAGGCTCGTCGGTGTGTCCTCAAGGTAGAGAATCTCCAGTTCGCCGACCTTCACCACCGACCGATGGCCGAGGACGAACCGGTCCACGGAACGGCCGTCCACGTACGTGCCCGACTCCGAGCCAAGGTCGATCACGACGACCAGGTCGTTCTGTTTTTCGAAGCGGACATGGTGCGGCGCGATGCCGGCGCCCTTGACGCAGACGTGATTGTCCTCCGATTGCCCGACCGTGAGCGCTCCCTGGTCGAACACAATCGCGCGCGAATGCGAGGAGTTGGGGGCAAAGACCAACCTTGGCATAACCAAGCCTCTAGGATACTCGCGGAGGACCCTTTGTCGAGAATGGGTTTCGACCGAAACGTCGAACGCGTCGAACGGGCGCATCTGTTTTGAGCGGTCGATGCATGGTGGCGCGAGCGTCCCGCTTGTCGCGCCCGGCAGGCTCTTGGAGTGCGACAAGCGGGACACTCGCGCCACAATGTAGAAGCTCACCCCGTCTGAACATCGCCGCTATCGGAGCCACCGACGTGAGGAGGTGGCCAGGGTGTTCCACAGGTCGATTGCCCCCTCCTCACGTCGGGGGCTACGATGTTGCTGTCAGGCCCCGGTCGGCGCGCGGAGGCGCCTCCCACATTCGGTTGCTCTGGATGGTCACGGTTTCAGATGGTGGACCGCAACTGGAATGGCGGACCGCGTGTCGGACCGCCGAATGTGGGAGGCGCCTCCGCGCGCCGACCGGCTGGGGCGTTGCCCGGTGCCATCGCATTCACCGACCGGCGTGGACGCCCGCTTTGGCTATTGATTGCCGCGGGCCGACCCCGCAGAATCCCGCCCCACTATGAGAATCGGGATCATTGGCGGAAGCGGGCTGTACCAGATCGAGGGCTTCGAGAAGCAGAAGTGGCGCAAGGTCACGACGCCGTTCGGCAAACCGTCGGACGATTACCTGACCGGCCAGATCGCCGGGCGCGAAATCGTATTTCTGCCCCGGCACGGACGCGGACACCGCATCCTGCCGAGCGAACTGAACCACCGCGCCAACCTCTACGGCATGAAGAAGCTCGGCGTCGAATGGATCATCAGCGTCAGCGCTGTCGGCAGCCTGCGCGAGAAATACAAGCCGTGCGACATCGTGTTGGTGGACCAGTTCTTCGACCGCACGAAGAAAAGCAGCGAACATACGTTCTTTGGCAACGGGATCGTCGCGCACATCGCATTCGCCGAGCCGCTGTGCGTCAGCCTTCGGAAGGTCTTGTACGATTGCGCACAAGAAGTCTTTCGATCTTCCATCCTCCATCCTCAATCCTCTATTTCTTCGGTCCACTTCGGCGGCACGTACTGCAACATGGAAGGGCCAACATTCTCGACGCGCGCTGAGTCCAACGCCCATCGCCAGCTTGGCTTCGATGTGATCGGTATGACCAATCTCGGCGAGGCCCGTTGCGCGCGCGAGGCGGAGATCCATTACGCCACGATGGCGATGATCACCGACTACGATTGCTGGAAGACCGACGAAGCCCACGTCACGGTCGAGATGGTGATCGCCAACCTGATGAAGAACGCCGACGCTGCCAAGAAGATCATCAAGCTCGCCGTCCCGCGCATCCCGGCGACGACCACCTGTGGCTGCGATTCCGCGCTCAAGAACGCCATCATGACCGACAAGAAGATGTGGCCGGCGGCAACGAGGAAGAAGCTGGCGGCGATTTTGCAGAAGCAGATGTAAGGACGGAACCTAATCAGGCTGCGGATGTCTCACCAGTATGAGAAGGAGTGATCACAACATGACCACGTTGCGGCCCCCGCTTTCGTTGTTCTTATCCTCCTTACTTCTTTCGACGGTGGTCTTCAGTATCGGCGTCGCCTGTGCTGAGCAGAACCCAACAAATACGTCAACCATCAACTCAGAGACAAACAAGATCAAGACCCGTGTGTTTCAAATCGTTGTACGACAGCATCCATCCGTAAAGGGACCTGAGCCGAGGGGAGACGAGGCCAGGAAATATCTCGAAGCTCAGGGCGTCGAGTTTCCAGAAGGGACGAGTGCATTATTCGACGAGGAAAGTCATCTTCTGGTCGTCACACACACAGAGCAAGGCTTGGAGGCAGTCAGAAAGGTGCTTGAGAGAGATAACGCCCTTCCATCCCAAGTCACCATTGAAGTCCGCTTTCTCCAGTTGCATCGTCCGCTCGCCGAGGATCTGTTCGCCGACGACGAAGGGTTGAGCAAGGCATGCATCGTCAGGGAGAAGGTTTTGAAGCGGATTATTCAACTCGAACGGCAGGGCAAGATCATCGTTGTTTGTCAGCCAAAGCTGGTCACCGTCAGCGGAAACACAGCTCAGGTCAAAGCGGTCCGGGAGATGAGGTATCCAACGGAGTATCATCCACCACCGCCTGGCACTACCAACTCGACTTCGAGAGCCACGCAGACCACGGCAACGGCCGTGACTCCGTACACGCCCGCGGGATTCGAGACTCGGGAAGTTGGCTCCCTGTTCAACGTTACTCCGACGATTGGGCCGGACGGCACGACGATCAATCTCACACTCGTCCCCGAGGTTTCGACCAAATCGCCGAAATCGCTGCGGTACGAATCGGTTCCTCCACAATCTCAGTTTGCGGTGGAGCAGCCGGTCTTCTTCTCTTACCAAACCACGACGACTGTTATGTTACGAAGCGGAAGCACCATGTTGTTGGCCGTGATGGATCCCGTCCCCGAAGATGGGAAGCTCACGCAGGACAACGTTGTGCTTCTGCTGCTATCGGCGTCCGTCATTCGTGAGTGACAGACATGAGTTGCACGGGAGGAATAGACACTATGAAAGCTACCACTTTGTTTTTGTGGCTTGCGATCCTTGCTGCAAGCCAAGCTGAATCGCCTGATTTCGAGACCCGCACCTATCCTGTTCAGCCGGGAGTGTTTCGGGCCGTTACCGATGTCCCACAAAGCACGAATCAATCCTCGACCGCGACCCGTGATACCGTACAGAGGTTCTTTCAAGACTGTGGCGTTCCGTTCCCGTCCGGGGCGACGGTGACATACAACGACCGTCTCAGTATGCTGATCATGAAGAACACGCCTGAGAATCTCAAACTCTTTCACGCTGTGGTTCGACAACTCAACATTGAGCCGACCCAGGTCAGCATTGAAACCCGGTTTCTCCAAATGGCGCGCGAGACGGCGAACGACCTGTTCAAGCCGGAAGTCATGTTGGGCAGAGTGTCCGTGATTAAGGAGGAGATTCTTCAGCGCATCCGAGAATCCGAGAACCAGAAGAAAATCACCGTACTCGCTCAGCCCAAAGTAGTCACTGTCAGTGGCAACACCGCGCAGGTGAAGTCCGTGGAGGAGTTCCGGTATCCGACGGAATACACCGTGGCACCCCCGGTCAGGACGAACATACCGGCCGTATCGACGAGTGTCACACCCTCGGCAAACGTAGGTGGAAACCGCGCACCCGTAACGGAGAACCCCATTCTCGTTCCCGGCGGCTTCGAGACCCGCGAGATCGGCACGTTGCTCAACGTCACCCCCACGCTGGGGCCCGATGGCCAAACGATCAATTTGACGCTTGTGCCGGAAATCTCCGCGGTCCGGCCGCCGCACAAGATCGAGGTCTCGTTCCCGGAGGGCAAGACCGAGGTCGAGCAACCCCGCTTCCGTTCCCGGCAGGTGACCACGACCGTCCAGATGCTCAGCGGCACGACCATCCTCATGGCTGTTGCTGATCCAATCGAGGGCGAGGACCCCGGACAGGTCACGCTCATCCTCATCACTGCCACGGTGGTCGGCATTCAGTAGAGACATGGGGTTTCTATCCCGTGGCCTTCGCAAGTGACGAACGACGAACGCGGCGCTCCAACTCGCTCCAACTTGGGTATTGATTCGTTGCCCGGCATTCGTCATTAGTCATTCCGATGTTGTCCTATTTTGGTCCACCGGGGAGTTTCACCCATGAGGTCGCTTTGAAACGCTTCGGCCGGCATGCCCGGCTCGAAGCGGAGTCCACGGTCGGGGAGGTGTTCGAAGCGGTGAAATCGAAACGGGCACAAACCGGCCTCGTGCCGATCTACAACTCGACCGGCGGTTTCGTGAACGACACGCTCGATGAACTGCTCCGTCCGGACTTCGTGCACTCGGGCTGCCGCATCGCGGAGGAATTGAAAATGGACATCCAACTTTGTCTCCTCGCACGCGGCAGCGCGAAACGCATCCGCCGCATCTGCACCCATCCGATCCCGCTCAAACACAGCCGGGCCTGGGCGCGCCGGCATTATCCGCACGCGGAATTGATCGCCGTCACCAGCACGAGCGAGGCCGCAAAACGAGCGAGCGCCGACACGGAAACCGCGGCCATCGGTTCGGAAGCCGCCGCGGTCCGCTACCGGCTGCGCGTCGTCGATCGCGTCCGCGGGGTGCGCCGGCGGAACGTCACGCACTTTTTTGTGTTCGGAAGGCACCCCGATGCCTGCGCCGTGTCTGCCGCGCGCACGGCGATCGGGTTCGGCCTCGCGCACCGTCCCGGCACGCTCGCCGTGTTCCTGGCAGAACTGGCGAACTCGCAGCTCAACCTGACGCGGATCGTGTCTCGACCGCTGCCCGGCAAGGCGGGCGAATACGTGTTCCTGGTCGAGTTCGAAGGCGACCAGCGCCGGTCGAGCGTCCGTCGCGCCTTGCGCGCGGCGCGGCATTGCACGACGTTCTTGCGAGTGCTCGGCAGCTACCCGGTGGCGCGCAAGCTGGAGTAGGATCGTCGCACTTCTCCGTTGACCTTGTTATGACCGATTTGAATCGCACAGAACTGACGCAGCGTTGGGCGAAGGGCCACGAGTGGTCGTTTTTGCTCGACGGCGACAAGCTAATCCTGAACGCCAACGAGAAGGGCAATGCGTTCCACAACGACGTGCCGCTCGACCAGATCGACCCCTACGAGAGCGAGGAACGGTTCTTCCACTTGCGCTGGCCGATGCGCGTGATGCGCGCCAGCGGGTTGATCGGCCTGCTGCTGGTGTACGCGTTCGGCGTCCATTGGTGGGTGGTGGAACGGCCGGTGTGGCCCTGGCTGCCGTTGGCCGGCGCGGCGCTGGCCGTTGCGGTCCTCGCGTTCCTCTATCACCGCAAGCATCACCGAACGCTGCTGCGGTTTTATCATCGGATGACCGGCGTGGAATTGTTTGCGGTGTTCGCGGACCTGCCGGACAAGGAGTCGGCGGAGAAATTCATCGCCACGCTCAAACGCGAGATCCCGCCCTGGTCGTACACGTTCGGCGGGCCGAGCAAGACGGAGAGCATGGCGCGGGAGTTGAAGGCGTTGCATCAGTTGCGCAAGGAGACCGTCCTCACGGCGGAGGAGTTCCTGTTCAAGAAGCGGCAGTTGCTGATGGAGTATTTTGGCCATGGACGAGAACACTAAGCCCGAACAACCGATCGCGGAGTTGACGCAGACCGTCGGGCCGTTCGCTCGTCAGGAAACGATCCTGTACGCCGATCGCGTCGTGTTGCGCTATCAGAGTCCCTGGCGGAGCTGGCGGCACCGGGTGCATCTGCACGGCACCAAGGAGCGGCTCGATTACCTGCGCAACCCCGTCAACGTCCAGGGCGTGCTCGGCATGGTTGTCTTGATGGTGTTGACGCTGCTCGTGTGGCCGCTGTTGCCGTGGCTGTTGTCCTATGTGTACCGGTTCCTGCAAGGGCGCAAAGGCGTCTATGTGCTGGCCTACGGCAACCGCGCGGACCAACTCGGGCGGCCGATGAACTTTCCGATGTTCCTCCTCCCCGCCAACGAACCGTCGCGCGAAGCGGTCGAGAAATTCCTCCGCGCGCTCGCCGAGGCGCACAAGGCGCACATGCGCAAGCTCCAGACGATGCAATCCGAGACGCATTACATCACCGAGATCAAACAATTCCACGAACTGAAAAAGGAGGAGGTGTTGACGGAGGAGGAGTTCGCCGCGATCAAGGCCGAGTTGCTGGGGATGCGCGAGAAGAAGATCGGTTTTTGAATTCTCCCTTCGTGGCTTTGGGTGTAGCCGCGCTTCTGCGAAGCGCGAAACCAGTTTCCCCGTTCGCGCTTCACAGTGCGGCTCTGCCGCAACCGAAGATTCCACCTCCTCCGAACGCTTCCACGCGCGCTCGCAAGTCCGAGCAACGCGATAGGTTCCGGGAGGGTGTCGTACCAAATCGTTGCAGGCAGCAAGGGAGTTCAGAGGTAGCAGTACAGAAGCGCGGCTACAGGTTCTTCTGGATGTATTCCACAAGCTTTCGCGCCATGAAGGTCCTCGCACCCGCGATAGACTCGACCGTGGCGCCGCCGACGTGGGGCGTGATGACGAGGTTGTCGTGGGATTGCGCGTAGCGGACGAGCGGATGCTTCGTAATGTCGTCCATCCATTCGCCGTGGATCACGTCAAGTCCGGCGGCGGCGATCCTGCCGGATTCGAGTCCCTCCAGCAACGCGGTTTCGTCCACGATCGCGCCCCGGCTGGTGTTGATCAAGACCGCGCCGGGCTTCATCTTGCCGAATGCTTCCCGGGAAAACATCCCGCGCGTGGAATCGGTGAGATGGACGTGAATGCTGATCACGTCGCTCCGGGACAGCAACGCGTCGAAACCCACCTGTTCAACTCCCGCGATGCGGATCGGCTTCGGGTCGCACCCGAGCACCCGCATGCGGAAGGCCTTGCCGTACTCGACGACCATCTTCCCGAGCCGCCCCACGCCAACGACGCCGAGCGTCTTCTCCGAAAGCTGCCGGCCCGTGAACCGTTCGCGCGCCCAGTCGCCCCGGCGCACGGCGTCGAGCGCTGCGGGAATCCGCCGCATGCAGGCGATCAGCAGTCCCCACGCGCATTCCGCCGTGGCGGTGAACGTGTCCAGGAGCGCGTACTCGGTCGTGAGCGACAACAACGCGATCCCGCGTTTCCGCAACGCGTCCTTGTCGATGTGATCGGTCCCCGTCGAAGGCGTGGCGACGACCTTGAGCCGGCGCGCGGCCGCGATCGCGTTCGCATCGAGCCGCACGTCGGCGTTGCCGAAGTAGGCGTCGCAATCGCCGACGTGCTCCGTCAGGGCCGCCGGTGTGCCGGCGATACATTCCAGGTCGGCGATTTTCTGTAGGAGGTCGCGCGTTTCCGGCGCGAGTTTCAGGTCCACCGTACAAAGGATCTTCAGTCGCGCACTCACAGCCGACTACGCTTCCCGATAGAACGTGCCACCGATGTATGTGAGCGGACGGTCGTAGGCGAAAATCGAAAACTTCACGCCTGCCGGCTTCTGTTCCTGGTCCGGCTCGCTCTGGTACCACGCGGTGAAAATGGCCCCGTCACGCAATTGCACCGAGGTGGGGTAGCCCACGTCTGCGTCGATTCCGTCGGCGCGGAGGATGAATTCGTTCGCGATGTCCCAGGTCTCTCCGTCGTCGTGACTCAAACAAGCTCGCGAACCGTAAGGCGGACGCCGATAGCCGTACACGCACAAAATGCTTCCGCTTTGCAGCCGGATCAGGTTCGCCGGCCCGCCCCACATCGGCAACTTGCGAGGCGTCGTCCAGGTTCGGCCGTTGTCGTGCGAATCGGTTTGATAGAGATACCATCCGTATTCGTACTCGCCGGCCTGGTGGACCCGGTGAATAGCGATGATCTTGCCCGAGGGCAATTGCAGGAGGCCGGTCTCGTGAAAACTGAAACGACACAGCGGGTCGGCCGCAGCGATTGTGGGCTCCCCCCAGCTTCTACCCTTGTCGCGTGAGCGAGCAACGCCGGTCTTCGTGCGTTCGCCCGCGGCCTCCATCTCGATTGGGATCAGCAACTCGCCGTTGGCCAGTTCGATGACCGGGTCAGCCGTCGCCGTGCAATCGCCGGTCAGCGACGGTACTCTGACCGGGCTTTCCCAGGTCTTCCCGTTGTCCAAGGATCGAATCGTGTACGAGCCGGTCACCCACGAGTAATGTTCGGCGTCGCTCGTTTGCAGCCACGCGTGGTTCACGGGGAAATCCTCCGCGCCGCCGACGGTCCAGACGAAGTAGTTGCAGATCAACGTCCCGTCCTTGAGCTGGCGTATCGAAGGGTCCTGAATGCCGCAGCGCTTCTCTTCGTAAATGACTTGTCGTGTCGCGGGGGCCCAATTCCGTCCCCCGTCCTTGCTTCGGACGAGCACGGCCTTGGACGTCATGTCGATGTGCGTCCGCACGCGCCGCCGGGCGGCCTCCCGAAACACGCACACCATCTCGCCGTCCTGCAACAGCTCGACGACAGGATTGTGAACGTAGGAATCCTTGTTCTTGTAAACGAGAACGTCGTCGATTCTGACCAGCTTGGTTTTCACGGGACAGTTTGCTTTACCCACCGGCCGAGCCTTCGCCGCCGGGCTCGGTCATGCTCCATGGGTCGAGCAACTCCTTGAGCTTCGCCTCGGGCAAGACCTTCTTTTCGATGCAGAGTTGGCGCACGGTCTTGCCGGTCTTGTGGCTCTCCTTGGCGATTTCGGCGGCTTTGTCGTAGCCGATCACGGGGGCGAGACTCGTGACCATGGACATGGAAAGCTCGATCAATTCGTTGCAACGTTGTTTGTTCGCCTCGATGCCGTCCACGCATTTGTCGGTGAAGGCGCGGCTCACGCTCGCCAGCAGACGAATGGATTCGAGGAGGTTGTGTGTCATCACCGGCATCATCACGTTCAACTCGAAGTTGCCGTTCGCGCACGCCCAGGTGATCGCGGCGTCGGCGCCGAACACCTGCGCGCACACCTGCATCACGGACTCGCACATGACCGGATTCACCTTGCCGGGCATGATCGAACTGCCGGGTTGTGTAGCCGGCAACGCGATCTCGCCGATGCCACACCGCGGACCCGAGCCGAGCCAGCGGATGTCGTTCGCGATCTTGAACAGGCTCACCGCCACGGTCTTGAGTTGGCCGCTCGCCTCGGCCACGGCGTCCTTCGCAGCCTGGGCCTCGAAATGGTCGGCGGCCTTTTTGAACTTGATCCCGGTCCGCTTGGCGAGCACGGCGCAGACGCGTTTGTCGAACTCCTCGTGCGTATTCAGGCCGGTGCCGACCGCAGTGCCGCCGATCGCGAGTTCCTGCAACGCCTCGATGGCGCGATCAACTCGCTCTGTCGCCTTCTCGACCTGCTCGGCGTAGCCGCCGAACTCCTGCCCGAGACGGACGGGAGTGGCGTCCATCAAATGCGTGCGCCCGATTTTGACGATGCCGTCGAAATCCTTCGCTTTCTCCGCCAGCGCGCCGTGCAGATGCATCAACGCCGGCAACAGATCGTCGCGCAACGCTTCCGCTGCTGCGACGTGGATCGCGGTGGGGATCACGTCGTTGGACGACTGCCCCATGTTGGCGTGGTCGTTGGGATGCACGGGATCTTTCGAGCCAATCTTGCCGCCCGCGATCTGGATGGCGCGGTTCGAGATGACCTCGTTGGCGTTCATGTTGGTGCTCGTGCCCGAGCCGGTCTGGAAGATGTCCAACACGAACTGCTCGTCGAGCTTGCCTTCGATGACTTCCTCGGCGGCCTTCTCGATGAGCTTGAACCGCTTGTCGTCGAGTCGCTTGAGGTCGTGGTTGACCTTCGCGCAGGCCCATTTGATCAGGCCCATCGCGCGAATGAACCGGCGTCCGAACCGGTAGCCACTGATGGGGAAATTGAGGACCGCTCGTTGCGTCTGGGCTCCGTACAAGGCCGAGTCCGGCACCTGCATCTCGCCCATGCTGTCCTTTTCAATGCGTGTGTTCATGATGAATTCCTTCGTGGAAACGGGACGGCATCTTTGAACCAACGCCAACGGGTGACAAGCGAATTGTTTGGAGAGGACAGCCGTTACTTCCGTTCGACTTTCACCTGGACGCCGCTCAACGGATGGTGAATCACGGCGTCCCAGGCCAGTTCCTGCAGGAGATGGTTCAGCCGTTCATCCCAGTTTGCGATCACGCCCGGGTTTGGCAAACCCACGGGACTGCGGCGGTAGATGACCGCGAAATGACAGTACGCGGTCAACGCCATTACAGGCGCCTTGGGATGGCCCCAGGAGTCGGCGAACAATGCCGCCTGCTCCTTTAAGCCCGGTGCTTCTCCTGCGACGATTCTCTCGCGCAACGCGAGAACCGCCTGCCCAACCGGGACGACGAGCACCGCATCGTTGCCGAGTTGCTTGTTCACGTTGCGCACGCACTCATCCATGTCGCGAAAATACAGCGCATGGGGCTTACGGAGTTCCGCGATGGTTGCGGCGTCGTGGTCCACCACCTTGCCTGTTTGCAGCGGGTACACCGGCACGTACTCGTCGTTCGGCAGCCAATACTCCTGAACCGTCACCCGCACGTTCGGGTTGTGCTCGACCGCCAGCTTCGCGAACTTTTCGATTCCCTCCTCGGGAAGCCAGATTGGCGAGAGCGTCAACACATCCACGGTGCCCTTGCGCAGGGCTTTCTTGGCCTCGTTTTTCTCCTCCGCCACATCCCAATGCTGAATTACCCGCGAGCCGCCGATCGACGATACGCCGACGATCTTGTGGTCGGGAATGCCGGCGGCACCGGCCATCTCCTCCAGGATATCGGCAACCCAGACGTGAAAACTGTGCCCGCAGGTGAACACGCGTTGGCCGCGCGAAATCGTGTGTTGTTCGTTCTTCACGTTGTTGTCATTGGTCTCGGATGGCGCGGCCAGCGGCAAGAACAAAAGCGTCGCGCCAATGAATCCCGGCCACCAACGAGTCGATATGCAGCTCATCAATCGAACTCCTGTATTGTGTGGGTTACATTCATTTGTTACCCAACCAAACGGACGACTGAAAGACAATGTGTTTATCCTCCGTCTTGCGCTATCGGTACGAGTTGGCATACTGCGAGTCCATGATCGAAAAGGGATGTTGAACCATGCCCAAGAAACCCGCGAGAAAACCCATCCCCGCATTCCTGATCGCCTATTCGGAGTCCGATTTCACCAACCCGCACGAGGCGGTGCTGGCGACCGAGCCGAAGAACTGCCGGCGGGATTTCACGCATATGGGCAAGAGATACTGGGGCTATGAATCGCGCCGTCACAAGGCGACCACCGTGCTGCCGCACGCGGATATGCTCGCCTACGACCACAACGCCCATAACTGGATGCGCATCGGCCTCAAAAAGCGCGCCAAGATCGAGACCATCACCATCAACACGAAATGGTACACCGGCAACCAAGTGCGCGCCGTGTCGGTTTTCCTGGTCGATGATTTTACCGGAACGCGCACGCAGGTATTGAACCGCGCCAGCCTGAAGCCCGATGCGGAACACATTTTTAAGATCAAACCCGCCATCGCCACCGAATGTCTTGTGGAGATTTATTACGAAGGCGGCCTGTCGCGGATCAATTTCTTCGGCGAGCCGACGCCGGAGCAGCGGCCCGCGCGGCGCAACTTGCTGCAAGGCGCCAAGATCACCCATGTTTCCAACGTCCATTACGGCGCGCCCGACCACGCCGTCGCCGGCAACCGGCAGTGGATGCACATGTTCGGCTGGGAATCCGCGCGCACGGGTTGCGGGGAGCGGGCGCTGTTCCACCTGAAAAAACCGGCCGTGATCGATGAGGTGATCGTGGACACCTACCTGCACCGTCTGAACGCGCCCCTGACGGCGCATGTTTTCGCGCTCGACGCGAGCGGCCGCGGCAGCATCGACAGGCTGATGCAGGTGGCCCCCAAATGGAGCGCGGTTTTTGACGGCCAACGACAGGTCGTGCCGGCCAATTTCCGCGATTACATGATGAATCAGAAATACCTGAAGGAAAAAGGTGTGAAGGACCGCGAGCGGTTCCACATCCGGCTACACGTGCCCAAGGGCTGCCCGTGGAAACCCGTCATCCCCTTTGTGCGGCTCAACCCCGACACCTTCCACCGCTTCCGGGACGTCAACCGCGTGGGTGCGGTCACGCATGTGCTCTACATGCACTACGACAACGGCGGGATCCATGGTCTCAAGATGTTCGGGACCGAGAAGGAGGCCTGATCAAGGGGGATGAATGCCATGACTGCAATCACGGCGATGAAGAAGGTGGATGGTAAACGCATGGAGGAAGGTTATTTGGGTTTGTTCTTTCATCGGCCACTCAGCCAAAGCGGAAAGACAATGTGGATATGATTCGGCTATCCTTGCTGTTGCCCGCGCTCGTTGCATACTGCGCATTCATGGGCAAGAAAACTCTGGCGGTTCCGGTCGAACAGCTTGACCGGCTGATTTACGAGATTCGCGGGCAAAGGGTGATGCTCGACGCCCATGTGGCTGCCGTCTATGGCGTCACAACAAAAGCCTTCAATCAGGCGGTCAAACGCAACGCCGACCGGTTTCCCATCGACTTTGTTTTCCAACTCACTCGCGATGAGGTGGAGGCTTTGAGGTCACAAATTGTGACCTCAAAGAAGCGGTCACAAATTGTGACCGCTTCGGATGCAGGGTCTTCGCGAGGACGGGGCGGTCGCCGGTATCTGCCCTATGCCTTCACCGAGCATGGCGCGATCATGGCGGCGATGGTGCTCAATAGTTCGCAGGCGATTCAGATGAGCGTCTTCGTTGTTCGAGCCTTCTTGAAGATGCGCGCCGCGCTGTCGGACACCAGCGAGTTGGCGCGCAAACTGGCGGCCCTGGAGAAGGAACTCAAAGACCGTCTCGACCTGCACGATGCAGCCATCGTCACCATCCTTCAACGCGTCATGGACATCATCGACCCGCCGCCGAAGCCCGAGCCGCCCAAGAAGGAGATGGGCTTTCACGTCAAGGAAGCCAAGGGACGGTATCGAGTTCGCGCCACCCGGTAACAGCAACAGTAGCGGGTTACTAGCGCGTCGCGGATAGGACGGAGGAAAGACAATTTGGATTGTTTGCGTGTGCGGCGCAGGACGCTGCATCTGAAACTTTGCATTCTTGGTCTCCTGCTGTAAGTTTTCGCGCATGAACGAGTGCTTAACCAACTCCGACCTGTTGGTCGTGGTTCTTTGCACCAAGCGCGAGGAGAACCTGGAGCGCGTGAGCAAGTGGTGGGAAACAATGGTTCGCATCTGCGATGAGTTCGCAGTGCGTCTGAACGGACTGGTGCGTGCACGCCCAGATTGCGGTGCGGAGCAATACTACGACCGGATCCTGGAACTGCGCAGCAAATGTCTTCGTCTTCAGAAGATGCACAGCTAGGTGCCGCTAGGTGTTGTTCCAGCCGAGCGCATTCCCCAGTTGGCCGTCCTCTACGACCGCTTCGCCAATACTCTCGACCCATTCGCGCCGGAGCGGGACCAAGCCGAAATGCTCTTCGAACAGGAAGTCGCGGGGAGGGAGGGAAGCCTCGTCCTTCCATTGACGAAAGTATCGATCACAACTAAGATGTTTCGCGATGAAGGTGTTTCTAAGCTACGCAGAAGCTGACCGCGATGTGGCCAAGGAGCTGGCATCCCATCTGGAGGAGGCTGGCCACCGCGTATGGGATCCGGCCAACGCGCGGTTTCCGGGCGACAACTGGGCGCTCCGAATCGGTAAAGCTCTGGAGGACTGCGAAGCAATGGTGTTGTTGCTCTCCCCACAATCCGCGAAATCAGAATGGGCCCGGCAGGAATGGGAATACGCGCTCGGTTCGGAGCGATACAAGGGCCGTCTCATCCCGGTTGAAGTGAAACCGACCAAAGACGCCCCCTGGATTCTGAAACGGCTTCCCGTGGTCCACTTGGGAGAAGATATTGCAGAGGTTGCAAAAGAGATCGAGGCGTATCTCGAACACGGCTTTGAGTTGCACCCGAGCAAATCTTGAGCAGGAAACCTCCTCGCCCCAAGCTTGCCTTCTTATCGCACGCGTCGGCCGATCGGGCATTCGTGGACAAACTGGCGAACGTGCTCCAGAAACACGGCGTTCGTATTTGGTATAGTCGCAGCCATCTTCGCGGGGCGCAGCAGTGGCAAGATGAGATTGGCAAGGCGTTGAAGCGCTGTGATTGGCTCATCGTCATTCTTTCGCCTGCTGCGGTGAAATCCATGTGGGTGAAGCGCGAGCTTTCCTACGCCCTCAACCAGCGGCGTTATGAGAACAGAATCATCCCCATCCTTCTCCGCCCGTGCAAGTACGAGCGACTTCATTGGACTCTCGCTGCCTTTCAATTGGTCAGGTTCACCGCAAGTTTCAAGGCCGGTTGCCGGGAGCTTTTGCGAACTTGGGGCGTTCGATTCAGGCCCTGATCGAACACAACACCGCCGACTCTTTCAGGCTGCGTCCAATGCGCTTCGCCCCAGATCGGCACGGCGATTCCCTGTTGCAGCACCATGTGATCGCCGATGACGTTGGGAAGTGTGACATCGCAATGGACCACGGGGATGAATGCCATGATTGCAATCATGACGCGGAAGAAGGGGGATGGTAAACGCATGGAAAGGTTGTTTGGGTTGTTTGTCGTTTCCACCCAACCAAATGGACGGCTGAAAAACAATGTGTTTAGTATCCGGCATTCGATCCTTTCCCTTTCAGCTAACTCGCGAAGGGTAAATTCTTTAAGGTTCCAATCTGGAACCCTAAAGCGCGGGCTCGCTGCCTGTCCATCGCGCACTTGTCGTTATCATCACACGTTGGCATACTGCGCACCCATGACGAAGAAGGGTAATGTTGCTCCGATCGACAGCCTCCAGGGGCTGATCTATGAGATTCGCGGACAGAAGGTCATGCTGGATTCTGACTTGGCGCGTATCTACGGAGTGCCAACCGGCGCGCTGAACCGAGCGATCAATCGCAACGCGAAACGCTTTCCCGATGACTTCGTGTTCCAACTGACGACTGAGGAAGTGGAAGCTTTGAAATGCCAAATTGGCATCTCAAAGCCACAGTCACATTCGCTGTCCTCGACGGGCAGAGGCGGACGGCGTTATCTGCCTTACGCGTTCACCGAACACGGCGCAATCATGGCCGCCAACGTCCTAAACAGCCCTCGCGCCGTCGAGATGAGTGTCTTTGTGGTTCGGGCCTTCTTGAAGATGCGCGCGGCGCTGTCGGACACCAGCGAATTGGCGCGCAAGTTGGCGGCATTGGAGAAGGAACTCAAGGACCGGCTCGACGTTCACGACGCAGCCATCGTCACCATCCTGCAACGCGTCATGGACATCATCGACCCGCCACCTCCTCCGTCCTCACCGCCCAAGAAGGAGATCGGCTTCCACGCCAAGGAAGCCAAGGGGCGGTATCGAATTCGCGCCAGCCGGTAACGGCGGCTGAGTCTCTACTAGTCGCAGATGATTCACTGGCCAATCGTGCTACAACTTTCCCGAACGAGCCTCACCCTTTTCGTTAGCTTGCCAATACTCCCCGGACTCCGGGTTTAAACACGTGAGCCAGCCGCCAGTAACTGCTCCTGTATCTATGCATACTGCAAATCCGACGTCCTTGATTCGTCCAGAGTGCTGCGGGCTATGGCCGCAGATGATCTTCTTGCCTGACTTGTGCGGTTGTATCCTGTCGAAGAACTCCCAGTAGAGAAGCCAATCCGGTTGATCTTCTAGTTCGAGATCCGGATCCAAACACGCATGAACATAAATGTGGCTGTCAGATGCGAAAAATCGAGTCGTGTGCTGCAGAAACTTCCAGTGCGACTCGGGGATCGCTGCTGCCCAGTCATCACGATTCGCGATTCCGTATGACTCCAGCATCTCAAATCCTCCATAGCTGTGCCAGAGATTCGCCTTCAACGGATCGTCCCGTGCATCGAGGATCATCACCTCATGATTGCCCCGGAGAAATATCGTTGCGCAGAGTGTTTCTTGACGTATCAACAAATCCAAGACACCACGGGATGCGCTGCCTCGATCGATGTAGTCGCCCAAGAACACAAGACGATCTTGGGTACTAGGACGAACCTCAGCGAACAGCCGTGTCAGCGCCGTATGGCATCCATGAATATCCCCTATGGCCAATGTTCGCATTCTGTGCCGAGGTTGCTGCTAATGTGTCGCCACAGGGCGGGCGATTGGAGTTTTCGCCTACACACCCTCTACACCCTTCAAAAACTCCGCCACCGTGCGGTTGTATTTCTCCGTCTCTTCCATGTGGGCGCAGTGCGCGCTCTTCTTTAGATTCAGAGATCCGGCTCGCCTCGCGCGGCGTGCCAGAACCGAAGAACCTCGATCGAGCGGTTGGAATTGTTGACGCTGTAAAAGATGAGATACGGCGCGTGCGTCAGTTGACGAACGCCGCGGCGTTTGCGGACAGGTCGGCCCAAGCGGGGGAATTCAGAGAGTTGCTGGGCGTGGTCGATCAAGGAGTTGCCAAATCGAACAGCGGCCTGAGGATCGTTCTCGGCAATGTAGAGGACAATTCCCGCGAGGTCCTCAATCGCACGTTGGCTGAGAACTACCTTGTAGCCCATGAGGGAATCATCTTGCGGACTTCCTCGATGGGCACACCGCCGTGATCCTTGAGCGATCGGATTCCCTCGTCAATGGCGGCCAGCATGCGACGCTCTTCTGCCTCGGTCATCTGGTCATCAAACTGCAAGTTTAACCATAGCGTCAGAGACGCCTTCTCTTTGGGTTTCAGCTTCTTAACCGCCTGCTTAACCTCCGTCAGAGTCTTCATCGGTAAGATTCTATCCCCATCGTCAAAGAAATCAACATCCGCGACAGCCAACCCTGCCTACGCCCCCTCGACGCCCCCCAAAAACTCCGCCACCGTGCGGTTGTATTTCTCCGTCTCTTCCAGGTGGGCGCAGTGCGCGCTCTTCTCGAACATCACCAGCCGCGAGCCGGGGATGCCTTTCTGAATCGTCTCCGAACACACGAGCGGCAACTCGTCGTATCCGCCGACGGTGATCAGCGTGGGGACCTTGATGCGGCCCAGCAGGCTCGTGCGATCCCAATCCTTCAGTGTGCCGATCACCATGAACTCGTTCGGGCCGTTGAGAGTCTCATAGACCAGGTTGCGGTCCATGTTTTTGACGCTGCGCACGATGCAGTCGGGCCATGGGTCGAGGCGGCAAAGGTGACGTTTGTAGAATTCCATCACCACCTTCTCGTATTCGGGATTGTGCAGGTCCATGGCGGCTTCGTATTTTTGAAGGATATTGTACTTCTCCGCGCCCAACTCGGCTTTCAGGCGTTCGGCCTCGGTGACGAACTGTTTGATGCTGGAGGACGTGCTGGCCAGCACCAGACCCATGATGCCCTTCGGGTTCGCGGTGGTCATGTACTCGATGGAGAGCCAGCCGCCCCACGATTGGCCGAGCAGGTGAATGCGATCCAGCCCAAGCGCCTTGCGAACGGTGTCCACCTCGTCCACGAAGCGTTTGACTGTGATCTTCGATTTATCCTGGAACCGATCGGAGAGGCCGCAGCCCAACTGGTCGTAAAACACGACTTCGCGGTCCGTGGCCAATCCTTCGAGAGGTTCGAGGTAATCGTGCCCGGCACCCGGCCCGCCGTGCAGGCACAGAAGCGGCAGCCGCCCGGGCCTTGACTCGCCGACGCGTCGATACCAGACCTTCTGCCCATCAACCGTGATCTTGCCTTCCTGTTTCTTCATGATGCGTCTCCTACGTTGTTGATGTGGTGCGGATGAGTTCCCCGCTCGTGCGTGACAACGGGATTTCGTTCATCGCTTTACACCCGGTACACGCGCTCCGCGTTCTTCGAGAACAATTTCGCGCGGTCCGCCGGTCTGGCGTTCTTGGTGATCTCCAGTGCGGCATCGACCCATTGCCGGTAGCTCGCGGTCAACTTGCACACCGGCCAATCGCTCCCCCAGACCACGCGGTCCCAGCCGAAGCATTCGAGCACGTGCTCGACGAACGGACGCAATTGGTCCGCGAACGGACGGGTCGGGTCGGCGTAGGCGATCACGCCCGAGACCTTGCAGACGACGTTCGGGAACGAGGCGATCTGCTGGATGTGCCCCCGCCAGGGATCGAGCGCCCTGCCTTTCACGTCCGGCACGCCGCAATGATCGAGGACCAACGAGGCCTCGGGGCATTTCCTCGTCAGTTCGATCGCCAGCGGCATCTGGCGCGCCGCAACGCAAATGTCGTAGGTGAGGCCGTACTGTTTCAGCCGCCGGACGTTTTCGGCGAACAACGGCGATTGCGACGTCTCGTCAGGCACAACGTGCAAGACGCGGCGGATTCCCTTCAGCTTCTTGTGGCCGGCAATCTGGTCGAGGTACTTGGGAAAATCCTCCGACTCGGGACGCCCCGATGCGATCACGCCTTCGATGGGCGTCTGGGGGTCGTCGGCCATCTTCAGCAGCGCGCGGGCTTCTTCGAGTTGCTGGCTCTCCTGCACGTCCACTTCCATGTAGATGGTCTTGCCGACGTTGCAGCCCTTCGATTCCGCGAGGTAATCCGCCAGCAGATAGCTGCGATTCAACGCCGGCACGTCCTTGAGCCAGGGGAGTTGGAACTTCGTCAGGTCCCAGAGGTGTTGGTGCGTGTCGATGAATGGAACGGTCTCGGTGCTCATGGCAGGGCTATTTTGAAACTCTGCGCGCCGATGTCAATTCCTGTGTCGCGATGCAGCCGGCGAGAATCCGTGGGAAGCTGCGCTAGCCGATGGTCCGCAACAGCGGTTCCTGCCCGGGCAAACACGCCAGCCGCGCCAACGCGATCCACGTGCCGAACTGACAACCCGCGTCGATCTTGTCCTCCAAGTTGACCGCCGAGGTCGGCCAGAGTTCGGGATAGCGGAAGGAGCCGTCCGGTTGCTGGAGTTCCACCAGGTAATCGGCCACCTGGCGGGTGATCGTCAGGTGCGCGCGGTCGCCGGTAGCCTCGAACAACGCCACGGCGGCCCAGGCCATCTTATGGCTCAAGGTCACTCGCCAGAACTCCGGGAACCGCGACGCGACCCACTGGCAGTGTTGCCGGGCGAGATCGAGGCAGGTTCGTTTGCCCGTCGCCAGATGCAACAACGCCAGCGCCCGGATGAGCAGGCCGCTCTTGTAGAGGTACTGCCGCGGAACTTTCGGGTCCAGGACACGTTCCTTCGCCGTCGCTGGATCGAACCCGCGCACCAAACCGCACCCCGTATCCCAGACCAGGAAAAACCGATCCGCGTCGGGCTGCGCGTTGACCAACATCGCGAGGTACTGCCCCATCCGATCTGCTTCCGCGATCCTGCCGGCCAGACAAAGCGCCGCGCAAGCGTGGGTCGTCGAATCGAACTCGATCTCGCCCGCGCCGGCCTGACGATGTGCCTCCGCGCCGAACAACCCGCCCGTCTTTGCATCCTGAAAACTCAGAATCAGCGCCACGAGTTTCTCCCGCAACCGCACGTGCCCGGCCCATGCGGCGCCGCTCAGCATCCAGGCGGGAACATAGGGGAGCATGCCGGCCAACGCAGGGTGATGGAAAAACCGGTCGTCGCGTTCCCACTCGCGTTCGATGTGCAAGATGGTTCGCGCGAGAAGCTCCCGCTTGCCGGTCACGTGCGCGTAAGCGGGCAGCGACATGCAGGCCCAGCAAGGAAGGCCGGGCGTCGCCAGCGAGCCGTCGTCGCGCAGCAGCGGCGCGAGCCACTCCTCGAATCGAACGAGCGCGCGCTCGTAGGCCGTGATGTTCTCGTTCACGGCAACGGCTTGCCGCCGGCCGACAACCGTTTTGGACGCCGCGCTTTGAGGTCGCGAACCAGCCCGGCCATCGCGCCCTCCATGATCGCGACCGGTTCGCCGATGCAGAGGAACGTGAACCCGCGTTTCTGCAGATCGACCGCGTCGCCGATGATCCACATGTTCTTGGCGGCGCCACGCGCGGCTTTGCGGATTCGTTCCACCGCGGCCAACTGCTTCGGGTGCTTCGGTTCCCAGCACACGCCGAGGTCGGACGAAAGATCGTACGGCCCGATGCCAAGCGCCGTCGTCAACGGATGCCGCGCAATCTCGTCCGCGGCATCCAATCCTTTCCGGCTCTCGATCTGCGGGATGATGATGAAGTTGTCCTCGACCTCGCGTTTCCACGTCGCGTAGCTCCAGTCCTTGACCCAATATCCGCACGGGCCGCCGACCCGACGTTGGCCGCGCGGTTTCATGAGCAACGCGTCGGCCACTTTGTCCATTGTCGCGGCGCTTTCGACGTATGGCACGAGCATGCCGCACGGCCCGAGGTCGGCGGCCAGCCGAAGCGGGATCGGCTCGGCCTGCGGCGGACGGATCAGGATCGGGAAATTCTCGCGCCGCCCGATGGCGCAGGCGTCGGCGACAGCCTCGGGGTCCCAGGTCATGTGCTCGAAGTCGATGATCATGTAGTCCAACCCGGCGCGCATCGCGATCTCCACGACGCCGGGCCAGAAATGGTACGTGACCATGACGCCGGTGGTGAGCGTGTGGCTGCGGATTTTCTTGCGGAGGAGCTTGGCTGGTTTCATGGCAGAGGAATCGGGTCGCTTTTCGCAGAGGCGCGGACAGGGGTCAACGTTTTTCCAGTTCGTTCTTCCAGTTCGACATCACGGCCAGAGTGGCCGGCCTTTCCGTTTGACGATTCCGATGTTCCGCGGTTTAACCATGCCATCATGAGCAACAGAATCGTACTTCAACTCGACCCGACGCCCACCAACGCCCGCAACAGCGAGGCGACGTTCGTGACGCTCAAGAACGGCCGCATCCTGCTCGCTTGGTCCAAGTTCATCGGGCGCGACCACTCCGATTTCGGTTCGGGCGTGATCGCCGCGCGCTGGTCCGACGACGGCGGGCGCACGTGGTCGTCCTCCGACCGCGTGCTCGTGAAGAAAGACCGCGCGGCGAAGAACGTCATGAGCCCGTCGCTGCTGCGGTTGCAAGACGGACGGATCGCGCTGCTGTATCTCCGCAAGGTTGGGTTCCACGACTGCATGCCGTTCATGGTGTTCAGCAAGGACGAATGCGAGACGTTCTCGAAGCCGGTGCCGTGCAATCTCGTGCCCGGCTATTACGTCGTGAACAACGATCGGATCATCCAGCTTCGCAACGGGCGCATCATCATGCCGGTCTGCCAGTGCCGGTGGCGTTCGCCGTGGGAGATACGGAAAATCAAGCGGCTGCCCGGCGACACGGCCACGACCTATCCCAAGGCGCTGGAGCCGTGGTTCGCAAGCCCGTGCCTGATCTTCTTCTACTTCAGCGACGACCACGGCAAGAAATGGTTCGAGTCGCGGACCAGCTACTACCACTGCTTCGAGGACGAAAGCGGCTTGCAGGAGCCGGGCATGATCGAGTTGAAGAACGGCACGCTCTGGTCGTGGACGCGCACGGGCCACATCGGTCACGATTACCAGAGCCGCGAGCAATGGCAGTCGTTCAGCAAGGACGGCGGGCAGGCGTGGTCGCGCCCCGAGCCGTCGGTGTTCAAATCCCCGTGCAGCCCGCTCTCGATGAAACGCATCCCGAAGACCGGCCATCTGTTCGCGGTCTGGAACGATCACTCCGGGCGCTTCAAAGTTCCCAAGCCCAAGCCGATCTCGTGGGGCCGCACCCCGCTTGTCTGCGCGATCAGCCAGGACGAAGGAAAGACCTGGAAGCATCACAAGCTGCTCGAATCCGCCCCCGACCACGGCTTTTGTTACGTCGCGATCCATTTCACCGACGACGCCGTCCTGCTTTCCTACAACGCCGGTGGCGCCAGCAGCCAGGACTGCCTCGACACCCAGCGCGTGCGGCGGATCACGCTGGATGAGTTGTATCGGTGACTGCCATGACGGCCACCGGTCGGGTTGGCATCGCGTTGCTTCCGGCGGCTATTATTCCCGCCGAGGCACGAGGAACATCTTGGCAACGTTTGCTGGCGGCGAATGCACTTCACTCCGTCAAGACCAACCGAGACTATCGACGTCACTCTTTCATCAAGCCGGTTGTGCGGCGCGGTGGAGGTGTAGAGGCGTACGAGTTCCCCACGCGCGCCGCGAGGTTCTTTTCGCGTTGACGTTGCCTGCGCTTCACCTAAGATACGCTCGTCGTACGCGCCGCAGGCTTGGGAGTCAACGACAGTGCTCGCGCCAATTTCCATCTTCGCAGGCGGGGTGAGCCATCACGCCCTCATTCCTCGTGTGCACGTGGCGGGCGCGGCGCGGCGTTCCAATTTAACTTTCAACGAAATCGGAGGATTATGCCAACAATTCTTATCGTCTTAATCGTGTTCGTCGCGGTGGTTGCGGGAATGGTTTCCATTCTCTGCATCCGCAAGATCCAACCCGGTCGAGCCGGCGTCAAGGTCGGCTGGGGCGGCATCCAGGTCGCCTTTGACTGGATGGTCCGCGTCCCCCTCGTGCAGTCCTACCACATCGTCGATATCTCGGTGAAGAAGCTCGAGATCGCGCGCAAGGGCAAGGACGGGCTGGTTTGCAAAGACAACATCCGCGCCGACATTACGGTGGCATTCTACATTCGCGTGGACGCAACCGAGGAAAGCGTCCGCAAAGTCGCGCAGATGCTCACGCCCGAGCGGGTGTCGGACGTGGAGCAGTTGCGCGAGTTGTTCGAAGCCAAGTTCTCGGAAGCGCTGAAAACCGCCGGCAAACAGATGGAGTTCCACGAGTTGTTCACCGAGCGGATCAAGTTTCGCGACCAGATCCAGGACACCATCGGCAAGGACCTCGATGGATTCCTGTTGCAGGACGTGGCGATCGATTACATCGAACAGACGCCGCTCGACCAGCACGACCCGCATAACGTGCTCGACGCCGAGGGCATCAAGAAAATCACCGAGATCACCCAGCGCGAGCGCGTCATTGCCAACGAGCATTCGCAGCGCGCCGGCGTGCAGATCGAAAAGGAGAACGCCGACGCCGACATCGCCAAGCGCGCCCAGAAGCGGCGTAACGAAGAAGACACCGCCAAGCAAACCCGCGCCATCACGGAGGTGCAGGCCAACGAAGAGGCCGAGGCGCGCAAGGTGATCGAGGCCCGCCGGCAGGAGATCGAGAACAAACGATTGGAAGCGGACGAATCCATCAGCCTGCGCACGCAGGACATGAACCGCGCCGTCCAGGAGCGCTCCTACACGGTCGTTAAAGAGAAGCAGCGGCTCGAACAGGAAGCCACCCAGGAAGGCGAAGAGGCCCGAGTGCGCCGGGAGCGCGTGGTCTCGCTGGCCGAGATGGACAAGAACGTCAAAGTCGCCGAAGCCGACGTCGAGGTGCAGCGGAAACGGGCCATCGTTGTCGCCGAGCAGAAGGCAGTCGTCCAGCAGGAGGAGGAGAAGCTGAACATTGAAGCGCGCATGACCGCCAACCGCGTCAGCGAGGTGACCCTGATCGAGGCGCAGATGATCGCCAAGAAAGGGCAGGTGGAAAAGGTCGTCGCGTCCGAAGCCGAGAAAGAGGCCGAACGCAATCTCGCCGAAGCCCAAAAGATCAAGACCGTGACCGCCGCCGATGCCGCCCGGGAAGCGGCGTTGCGCGAAGCCGAGCGCCTCCAGACCATTGCCGACGCGGAAGCGAAAGCGTCCGACAAGAAGCGTCATGCAATGGAACAGGAGGCGGAGGGTGTCGCCGCACAGGAAGCCGCCCGGGGCCTTGCGGAAGCGAAAGTCATCACCGCCAAAGCGGGCGCCAAGCGAGCCGATGCCGTCGCGATCAAGGACGTGGGCATCGCCGAAGCCGAAGTGATGAAAGCGAAGGGCGATTACCATGCCGAGATCACCCAAAGCCAGGCGGAGGCCGAAGCCGAGGGTCACAAGGAGAAAGAACTGGCGTCCGCGACCGGCATCGAAGCTCGCGCGCTCGCTGAGGCGAAGGGGATTGAAGAAAAGGCCAAGGCGATGAAGCTGTTCGCCGCCGCCACGCAACAGCACGAGGAATTCCGGCTGCGGCTGGCCAAGGAGCGCGACGTGGACTTGGCCGCCATTCACGTACAGAAAGACATCGCCCAGGCCAACGCCAACATTGTGGGCGAAGCGCTGAAGAATTCGAACATCGAGATCGTCGGCGGCGAGAACGATTTCTTCGAGAAGATCGTGCGCGCCGTCGGCGCCGGCAAGTCCGTGGATCGGTTGGTCGGCAACAGCAACACGTTGACCGACATCAAGAACACGTTCTTCAACGGCGATCCCGAGCGGTTCAAGGTCCAGTTGCGTCGGTGGATCAACGACTTCGGGATCAGCAGCGAGGATTTGAAGAACCTCACCGTCGCGGCGTTGTTGGCCAAGCTGATCGCTTCGACGAAGGACAGCTCGCTGCAATCGCTGTTAAAAACCGCCCATGACACCGCAAGGGAGACCGGCCTGTCGGAAACGCTGGCCTCCGCGGTGATGGGGGATACGGTGCCGGCCAAACGGTAGCGCGGCGGCGAAGGAATTACTCATGGCGAACCGCCATTCCAATATGGAGTGCTGCGGCTTGACGCAGCCTTGCCGTTGGGGCGGCTTGACGCCTCTGGAACGTTTCGCCGCGTCAAGCCGCGGCGACGAAGGCGGTGTCAAGCCACCGCACTCCAAAGCGGCATAACATGGCCGAGGCCACAAACACAACCCAGCCTTCCCCGCCAGAGGGAACGAAATCCCCTGACGCGCCGCCGCCGCCTTCCTCCACCGCGGCGACGCTCGGCAGCGCCACGTACGAGATCATCCGCCAGCGGTTGGAAACGCAGGGCGCGGCGCTCCGCGAGCGGATGGGCAAACTCAACGCCCGGCGCCAGGAAGTGTTCGGCTCGATCGAACACAAGCTCTTGCAGGCCGACCGGGTCGTTACCGCGCACAATTGCATTCCACAGGACATGGTCCAACTCGGCCATGGCCGGTTCCTCTTCGGCTTCAACATCCAGTTCGGCCTGAAGAAGGAAATCGACGTCGCCGATGCGTTCGCCATTTACCATCGCGACGAAGCCGCCGGCACCTGGAAGGAAAGCGACCTCGCGGTCCTCCAGGACAAAACCTTCCTCACCGATTTCAAGCGGCTCTACAACATCTACGAGAAGACTGCCTTCCAGAAATTCTCGTTGATCGATGGCAAACTCTACATGGTCTTCTCGACCGGCGCCGGCGTGAACGACATCGCCGTGTTCAAGTGGGCGTACAACGAAGGCAACCTGAAATACCTCGACGGGCGCGCCGAGAGCGAATTCCGCCACGTGGGCTTCCCGCCGCATCACGAGTTTCGCTGGCTCGTCCCCGACCGCGAATCGTTCCGTTACGGCGATCATCCGCACGTGTCCATCGAGGACCGCGTGTTCGTCGAGTGCATCCACGGCGACCTCACCATCAAGGTCGAGGACAACACCGCGACCGGCGAGGGCATTTACTCGGAGCCCGTGGACGACAAATACCAGAAGGTGGACGACGCGGAGCTCGGTTACGCCATCGTCGGGCACCTGATCCTGCTCAAGATTCGTCCCTACAAGGAAACGGCCGCGCGCTACTTCATCTTCAACGAGAAAACCCAGCAGGCGGCGCGCGTGGATTCGATCGGGCATTCGTGCGTGCAGTTGCCCGAGGACCACGGGTTGATTTTTCCCGACGGCTATTACCTCGCGACGGGCGAGCTGAAACAATTCGAGTGCGACGACCCGGGGATGATCATCGAACGCGTCGTCCACGCGCCGAACGGCGAGGACACGTTGTTCGTGTTTTATCACATGCTGACCAGCGAATACGCGCTGCTGCCGTACCGGCTGATCGCGCAGAAGGTCGAGGAGCGCGTCAGTTGCCACGGGTTTTCGCTGTTCCCGAACGGCCACCTCGTGTTGTTCCGCGCCGAGCGCGAGCCGCAGAAACATCACATGATTCAACTGCGGCAAACGCCCTTCCATCAGCCCGGCCACGAACCCGCCGGCAAGAAGGACGCGTTTCTCTACCAGGTGGGTAACAAGGAGGTCGTCCGCTGTCTCGCCGAGTGCAACGAAGTGCTGACGCTCGTGCGGAAGGAAAATCCCTACGCCGAACTCTACACCGATCTGGTGAAACGCTGCGGCGCAATCCTCGACGCCTACCCGTGGTTGTCGAGCGCCGACGGTTTTGGCGTGGACGAAGCGTTGCGGCACGTGCGCGAGGCGGCCGACAAAGCCGTGGACGAATTCGACAAGGTGCGCCGTCTGCAACGCGAGGCTGTCGAGCGCGTCAAGGATGTGCGCAAACGGTGCACCGAGCGGTTCCAGACGTTGCGTCGCGCGAGTTTCAACGCGCTGAACGACTTCGTGCAGAATCTCTCCGCGTTGCGTCATCTGCGAGGTGAGTTGATCACGCTCAAGGAAGTCCGTTACGTGGACCTCGCCCAAATCGAAGCCACGGAGAAACAGGTTGCGGAGCAAACGGAACAACTGTCCGGCTCGTGCGTGAAGTTCCTCCTCCAGCCCGAGGCGCTCGAACCGTATCGGAAACAAGCCGCCGATCACCTCGCAGCGGTCGAGAAGGTCACGAAGGTGTCCGAGGGGAAAGAGATCGAGAAAGCCGTGAGCGCAGCCGGCGGCGAACTGGAGATGCTGATCGAGATCGTCAACAGCCTCAAGATCGAGGATGCCACCGAGACGACGCGCATCATTGACGCGATCACCGCCGTTTATTCGACGCTCAATCAGGTGAAAGCCGCGCTGAAGAAGCGCATCCAAAGTCTCATCGTCACGGAAGGCGCGGCACAGTTCAACGCGCAGATGAAGTTGTTGAGCCAGGCGGCGGCCAGCTACCTCGATCTCTGCGACTCACCGGCCAAGTGCGAAGAATATCTCAACCGCATCTCCGTCCAGCTCGAGGAACTGGAAGGCACTTTCGCGGACTTTGAAGAATACACGGTTCAGCTCTCCGAACGGCGCACGGAACTCTACGAGGCGTTCGAGCAACGCAAGGTCGCCCTCGTCGAGCAGCGTAACCGCAAGGCCACCGCGCTGATGACCGCCGCCGAGCGCATCCTCAAGGTGATCCAGAACCGCCTCGCCGGCTTCAAGACCATCGAGGACATCAACACCTACATGGCGTCGGACCTGATGATCGCCAAGGTCCGCGAGACCATCGACCACCTGCTCGCGTTGGAGGATTCGGTCAAGGCCGACGACCTGACCGGCCGACTCAAAGCCGTGCAACAGGAGGCAGTGCGGCAGTTGAAGGACCGGCAGGAACTGTTCGTCGGTGGAGACAACGTCATCAAGCTCGGCAAACATCATTTCAACATCAACACGCAGCCGCTCGATCTCACGGTCGTCAACCGCGACGGCGTGCAGCACATTCATCTGACCAGCACGAAGTATTTCGACAGAATCACCGACGAAGCCTTTCTGACCACGCGCGATGTGTGGGACCAGGAAGTCGTCTCGGAAAACCGCGACGTGTACCGCGGAGAGTTTCTCGCGTATCGGCTGCTGCGATCGCTCGAAGCCGCGGCCACGAAGAAAAACGGCAGCCAGGAAAAGACCCTCGCCCAGGCGGTGGCGATGTCTGACGACGAGCGGCTCGCGCTGGTGCAGGAGTTCATGGGCGCCCGGTATCAAGAGGGTTACACCAAGGGCATTCATGATCTGGACGGCGCGCAAATTTTCAACGTGCTGCTCAAGACCCACGCCGCCTTGCAGCTTGCCCGCTTCCACCCGACCGCGCGCGCGTGCGCGATGGTGTATTGGCAGCGGTTCTGTCCTCCCGAAACGCGCGGGTTATGGGCGGCAAAGCTCAAAGGATTCTCCGAACGGAACAAGCTCTTCCCCGGCGATCCGACGCAGCGCAGCTACATCTGCGCGCTGCAAGGATTGCTCGCCGGGTTCGTCGAGCAGACGCAACTCTACGCAAAGGAGATCGCGGCGGAAGCCGGCGAGTATCTGTTCCACGAACAGACCAGCGGCGGGAAGTTCGTGGTCAGCCGGGAAGCGGACCAGTCGATCACCGGCTTCAACAAGCACCTCGCCGCCAAGGGCAGCGAGAAGTTTCAGCAGGGACGACAGGCGCTGGCCGAGCATCCCGGCAGCGAACTCGAACTGGTGCGCGATTGGGTGCGCGGGTTCCTGCTCGATCAACCCAAGTCGGGCCGGTATCTCGAAGAAGTGGCGGCGGTGCTCTTCTGCGGCGACGAGCTCAAGCGTTCGGTCGTAAAGGCCGCCACCACGAAGACGCTCGACGGCATGAAGGGCAGCCACGCGCACATCGAGGGGAGCAAGTACCAGTTCGATTACCTCGCCTTCCAGGAGCGGCTGAAACGGTTCGAGCGCGACGTGGTGCCGCGATTCGAGGAGTATCATCGGCTCAAGCAGGCGTTGCTCGACCGCGAGCGCGGCCGGCTGCGATTGCATGAATTCAAGCCGCGCGTGCTCACGTCGTTCGTGCGCAACCAGCTCATCGACCAGGTCTATCTGCCGCTCATCGGCGACAACCTCGCCAAGCAGATCGGCGCGGCGGGCGACCAGAAACGCACCGATCTCATGGGCTTGTTGCTTGTCATTTCCCCGCCCGGCTACGGCAAGACGACGTTGATGGAATACATCTCGAACCGGCTGGGCATCGTGTTCGTCAAGATCAACGGCCCGGCGCTCGGTCACGGCGTCACGTCGCTCGATCCCGAGGAAGCGCCCAACGCCGCCGCGCGCGAGGAGATCAACAAGCTCAACCTCGCGCTGGAGATGGGCGATAACACGATGATCTGCGTGGACGACATCCAGCACACCAACCCGGAGTTTCTGCAAAAATTCATCTCGCTGTGCGACGCGCAACGGAAGATCGAAGGCGTCTGGCGCGGGCAGCCGCGCACGTACGACTTGCGCGGACGCAAGATGGTCGTGGTGATGGCCGGCAACCCGTACACGGAGAGCGGCCAGAAGTTCAAAATCCCCGACATGCTCGCCAACCGCGCCGACACGTACAACCTCGGCGACATCATCGGCGGCCGCGAGGAGTTGTTCCGGGCGAGCTACCTGGAGAATGCCGTCACGTCGAATACCGTGCTCGCACCGCTGGCGAACAAGAGCCAGAAGGACATCCGTTCGTTCATTCGCATGGCCGAGTCGGGCGAACGTGAGGCGGAAGGGTTTGAAGGCAGCTACTCATCGCAGGAGGTCGAGGAGATTCTCTCGGTGATGAAGAAACTCGTGGCGATTCAGAAAGTGATCCTCCGCGTGAACCAGGAGTACATTCACTCGGCGGCGCAGGCAGACGAGTTTCGCACCGAGCCGCCGTTCCGATTGCAAGGTTCGTATCGCAACATGAACCGCCTTGCCGAAAAGGTCGTGTCGATCATGAACGACAACGAAGTGCAGGCGCTGATCGTGGACCATTACCGGAGCGAATCGCAGACGCTCACCACCGGCGCCGAGGCGAACCTGCTCAAGTTCAAGGACATGATCGGCGTGCAGACCGCCGAAGAAAAGGCGCGCTGGGATGAAATCAAGAAGACGTTCAAGCACAACCAGGTCACGCGCGGCGCCGACCAAAGCGATCCGGTCAACCGGGTCGTCGCGCAGTTGTCGAGTTTCCAGGAGGGCCTGGAGTCCATTCAACAAACCCTTGCGACCCAGTTGTCGAAGCCACAGCCCGCGCCGCAGGTGACGCTTGATCTCGCGCCGCTGGGCCAGAGTCTGGAGGCGTTGCGTGAGGCGGTGGCGCAATCCGTTCAGCGGGGCGCGCCCGGCGACGGCGATCTCGGCAAGCTGGCGGCGCAACTGGGCGAGGGCTTGGCCGCGTTGCGCCACGATTTGAGCCGGGCGATCTCCGCCGTGCACACCGGCGCGATGGCCGACAAGGTGAACAGTCTCTCGCACGAAATGGAGATGCTCCACAGCACGTTGGCGACGTTGAAAGACATGGCCGCCCGGCAGCGCGATCATTTGCGCAACACGCAGGAGTTGCTCGAAGCGCGCGCCAAGCAGGGCATCGTGGAATTTCAAATGACGCAGGAAATGATGAGCAACGAGCAGGCGTTCCTGGAACAATTCCACAAGGTACTCGCCGAACGGCAGCAACAGCGCGCGGCACAGTCAACCGGCGAGAAAAAACCACCCGCGGACGACGCACCCAAAACATAACCAGGACGAGGCATCATGGGAAAATTCATCAGCAGAGTGAAAAATCTCCGCCAAAAGGCGGCGGAGCTAAAGGCGGCGATGGAACAGGCCCCGGCGACAATCGCCGAGATCCGCGAAACCGTCGCCGCAACCACCGGCCAGCTTCATCAACTCAAGAACGAAGTCCAATCCAGCGTGACCGATCTCAAAGTGGAAAACGCGGACCGCATCAGCCATGCGTTGCAAGAGATCAATTCGAATAGGGACGTCTTCCACCAGGCAGGGTTCGACCTGGGCGGCGTGGACCTGGAACTCAGTCCCGTGCAACGGCTGATCGTTCACCTGCACAAGCTCGAGGACGTTCACCCCTCGGATTTCCGTTCTCTGCTCGCGGCCAATCAACAAAAGAAAACCATCCACGCACTCTTGAAAGCGCTGGTCCAGGCGCAACAGATGGCCGACAAAGTGGAACTGGTCCACCTCGACTACAGCGAACTCATCGTGGGTCTGGGCCCGATTCCGTCGGTTCGGATCTGCTGGCGCGCGGAAGAGGTGTTTGAAGCGGAAGAGGTTGCAGGGTCGGCGCCGGCTGCTCCCGTTCCTACTCCGGCGCCGGCTTCGCCTTCATTTTTCGGTAGAAGTTCCTACTTCGAGAGACGTCCCGCTCAACCAGCACCTGCCTTCGGGCCTGCAGAAGCCGAACCCGTGCGAGCTGGCTCCGAGCCGGCCGTCACTCGCGAGGAAGCGCCGCAGGAATTGAGTTCGAGCGACTGGAGACGCGAGGCGTTTGAGAGATTGAAGACGAAGCCTCACGAGTCAAAGTACCGCCGCTGAGGGTCCGTTGAACCTAATCGGTTCCATGATGTGTTAGCAAGCCGGCGTGCCATCCCCACGGGCAAGGCACTCCCGCGAAATCTTACACGATCTAACGACCTTCATCTACTCCTTGCGACATGATGCTCTTCCTTTCGATGCTCTACAGACTTATCAACAAAGACCGGGTCAACGGCATCCGCTCCGCATGTGTGAAAAAGGGACTGAAGTCGGTACACCGAACGCGTTCTTGTGCATCGGAGCCCGGTTCGCCCTGAATCTTCACGCAGACTTGCCCGTCCAAGGCGCTCGATGCTAGGTTGCAGGCGCGTGAACTTTCTGAGACGGCCCGTTTTCAACTTCGTGCTGCTGAGCGTCCTGGCGGCGGCGTTCTGCCGGGCAGAGGACCCGCCGGAAAAATTGCAGCTCGATTTCGCCAACGGCCTTTATCAGCGCGAATACTTCCCGATGGCGGCGGAAGAATACCGGAAGTTCCTGGGGCAGTTCCCGAACGCGAAGCAGGTCCACGAAGCGGCTTACCGGCTCGCGGATTCGTTGTACGCGCAGAAGAAGGACGAGGAGGCGTTGGCGGCGTTCGCCTCGTTCGCGCAGAAATTCCCGGACAGCCCCTATTGGCAGAAGGGCAAGTATCGCGCGGGGGAACTGTGCTACAAGTTGCAGCGTCACCCCGAGGCGAGCAAGCACCTGCAAGAGTTGGTCCCTAAAGCGAGCGACCGGGAACTCCACGCCGCCGCGTTGTTCCTGCTGGGGAAAATCCAGTACGACCAGGGGCAACTCGATGCCGCCGCGCAGGCGTTGTCTGCGCTGGCGCAATCGCCCGAGGCCGGGGTCTATGCGGGCTACTCGCACTTCACGCTGGCCCAGATCGCGTTGAAGCAGAACAAGCCCGACGACGCGCTGAAACATTTCAAGGCGACGCTCGATTCGAAGCCGTCGGAGACGTTGCTCCCCGAGACGCACTACGAGATCGCGCGGCTGGAGTTCAATCGCCAGAACTGGGCCGCGGCGGCCGCCGGCTACCAGAAGATGCTCGGCGATTACCCGAAGTCGCCGTTCATCCAGCCGAGCGTGAACGGTCTCGTCGCCGCGTTGTTCCAGCAGGGCAAATGGGACGAGACGGTGAAAGCCACCGAGCAGTACCTCGACCGCGCGTCGCCGGCGGCCCAGCCCGATCTCCTTTATCTCGCCGCGAACTCCCAGCGGCAGCTCCAGCAATGGGACAACGCCATCGCGACGTACGATCGCCTCGCCAAGAATTACAGCAACTGGGACCGGCTCGACGTGGCAACGTACGAACAGACGCGGTGTTACTACGAGAAGAAGGATTCCGCCAAGGTCGTCGCCAGCACGAGTGAGTTTTTGAAGAAGTTCCCGCAATCGCAACTCGGCGCTCCGATTGCGTTGATGGCCGGCGAGGTGCAATTCGTGCAGAAGCAATTCGCGGAGGCCATCGGTTTCTACGACGCGATCCTGACGCGTTTCCCGAAGTCCACCGAGGCGCCCGACGCGGCGTATCGCAAAGGTCTCTGCCTGGCGTCGCTCGAACAATGGGCCAACGCCAGCGCCGGCTTCCGTTCCTTCCTCGCGACCTGGCCGCAGGACGCGCGCGCGGCGGAAGTGCTTGTCCGTTCCGGCCAGGCGCAGCAGCGCGCGGGGAATTTCGTCGAGGCGATCAAGGATTTCAGCGAGTTCGGGCAGAAGCATCCCGGGCACGCACTCGCGGAGCAGGTGTTGCTGCAGCTCGGCCTTTGCTACGGCGAGACGAAACAGTGGGATGAGATGGCGAAGACGCTGGCGGCGTTCCTGGAAAAATACCCGAACTCGGCTTCCGCGCCCGAAGCCAACTACTGGCTCGGCTGGAATGCGTTCCGTCTCAGCCAATGGGCGCCCGCGGCGGCGCACCTCACCAAGGCGACAGCCAGCGCCAGCCGGGCCAAGGACGCCAAGCTGAAGCTGGTGCAATGTTACTTCGAGCTCAAGCAGGCCGGCAACGCCGCCCCGTTGGTGAAGGAATTCCTGAAAACGGAGAGCGCGAAGGAGATTTCGCTCGCCGTCTATCAGTGGCTGGGCGAGTTCCACTATGGAGCCGGGCAACACGCCGAGGCGTTGCCGGTGTACGAGCAAATGGCCGCGCTGGTGGACGGCAAGACAAACCCCGGCTGGGCCGTGCCGGCGCAACTGGGCCTCGGGCGATCAGCGCTCGCGTTGCAGAAGCACGACGTGGCCAAAGCGG
>Ga0187892_10002000_pt1 | contig 43381 bp, 45 predicted proteins | sample MA1701073metaG_FD_139345 | JGI IMG/M metagenome (GOLD analysis project Ga0187892, IMG submission 139345) | Bio-ooze microbial communities from a basaltic lava cave in the Kipuka Kanohina Cave System on the Island of Hawaii, USA - MA170107-3 metaG ... | reverse complement strand
TGCGCGATGCCGGCGTACCGCAAGGAAAGATCGACGCCATGCTGATCGATAACCCCCGCAACTTCTTCGCAGCATGAGCTCGCTGCGTTCGCCATCCGCCATGAATACTCTTCCCCTGGCTTCGATCCTGCGGTGCTTTGCCACCGCCATCTTGGCGGCGCTGTGCATGAGTGGAACAGGCTGCTCTTCGATGCGCTCGGCGGCTCTGCCGCCGACCGAACCGGCGGGATCGGTCATCGGCGCCCTCGACGTCGTCAGTCGCGGCGACGTGCTTTTCGAGGGGCCGCTCGAAGAGTTGTACCCCTGTCACGACGGCGACCTGGTTGCTTACCGGGTCGACGGCGGGCCGCGTTCCGGCGAAATCATGGTGTCGCGCATATTCGCACTCAAGAAGCCCGGCGACTTCCGTGTCGCCAACACCTACGAGGGCGAGCTTGCCGAAGCCCTGCACCTGCGCCTCGATGGCTCGAACGTGTTGGTCGTCTCGCAGATCGATACGGATCAGGATGTCGGCATCACGTTCGCGCGACCGTTGCCGTTGGTATCGGTACCGCTGCACGCCGGTGTAACCAGTTTCCGCTCGCCGGTACGCATCTGGCGCCCGTCCAGCGGTCGGACGATGGGCGACGGCGAGGTGACGTTGACTCTCTCGGTCAAGGAGGATCCCGTCGCCGGCTACAGCACGGTGTTCGCCGCGACTCAGAGCGGCACGTTCAAGTTGATGCGACAAGCCTTCGACGTGGAGAGCACCGCATGGCTGGCACCGGGCTTGGGTGAAGTCCAAGCGCGCCGCATTCAGCCCGGGACCGAAACCGAAACGTACGCCCTGGTCTGCGCGCGGATCGACGGTGAGGAAGTGGTCGATTGCGGGCAGGTGTCGTCGGCGATCGGCAAGTGACTTGACCTTCCATTCTTGGTAACGGCTTGCGCATGATCGCTTGCCTCGACCTCGAAGGCGTCCTCACGCCGGAGATCTGGATCAACGTGTCCGAACGCACCGGCATCGCGGCCTTGCGGCGTACGACCCGCGACGAGCCGGACTACGACAAGCTGATGCGCTATCGCATCGGCATTCTGGAAGAGCACAACCTCGGGCTGCCCGACATCCAGGATGTGATCGGCGGCATGAAGCCGCTCGACGGTGCCGGCGAGTTCCTCGATTGGCTGCGCTCCCGTTTCCAGGTGATCATTCTTTCCGACACCTTCGAGGAGTTTGCTTCGCCGCTGATGGCGCAGCTCGGAAACCCGGCACTGTTCTGCAACTCGCTGGTGATCGACGAACGCAAACACATCGTCGGCCACCACATCCGCATCCGCGACGGCAAACGCAAGGCGGTCATGGCTCTGAAGCTGTTGAACTTCAATGTCATCGCCGCCGGCGACTCCTACAACGACACGACGATGCTCGACGAAGCGGACCACGGCATTCTGTTCCGGCCGCCGGACAACGTCGCGCGCGAGTTTCCGCAGTTCCCGGTGGCGCGGACGTACGACGAGCTCAGGGAGGCGTTCTTGCGGGCTTCTGAGGTCGGTCGGTGATCATGGACTGGCACGGACGATCACGGACTCTGGCTATCGGTCGCCGTCTGCCTTGAGGCCGATCTGATACACCTCGCGCCGCGACAGGCCGTACTCATCGGCCAGCAGGCGCGCGGCTTCCTTCAAGCTGACACCACTTTCGCGGCGCCTCTTGATCTCCGCAGCGAGTTCCTCCGGCGACAGCGTCGGCAACCGCTTCTCCGCACCGGCGAGCAACAACGTGACTTCGCCCTGCACACCTTCGCCGTCGGCGCGCTTCTCCAACACTTCGATGAGCTCACTCGTCTGACCGCGCAGGACCTCTTCGAACACCTTGGTGAGCTCGCGCGCGATGACGACATGCCGATCGCCGAAGATGTCGAGGAGATCCCGTAACGAATCGACGAGGCGGCGCGCGGCTTCATAGAGTACGAGGGTGCGCTCTTCACCGGCGAGGGCCGTGAGGAAAGTCCGCCGTGCGCCGGCTTTGGCCGGAATGAACCCTTCGAATGCAAAACGGTCCGTCGGCAAACCGGAAACGCTCAGTGCCGCGGCGACGGCCGATGGCCCTGGAACGACCTCGACTTCGATTCCTGCTTCGATCGCCGCCCGCACCAGTCGAAATCCGGGGTCGGCGATGCACGGTGTTCCGGCGTCGGAGATCAGGGCGATGCTCTTGCCCCTCTTGAGCTCGTCGATCAACTGCGGCGCTTTCCGCCGTTCGATCTGGTCGTAGTAACTGGTCACCGGCGTCTCGATGCCATAGTGCGTCAACAGCTTGCGGCTGTGGCGCGTGTCCTCGGCGGCGATCAGCGCCACCTCTTTCAGGATCCGGAGCGCGCGCAGAGTAATGTCTTCGAGATTTCCAAGCGGTGTGGCAACGACGTACAGAGTCGTTCGTTTCGTATGGCGACCAGTGACTGAAACCATTTGACGCCAAACTGCTCCTTACCTACGGCTCGTGCGCACTCCCGGCCGCCGGCGGCTCGCTCTCACCTGCCCCAATCGCGTGCGTAACGGAAGTCGCGGTCGATGGTGCGGTTGGAGATCTTTGCGATGACCGGAAGACGGCGCTTGAACTGTGAGCCGCGCACCATTTCGGTGACGCGCTTGACGAACGCCTCGGGAAACCCGGCAGCGGCCAATTCCGCGGTCGAGTGACGCTGGTCCACCATCAGGTAGAGAAGCTCGTCGACCTCGCGATAGCCGAAACCCAGCTCGTCCTCGTCGGTCTGCCCCTTCCACAAATCGGCCGACGGCTGCTTTTGTACGATCTGCGGCGGCACACCGATGTGCGTTGCCAATGCCCACACCTGGGTTTTGTAGAGATCGCCGATCGGATTGATCGCCGACGCCATGTCGCCGTGGAGCGTGCCGTAACCGAGGAGCAACTCGGTCTTGTTGCTGGTGCCGAGCACCAGAGCCCGCCAGCGTGCCGAATGGTCGTAGAGAATCGTCATTCGCTCGCGCGCCATCTTGTTGCCGCGACGGGTACGATCGGCATCCGGAAAGCGCGCAAAATAGGCGTCAACCTGCGCCGTGATCTCGATCTTCTCACAGTGAATCCCGCACGCCGCGACGACCGCGTCGGCATGCTCCAGGCTCTCCGCACTGGAGGTGCGATACGGCATCTCGATGGCAAGAACATTCTCGGGGCCGAGAGCCTCTGCCGCCAGCATCGCACTCACGGCGGAATCGACGCCGCCCGAGAGCCCCACGACTACCCGTTCCACGCCGACTTTGCGCACCTCGTTGGCGATGAAGCTCGTCAGAATGCGCCGCACCAGCGGCGGATTGGTCGGAATACAGGCGTGGCCGCTCGCAACCGCGTTCGCCGAGCTCACGTCGCCCGCCTTCGGCGGCCGCCTCGCATCGCTCTCGCTGCCGTTCTCGACTTGCGCGTGATTGCCGCCGCCGACTTCGCCTGGCGGCTTTCGCCATCGACTTCGCGCCCGCGAATGCGAAGCAGCTCATTGATCGTCAAATCGATATCCTCGTCGCGCAACAGCGGCGACGCGACTCGCTGCCGGCGCGCCGCCTTGAGGTTGATCTCCGCTGCGATCAGATCGGCTTCATAGTACTTGGCCTTCGCCAAGCGGTTACCGGACGGATCGAGGATCTCCGAGCCGCCCCAGAAACCGACGCCGTCCTCGAAACCGACGCGATTCGCGTGCACCAGAAAGATCGAGAAGGTCTGCGCATACATCGAGTTGATCATCTCCCAGTAGCGCGCGTTGTTGTCCTTCTCCTGATCGTCGCTGATGCCACGCAGCGGACTGGTCGACGGACAGTAGACGAAAAGAGCGCGGTCGAGCGCCGCGAGGTAGACGGACGACGGATGCCACATGTCCTCGCAGATCAACATGCCACTGCGTCCCAAGCGGGTGTCGAAAGCGCGGATGCGATCACCACGAGCAAAGTAACGTCCTTCGTCGAACAAGCCGTATGTCGGCAAGTACACCTTGCGATGGACGTGAAGCAGGTTGCCGTCCTCGAAGTAGACCGCGCTGTTGTAGAACGTGAAGTCGTCGGTCTCCTCGACGATACCCGCTACGAGAGAGCGGCCACGACTCAACCGCTTGAGCTGCGTCACCTCGGCGGAATCGAGCCGCACAGCGACGGTCGAAACCATATCTTTGAGGAAGTAGCCGCTCAGCGACAGCTCGGGGAAGACGACAAGATCAGCGCCCAAGCCCCGCGCTTCGCGCATCTGTTGTCCGTACAAATCGAGATTGGCCTCGACATCGCCAAGCCGCGGATTGATCTGAGCGACGGCGATGGTGAACTGGAATGGTCGGGCCATGAGCGCGAGTATTTACGAGGGTGGCGTCAAAGACAAGTTGACGTCCACGAAGCTGGGTTTCGTGGTTGTGCGCGCTCGACTACGAGCGCGACGGCTCGGGCTGGCCTGCCTCCGACAGCAACGGGATCGAGACGGTAAACGTCGACCCTTCACCCAATCGGCTCTCGACCTGGACACGCGCGCCGATCACTTCGCAATACCGCCGCACGAGATAGAGCCCGAGCCCCACGCCGCCGCTGGTTGAGCTGCTGTCGTCGCGCACCTGCTGGAAGATCTCGAAGATACGCGAGACGTCCTTGTCGGCAATGCCGATGCCGGTATCGCTGACGTGCACCTCGACGGTATCGTCACCGACGACGGCGGCAACGGTCACCGAGCCCTGACGCGTGAACTTCAGAGCGTTGTCGATCAGATTGCGCAGGATGATCTTGAGCTTGCCTCGATCGGTGTGCAGCTGCGGCAGCGGCGCCATGTCTTCGGGCCAGAACACCTGAACGCGTGACGTATCGATGCGGGTTTCAACCTCGCGCGCGATCTCGGAGAGCACCTCGCCGAGCCCGAACCGTGACGAATTGACGGCAACGCGCCCGAGCTCCAGGCGGTTGACGTCGAGAGTCATGCTGATCAACTCGAGCAGCGTACGGCCGTTGAGATGCACGCGAGCCAACGCTTCGCGTTGATCGCGGCTCAGCGGTCCGAGCAATTCCTCGCGCATCAGGTCGGTGTAGCCGAGGATGGCGTTCAACGGCGTGCGCAGCTCGTGCGACATGGTGCCGAGGAACTCGGATTTGAGCGCATTGGCGCGTTGCAGAGCTTCGAAGAGCCTGGCGTTCTCGACGGCGACCGCCGCCTGCGTCGCGATACCGACGGCAATGCGTTTCTCCTTCGAGGAAAACCGCCCGCGGCGCGCGCGGAAGCCGGCGACGAATGCGCCGACGATACGGCCGCCGCGTACCATCGGCGCGCCGTAGATCGAGCCGATGCCCCAACGAACGTAGAGGTCTTGCAATGCGCCTCCGGGTTCCGTCGCCTCGAACGGACGGCGGCTCCACAACGCCTGCGCTTCCGATGAAATGTCGGGCGTGAACCACACCAGCTTGAGCTCGTCTTCGAATTCGGGCTGCCAGCCATCCGTCGCGGCCGCGCGGAAGGCGCGCTTGTCCTCGTCCCACAGGCAGACCACCGTCCAGTCGCACTCCATCGCCTCTCTCGCGCGCGCGGCAATCTGGGGAAGTAGCGCCTCCTCGGAAAGCGACGCACTCGTCGCCTGCGAGACCTGCAATAGCGCGGTCGAAACCTGTCCTTCCTCTTCCTCGCGCTCACGAGCCAGCGCCGATCCGATGGCGGCGCTGATTTGCGTGCCGAGAACGGCTGCACGGCGTTGCACCGCAACACTGAACCGCTGCGGATCCTTGTACTCGGCCAGGGTGAGCAAACCGTGCGCCTCGCCGCCACGTCTCAACGGTATGAGCATGAGAGCCTGGACCTTGGCCGCCCGTCCGGCAGCATCGGCGAAGGATGAGGATTGGTAGTCGTTGATCGGAATCGGTCCGCGCGCCTCTTCGAGCATGCGCAGCGTGCCGGGGCCTAGCGGGTAGCGGGTGCCCTCGAACCGCTCGGCGCCGATGCCCGCGGCGGCACAGCCGACCAGGGAATCCTCGCGCCGAAGCCATAGGTACGTCGCTCCCACGCGCAAGACGTCGCGCGCCTGGGCGCACACGATGCGGCCGATCTCGGCAAGCGCCTGGACCCCGAGCATCGCCTGGCCAATCTGCAGAACGGCGGACTGCAGCTCCTCGGCTTCACGCCGGTCGCTGACGTCGCGGCCGATGGTCTGCAAAAATCGTTCGCCACCGGCGAGCTCGAGGACGTTGCTTCGCAACTCCAGAACACGGCGTCCGATTCCGCGCGTGTGGACTTCCCGTTCGTAGAACTCCGGGATTTCCAAGTCGGCCAACGCGCGCCGCGTGATCTCCATCGCTGCGTCGTATTCGTGCGGCTCGAGCAGATCGCGCATCGACACGCCGCTCTCGACCTCTTCGACGGTGTAGCCGCCGAACTCGCGCGCGGCGCGGTTGGCGGCGACGACGATGCCGTCGGCATTGCTGATGATGACGAGGTCGCCGGCATTCTCAAACAGAGGGCCGAGGTCGCTGACGCCGACCGGCCTGCCCCGTGTCGCCGTCGTCGCGCTGTCTCGCCGCGGCCGCCGCTGCGCCTGCCTGCGCATCCCCGTATTTCGGGCTCGAGCCACTTTTCGACGAACGATTCCGTCAGCCGTGCACGATGACGCTGCGCGCCACTTCGCCGTTCTCCATCGCCGCGAAGGCGGAGTTGACTTCGTTGAGACCAATCTTGCGCGAGACCAATTCGTCGATCTTGATCCGCTTGTGCATGTAGAGATCGATCAGACGCGGCACATCCCGCTGCATGTTGCCGGAACCATACAACGACCCGACGATCGACTTTTCCTCGAGCGCAAACAGATCCGAATGACATACCCCACTGGCGACCACGCGCACGACGATCTCGTCCTCGCGCGGCGCCTTCAGCGTCAGGGCGTCGATTGCCAACGGCTCGTTGAAGCCTGTCATGACTGCGGCCTTCACCATGGCGTTACCTCCAGTTTGTCGTGAAGCGTGAGACGTAAAGCGGGGCTTCGCTTCACGCTTGCGTTTCACACCTCGTTTGCCCGTGCCGCTCTACTCTCACCCAAACCCCTCGCAAGGCAAGCCTTCGGCACGAAAGGGGGCACCGGCGATTGACGCTGTAAGGCCAGCCTCCTAGTTAGGGCAGCCATGTCCTCCACCGACTTCCTGCTTCTGCTCGGGGCTGGTTTCGTTGGCGGCATCGTCAACACTCTGGCGGGCGGGGCTTCGGTGATCACCGTTCCGGCTTTGGTTCTGGTCGGACTACCCGGAACGGTCGCCAACGGCACGAACCGAGTCGGTGTATTCCTGCAGAGCGTCGTAGCCGCCTGGCGTTTCCGTGCCGAGGGCGTCTCGGGATTTCGCAAGTCGCTGCCAGTCTTGCTGCCGGTGGCCCTGGGCTCCCTGGCAGGCGCGGCCATCGTTTCGCAGCTGACTGATGAAACCTTCAATCGCATCTTCGGCATTGTGATGATTCTGCTGGTTGTCCCGATGTTGCGCCCGCCGCCGACAGGGATCGACGCTCGCGCGCAGGTCCGGCGCAAATGGAGCACTGCCGTCACCTTCATCGTGTTCCTCGCGATCGGCTTCTACGGCGGCGCCTTTCAAGCCGGTGTCGGATTGTTCTTGATCCTGGCGTTGTCGTACGCCGGATACGACCTGGTACAGGCCAACAGCATCAAAGTCGTCGTCAACGGCGCCCTGACCGCTGTCGCGGTCCCGGTCTTCCTTCTCAATAACCAGGTCGAGTGGATACCGGCGTTGGTGCTCGCCAGCGGCTTCACCGCCGGCGGTATCGTCGGCGTGCGGGCGGCCGTCGCCGGCGGCGAACGAGTGATCCGACCGGTGCTCGTCGCTTCGGTCTTGCTGCTCGCCGGTAGGATGTTGGGTTTCTATTAAGACCTCACTCACCGCGGAACAACAGCTAGAAAGTACTTCTCACGATAAAACCGCAACTCCTCGATCGACTCACGGATATCCTCGAGCGCCAAGTGCGCGTGTTTCTTTTCAGGCGCTTTGGGGCCCTCCGCGTACCAGCGACGAACGATCTCCTTGACGCTGCTCACATCGATGTTGCGATAGTGCAGATATGCTTCCAGGCGGCGCATGTAGCGCGCCAGGAAGCGCCGGTCCTGGTAGACCGAGTTGCCACACAACGGCGCATTGCGCTGCGGACAGTAACGGCGGACGAAGGCGAGCGTCTGTGCTTCGGCTTCAGTCGTGTCGATCGTCGATTCGAGGACCCGTTGAGTCAGGCCGGAAGCGCCGTGGTGCTCACGATTCCAATCGTCCATGCCGTCGAGGATCGCCTTGTCGTGACGGATCACCAACGCCGGCCCCTCGGCGACGATGTTCAGCTGGTTGTCGGTGATCAACGTGGCAATCTCGAGAATGACGTTGGTGTCGGGGTCGAGACCTGACATCTCCATGTCCATCCAAACCAGATAGGCGTCGGCCTTCGCTCGCATGACTTTACCCAGCGGGCGCCGCCTCGCGCAGGAACGAATAGATCATTTCGGTTGTCGAGGTTGGATTGTCGCCAGCGGCGAGATGTCCGGCGTTGGCAACGACGGCCATCCTGGCGTTCGGAATCAAGGCAGTGACGTCCTCGGCCCCTTGCTGCGACAGCACGTCACTCTCCGAGCCGCGCAGGACGAGAACCGGGCACCGCAACGCCGTCGCGTCGCGATCGAGGCCGTCGACCACTCTCCGCCATTGCCCGTCGCGTTGCTCGTCGCGCTGGCGCAGATGCCGTCCGTAGCCGTGTTTCCATTCCCAGCGGCCATCGTCACGTTGCCGCAGATTGCGTCGGAGTCGCTCTGCCCGAACCTCCTTGCGCTGCGGCAGATACTTCGCCACTTCGATCGCGGCTTCCTCGAGCGAGCTGAACGATTCATGGGCGCTCATAAAGGCGATGATCTTGCGAACGCCCTCGTCTTCCAGTCGGTGGCCGACATCGATGAGGACGATCGCGCGGACCTGTTCGGGATGAGCTGCGGCGTAGGTGATCGACACGATCCCGCCGAGCGATGCGCCGACGAGAGCGAAGCGGTCGATACCGAAGTGACGCGCCAGTTGTTTCACGCTTGCAGCCAGAGCATGCCGATCCGCACCCTCCACCGGATCTGAGTCGCCGTGGTCGGGCAGATCGGGCGCCAGAACATGATAGTGCTCGGCCAACCGCGCTCCGAGCTCTTCATACATGTACGCCGTCTGGCCTCCGCCGTGGAGGCAAAGAACGCCCGGCGCCGATGAGGCGCCCCATTCAAGGTAGTGAACCTGCCTTCCGTCGATGATCGTAAAGCCACTGCGGCCGCCGGTCGGAACATCGTGCCGCGGCGCGCGCGGCACGATGTGGCTCGCGCCTTGTTCCTGCTGACTGCTCACCGATCACCGACTACCGATCGCCGTCACGGTTTGAACGTCGCCTTCGCTTGCGACAGGACGACGTTGCCGTTCTGCGTCTCCGCCTGAACGATCGCTTCGCCTGGAGCAGTGACCCACATCTTGGTGATGATCTTGTCGCCGAGATAGACCTGATCGGCGAAACGCGCTTCCAACGACTTGAAGCGCCCCGGATCGCCGCCGCAGAGCCCTTTGACGATCGCGCGCCCGACAAACCCGTAGGTACACAGGCCGTGGAGGAAAGGCTTCTCGAAGCCGCCCATCTTGGCGAAATCGGGATCGACGTGGATTGGATTGCGATCGCCCGAGAGGCGATAGATCGCCGCCTGCTCGGGACGCGTGACATCTTCGACGACATGGTCGGGGGCGCGATCGGGGGGATCGTTCTTCCCGGTTGTCGAGGGACCGCGCTCGCCACCGAAGCCGCCGGCGCCTCGGATGAAAAGTGTCGCCTTGGCGGTGAGCAGCGGGCCGTGGTCGTCTTCCACCAGTCCCTCGCAGCCAATGACCGCCGCCTTGCCCTTGTCCCACACCTCGGCGACGCGGCCGGTGATCTTGACGTTGGCTTCCGGCGGCAACTCGCGGTGCAGGACGATGGACTGTTCGCCATGGAGCAGCATCATCAGATTGATCTCGACGTTCGAGACCAGACCACCCATCGAGAACATCCCCGGAATGACGGCGTAGGTCGGGATGACCTTTGGCCCTTTCCCCTCGTAGACGTACTCGAGCTCGCCATCGGGCTTCGCGCCAACGCCGACGGCATACAACATGACGTCCTTCGAGCTCCAGGAGAACTCGACGGGAGCGAACGTCAGACCCACCAAATCACTCGAAATCGGTTTGCTCATGGGCATCTTTTGTCGGCAAATGCGTGGCGTGAGTCAAGTGTGTCAGCCTTCAGGGTTCGGGGTTCAGGGTTCAGGAGTGCAGCATGAAGAAGTTGGGGCGGGGGGAGTTCGCCAAGTATCACGCGCTCGGGAACGACTACATCGTCGTCGACCTGCAATCGTCGGGCTTGCGTCTTACACCTTCACGGGTGCGCGCCCTGTGCGACCGCCACACGGGCATCGGTTCCGACGGCATCCTCGCGTTGATGGCGGCGAAGAGGGGGGCCGACACCTTTTCGGTACGAATTCTCAACCCCGACGGTTCTGAGGCCGAAAAGAGCGGCAACGGCTTGCGTATTCTGGCGCGCTTCCTTCATGACTTCGGCTATACGCCGCGACATTCGTTCAGCATCGTCACGGCTGGAGGCGTGGCCGCGGCTGCCCTGCAGATCACCCGCGGCAGAGTGCAATCGATCCGCATCGGCATGGGGGTGCCAACCTTCGTCAGTGCGGAGATTCCGGTCCGCGGCCCCGTCCGCGAAGTCATCCGCGAGGCGCTCCGCGTCGATCACCGTGTTCTCGAAATTACTTGTGTGTCGGTGGGCAACCCTCACTGCGTCGTCTTCGTGCCGGAGCTCGATGCCGAAGAAATGCGCCGCCTCGGGCCACTGATCGAGGGTCACAGGAACTTCCCGAATCGAACCAATGTTCAGTTCGCTCGCGTACGCTCGCGGCGGCGGATCGATATCTTGATCTGGGAACGCGGCGCCGGTGAGACGCTGGCGTCGGGCTCGAGCGCGAGTGCAGTGGCCGCGGCGGCGTTTCGTCTCGGACTCGCGGGCAGAGACGTAACGATTCGAATGCCCGGCGGAGCGGTTGCCATCAACATCGATCCTCGAGGCGAGCTTCACCTCACCGGCGACGCCCAGCCGGTCTGCCGCGGCCGGCTACTGATTTAGAAGCCCTGACCTGAAACGTGGGTTCTGGGTCCGGGGTTCAGGGTTCGAACCCCCTATCCTCAACGCTGCGCGACGCGTAGCATTCGGCCATGGGGGCACGCGCGAATCGAGCGCCGGGACCACGGTTCCTCACCCCCTTGGGGTTCATCGCGGCAGTGCGCGAGAACCCGCTCGAGGTGTTGGCGAATTGGTGGAAGCAATACGGCGACTTCGTCGAGATCCGCTTCGGTCCGTGGAGCAGCTTCCTCGTCGTTCACCCGGCCGATGTACGCCACATCCTGCACGAGAATCACAAGAACTATTGGAAGGGCCTCCTCCTCGAGAAGCTCAAACGTATCGCCGGCGAGGGGCTGGTCTTCAGCGACGGCGACCTGTGGCGCCAACAGCGGCGGCTGGCGCAGCCGGCGTTCCATCGCGATCGGATCGCCGCCCTCGCCGGGATGATGACCGATGCAACGGAAGCAACATTAGAAGCGTGGACCACACGCAGTGCCGAAGTAATCAATGTCTCCGCTGAGGCGTCAAAACTGACTCTGCAGATCGTCGGGCGCGCATTGTTCGGTACTACCCTCGGCGAGGACGAGCAGCGCTTCTCGACAGCAGTCACGGGGGGTCTGGTCTACGCGAATCATCTGATCAATCGGTTCATGCCACTGCCGATCTGGGTGCCGACTCGTGCCAACCGCGCCGCTCGTGTCGCGATCGCGACGATGGACGAGATCGTGCACAAAATCATCGACCGCCGCCGCCGCGCCGGTGACGGAGCTGCTGCAAACGGCGATCTGCTCGGGATGCTGATCGAGGCGCGAGATGAAGAAACATCCGCGACGATGAACGACCGCCAGCTGCGGGACGAGGTGATCACGTTCCTGGTCGCCGGACACGAGACGACCGCCGTCACGTTGTCTTGGACCTGGCATCTGCTCTCGGGGGATGCACAGGTCGAAGCGCGATTGTTTGCCGAGGTCGACGAAGTGCTCGGCGGTCGGACGCCGGTGCTCGGCGATCTCGACAACCTCGTCTACACCAAGAAGGTCGTGCAGGAAGCGATGCGCCTTTACCCGCCTGCGTGGGCGCTCAGTCGTCAGGCATACGAGACAGATGAGTTGCGCGAGCATCGAGTTGTGCCCAACGCTGTGGTGACCATCAGCCCCTATCTTACACACCGGCACCCGGAGTACTGGCCCGATCCCGAGCGTTTCAATCCCGAACGATTCTCGCCGAAGGCCAGCGCCGGGCGGCCGGAGTATGCCTACTTCCCGTTTGGTGGGGGTCCGCGGCGCTGCATCGGCAATCAGTTTGCGATGATGGAAGCGGCGTTGATTCTGGCGATGACGGCGCAGCGTTTCCGACTGGTCGCTGCACCTGGTCATCCCGTCGAAAAGGATCCGATCCTGACTTTGCGCCCGAAGCCAGGCGTGTTCATGCACCTCCAACGGCGCACAGGCAACGGCGCGGCGCACACCGCGCCAAGCGCCTAGCAGGCGATGACAACGGGCAAAACTATTTGACCCGACCCACTTGGTCGATCCTCCAGCGGTGGCACCGCTCTGTGCCTGCATGCCGGAGCCCACTGCTACGGTGACACCGGACTGCGATGGAGCGCTGCCGGGCACTGGGCTAAACGATCCGATGCGCTACCATTCGCGCCCCTGCGGTTGACTGGCTGTAGGCGAATCCGCAGGATGGGCCGATTATGCCCGAGCGCCGCGATAACGTACGGAACATCGCCATCATCGCCCACGTCGACCACGGCAAGACCACACTGGTCGACGCCATGCTGCGGCAGACCGGCGTCTTCCGGTCGAACGCCGTGGTCGAAGAGCGCGTCATGGACTCTTTCGACCTCGAGCGCGAACGCGGCATCACCATCATGGCGAAGAACACCACGGTCTCCTGGCACGGCATCCAGATCAACATCGTCGACACCCCCGGTCACGCCGACTTCGGCGGCGAAGTCGAGCGTACCTTGGCGATGGTCGACGGCGTGCTGCTGTTGGTCGACGCTTCTGAAGGTCCGTTGCCGCAAACCCGCTTCGTCCTCGGCAAGGCTCTGGGCCTGCAGCTCACTCCGGTGGTCTGCATCAACAAGATCGATCGCGCCGATGCACGCCCTGCCGAAGTGCTCGACGAAATCTACGGGCTCTTCATCGATCTCGGTGCGAGTGAGGAGCAGCTCGAGTTTCCCGTCCTCTATACGAACGGACGCGCCGGCACCGCAGCTCTTCGCCTCGAAAACGACAGCGAAGATCTGACCCCGCTCTTCGAGGCAATCGCTGGTACGGTTCCCGGTCCGCTCGCGGAACCGGGTGCGCCGACACAGTTTCAGGCGAACAACATCGGCTACGACGACTACGTCGGCCGCCTGGCGATCGGCAGGGTAACAGCAGGCAATCTCGTGCCCGCGGGCCAATATATTCTCTGCCGCAACGACGGCTCGCAGGCCGCCTGTAAACTTACCCGACTCTACGGCTGGCGTGGCCTGACCCGTATCGAGATCGACCGCGCCAACGCCGGCGACATCGTCGCGATCGCCGGGATCGAGGACATCGCCATCGGCGATACCGTCGCCGATGCGTTGGATCCGAAGCCGTTACGGCCGATCCGCGTCGACGAGCCGACGATCGTCATGGTGTTCAGCATCAACACCAGTCCGTGGGCAGGGCGTTCCGGCTCGCGCGTCACCTCGCGTCAGGTACGCGAGCGCCTCTTCGGCGAGGCGCAGCGCAACATGGCCATGCGTGTCGAGGATGCCGGCAACACCGATGCTTTTCGTGTCGTCGGTCGGGGCGAGCTGCAGCTGTCGATCCTGATCGAGACCATGCGGCGTGAAGGTTTCGAGCTGGAAGTCTCGAAGCCTTCGGCTGTGACCCGCAAGGGAGAAGGCGGCGTCGAGGAGCCGATGGAACTGGTCGTCATCGACGTACCCGAGAACTACGTCGGCATTCTGACGCAGCTGCTGGCCGCGCGCCGCGGCAGCATGGAAAAGCTCGAGCACGTCGGCAGTAGCCGGGTCCGCCTGCAGTATCACGTGCCATCGCGCGGCCTCATCGGCTTCCGCACCATCTTCCTGACCGAAACACGCGGCACCGGCGTGATGAACACGCTGTTCAACGGTTGGGCTCCGTGGCGCGGCGCCATTCCACAACGCACGAACGGCGCGATGGTCTCCGATCGCGACGGAATCGCCACGCCCTATGCTCTCTTCCATCTGCAACCGCGCGGTCCGCTGTTCCTGCCGCCGGGAACGCCGGTGTATGAAGGGATGATCGCCGGCGAGTACTCGCGCGACGTCGATCTCGACGTCAACGTCTGCCGCGAGAAGAAACTCTCCAACATGCGCGCATCAGGTCACGACGAAGCCATCCGTCTCGAACCGCCGAGGCTGATGGGATTGGAAGACGCGCTATCGTGGATCGACGACGACGAGCTCGTCGAGGTAACGCCGGACGCCGTGCGCCTACGCAAGCGCGAGCGCAGGTCGGCGTTCCGCCCGCGTGGGCCGAGGAGCGAGCGCGCCGCAAGCCAACCCTAGAGCTCTCCTTGTGCACTTTGCGCCCTTTCGCGGCAAATTTGGTTGGCCGCGAAAAAGGGGCGCAGACTAGCGACCCGTCGGCGCGCGTGCATCAGTTTGATTTCGACCCCCTCCCTGACCCTCCCCCGTTGCCGGAAGTGGCAACAAGGGAGGGAACTCGAGAAGTTCAACTGTCCGGCCCTCTCCACTGTTGCCAACTCCGGCAACGGGGGAGAGATGGAGAGGGGGTTGAACGATCGGTCTGCGCCGAAACAATCGAAGTGAGACACTCCGCCGCGCGCCACGCGGCCTTGACAACGGGAGCCTGACTAAAGCAACTGACATTCTCGAAGTCGGGGAGGGCTTACTTCATGAAGGCGATGCTGATTGCCGCGATGGTCGCCGCTCTGGGCGTGTCGGCTCGGGTGGAGGCCTGCACCGGCGATTGCAACGATGACGGGCTGGTAACCGTGGACGAGATCATCTTGGGGGTGAACATCGCTCTGGGGTCGGCGGAGTTGACCCAATGCCAGCGGTTCGATGGCGACGGCCGTGACGGTCGACGAGATCGTCGCCGCGGTCAGCAACGCTCTGAACGGCTGTAGCGAGACGCCGACGGCCTCACCAACCGGTACGCCGCCACCGGCAACGCCGACACCGACAACAACGAGCGCGTCACCACCACCATCGACGCCGACGGCGACAGCAGACGGCACGCCGCCACCATCGCCGACGGCCACCGCTACAGTCGACGTTGTCGACGGTGTCTCGCGCCAGATTCTGGGCCTATTTCACGGCGACGTCAGCACCGACTTCCGTACGCTCGAATCATCGTTCGTCATCCGGCAAACCGGACCTGCGGAAGTGCAGGTGACCAACATCGACCGGTATATCTTCAATTCCATAGTCGCGACCGCCGCGACTCCGACACGCATCGTGTACGCCCTTTCAGATCCCTCCATTATGCACAGCCTGACGCTCGAGCTCGTCGCCCCCGGACGGCTGATGGGAACCTACGCCGTCGATGAGGGATCGGGAATGATCACCTACAGGCTCGATCTGCAGTTCGTGGGTCCTGCTTCTTAACGTTGCGTCGGGGATGCGGCGCTGACAAGCGCATAGGCTAAGGCCAGAAGAGTCTCTTGGCCTCGGTCTTCAATAGATCGCGGAATTCTGGATGCGCCAAATCGATGAGCGCCAGCGCGCGCTGGCGCTGCGTCAGCCCTTGTAGGTTGGCGATCCCGTACTCGGTCACGACGTAGTCGACGAACGTGCGTGGGACGGTGATGACCGTCCCCGGTTCGAACGACGCGACGATTCGCGAAACCTGCCCGTTGCGAGCCGTGGACGGCAGCACATGGATCGCCCTGCCCCCAGGCGCGTAGACAGCACCCATCGTCCAGGCCAATTGCCCGCCCGGCCCGGTGAACATCACGGGACCGATCGATTCAGACGCCACTTGCCCGGTCAGATCGATCATCGATGCCTGGTTGATCGCCACCAGATTCTCGATGCCGCAGATGCGCGGCAGGTTGTTGCACCATTGGATGTCGTGCAACTCGATCTTTGGATTGCGATCGCAATAGTCGAAGTCGGAACCGGGGACGATGAACGAAGCGGTCGCGACACCCGGTTTGCAGGTCTTGCGAACACCCGTCACCACCCCTGCTTTGATCAACTCGACGATCGACGACACCAGGATTTCGGCGTCAATACCGAGGTCGTTCTTCTCCCGGAGATAGTCGCCCATGCACGACGACAGAGTACCCGTACCCACCTGGATGGTGTCGCCGTCGTTCACCAGCGTCGAGACATAGGCGCCGACGACCTCCGTCACCTCGATGCGTTCGGGTGACAGTACCGGTATGACCACTTTGTTCGGTTCTTCGCGTTGCTCGACGACGAGATCGAACTGGGAGAGATGCACGCGCGTGTCGCCGCACGGGCGTACGATATTCTTTCCCACCTCGGCGATACTCAGCCGCGCATGCTGCAGCAACGACTTGGAGTGCCAGATGCTGTAGCCGAAGGTGACGAAGCCCTCATCGTCGGGCTCCGAGACCAGCGCCATGAACACGTCGGCATCGAAGTTGTTCTGCCGTCCTTCGATTCGAACGCGATCGGCGATGGCATAGTCGGTCACGGCGAAATCGGTGGCACGCGCCGCCATCCCGGGCCGCAGCACAGGAGAAAGAAAGTCGGAAATGAACTGGATCTGGTCGTTCCAGCTACCGTCGCCTTGTGACCAGGCGTGCGCGTGCCGCGTCGCGCCTTGCCAGACGCGTACGCCCTGCAGCTTATCGCGGCGTTCCGCCAGCGCATTGACCAGCGTCACCGGTACCGGCCCCATCGGCAGGCGCACGAGATGGCCGCTGCGGACTCGTCCGACGGCGTCCTCGGGCTTGACCAAACGATCGCCGAACGCGCTCTGCCAGGATGCGGTCATGCGGCGGCACGGTATCAAAGCGCGGTAGCCGGTAGCCAGTACCATCAATGCGGGTAGCCGGTAGCCGGCTGGCCCCTCGAACCGGTTACCGGCTACCCGATCACTTGCTTCCCGCAACTCGCGCCAGAAGCTACAGTTGCGGTGTGCCAACGACGGAAGCCACTTCGGGGAAAGACATCGTCTTCTACGACGGCGTATGCGCCATGTGTAACGGCTTCGTGCGCTTCCTTCTCGCGCGCGATCCGGCGGGGCGCCTTCGGTTCGCACCATTGCAGAGTAAAGCCGCGCGCCAGGCGCTACAGCGCCACGGTCGGAACGCCGACGACCTCGACACGATGCACCTGCTCACCGATTTCGAGGAGCCGGCAGAGCATCTCTTCTCGAGATCGGATGCAGTCCTGGAAACATTGCGTCGAATCGGCGGCGTGTGGGCGTTGGTGTCGTGGTTGAAGATCTTTCCGGCGACGGTGCGCGACCTTGTATATGGGCTGGTCGTCAAGAATCGCTATCGTACGTTCGGCAAGTACGACAGCTGCCCGCTCACACCACCGGAGTGGCGGGCTCGATTCATCCACGACGACGAGTAGGCAGCCGCAACTTTTTCGAAGCTGCCCAAGAGCAAATCAAACATCGAGCCAGATCATGCCTGAGGGCCGGGCAATGCTCGCGGCCGAAATAGATGATCTGCAGGTGCAGCTTGTTCCAGGCGTCGCGCGGGAAGACTTTCTTCAAGTCGCGCTCGGTCTGCACGACGTTCTTGCCGGACGACAACCCCCAACGCGCCGCCAGGCGATGGATGTGGGTGTCGACGGGGAAAGCCGGTTCGCCGAATGCCTGAGCCATGACGACACTGGCGGACTTGTGACCAACCCCGGGGAGCGCCTCGAGCTCCTCGAACGAGCGCGGCACCTCGCCAGCGTGGCGCTCGGTGATGAGCTTCGAGAGGCCGTGCAGTGCCTTGGCCTTGCCCGGCGCCAGGCCGCAGGTGCGGATGAGGTCCAGGATCTCCTGTTCCGTCAGCTTCGCCATCCGCCGCGCGGTCGGCGCACGCCGGAACAACTGCGGCGTGACCATGTTGACGCGCTGGTCGGTGGTCTGCGCCGAGAGGACGACGGCAACCAGCAAGCTGAATGGATCGGCGTGCCGCAACGGAATGGGCGGCTGCGGGTAGAGCCTGTCCAGAATCTCCTGAATACGCTTCGCTTTTTCGCGCCGAATCATTGTGAGTCGTCAGTTGTCAGGGATCAGTGGTCAGCAAGATGCCTGCGAAATTCGTCGTTGACGAGGCCCCCACGGTGCCACTACTCTCGTCGACCACAAAAGGGAGCTAAATGAGACTTCGAACGTTCGCGCTGGTCGCGCTACTGGCGCCGATCTGGTCGTCCGCCACGCAAGCTGCAGACCTCGGGGTACGCGGTACCCGCCTGCTCATCACACAAACCACCACCCGGACGACGATCCGCTTCTCGACGCCCACGGATGCGGGAGTGCAAAAGGGACCGGCCGGCACGACAGCTCAGATCGGCGGCATGTTCGAAGTCGTCTACACCGACGCCCCCGGGAACTTTGCGCGGGTCCGGTTGAATGAAGCCAATGCTTGGAAGGTCAACGACGCGGACCGAGCCACTTATCGCGGCACTCTGACCGATCGTCTCGTCCTGACCACGGGCAAGCGCTATCGCGTCAGCACCAAGGTTCTCGGTGAGGTTCCGTCCTGGAGCGTCGATCTGCTCAGCGGCGGGGTCCCGTCGGACAGCGGCGGCATCACCACGGTGCTCACCATTACGAACGCGGCCGACAGCTCGACGCACCGCATGTGCACGCGGTTCTCGATTGCCGACGGCAGCTCCGTCAGTTTGCGAACGACCCGCGACGGCGGCCGGCGCCTCTTGGCACGCGGCGGTGTCCCCGTGAGCTGTGACCGCGATTCACAGTTCCGCATGGAAGCGGACCAGCCGCACGGTTTCTTCTCCTATCCGTGGCCAAACGACATTCGCGTACAGCCTGATGGCTCGCTCGACATGGCCGGCTTCCCGATACCGGCGAACAACGCGATCGTCTCCAGCATTCTCAACTCCGGCGCCTCGATCACCGAAGGCTTCGGCACCAACTCCGCCATCTTCTTCCAAACGAGTGGTGCTGCGATCGATACGGCCACTCTGCCATCCGCCGAAGACAGTATCCTTGCCGATTCGCCGGTCATGCTGGTCAATCTCGACAATCCCGGCGCACCGCGAACGCCCGTCCTGCTCGACATCAAGAATACGATCGGCGTTCTGCGTCCACCCGACTTGTTCGCTGTTCTCCCCTACCCCGGCCATCCACTCGACGGCTCGACTCGGTACGCTGTAATCCTCTTCGACGGCATCCGGGCGCCGGGCGGCGCTGCTTTCGGGGCGGCACCGTTGCTCGCCGAGCTCGATGATCCGTGGGATGCCAGCAAGCCGGTCGATGCGACCGATTGGGCAGATCTGCAAGCGCAGCGCGCGGCGGTGTACGACTACGTCGACCTGCACACCAGCTGGAGCTCGACCCAGGTCATCGCTTTCACCGTTTTCACAACGCAAGACGTAACTGCCGATATGGAAGCGATCGCAGCCGCGGTTGAAGCCCTGCCGCCGCCGACACCGCTGAGCCGCAACAGCGGCAACTGTTCCGGCGGTGCGCTGCGCACCACGGTCAGCGGTCAACTGCGCTTGCCGAAATGGCAGGCCGGGACTTTCCCGTACATGTCGAGCGGTGGCGAAATCGTCATCATGAGCGGCCAGGCGGTGCAGCAGTCAACCGAAGACGTCGCGCTGTCGATGACCTTCCCTTGCGGCCCGGCGCCGGCCAACGGCTGGCCCATCCTGCTGTTCATGAGCGGCACCGGCGGCGGCGCGAACTCGAGCAACATCTCCCAGCTCGGCGGCAACAGCGCCACTAACCCGCTGCCGTACGTGGTCGCATCGGTCGCGCCGCTCTACAGCGGCGACCGCTTCGTGCCGGGGTTGCCGACGCCGTACAACCAATCCGAATTCCTGTTCTTCAACTACTTCAATCCGATGGCGGCACGCACCAACCAGCTGCAGCAGGTGGGCGACATGATGTACCTGCGGCGGGTGGTCGAAGGCATTCAGCTGAGCGCGGCGGAAACCGGCAACGCGGCGCCGGTCCAAACCGACGACAGCATCGAGGTTGCCGCCGGGCATAGTCAGGGTGCATTGACGCTGCCGCAGCTGCTGGCCGTCGATCCCAACTTCGACGGCGGCTTCCTCTCCGCCGGCGGTGGCGGACTGTATCAAACTATCCTTCACCGCAGCGATGTGCGCTTGCCGCTGACCGCGGTGATCGGGCCCGGAGCGTTCGAAATGGATCAGTTCCACCCGTTGGTGCACGCGGTGCAGACTTTCGCGGAAATCGGTGACGCTGCCAACTACGCGCCATTCGCTACCAACGCACACATCGTCTCGACCTCAGGTCTGATCGACGGCTGCTCGCCCGTCGAAGCGATTTCGATCATCGGCACAGCCATGGGCCTCGACGTAGCCAATCCGCTCTACTACCCGGTCTTCGGCTCGGCCTTGTTGGAGACGCCGACCACCAGCTTGCCGGCAATGGCCAATCTCATGGACGGGCGCACGGGCGTGACGGTGCAGTTGGACGGCGGCCACTTCTCCGCAACCACCAATCCGACGCTGGGTCGCTCGTTCGCCGACTCGCTGGCCGGTGGCGGCGTGCCGGAAGTCGATCCCGACCCGTTGCTCTCCAACACGGTACCTGGTTGCGCGCGGTACGATCCGCTGCCTTGAGGGTAACCGGTACCCGGTAACCGGTAGCCGGTTGCAGGTAGCCGGCATTCGGTAGGCATTCAACCGGCTACCGGGTACCGGTTACCGGCTACCATTCCCTAGTCGGACACGACGATTCGATACGTCACCGACCCGGTCGCGAAAACGCGGCGCGACTGGGCGCCGCTGACGGTGACCTGATTGAGGAAGATCTCATCGTTGCGCCGCTGTGTGCGTGCGTGAGCGATGATGTCCTCGCCGTCGGCGCGCGAGTGAAAGCTGACGTGGATACCCACGGTCGACGCCTTGTAGCGAAAGTTCAGCCCCGTGATCGACCACGACGCCATCGCGCCCGTTGTGTCGACGAGGGCGGCCAGGGCGCCTTCATGAACGGCGCCGTCGGCGTCGGTGATGTGTGCGGCGCACGGCATGCGCATGAAGGCCTCGCCGTCGCGCGCATGTGTCACGGCCATACCCAGGCGTGAGATGAACGGCAACGAGACGAAGATCGCCGCGTTCTTGGGAATTTCGGCAACCGACGAAGGAACCGCTTCGGCGGTCGTGAAGCGTTGTCGATCGGGCGCAAGTGCAACCTGCTCGACGATGCGATGCGTGACGAGCCCTTTGGCGATCTGCTTGCCGGCCTCGGTGCGTACATCGACGTCGCTGTAGACCAGCTCTTTGCCGCGCCGCAGAACCGTTGCCGTCGCCAGAATATCCTCCGCGATCGCAGCGGCGAGGTAGTCGACGCTCAGGTCGAGCGTACCACAGTCGACGTTGTCGACTTCCGAGAAGCAGGCACGCGCCACCAGGGCTCCGGCAATGTCGATCGTCGACGCCGCCACGCCACCATGCAGCGCCTGCCCCGGATTGGAGTTCTCGTCCTTGTAGAGAACCCGCAGGCGCACGGCTTCCGGCGAAACCGATTCGACTCGGATTCCCAAGCCCGAGTTGTACGGCGCTGCTACACACGCACTTGCAATTTGGTCGTACGAGTTACCCATGAACGAAACCGCCGATGACCGCCGATGTCAGAAGTTGCCTACAATACCGCCCCGGGCACCAAGCAACTATGGATACTCGATTCGCCCTTACCTTCTCCCGCCAGGGTGAGGATCGCCTGCTCCGCGTCCTCGAGCACGAAGTCGTGAGTGTGCATCTTGGCGAGCGGAATACGTTCCGACTCGATCAGCCGGATCGCGGCGTCGTACGCCTTGCGTGTCACTCCGAAGGCGCCGATGATGCGCGCTTCCTTGACTACGACCAGATCGCTGACGAAGTCGGCAACCGGCTTGAAACCCTTGACTCCAGCGAGAACGATACGGCCGCCCGAAGCAACACAATAGAGCGCATCGGCGATCGGTTCGGTGGCGTAGGAGCTGACCTCGACGACGACCTCCGCACCGTTGCCGTCGGTGATCTCTTGCACACGCTTGCGAAGATCCTCGTGCTCGACGTCGATGACGTGATCGGCGCCGAATTCCTTCGCGAGAGCCAGCTTCTTGGCGTCGCGTGATAGCCCCGTGACGATGATCTTCGCGGCGCCGGCGGCGCGCGCGGCGATGACACTCGCAAGGCCTCGCTGCCCCGGCCCGAGAATCAACACCGTATCGTTCGGCCCTGTTTCGGGAATCTCCACGGCCCAACGGAAGCCGGCACCGATGGGATTGAACATCACCGCGAGATTCGCCGGCAGATCCTTTCTGATCGGGTGCACGATCGAATGTGGGTCGAGATACATGTAGTCGGCGTAAGCACCCCAGAGTCCCGGCGGTTGGGAGAGGGGAACATAGGCGTACCCGAACATGAAGCCGCGCCCGCGGCAGGATTGATAGCGGCCGTCGATACAGGCGCGGCAATGGCCGCAAGGAATGAGAGTCTCGACCGCGACACGGTCGCCGGCATTCACACCCCACCGCTTGGCGGCGCGATCGCCGATCTTTTCGATGATGCCCAGCGGCTCGTGACCGGGAATGAGCGGCAGTCGAACCGGGATTGTCCCGGTGTACTGCTCGACGTCACTGCCGCAGATACCACAGGCTTCGACGCGCAGCAGCGCACTGTCGTCGTCGATGTCGGGAATCGGCAGGTCGCGCAGCTCGAGCTGTCGCGGTCCGGTCTGAACGATGGCGCGGCTGGTCGTGGGCATTTTCAGCAGTCAGTTCTCAGTTCGCAGTATGCAGGCTGCCCCTCCCCTCCTGCAAACTTGTAACTGACAACTGAGAACTGAAAAGGGTGAGTGATGGGTCTCGAACCCACAACCCCTGGAGCCACAGTCCAGTGCTCTACCGTTGAGCTACACTCACCGTAATTTGGTTGCGATGCGCCGTCCTGGAGACGAACGCGTATCGAATACGCGAAGGGTAGCGAGGGTGCAAGACCGCGCGGGTGGTTGACACTCCTGCCGAGCCGCAGTCATAGAATCCAAGTGGGGAAAGAACATCGGAGGAGCAAGCCATGCAGCCGAAGAGCGTCCTGAGTGTCGATGAGATCAACTTGTCTGACGTGATGTTCTGGGCTCGGCCGTTGGCGGAACGCGAAGGCGCTTTCGCCACCTTGCGGCGGGAGCGGCCGCTCTCGTTTCAAGAAGAGCCGTACTTCGAGGGCCTGCCGTTCCCGAAGGGGCCGGGCTACTGGGCGCTGACACGTTACGACGACATTCTCACCGTCAGCCGCCAACCGGAAGTCTTCTGCTCCGGCAAAGGCAGCAACATCGGCGACCTGCCCCCCGACTTCAGCGAGTTCTTCGGTTCGATGATCAACATGGACGACCCGCGCCACGCCCGCTTGCGGCGAATCGTGTCGCGCGGCTTCACGCCGCGTATGATCCAACAGGCCGAAGAGAACGTGCAGCGCACCGCCAAAAAGATCGTCGACGACGTCATCGACCGCGGCGGGTGCGACTTCGTCACCGAGATCGCCGCGGCGCTGCCGCTCAAGATCATCTGCGACATGATGGGAATCCCGGACAGCCAGTACAAGTTCGTCTTCGACCGCACCAACGTCATCCTGGGCGCCGGCGACCCGGAGTACATCTCCGATCCCATGGCGATCGTCCCTATGCTGTTGCAGTCGGGCGCCGAGCTGGCGCAGCTGGTGCAAGACCTGGCGCAGCAGCGCAAGGAGAAGCCGACCGACGACCTGACTTCAGCGCTCGTTCACGCCGAGGTCGAAGGCGAGAAGCTGACCGACGCCGAGCTCGGATCGTTCTTCGTCCTGCTGGTTGTCGCCGGCAACGAGACGACGCGCAACGCCATCAGCCACGGGATGAAAGCCTTGTGCGATTATCCCGAGCAGCGCGCGCGTCTGGCGCAGGACTTCGACAAGCTGGCGCCGACGGCGGTGGAAGAGATCGTGCGCTGGGCGACGCCGGTGATTCACTTCCGGCGCACGGCGACGCGCGACACCCAGCTCAGCGGCCAGCCGATCAAGGAAGGCGAGAAGGTCGTGCTCTGGTATTGCTCCGGCAACCGCGACGAGAAGGTCTTCAAGGATCCGTTTAAGTTCGATATCGCTCGCGAGGGCAACGAGCACGTCGGCTTCGGCGGCCCCGGGCCGCACTTCTGCCTCGGCGCTCACCTGGCACGCCGCGAGATCACGGTGATGTTCCGCGAGATCTTCCGCCGCCTGCCCGATCTTCAGGTCGTCGGCGAACCAGACCGCCTGTTGTCGTTCTTCATCAACGGCATCAAGCGGATGAAATGCGAGTTCAAGCCCGGCGGCGCCGGCGCGTGAAGCGTCGTTCGTGAAGCGTTTGCCCGACCTCCACGCTTCACGCTTCACGCATCGTTACCGCTCGCGCAGATAGTGGCACGTATAACCGCCGGGATTCTTCTGCAGATAGTCCTGGTGGTGCTCCTCGGCGGGATAGAACGTTCCGGCGGGGACGATCTGGGTGACGATCTCGCCCGACCAGTGCTTGGCGGCTTCTGTCTTCACCTGCTCGGCCGTCTGACGCTGCTCATCGCTGTGGTAGAAGATGACCGAGCGATATTGCGTGCCGACGTCGTTGCCCTGGCGGTTCAGCGTCGTCGGATCGTGTAGGCGGAAGAAGTAACGCAGCAGCTCGGCGTACCCGAGCTGACTCGGGTCGAAGATGACCTGCACGGATTCCGCGTGACCGGTGTCGCCATCCGAGACGTCGCCGTATTGGGGGTTGTCGAGGTTGCCGCCGGTATAGCCGACGTTCGTTTCGATCACGCCGGGAATATTGCGGACGATCTCCTCGATGCCCCAGAAGCACCCGCCGGCGAAGGTTGCGGTTTCACGCTTGCCGGCATCGCTCGTCGTGGAACCCTTGGCGGCGAATAGACCGGCGTACTTCTCGTAGCCCTCGGCGACGAGCTTATCGGCCGGCACGAAGCGCAGCGCCGCGGAGTTCATGCAATAGCGTTTGCCGGTCGGCGCCGGGCCGTCGTCGAACACATGGCCGAGGTGAGAGTCGGCCTGTTTCGAGCGCACCTCCGTGCGTACCATGAACAACGATTGGTCGGTCTTGAGGACGACGTTCTCCGGATCGAGCGGCCTTGTGAAGCTCGGCCAGCCGGTACCGGAATCGAACTTGTCGCGCGAGCTGAACAGCGGCTCGCCGGAGACGATGTCGACGTAGATGCCGGCCTCGTGGTTGTCCCAGTATGGGTTGCGGAACGGCGGCTCGGTGCCGCTCTCCTGGGTGACGTAGAACTGTTCCTTCGTCAGACGCGCGCGCAGCTCTTTCTTCTTCGCGCTGTCGGCGCCTGGCTCGGACGAAGTGCCGACGAGGCGCCCGGCTCCCAGGACGAGAACAATTCCTACTAAGGCAAGTACAACGAACTGAAGTCGAGTCATTGGGGCGCTATAGCATCGCGCGGCGGTTCGTTCATGTCAGGCGGTATCTCGTAGCGAGCCCCTCAACAGACACAAGATACGTACCGCATCTCAACGGACCGAACGAGATACTAGATACAAGATACCAGATACGTCTTCACCCGACTCTTGCGCTTTGACCCCCATCCACAGGCAACGCGATGCCGGTGACGAAACGCGCCTCGTCGGACGCGAGATACAAGGCAGCATAAGCGACGTCCCACGCATCGCCCATCTTCGCCCCGAGTGGCACCATGGCGTTGCGGCGGGCAATCAACTCGGCCTTGTCGATACCGCTCATGGCGCTGATTCCTTCGATGGCCATCGGCGTGTTCATCAAGCCGGGCATGATGACGTTGGCGCGGATCCCGTACTTGGCGTTACCGATGGCGAGCGATTGTGTGTAGGCGTTCAGCGCCGCCTTCGACGCCTTGTAGGCTACCGTCGGCGTCGAGCACACCGCGGCGACGGATGAAACGTTGATGATCGAGCCGGAACGCTGCGCCCGCAAGATCGGCAGCGCGGCTTTGCACGGCAGCACAGCGGACTTGAGATTGACGCCGAGGACGAGGTCCCAGCTGGCGACGTCGATCTTGCTCGGCGTATCGTCGCCGACGCCGATGCCGACGTTGTTATGCAGCACATCGATGCGCCCGAAGCGCTGCGCCACTTGAGCAACGAATCGCTTGCACGCGTCTTCGTCGGTGGCGTCCGCCTCCAAGGCGATCGCGGCGCCGCCCTCCTTGCTGATCTGAGCGACGGTCTCCGCCGCCGATTCGACGTCGCGATCGACGCAGGCAACCTGTGCTCCTTCGCGCGCGAACAGGATCGCCGTCGCTCGTCCGTTGCCGATCGTATCACCGGGCGTCTGCCCTGCCCCGACTACAATCGCTACCTTCCCTGCGAGCCGAGTGCCCATCATGTCCTCCGACGACAAACTTTGCTGCGTCGATGTATGGCCGAAAGATTGACCGCGCCACCAACACGTTAGGCTTATCGCCACCACCTTCCGCTCATTTCAAGCGGAGCGGGCCAGGGCAGAATCCTGGCGCAGATTCTGCGCACCGCTGATGCCTGGCAAATCCCTCCGCTGAGTAGGGAATGAATTGGTATCACCCCAAAAGAGTCGAGCGAATGTGCGGGTTCGGACCGCCGGGTCGGCCGATGAGGCAAATTCCCGTTGACATCCCGGTCAGCTTCACACTAGTCGATGCAGGAATGAGGCAACTTCACAGGCTCGCGGCCCCGGCAATGGACTGCAAGGGGGAGGTCCGGGATGCGTAAGTGTGTGCTGGCGCTAAGCTCGGCGCTGATCCTCCTCGTATTGGTGGCTCCCGGATACGCCGTCACGGCGAACGAGGCGCTCTGCCGCAAGGCCCTGGGCAGTGGCATGACCCGCCTGACCTCGACGGCGATGAAGCAGATGATTCGTTGCCACGAGAAGGTCATAACCGGCAACGATCAGATCCCATCCTCCACCGATTGCAACGACATATCGCAACTGCCGCAAAGCACACGTGACAGGATCACACGGGCCGAGACCAAGTTGGGAACACTGGCACAAGCCAAATGCACCGCCAACGGCGTAACGATTGCCGGGATCGGCTTCCTCGCCTGCTCGGCGCCGTGCGACAGCATCGCCATCAACGGCTTCACCGGCCCCGACAGTGTCGCCGCATGCCTCGTCTGCCGCGCCGAAAACGAAGCTCAGCACGCCATCGAGGAAATTTACGGCGACGATCCGCCACTACTGGTCGACAACTACGGTCCGCTCACCTGCATGAAGTACGTCAGCCGCAGCTTGCTGCGCTACAAGATGACCCGCATCAAGCAACAGCAAAGCTGTCAGAATAAGAAGGACCTCGGGAAGAGCCCGACGTTGCCGTCCACCAACTGCCTTACTGCTGACCTCTTTTTTCGCATCACGACAGCTCAAACCAAGGCCGAAACGAAGATCGGGGCGTATTGCCGGGAGGCCGACATCGCCGTGCTGACGAGTTGCGGTTCGACCGTCGCCGAGGAGAAGACCTGTGTCATCGACACCGGCGCCATGTGCGCCGATGAGCTCTACCTCGCCTTGTACGATGCTCCGCCGTTACCGACTCCGACGGCAACCATCACGGCAACGTGGACGCCGACACACACCGACACGCCCACCGTAACGCCGACAGACACTGCAACCGCGACGTCAACGCCGACGGCGACGCCGACGCGCACACCGACCAACACTCACACCATGACGGTCACGCCGACCGCGACTCCCACACGCACGCCGACGACGAGTCCGACCCGAACGCCGACCTCGACGCCGACACGAACGCTAACCAACACCCCGACGTTGACGCCGACGCTAACCAGAACACCGACAATAACTCCGACGGGAACCCTCGACCCCACCGATACGCCGACGATCACCCCGACCGATACAGCGACGTGGACGCCGACGAATACGCCGACGATCACCCCGACCGAAACTCCGACGTCGACGCCGACGGAAACAGCAACACCGACCGCTACGCCGACCTCGACTCCGACTCACACGCCGACCTCAACTCCGACGCACACGCCGACTCGCACGCCGACGCACACGCCGACTCGCACGCCGACCTCGACCCCGACACGCACGCCGACCTCGACAGCGACGCCGTCGCCGCTCGGCAACCTGACCTTCTCGGTGATCAACGGCGACAACTGCGATACCATCGGTGCGTGTCCCGCCAGCTGCGGCCTCACCGGCGCCAAGAGCTGCTTCCTGGTGCAGCCGGCGTCGTCCGGCCAGTGCTGCGGCACTGCCAACACGCACTGGGGGGCGAGCTCGACTACCGCACCCAACGTGTTCCTCACCGCCGGCGCGCCGGATGGCTCCGGCCGCGCCCAGCTGAACCTGACCTCACCGATCATCATCGGCGATCGCAAGGCCACGTCTTTCGCCAACGGGTATGCCTGCTGGCGCCTGCGGCAGGACCCGGCCTTCGCCACCAGCACGGACAGCTTCGTCGACTGCGACGGCGGCACACGCGCCAACTTCACCTGGTCGATCGACAGCAACGGCTCCGGTGCTGCAGAAGCGCCGGTGTTGACCATCGATACCGCCGCCGACGGCACCGCCCCGGCGGGAGCCGCGATCGTCCGCATCCTGATGCAGAGCAGCGAGACGAGCGACGACGCCAACAACTGCAGTACGATCAACTGGGCGACGATCCCGGACCAAGCCGTCGCCATTGCCACCGGCACGGGCACGTCGACGATCACGGAGATGCGTCAGGGTGGCACCGGCACAGCGCAGCAGCGTGGCGAGCCGTTCAACTGTGCGACCTGGGGGACTGGTACACAGGGGAGCCTGGTCTTCCCGCTCCATGGGCTCGATCAGGCGATCCCGTTCAGCGGCACGCAGGACAAGGCGAACACCGTTCGCCTGCAGGACTGAGGCCCAACCTCAGCGCAGGAAAACGCGTTCAGGCGGAATCGAAACCGCGCATCGCGAATTTTCTTGCAACGCCCGCTGCACCCCCTTGGGATGCCTTCATCCGCGTGTTAGGTACGCAGGCCGTGGCCAATCTCGCAGCGTAACAAAAGGAGCGCCTTACCGATGGTTGGACATCGAGCCGTCGTGGCGTTGTCTGTCCTCTCGATCCTCCAACTCGCGTCCATCGCGTCGCTTGCCGCGTCGCTCCGTCTGGTCCAGCTCGAACCCCGCCTCTGGTCGCCTAACTTGGACGGTGTGCTATGACATCATCGCATGGCAGTGCGACGCGTTGCGGCGTCTGTTAAGGCGATTACCGGCGAGGAAATTGTCATCGGCGAAGCGGAATTGATCCATGCAATGAGGCACTTCACTCTGCCGCGCGACCTTCTCCTCGAGCTCATCAAGCGCGTGTTGCAGAAACCCACGGTCGTCCTCGTCGACAACCAGATTGAGCCCCATGAGTACCGACTCTTCTATCGACTTGAAGACGGGCGTTACATTCTCGCGGTAGTGAAGGTAGTCAAAGACGTTTCGTATTTCGCCAGCATGTATCCGACAGGCAAGCGCATGAGGAAATTGCACCAACGGTTCAGGAGATTACGATGAAGCGACCAACCATCTCATTTCGCTATTTCGAAGATTCAGGGCCGCTGTCGATCTATTGGCACACAGGCCCCTACGGCGATGCAGTTGAGGCTGTTCGCGGGCGAGGAGTTGGTTGGTTTACGCCCAATGGTGAGTTGCTCGGGGTAGAATTCGACGATGTGGCGCTTCGGAACGATCGCCAGCTACTGAAGTTCAAGAATGGCGCCGAGGTCGAAGTTGTCGTTAAGAAGGGAAAGGTTTCAGTTTCACGACATGGTGGGCATGGAGCCTCAGCCGCGGCGTGACCGGCAGAGACCAAGCATCTTGATGACGTTCGGTTCTAGCGAACTTCCCCGCACCGACAAGATGTAACGCGCCAGGCAGGAATCCAACCGGGCGAGGCGACCGCGAGATGCGATTGATTTGCGTTGCTGCGGAACAGGACCCGCGCTGGCAGCTGATGACCGAGCAGCATGCCGGAAGCCTGTTCCACTCGCCCGCATGGCTCGGTGCTCTGGCGGACACCTACGGGTTTGAGCCGCAAGCGGCGCTTGCCGTCGACGCCGGCGACAGGGTCGTCGCCGGCGTTTCCTTCTGTCGCATCAAGGACCTCGGCGGCGAACGGATCGTGTGCTCGCCGTTCTCCGACTACTGCGAGCCCTTGTCGATCTCCCGCGATCACTGGCCGACCCTGCGTGCAGCGCTGCTGAGTTACGGGCTGCCGGTGTCGCTACGTTGGCGCGACGGCTCCAGCGTTGATGCCGGGAGCGATTTCGTTGCCGTCCGTCGCGCCCGCTGGCACGGCATCGGTGTCGACGCGCCGCTCGATGCTCTCTGGATGCGGATCAGGTCGGCCGCCCGACGCGCCGTGCGCAAGGCCGGACGCGAAGGGTTGACCGTCGGGATTATCGAAGATCCGCATCTCGAGGACTTCGTCCGTCTGCATGTGGCGTTGCGCAAACGTAAGTACCGGCTGCTCGCACAACCGCCCGCATTCTTCGAAGCGCTTCGCAGCCGCTTCCGCCGCATCGACGGCTGGTATCCGCTCGCTGCGTGGTACCGAGGTCGCATCGTTGCGGTCACTATTTATCTGCGCTGGGGCGACACGCTCTACTACAAGTTCAACGCCTCGGATGCACAAGCTTTATGCCTGCGACCCAACGACATGCTCCTCTGGGAGGGGATACGCCTGGCGCGTGCCCTCGGTTGCCGCGTAGTCGATCTCGGTGCCAGCGATGACGATCAACCCGGCCTCGTGCGGTTCAAGCGCCGCTTCGCCGATGACGAACGTCAGATCACGCAACTGGTTTCGACGCCGTCGGTGCGGGCCGATCGCACCGCTCACCTGCTGCTTTCGCGCGTGACTCAGTTTTTCACTAGTCCGATAGTGCCGGACGAGGTGACGCGGTCGGCCGGCGCAGCATGGTACCGCTACTTCGTCTCGTGAGCTCACCAACAAAGCGATGCCGGCGCTTCCAGCCCGCGTGCTGATCACTGGTGCGACCGGGTTCATCGGCTCGCACGTCGCCCGCCGTTTGCTTCGAAAAGGATTCGACGTTCATATCCTCTGTCGACCGCGGGCAAATTTCGAACGACTGCGGGACATCCGCCGCCGGCTGCGCGTCCATACGGCGAGCCTGAGCGACCGCAAGGGCTTGCGGCGCACGGTGTCTGCGATCGCACCGAAGTACGTCGTCCACCTTGCCGCTGCGACCATGCGCGCCGGGATGGCGGCAGATCTCGAGGACATCGTGCTGACGAATACGATTGGTACGTTGAACCTGCTCGACGCTTGCGACGCGGTCGACTACGCCGGTTTCGTAAACACCGGGGATGCCCTTGAGTACGGGTCGAAGCGGCGCCCCGCGAAGGAGTCGGATGCGTGCCGGCCGACGACCTTCGACGGCCGCGCCAAAGCGGTCGCCACTCTCTATGCTCGCTACGCGGCCTTCGCACGCGATCGGCCGATCTTGACGCTGCGCTTGTTCTCCGTGTTCGGGCCCGACGATCACCCGACTCGTTTGGTGCCACAGGTCATTGCGGCGGCGCTCGCCAACGACACGCTGCGATTGTCGCACCCCGCCGTCGCGCGCGACTTCCTGTATGTCGATGACGTTGCCGCGCTCTTCGAGTCCGCTCTACACGCCAGCACTCGCCTGCGCGGCGAGGTGCTGAATGGGGGCAGCGGTCGGAGCATCACGTTGAAGGAACTGGCCGACGGGGTCCGCTCGCTGACAAAGTCGCGCAGCGAGGCATGTTGGGGAGCCTATCCTCTAGCGGCTCACGACCGCGGTTGCTGGACGGCTGACGTGACCAAGCTGCACGCGCTGCTACCTTGGCGCCCTCGATTCACCTTTGAAGAGGGACTGCGCCTGACGATTCGTCACATTCTCCGCAGCCGTGAGCGGGCGTCATGACTGGTCCGCCGAGCCGCCGTTGGCGTGTAGGTAGCGGCGGGCTTGCTGCGTGACCACCGACGAGCTCAGCGGCAAATAGTAGTCCGGATGAACGCTGTGACTCCACTCGATCGGCGCAAGCGAGTTGACGACGCGGATATCCGTCGAGAACCGAGTCGCCGAGGTGCTGTTGATCCCATTGCCGTGCACCAGGGACAAGCTGAAGAGAACGGCCTGGCCGAACTGCAACGGAACCGCCTCGGCGCGCGCTAGCAGTTTCGCATCGAGGTATTTCGGTGCGTAGGGAAAGCCCAGCTGGTGCCGTATGGAGCCGCTGGCCACGCCGCCGCTGTCAGCTGCCGTCCACGGATAGCAACTGTCCGCTTCGGCGTGTGATCCGCGGATGAAGCGCAGCGCGCTTTCGGCAGGCAGGTCGACGAAAGGTATGAAGACCGCGATCTCGTAAGGACTAGAGCCGTAGTAGGTATCGCGGTGCAGCCTTACGGCGTCGTCGTGCGAACCGGGACGGACGGCGCGCAGATAGGGATACTTCTGAACGTGCAGATCGAGGCCGATGAAGTGTTGGAAGAACGGCAGAGCACTGGTGATCAGCTTCGTTCCGAGTTGCTCCGACCAGTAGAATTGGCAGAGGTCGAACAAGATCTGAACGTGCCGTTCGTCACCGGCGACGTGCTGATGATACTCCTCCAGCCGCTGCAGGCGGGGAACAGATTCGGAGCGAAGGTGCCCGAGCAGCGCATCCCGGACGGCCGCGACGACGTCGCGGTCCGGAAGATTGATGGTCGTCCAACCACATTCGGCGAACTGCCGGACCTGTGCTTCGTCGACTGTCATTGTGATCCCGCACTTGCAGTGATGGCGCTGGCGGTTCGGTAGATCTGCAGCAGCTGCGCCGTGCTCGCCTTCTCGTCGTATAGCGCTTCGTACCGCCGGCGGGCCGCGCGGCCGAGCTCACGTGTCTCCTGTGGATGGTCGATGACCCACCCCACCGCATCGGCGAGGCCGTGTCGGTCGCCGGCGCGGAAGACCAACCCGGTTTCACCGTGGAGTACAGTCTGGGTGCGCGTACCGGTGTCGGCGGCGACTACCGCCGTGGCGGCAGCGTAGCTTTCGGCGATGACCAGAGGGAATGGTTCTTCCCAGAGTGACGGAACCAAGGTGGCTATCGCATGACGCATGGCTTCGCCGGTCTCGGCTGGGCTGAGGCATCCTAGGTACTTCACGTTCGACGATCGCGCGGCACACTCGCGTACACGCGGTTCCAGCGTGCCGCCGCCGGCGATCCGAAGTTCCGCCGGAACGCCAGTCTCCCAAAGATCGAGCAACATGAGCAGACCCTTTTCCTCGCTCAGCCGGCCAGCGAACAGAAAGTAGCGCCGCACCTCAGGACCGACTCCCGGGTCCGGCGCCGACTGCGGCCTGATGACGATGCGCTGCGCGTCGATACCGGCCTGCACGAAGCGCTGCTTCATGGACTCCGTCGGCGCCAGAAAGACATCGACCGCGCGCGTCCAGGTATTGAGCAGGCGATGGGCTCCGAAACTAGCCGATTGAATGAGACTCCGCACGGTGCTGCCGCGCACGCAGCGATGGCGGATTCCCGGCCACGGAAGGATCGTCTCGATACACAGCTCGCACCTACGGCCTTCGCGCAGAAGGATGTCGGCAGCGCAGAGGATGCGGTAGTTGTGCAGGGTCTGCACCACGGCAACGCCGGCGCCTTTGCAAGCATAGTGGATTGCGGGCGTTGCCTGCGGCCAGAAGTTATGGATGTGAGCCACGTCGGGAACGAACTCGGCGATCGCTGCCTGCATGCGGCGTCGAGCCGCGAGCGAGTACCCGCTGCACAGTTGAACAGTTGCCTTGGTGAGCATTGAAGCAGCCGGTGGCGACTGCGGCCATTCGAGCAAGCGCGTCTGCACCGCCGACGCTTCGAGAAACGCTTGTTCGCGGCGTACGACGTTGAGCTCGCCGCTGTTCGTCGTCTCGTGGTAACGGTCGTGCGCGAGCAAGACGCGCATGGATGGCCTCCAAGCCAGAGTCTACCTCAACGCGTCGCTTAGCCGGCGACGGTCTGGTTGGCAAAGGAGTCCGCCTCTTTTCCGATATATACGCCCCACGGGCCGCAGTCCATCGCGCGCCGAAACACACTCCTCTTTCCGTTCATGCCCGTCCGTCAGGAACTCGGGAGGAATGGGAGAGACCCTCGAAACGCTCTCCCCACGGAAGCTGGCGAGGCTCTTTCCGTTCATTTCATTGATCCGGGCACGGATCGAGGCGCAGGGAGACGGCGGTGTCCCTGGCCTCGCGCGGGTACAGACCGATCGCAGCCGCGCCGCGGGCCACGGCGTACTTTTCGACCTTGAGCGCGTGGATCGCTCTGACGGTCTCGCGGTCTTCGTGAAGCACCGGCACCACGCAGCGGGTTTCCCCATTGCGGAGCAACTGGACGCGCGCTCCATTCAGAGAGTGCTCGCTCGCCTTCCAACGCGGCATGCCCACCCACTCACCGTCGTCGCGGTCGACGATCCAGAGGCGCAGCTCCGCCGGATTGCCGGCACTGTCGGTAGCGTAGAGCGACACCACCTCTTCGAGCTCCGCCATTGTCGCATAGAGCCCGAGGAAGATCACCACGGGGCTGGCCGCCAAGACCAGCCGCCCGAGCCACCGTGGCTTGGCGGACCACACCAGCACACCCCCGAGCAGGAGCGACCCAAGCCCTCCGAGCAAATTCGCGCCGCGGGGCATCGCGTAAGGGCCCTCGTGCACGAGGCGTACCGCGAAGACGGCGACGCCGAGAGCGAGGAGACCGTAGCCAACTACGGTCTGGACCTTGGAAGACGAGCTGGGTTTCGTCACGGTGCTCCTCCAGAGATGGAACCTGCCCCTCCCGGGATGACAAATGGGATGGGGAATTCCGATGTTTCGAGAGCGCGCCAGGCAGGAATCGAACCTGCGACCCACGGCTTAGAAGGCCGTTGCTCTATCCACTGAGCTACTGGCGCTTTTCTTCGTTGCTCGTACCTCGTCGCTCGCCTCTCGTGGAACTAGACGCCATGCGAGCCACGAACAACGAGGTACGAGCTGCGAATCAGAGTCGGGGTGACAGGATTTGAACCTGCGGCCCCCTGCGCCCAAGGCAGGTGCGCTACCAGGCTGCGCTACACCCCGTTGCTCGACGTCGAAGAGTACAGGTTCCGGCGGGGCGTTTCCAGCTGAGGTTGATCGTTGCCGGTGATCGGCGATCGTCAGGACCCCTTCAGAAACGCCAGCAGACGGGGGCACAACGCAGCAACGGCTCGCCCGCGATGGCTGATCTCGTCCTTCCGACCCTCGGCAAGCTCCGCCATCGTTTGACCGTCCGGCTCATTCAAGAAGAGCGGGTCGTAGCCGAAGCCACCCGAACCGCGCTCCAACCTCAAGATGCGTCCTTCGCAGACTCCGGCGGCATCTACTGTCGGGCCTTCGGGTCGAGCGACGACGATGACGGCTTTGAAACGTGCACTGCGATCACAATCCGCGACGCCTTGGAGAGCCGTCAACAACTTGCGGCGGTTGGCCGCGTCGTCGTGCCCAGGCCCGGCATAACGCGCCGACCTAACCCCTGGCGCGCCGCCGAGGGCGTCGACCTCGAGGCCTGAATCGTCCGCCAAGGTCGCCAATCCACTCCAGCGCGCCAAGGTCACCGCCTTCTTGCGCGCGTTGCCTTCGTACGTGTCAGCGTCCTCTTCGATCTCAGGAGCCCCGGGAAGGTCGCGAAGAGAGATCAACTCCAGGTCCAGGCCGGCGAGCAAACGCTCGAGCTCGCGCAGCTTCCCTCCATTGGTCGTGCCGATGAGGAGTTTCATCCCCCGGCGAGCGCCTGACGCTGCGCCGCCGTCAATTGCGCAATGCCGGCAGCAGCCAGATCGAGCAACTCGTCCAGTTGTGCGCGGCTGAACGTCTTGCCCTCCGCCGTTCCCTGAACCTCGACCAGCGCGCCGGCGCCGGTCATGACGAAGTTCATGTCGACCTCGGCGCGCGAATCCTGCTCGTAGCAGAGGTCGAGCACCGGGCGGCCGTCGACGATGCCCGCACTGATCGCCGCTACCGAATCGGTCAAAGGATTCCCTTGAAGCAAGCCCGATGTCTGCAAGCTGCGCACGGCCAGCGCCAGGGCCACATACGCACCGGTGATCGACGCGGTGCGCGTACCGCCGTCCGCCTGGATGACGTCGCAGTCGATCCACACGGTTCGCGCTCCAAGCTGTTCCATGTTGGTGATCGACCGCAGGCTGCGTCCGATGAGGCGCTGAATCTCTTGTGTCCGGCCGCCGACCTTGCCCCGCGACGACTCGCGTTCGATCCGTTCCTGGCTTGACCCAGGGAGCATCGCGTATTCCGCGGTCACCCATCCCCGCCCGCTGTCGCGCAGGAACTTGGGGACGTCCTCTTCGACCGTCGCGGTGCAGATCACTCGCGTCTCGCCGACTTCAATCAAGCAGGATCCCTGCGGAAATCGCAGAAATCCTGGAGCAATACGCACGGGTCGGATGTTGGGGAATCGCTGTTCTTGGCGTTGTGGCATGTCCGCCGTCATAGCAACTGCACCCAACGCGCTGCAATTCGGCCGTGAAAAATATGACGATTCTGCTTGACCTTTGAGAGGACCCTGTTAGTTTTTTGACGCTCAACTTCCCCGGAACGAGCAGGAGCGAATGGTCGAAGGTCTGACAGTGAAGGGCACACACCCGCTGATGATGAAGATCCTCAACATCAGCAAGCGGGTCGCACCCACCGACTCCACGGTATTGCTGATGGGTGAAAGCGGTACGGGCAAGGAGCTCATCGCACGCTACGTTCACAACCACAGCAGGCGCTCGGGAAATCCCTTCATCGCCGTCAATTGCGGTGCGATTCCTTCCGACCTGCTCGAAGCCGAGATGTTCGGCCACGAGCGTGGCGCATTCACCGGCGCCGTCGGCTCACGCATGGGCCTGTTTCAGCTGGCCAACGGCGGCACCATCTTCCTCGACGAGATCGGCGAGATGATGCTGCCCTTGCAGGTCAAGCTGCTGCGCGTTCTGCAGGAGCGCGAAATCCGGCCGGTCGGAGCCGAGCGCACCATCAAGATCGACGTTCGGGTAGTTGCCGCCAGCAACCGCGATCTGTCATCGGAGGTGGAGAAAGGCCGGTTCCGCGAGGATCTCTACTATCGCCTGCAGGTCATCCCGATCGTCATTCCGCCGCTGCGCGAGCGCCGTTCGGACATTCCGATGCTGGTGAATCACTTTCTCGACAAGCACAACGCGCTGCGCCCGAGTGCGCCGGTACGTCTGACCGAGGAAGCGATGGTCCACCTGTGGGAGTACGACTGGCCCGGCAACGTACGCGAGCTCGAGAACCTGATCGAGCGACTCGTCATTCTCAGCGAAGACGGGGTGATCAAGGTCGACAGCCTGCCGACCAACATCCGGTCGTTCATCTCCGACAAGAAGATCCCGCGCCCGACGCTGACCGACGAGGGTATCGACCTCAACCAGGCGGTCGAGGAGTTCGAGTACCGCCTGATCGACGAAGCCTTGCGCCGCACCAAGGGCAACAAGCAGGCCGCTGCCCGCCTACTCGGATTGAAACGCACCACCCTCGTCGCAAAACTGCGGCGCAAGACCTCGGGTGGCACAAGCAACCAAAACTACGTACTGTAAGATGGATGGCGAGGACTTGTCGCGTATGAGTCAAGCTCCGTTCGAACTTGAAGCCCAGCGACCCAGCGGGGAGCGGTCGACATTGGAGATGCTGGGCGCAGCCCGGAAATAGAATGGCCAGCAAGGGACGCATCCTCGTCGTTGACGACGATCCGCATGCAGTCGAGATTCTCACACGCATGCTCGAGCGCGAAGGGTATGAGTGCCTCTCCGCGGACGGCGGCGAAGCCGCCCTGCAGACGTTGCGGGAGAATCCGGTCGACGTCCTGCTGCTCGACGTCATGATGCCCGACATGGACGGCCTGCAAGTCTGCGAACGGCTACAGGCCGACGAGGATTTGCGGCAGATTCCGATCATGTTGCTGACTGCGCGCGACGACTATCCGACGCGGGAGCGCGGCATGAACCTTGGGGTCAGCGAGTTCCTCACCAAACCCGTCAACAAGCGCGAGCTCTTCGCGCGCATCGAGGCCCAGTTGCATGCGCGTGAGATCAGCCGCAAGCTGAGCGAGACCGACGCCGCGGTCGCTCACGAAGACGATCCACCGGCCTCCGACAAAGGCCCGGGCGACAAATAGCGAGGCGCCTTCAGACCAATTCCCGCCGATGGCAAAACGCATATGGCTGTTGGTTTCCCGCCATAAGCCATAGCCACGTGTGGCGTCCTATTGGCAGCCCCAGCCGCACGCGTTAAGGATGAGTTCCTTCGAACCATGCAACTGATCAATCCCAGTACCTACAAGGTCGACCTGGCGGCAAATCGGGCTCGGCTCAAAGAGCTGCACGCCATCGCCGACACGGCGGAACGGGTTGCCCTGCTGCTGCAAGACGACCCGGATCCGGATGGTGTCGCCAGCGCCATCGCTCTGCGGACAGTGCTCGGCCGCAACCGCTCGACGACGCCGCTGTTCTCCTTCGGCAAGACGACGCGGGCGGAGAACCTGGCGATGCTGCGCTTGCTCGACGTGACAATTGAAGAAGCGACGACCGACAACTTGCAGTCGTTCCCGTGCATCGCCCTACTCGATGTGCAGCCAGTCTACTTCGACGATCGCCTGCCCCAAGCGCACATCGTGATCGATCACCACCCGAAGGTAGAAGCGGTCGAAGCGGCGTACACCGACTTGCGCACGCAGTACGGAGCAACGTCGACGATTCTCACCGAGTATCTCGAGGCCTCTGAAGCGGATGTCAGCCAACGGTTGGCGACAGCCCTGCTCTACGGCATCAAGAGCGATACGCTCATGCTCAACCGCGAGACCGGACCGGCGGACCTGCGGGCGTTCATGTCGCTGTACCCGCTCACCAACTACAACACCATGCGGCGAATCGAGCGGCCGGAGCTGCCGCTCTCATTTGCCGACTTCCTGGCGCGGGTGCTGCCACGCATCCGCAAGCATCGCGAGCTGCTCGTTCTCCATATCGGTACGGTCGAGCGCGAGGATATGATCCCGCAGCTCGCCGACTTCTGTCTGCAATTCGAAAATACCGAGTGGGTAGTCGTGTCGGGAAAGTTCGAGAACGCCCTGGTCATGTCGATCCGCAATCCGGGATACGTCCGCAGCGCCGGTGACATCGTGCGCAAGGTCTTCGCCGACATCGGCCGCGGGGGCGGGCATCGCTCGATGGCGAAAGCCATCGTCCCGCTGCGTCATTGGCGCAAGCACTTCGGGTCGACACAAGACGCGGAGATCGCGCCGCGAATCGAGGCGCTGTTCGCCGCCGAGATCTACGGCGGCGAAGATGTCGCCGCCGCTTCCTGATGCCCAACACGGTCTCCGATCCTGATAGCGGGGCAGCGAGCACGATTTCGACCGAGATCGGCTTCGGACTGCGCTTCTTCGCGCTGCTTCTCTTGGCGAGCATCGTCTTCTGGGTGTTCACGCTCCATGCGCGTCTCGGTCCGTTGCAGCGGTCAATCGCCTACCTGAGCGCGGTGCTCGAGCGTGTGTTGATGAACGGCAACGCCGTCTCTTACGACGACAACATCGTCGTCGAGACGCTTACCCTCAACGTCAACCACGAGTGTACCGGGATCTTCGTCTTCGTCCTCTTCGCCAGCTTCGTCCTCGCCTATCCGACGGGGTGGAGGGCTCGATTCCTGGGGCTGGTCGCCGGGCTACCCCTGTTGTTCGCGATCAATGTCTTCCGCCTGGCCACCCTGGCGCGGATCGTCGAGGTCTATCCGGGCGCCTTCTTCTACTTTCACGAGTACGTTTGGCAGGGGTTTTTCATGGTGATCGTGCTCGTCGGTGCGATCACTTGGGCGGAGCGTTACGGATGAAGAAGGGGCGATTCCTCGCCAGTTTCTTCACCCTGTTTGCCGTTCTTCTGGTTCTTTGGACCAGTTCACAAGCTTCCAACCTGTATACCGATCTTTTGCTGGGCGTTTCGGCTCCGCTCGGCGCGGCGACGCACGGATGGATTCTCGAACGCGCGGCGGAGGGGCCGCCGGTGTGGGTGCATGGCTCGGCGCGCGTCGATCTGTCGATCCAGTTCGACGCGCTCGGTGTTGGTCTCATTCCCCTGATCGCGTTGTTGGGTGCTACACCCGCAACCGGTTGGCGCCGCCGCGTGCTGCCGATCGTCGCCGGCGCGCTGCTGTGTTTCGCCTTTCACGTCGTCGTCGTCGTCCTCTTTCCATTGTTGGTCTACCACAAGAACGCTTTCACCGACGTCCTCGGTACGTTTCTCGGATTGACCTCGTTCGTCGGCGCGCCCGTGATCATCTGGTTCGCGCTGTCCTTCTCGACGATCCGCCAATGGTTGCCGTCGTTCCAAGCACGCGCGGAACACTCGAATCGACGCGCGCGCACCCGCTGAACCTGGAATCAATTTGGCGCCAGGTCAACACAACTCGTCTTGCAGCGGCCGTGTAGCGGTGTCATATAAACTTAAGTGATCACTTCGTAGGTAATCAGAAGTGACTCCGAAGAGCAGCGCGATCGGCCGAAACCGGCGCGCGGTTTTCGGACGACGGAGGCCTGAAAATCATGAGAGACCCGAATCTTCGACTGGGGGATCTAGTCGATCGCGGCAAACGCGGCCGAGAGCAGACCAAGCTGATGAATGTCAAAGTCCCCGCGCACGTACTCGCGCGAATCGACAAAGTCGCGAAGAATCTCGGGGCAACCAAGACCGAGGTGGTCATCGCCATCCTCAACGAGGGTCTCGAATCAGCTGAGAGGGAGCTCAAAGGTTGGCGTCCACCGCCGAAACCGGTGGTTCCGAAAGAGCGACGCTGCAAGGAACGCAACTGCGACCGCGAACGTGTCGCCAAGGGATTGTGCGCAACTCATTACCAGGCCCAACGAAGGGCCGGAGTGCTGTGAGCCGGCAGCGGGCTTACAACAACGCCAGCCAGAACCAGAGACCGACCGCAAAAGCCGCTGCGATCAACAGGACATTCGCCGTCGCACCGAACTGAGGCCGCGGAATCGGCCGAATTCGTGTCTTGGGATTGAAATCGACAGACTCCTGAACGCCCAGTCCAGTAATCTGCCAGCGGGCGAAGCCAGCGCTACGCAAGCGTTCCTCCACTAACCGGCGCGCTGCCCAACCGTCGTGACCGGCGATATCGAGCAAGCGAACTCGCACTTCGAACTTAGCCATCGAGCCCCCTTCAACGTCCTCGCGGGGGCAAGCTTCATTGCCCCCGAACCCGCACAACGATCTGCGCCGTCGGCCCCGCCCTTCCCGCCGTATCTCGCAGCCTGACCGTCAATACCGTGTCCCCCGTGGGGAGTGTCAAGGCATCATTCACCAACATGCAAAACTGGACAGTCGATCCGCCGTTGGCAAACACAAAGGCACCGCTGCTGTCCTGCGTGCAGGCGAAGTCTGCCTCACTGTACACCCTGAATCGGCAACTGATGTCGTTGAGAGCATTACTCACCGACTGAACGAAGCTGAAATCCGGTGGCTCGACGGCGGGCACACCTCCGACGTTTGGGAAGGATCTGTCGCATACCGCCGGGCTGCCATTGCCGAAGGCGTTGTTGCTGACCACCTGCAAGTCGGGTTGCCCGACCGGGTTGTTCACCTGCGTGCTGAGCAGGTTCGTCGCGACCGGCAGACGACTGACGCCGGGGCGGCCCTCGACGTAGATGATGAACTCGTCGCCGCCGACGCGAGAGAAGATCGAGCGCCCCTGCTGATCGGTTCCGATCGGTTGGTTGAATGTACCGCTACTGTCGGCAGTCCCGAATCCGGTCACCACGGGACCGATCAGTGGGGTCGGGGTCGGCGTCTCGGTCGGCTCGGGAGGCACGCTGTCCGTCGGTTCAGGCGAGAATGTAGCAGTCGGTGGTTGCACGACTTCGGTTGCAGTCGGAATGGGTGTCTCCGTCGGTACCGGCGTCGGAGGATCGCCGGGTGTTCTCGGAGTCCACGTGAACGTCGGCGGAGCATTGGTTGCTGTCGGCCGCGGTGTCGGCGTATCCGCCGCGCCACCGCCGCCCCCTCCGCCGCCACCACCGCAGCCCGTCCACAGAATCGCAAAGACGACTACGGCTCCAAGGTCGGCCTTCGCGCGCCACCGCCAACCCGCATTCCTCATTGGACCGAGGCTATTATATGCGGGTCGATCGGAGTCAAGGCGGTAGTGGACAGTAACCGGTAACCGGTAGCCGGTAACCAGTAACCGGTAACCGGTTAGCGGCTACCGGTTACCGGCTACCATCTACCGCAGCGCGCTAGCCGTGCCGACGACGGTCTTCACGCCGTCGGCCTTCTCACACCAGACGTCGACGTGGACGCGTGTCCGCCGCCCTTCCGGTACTTCGTCGCGCACGCGGCCACGGATCCGCAACGCATCATTGGGCCAGACGACGTTGACCAGCTTGACGTCCAACTTGCCGCCATGAAACCAGCCCGCGCCGAAGTTGTGTGTCATGATCTCCGAGACGAAGCACACCGACATCATCCCCTGGACGACGACATCGGGAAACCCGAGCGCCTGCGCCATCTCACGGTCCGTGTGGTAGTTCCGATGCGGTCCCGAGAAGGCTTGGCACATCTCCAACGTAATGACCTTCTCGGCACCTTCGAGGTCAGGTCCTTCCGCCGCGCCAATGTCGAACTTGCGATCGGGCCGTTTCTCGCGGTCCTTGTCGACGACGTAACCGGCGCCGCCATCCTCGACCAAGAAACTCTGGTGCGTGCGGCTACGTTGCAGCCAGGCGCCACTCGCGTCGGTGATCAGGACCTCATTGACGATGTAGTCGCGATTGCGACGCACGTAGCGCTGGACCACGGTCGAATGAGTCCGCACTCGATCGCCGACCGAGAACGGGCGTAGGATATCCCACTCCTGCGATGCGTGCAGATTGCCGATGAGATTCGGCAGATACCAACTGAGGTCGCGATAGACTTCGGAATGAAACAACAACGCCGGCGCCGCGACCTTGCCGCCAGGCAACAGCATGCCAGGGTCGAAGCGCGCAGCGGTTCCCTCGACGTAGCGATCGACCATGTCCTGGGTAACGG
>Ga0187892_10001999_pt1 | contig 43382 bp, 39 predicted proteins | sample MA1701073metaG_FD_139345 | JGI IMG/M metagenome (GOLD analysis project Ga0187892, IMG submission 139345) | Bio-ooze microbial communities from a basaltic lava cave in the Kipuka Kanohina Cave System on the Island of Hawaii, USA - MA170107-3 metaG ... | reverse complement strand
CTCCAGGAGCGGCTCGCGAAGCTGGCCGGCGGCGTCGCCCAGATCCGCGTGGGTGCCGCCACCGAGACCGAGATGAAGGAGAGGAAGGCGCGCGTCGAGGACGCGCTCCACGCGACGCGCGCGGCCATCGAGGAGGGCATCCTCCCCGGCGGCGGCGTCGCCCTGCTCCGCTCCGCGCCCGCGCTCAAGAGCGTCAAGGTCGAGGGGGACGAGACGATCGGCGTGGAGATCCTGCGGAAGGCCCTCGAGTCGCCGCTCCGGCACATCGCGGAGAACGCGGGCGTGGATGGCTCGGTCGTGGTGAAGAAGGTCCTCGAGGGCAAGGGCGGCTTCGGCTTCGACGCCGACCGCAACCGCTACTGCGACCTCGTGGACGCCGGCATCATCGACCCGGTCAAGGTCACCCGTTCGGCGATCCAGAACGCGGCCAGCGTCGCGGGTCTCCTCCTGACCACGGACGCCCTGATCACGGACGTGAAGGAGGAGAAGGACGAGGAAGGACACGGTGGGCACCATCACCATCACGGGATGGAGATGTAGGAGGAATCCATGGCGTCGGTGAGGCCGCTGGACGACCGCATCGTGGTGAAGCCGCTGGAGGCGGAGGAGAAGACGCGCGGGGGCATCGTGCTCCCGGACACGGCCAAGGAGAAGCCGGCCCGCGGCAAGGTCCTCGCGGTGGGGCCGGGCAAGCTCCTCCCGAGCGGGGAGCGGGTCAAGCCCGCCATCAAGCAGGGGGACCAGGTGCTCTACGGCAAGTACTCGGGCACGGACATCAAGATCGCCGGCGAGGAAGTGAAGATCGTCCGCGAGTCCGACGTGCTCGGCAAGTTCGAGTGATCGGAGGACAGCGATGGCGAAGCAGATCCTGTACTCGGACGAGGCCCGGAAGAAGATCAAGGCGGGCATGGAGAAGCTCGCCCGCGTGGTCAAGGTCACGCTGGGCCCGGCCGGGCGGAACGTCCTCCTGGACAAGTCCTGGGCCAGCCCGCTCGCGATCAACGACGGCGTGACGGTGTCCAAGGAGGTCGAGCTCGAGGACCCGTTCGAGAACATGGGCGCGAAGATCGCCCACGAGGTCGCGAACAAGACCGGCGACGTGGCGGGCGACGGCACCTCCACCGCCACCGTGCTGGCCGAGGCGATCTTCAACGAGGGCCTCAAGACGCTCACGGCCGGCGTGAACTCCGCCGCGCTCAAGCGCGGCATCGAGCAGGCCGTGGAGGCCGTCGTCGAGTCGCTCAAGAAGATGAGCCGGCCCGTGAAGGGCCACAAGGAGATCGCGCAGGTCGGGACGATCTCGGCCAACCAGGACGCGGAGATCGGCGAGATGCTGGCGGACGCCATGGACAAGGTGGGCCAGCAGGGGGTCATCACGGTCGAGGAGGCGAAGTCGATCGAGACCGCGCTCGAGGTCGTGGACGGGATGCAGTTCGACAAGGGCTACATCTCCCCCTACTTCATCAACGACCGCGAGAACCTCCGCGCCGAGCTCGAGAACGCGCTGATCCTGATCTACGAGAAGAAGATCAGCTCGCTCCGCGAGTTCCTCCCGATCCTGGAGCAGGTCTCCACGAGCGGGAAGCCGCTCCTCGTGATCGCCGAGGACGTCGAGGGCGAGGCGCTGGCGGCGCTGGTCGTGAACCGGCTCCGCGGCGTGCTCCAGTGCTGCGCGGTCAAGGCGCCCGGCTTCGGCGACCGCCGCAAGGCGATCCTGGGCGACATCGCGGCGCTGACCGGCGGCACGCTGATCTCCGAGGACCTGGGGATGAAGCTCGAGAAGCTCACGCTCGAGCACCTGGGCCGCGCCAAGACGGTGCGGATCGACAAGGAGAACACCACGATCATCAAGGGCGCCGGCAGGAAGTCCGACGTGGACGGCCGGATCGCCCAGATCAAGGCGCAGATCGAGCAGAGCACCTCGGAGTACGACAAGGAGAAGCTCAACGAGCGCCTCGCCAAGCTCTCGGGCGGCGTCGCGATCGTCCGGGTGGGCGCCCACACCGAGGCGGAGATGAAGGAGCGCAAGTCGCGGGTCGAGGACGCGCTCCACGCCACCCGCGCCGCGGTCGAGGAGGGCGTCGTGCCGGGAGGCGGCGTGGCCCTGATCCGCGCCATCGGCCCGGTGCGGAGGCTCAAGCTCAAGGACGACGAGGCCTTCGGCGCCGAGATCGTGGCCCGCGCCCTCGAGGCGCCGCTCCGCCAGATCGCGGCGAACGCGGGGGTGGACGGCTCGATGGTCGTCGAGGAGGTCAAGGAGCAGTCCGAGCCCGCGGTCGGCTACGACGTGCTCACGGCGAAGTACGTGGACATGTTCAAGGCCGGCATCGTGGACCCGGTGAAGGTCACGCGGATGGCGCTCCAGAACGCGGCCAGCATCGCGGGCCTCATGCTCACGACCGACACGCTCGTGACCGAGCTGAAGGAGAAGAAGGCGCAGGTGGAGGGGAGCGTCGCGTAGGAGAAGGTCGAAAGTCGAAAGTTGAAAGTCGAGAGCCGGAAAAGACCGAAGGTCGGGGGCGGGTTGCGCCCCCGACCTTTTGACTTGGAGCCTGCGATGAGAAGGGCCGTACGCACGGAGCTCCGGTCGGTGGCTATGATCTGCCCGGCGAGCGGTTCCCGGCTTTCCAGCTTTCAACTTTCAACTTTCAACCTTTGACTTCTTCCATGGATTTCTACGAGACCCTTGGCGTTCCGCGCGACGCCTCACCGGAAGCCATCAAGAAGGCCTTCCGGCAGGCGGCCCTCAAGCACCACCCGGACCGCAACCCGGACGACCCGGCGGAGGCGGAACGGCGCTTCAAGGACGCGGCCGAGGCCTACGAGGTCCTCTCCGATCCGGAGAAGCGCTCGCGCTACGACCGGTTCGGCAAGGAAGGGGTCCAGGGGAGCACGCGCCAGTGGCGCGGCTTCGAGGACATCTTCTCGGCCTTCGGCGACCTCTTCGGCGGCGCCAACCCGTTCGAGGAGCTGTTCGGGGGACGCCGCGGGCGCGGCGCCGCGAGCCGGCGCGGAACGAGCCTTCGGGCCGAGCTCACGCTCGACCTCGAGGAGGTGGTCCGCGGCGCCTCCAAGACGCTCGCGCTGAAGCGCCGCGAGCTCTGCGGCACGTGCGCGGGGAGCGGCCAGAAGCCCGGGACGTCGCGGAACCGCTGTCCGCTCTGCCGCGGCCACGGCGAGGTGCAGGCGAACCAGGGCTTCTTCACCATCCGCACGACCTGCCCGCGCTGCCAGGGGGCCGGCGACCTGATCGAGCACCCGTGCGCGACCTGCCGCGGCTCCGGCCGGGTCGTGCAGGCGCGCGACGTGCAGGTCGTGATCCCGCCCGGCGCCGACGAGGGGATGGAGCTCCGGGTGCCGGGCGAGGGCGAGCCCGGCCTGAACGGGGAGTCGCGCGGCGACCTCTACTGCGTGATCCGGGTCAAGGAGCACCCGTACTTCTCGCGGCGCGGGAACGACCTCCTGCTCGAGCTGCCGATCTCGTTCACCCAGGCGGCGCTCGGCACGGAGCTCAAGGTGCCGACCCTGGGAGGCCCGGCTACCATGAGGGTGCCCGGCGGCACCCAGACGGGCGAGGTCTTCCGCCTCAAGGGGCTGGGGGTCCCGAGCCTGGAGGGCCGCGGGACGGGGAGCCTGCTCGTGCGGGTGGTGGTGGAGATCCCGAAGAAGCTGACGCCGCGCCAGGAGGAGCTGCTCCGCGAGCTCGCGGAGATCGAGGAGAAGTCCCCTCCGGCGAAGCGGAAGAGCTTCCTGGACAAGGTGAAGGCCTATCTGGGCCAGGAGTGACGGAAGGAAGCGATGGCAGTCCCCCCCGATGACGACGCGCCGGAGGCCGAGCCCGAGTCGGCGTCCACCTCGACCGCGGACCAGGAGGCGCTGCGGAAGAAGGCGCAGGAGCGCGACGAGTTCCTGAACCTGCTCCAGCGGGAGCGGGCGGATTTCATCAACTACCGCCGCCAGGTGGACCGGGACCGCGAGGCCCAGGCCCGCGCGGGCCTCCAGGAGTTCGTCCGCTCGATGCTCCCCGTGCTGGACAACCTGCGGCTCGCGCTCCAGGCGGGGAAGCCGGCCCGCCGGCCGGAGGACGTCCTGACCGGCGTGGACCTGGTCCTCCGCCAGATGGTCCAGACGCTGAAGGGGATGGGGGTCACGGAGATCGAGCTCCCCGACGGGACCCGCTTCGACCCGACCGTCCATGAGGCCGTGTCGCGCGAGGAGCGCGCGGACGTGGAGGAGGGGACCGTGCTGGACGTCGTGCGGAGCGGCTGGCGCATCGGCGACCGCGTGGTCCGGCCCGCGCAGGTGCGGGTCGCGGTGCGGCCGGTCGCGGCCGATCGCAAGGGCGCGGCCGGCGGTCGGGAAGGCCCGGCCGGGAAGGACGCCTGATGCCGACCTACGACTATCGATGCCGCGCCTGCGAGCACCTCTTCGAGCACTTCCAGGCGATCAGCGATCCGCCGCTCCGGAAGTGCCCGCGCTGCGGGAAGCTCCAGCTCCAGCGGCTGATCGGCGCCGGCGCGGGGCTGATCTTCAAGGGGTCGGGCTTCTACATCACCGACTACCGGAGCCCGGAGTACAGGAAGCGGGCCGAGGCGGACTCGGGCGCGAAGCCGGCGGCGGAAAAGGCCGACCCGGCGAAGCCGACGAAGGAGCCGGCGACGCCTTCGAAGGAGCCGGCGACGCCTGCGAAGGAGCCGGCGCCCTCGAAGTCCTCCGAGTCGGGCGCCGCCAGCCCGGCGCCGGCCGCTCCGGCGCCGCGGAAGAAGCCCCGCAAGGGTTAGCCGTGCGGGCCCGCTGCCCGATCTGCCGCAAGGAGTTCGAATTCCCCGGACTCGAGCGGCACCCGGAGTACCCCTTCTGCTCGTCGCGGTGCCGGCTCGTGGACCTGGACCGCTGGCTGGAGGGGGACTACCGGATCTCGACCCCGCTCGCCCACGGCGACCCGGCCTCCGGGCCGCCCCCGGCCGGCCCGGAGGAGCCCGAGGCATGACCCGCCGGCCCTCGATGCGGGGAAGGCGGGGGGGCGCGGCGAGCGCGCTCCTCATGGGCTACGTGGCGGCGGTCGTCTGTCTCCACACTTTTCCGCCTCCCCACGTGGACTGGACCACGCTCTCGGGCGCGGGACTCTGGTTCCTCTGGGCGGCGGCGCTGCTCTTCCTGCTGACGACCGCGGCGGCGGCGCCGTTCGGCGCGATGATCCACTCGCTGGCGCTCGAGCGGCTGACCGGGGAGGTGCCGGCGGCGCACCGGGCGCGCGAGTTCGCGGCGCGGCGGGTGCCGGACTTCGCGCTCCCCGTCGGAGGGCTCGCGCTGGGCGCGCTGGCGCTGGTGGGGTGCGTGGTGCTTTGGAGCTTCCTCTCGCGGGTGTCGATCGTGCTCCTGATCCTGGGCGCGTTCCCGGCGCTCGTGCTGCTCGGGACGGCGGCGCTGCTCATGCGCGGGTGGCTGGTCGGCTATCCGCTGCTGGTCGCGACCATCGCGTGCGAGGCGACCGATCCGTTCGACGCGGTGGCGCGCACCTACTCCTACGTCGCGGCCGCGCCGCTCCGCTACGCGGCGGACCTCGCGGGGTCCTTCGGCCGCTGGGGGCTCCGCGCGCTCGGCCAGGCGGCGGGCGCCGGGCTCGCGCTCGCGCTCGCGGCCGCGGCTGTCCGTCTCGGGTGGGGGCCTGAGGGGAACCAGTTCGTCGCCGCGGTCGGCCGGCACCTCGTCGGCCGGGGCCCGTTCGACCCGGCGGCGGCGCTGACGGCGCTCGCGACGGTGGTCTGGCTCACGCGCTCGTTCGCGCCGCTGCTGGTCGAGGCGGCGGCGACCTTCCTCGAGGTCTATCTGAAGGCGCGCGACCGCGTGGACCCGGGGGTGCCGCTGGGGATCGCGGGTCTCGCGGTGACGCTCCGGGTCCGTCCCGAAGATGCCGGCTTCCACGTCGTCGAGGAGCTCCCCGCGCCGCCGCCCGAGGAAGCCGCCGGGGTCAGGACCCCCCTGGGGTCCTGACCCCTCTGCATCAGTACACCCTCCACGAGATCGCCTGAGAGAACGCGGCCGGCCGGTTGCTCGCGTCGAAGCAGAGCCACTGCGCGTGGACGGTCACGAGTCCCGGGCTGGTCGGACGGAGTGGGAGGTCCACAAAGGCGTAGCCCTTGGCGATCCCGTTCGTGCCCGTGGTGACGCCGATCATCGTCTCGACGGAGGTGTAGAGCATGCTCCCGTCCGGGAAGCCGAACGGGTAGAGCGCCAGTGGGAGCGGCTGGCCTATCCAGGTCATCTGGGAAAAGCCGATGAGGAGCGCCGCCGGACGGCCGGGAGGCGCACCGGAGAGGTGGATCCGCACGCCGTTCGGTCCCAAGTCTCGAAGACCGATCTTGGGGAACTTCGGTTCCGTGCCCCGGAAGGGAGCACCGAAAACCTGGACTCCTTTCGGCGCGCCGCGGAAGCACCGCATCTGACCATAGCTACCAGGGTTCACGTAGTACCCGCCGTTAGGGAGGAAGAAAAACGGGAAGGGGCCTCCGGGCTGAGGCTTCAGAGCCGCGACGTCCCGGCCCAGCTGGTAGGTCCCCCGTTCGGAATAGAGCACTGAGCGATCCCGGCCCGAGATGACGAAGATCGAAAAGATACCCACGGCGCCAACGACGAGGTCGGGCACTCCATCCTGATCGAAGTCGTTTCCGCCGGCCAACGCGGCCCCGAACCCGTTCCGCAGACCAGGCCCCGTCACGGTATCGATCACCTCGCCCGTCCGACCCGAGAACAAGCGAACGGCACCCCGCGCCGAGAAGAAGTCGTCCCCGCCAGACGCGAAATCGGGCACGCCGTCCCCGTCGAGGTCGCCGCACCCAGTGAGCGAGTAGCCGGTGTAGTCTCCAGGCAGCTCGCCCCGGCCCGTGTGGATGATCCGGCCAGTAGCCCCCGAGATCAGGAGCGCGCGGCCCAGATCGTCCACGTCGTACGCGCCGGCCACAAAGTCGTCCCGCCCATCCCCATCGGCATCTCCCACCTTGGCGAGACTGATGCCCAGGAGCATCTTTTGAGTCCCCAGCACGGTGTATAGGAGCGTCCCATTGTTTGAGTAGGCATAGATCGCGCCCCCGGGCTGGACCCTGGTATCGGAAACCATCACGTCCGGCTTGCCGTCCCCGTCCAGGTTGAAGTCCCCGACCAGGGCGTACCCGAAGTACCCACTGTAGGGCCTCTCCGTGCTCCAGAGGATGCGGTCATCGCGTGCGCTGCAGACTTCGAGAATCCGGACCTGTCGCACTGCGTCCCGGTTGATCACGGCATAGTCGGCGATCCCATCGCCGTCCATGTCGCCCGTGCTCGCCATCCTCTCAAAGGAGTGATTCGACGCGACCCGAGCAGGACGGACTCTCAAGACGCTCGCATCCTTCCCCGAGAGGAACCACAGCTCAGTGTGCCCTCTGGGGCGGAGTGTCCCTCCTGAGGTCAGAAGGTCGTACCACCCATCTCCATCGATGTCCCCGATCGCGATGGGGACCGCACCCCCGACGCTCGACTGACCTTGCGCCGTCAAGGTCCACACCAGCTCCTGCGCAGGGGTGACCGCAGACAGAACCAGGACAAGGGGCACAGCGGGTCGAACGGCTATTGCTCTCACACGAGTTGAACCCATTGTGCCACCGACGGAAGGCCGTAGTTCGTGATCATGAACATCATGTAGTACCCACGTGGCGCATACGTCGCATTTCTCGGCGTAGTGAACCCCACGGTGTTGGGCGTCGTGTATGTACTCAGACGGCAGGGGGGCCCATCAACACGTACCTCTGGTGCATGTCGCTGTGGGGCGTGATAGCGGCGGGAGTCATCAACACGACCTTCACGATTTCCACGCCCGGCGGAAGGGATCAGGACCCCCGGAGTCCTGATCCCCTTGCGTCTGATTCACCGTCAGTACGTCCTCCACGTGATCGCCTGGGAGAAGGCCGCGGGCCGGTTGGCAGCGTCGAAGCAGAGCCATTGCGCGTGGACGGTCAGGGTTCCTGGGTGGGTCGAGCGGAGCGGGAGGTCCACGGAGGCGTAGCCGCTCGCGATCCCCGTTGTGCCCGTGGTCACGCCGACCATTCCCTCGACGGAGGTGTAGAGCATGCTCCCGTCCGGGAAGCCAAACGGGTAGAGCGCGAGCGGAAGCGACTGGCCCATCCAAGTCGTGCGCGAGAACCCAAGCAGCAGCGCCGCCGGCCGGCCCTGGGGCGCGCCGGACAGATGGACGCGCATGCCGTTCGGACCGAGGTCCCGGAGCCCGATCTTGGGAAAGGTCGGCTCGGCCCCGCGGAAGGGTGCGCCGAGGACCTGCACTCCGCGAGGCGCTCCGCGAAAGCACCGCATCTGGCCCCATCCAGGGTTCACGTAGTACTCGGCGTTCGGGAGGAAGAAGAGCGGAAAGGGACTGCCCGGCTGCGCTCTCAGAGCCGCGACGTCACGACCGACCAGGTAGGTACCCCTCTCGAAGTAGAGTACCGCGCGATCGCGGCCAGAGATCAGGTAGGCGCCGGTGATGTTCACGGCGCCCACGAGGAGGTCAGGCACTCCGTCCTGATCGAAGTCGTAACCTCCAGCCAATGCAGACCCAAACCCGTCCCGCGGGTAGGACCCCGCCCAAGTACTGATCACAGCCCCAGTCCGACCGGAGAACAAACGAACGGCGCCACGTGCCGAGAAGAACGGGTCACCGCCGGAAGCGAAGTCGGGCACGCCGTCACCATCCAAGTCACCGCAACCCGTTACGGCGTAGCCGGTGTAGTCTCCGGGGAGCTCGCCCCGGCCCATGTGGAGGATCCGTCCATCGGCTCCGGAGACAAGGAGGGCACGCCCCAGGTTGTCCACGTCGTAGCCTCCGGAGACGAACTCGTCTTTGCCATCGCCATCCACGTCCCCGACCTTCGCTAGGCTGATCCCCAGGAGCAGTTCTTGGGTCCCAAGCACGGTGTAGAGGAGCGTGCCGTTGTTCGAGTAGGCGTAGATCGCGCCCCCCGGCTGGACCCGCGTATCGGAGACGATTACGTCCGGCTTGCCGTCCCCGTCCAGGTTGAGTTCGCCCGCCAGGGCGTACCCGAGGTAACCGCCGTAGGGCCTTTCCGTGCTCCAGAGGAGCCGGTCATCTTGTGCGCTACAAATCTCAAGGAGCCGCACCTGCCGCTGCGCGTCTCGACTGATGACGGCGTAGTCGCCGATCGAGTCGCCATCCATGTCCCCGGTACTCACAAACCGCTCATAGGAGTGGTTCGTCTGATGGCGAGCCGGTCGAACCCTCAGCACACTCGCGTCTTTGCCCGAAAGGAACCATAGTTCAGTATGTCCACGGTAGTGACGTCTCGTTGCTCCGGCAGTCAGAAGATCGTACCAACCATCCCCGTCGAGGTCGCCGATCGCGAAGGGTGGCCCACCCCCGACATTCGACTCCCCCGGCGCCGTGAGCGTCCACATCAACTCCTGGGCGTGGCCAACCCCAGACAGAAACAGCCCGAGAATCAGACCTGTTCTCATGGCTATTCCCCCGTCAGGTGCACCCAGCTCGCCACCGAGGGGATGCCGTAGTTCGTGACCATGAACATCATGTAGTACCCGCGCGGCGCGTACGTCGCGTTTCTCGGCGTCTTGAAGCCCACGGTATTGGGCGTCGTGTACTCGGATGCTGGGGGGCCCAACAGCACGTACCGCTGGTGCATGTCGCTGTGATGAGTGATGGCTGCCGGGGCCATCAGGACGACCTTTGCTATCACTACGCCTGGCGGAAGCGGCTGATGCTGGATGGTGTATTCCGTGTTGTAGGAGAGAGCGGACACGACCTGACCCGTCCACTGCGGCCGTACGAGCGTCCCATCCTCGTCATATACGTAGTGGGGTTGGAACACCTGATAGTCGACCGTTCGGGTGATGACTGAATCGGCGCCCGCTCCTCCACCGCACGAGAAGACCTTCCCGCTCGGTAGAAGGAGCGCCGCCGAATGGTACTCGCGAGGCGAGTCCTCGGGCGCCATGAGGTGCCAGCTCCCCTGGTAGTACAGCTCGGGCTCCTTCTCGTAGCACGGGTAGGTGCCAGGAGGATTGCCGGGCGGACAGGTTCGAGAGCTGAACCCTCCGAGAACCAAGATGGAAGCGTCCGGGAGCAGCACAGCATTGCAGGTTGCGCGGGGCTTGATCAGGTCAGGAATCATCGTGGTCCAGGAGGGCGAGGTCTGCTTGTTGTCGATATAGCGGACATCCCTGGTTGGAATGTCCAGGTCATGGGGATGACCGCCCTCGCGGATCGTCAGTCCTCCCCCGATATGGACGACACCGTCCTGGACGCCAGGGAAGAGCACGGCGGAGCCATAGAACTTCTTCAGGTACACCGTTCCAGACATCGGTTGCACGGGTTCCGGCCCGTTCCAGGTCTCCGGAGACGCCGGATGGTTCACGCTGGCGGACTTTGTCCACATACCGGCCATGAAGAGCCGGCTGTTGGGCGAGGTTGGACTGCCCCCATACGCAAGCTCGGAGAGCAGGAACATCCGAGGGTAAACGTCGAGCGGGTGGTCGTAGGTGAACGGCGGGTAGGGAGGGGACGGAAGCAGCACTTCATAGCGTGGTCCCCTGAATACCCGCATCGGATTCGTCTGCCAGGAGCCGGTTCCTGGGAAGGCGGCCGGGGTGTAGACCTCATAGCTGTTGTCGGGGCGGCGGGTCGGCGGCGGTGTGGGTGTGCAGTTCCCCCCACCGCTGTCCGTGCCTCCCGTGACAGGGATGTAGTTCAAAGGGTTTCCGATGATTGTCGCCGTCGGATACCAACGGAGGACGTCCATATCCGACAGGGCTGCCCACTCACCATGCGAACCCGCCAAAGGGTCGTAGAGGTAGGCGATCTTCACCCCACAGTACCCTTGTCCCTGGAGGTACTCTGTCCCCCCGACCACCAGGAGCCGACCGTCCGGGAACCACGTGTGCCCGGAGCAGAAGAAGTCCCCCTTGTTGCCACTGATGGACAGGGACCTATTGACGATCACCGTTCGCGTCTCGGGGTTCACGATCGACCATCGCTGGATCCACGCGATGATCTCCTGCGTCCCTGGGTTGTAGATCGGGATGGCCGTCTCATCGAAGAGCAGTACGTTCCCACGGTTTGGCCCCACCGGGAGCAGGAACGCGTGCAATCCGTTGAAACAGGGTCCGGTCGTGCAGTTGATGTACGGCGGCTGCCAGAACGCGTCCCCTCCTGCCGTGTTGTGGTTCCAGGCCGGTTCCCAGAACCCCTGCGACTGGCCGCTGACCTCAGCGGCTATCAGCAGAGAGAGAGAGAGAGAGAGAGAGAGAGAGAGAGAGAGAAGGCCACGGTCTTCATGAGGGATCCTCCTGACAACGGTCCATGCGAATCCCATCCGTGCCCGGCGGACCGCATTCCAAGCCCCGCGAGCACGGAATGCAAGAGGAGAATCCCGCGCGGCTCGAACGTCCGCAGAGCCCCGCGGATTTGACGGCCCGGCCCGGAGCCGGCTACCCTCTCGCCATGAACAGCCTCCTGGTCCTGATCCTCCTGCTCCTCTCCCCCGCGCAGGCGGCGGGCGAGCCGAAGCCCGTCGCCCTCGTGAACGGCGAGGCGATCCCGCGCCAGGCGCTCAAGGCCCTCCTGGTCGCGGAGTACCGCGGCACCACGGAGGGCTCCAACGTCGTCAACCACCTGATCGACCAGGAGGTCATCCGCCAGGAGATGGAGAAGCGGAAGCTCCGGGTCACCGACGCGGAGCTCATCGCCGCGAACCGCGATCTCGCCAGCCGGGTGAAGCAGGAATCCAAGGAGGACCTCGAGTCGCTCCTCAAGGCCCGCGGCGTGGACCCAGAGGAGTTCCGCAGCCAGATGCGCTTCGTCGTCGGGCTCGAGAAGATCGTCCGGGCCGACCGGAAGCTGCCCGAGGGGCAGGCGGTCGAGCCCGACCTCCTCCAGGACTGGCTCACCCGCCGCCGCAACGAGCTCCAGGTCGTCCTCCTGGCCCCCGACCTCCCCTCGGGCGCGGTCGCCCGCGTGGGCACGATGCTGATCGGGGAAGGGGACTTCGGCGAGGAGCTGCTCCGCTCCCACGCCCGCGAGGAGCTGGAGCGCCACCTGAACCGCCTGATCGGACTGACCCTGGTCCGCCAGGTCCTGGCCCGAGAGAAGCTCGAGGTCACGGACCAGGACGTCGAACGCGAGATCGACCGCCGCAAGGCGCGCTACGCCGCCGACCCGACGCTCGGCGGGCTCTCCTACGAGAAGACGCTCCTCCTCAAGGGGACCACGGTCGACGACGAGCGGAAGAACCCCGAGTTCCGCGCCAACATCGGCCTCCTCCTGCTGGTCGAGCGCGACCACCCCGACGACCGCCTCCGCGCGGAGTTCGACAAGCGCCGCGAGCGCTACGGCCCCACCGCGCGCGCCAGCCACATCCTGATCCAGGCCGCCGACCAGAAGGGCCAGCTCGGCCGGCGCTCCTGGGGCGAGGCCGAGGCGGAGCTCCGGAAGATCGAGCAGGAGCTGAAGAACGGCGCCGACTTCGGCACGGTGGCCCGAAAGAAGTCCGAGGACCGGAGCCGGTTCAAGAACGGCGACGTCGGCTGGTTCCGCCGCGTGGGGAAGTACGACGCCGATTTCACCGACGCGGCCTTCGCGCTGAAGCCCGGCCAGCGCAGCGGGCCGGTCAAGACCCGCCACGGCCTCCACCTGATCCTCCTCACCGACCTCAGGCCGGCGCCCACCTTCGAGGAGGCGCGGAGCGAGCTGCTCGAGGACCTCGCGAAGGAGCGTTACCGGGAGGAGGCCCAGAAGGCCAAGATCGAACGCTTCCTCCCCGGCCGGCCGCCGTCCTCGGGGGCGGTGCCGCCCACCGGGGGTTAGCCCTTCTCGATCCTCCAGAAGGGCGGGTAGTGCGTGACGAACCCCGCCTCGTCCACCCTGAGCTCGGTGACGAAGTCCCCGGTCTCGTAGCGGAACGCGTCCTTGCGCGTCCGCCGGTACCGCTGCTCGAGCGGCTCGAGCGTAAGCTCCGGGAACCTGAGCCAGGCCGCGCGCGAGACCGCCTCGTCCCCCATCGCGGGAGCCAGCCGCCGGATCGGCAGCAGGTTGGTGGACGGGGTGAAGCTCAGGTCCAGGTCGACGCACCCGCGGACCGCGGGGCACGCCCTTCCGTCCATCCGCCACCGGCGCTCGTCGCGATCGACCGCGATCGCGACGTCCACGGCGTCCGCGCCGATCCATCCCGTGACCGCGCCCGAGACGGTCCTCCACCGCGAGTCGCAGAGCAGCCGGTAGTCCAGTCGCACCGGTCCGGGCTCGCCGGCGAAGACCGACGTCCCCGTCAGACGCCAGCCCGAGCCCCGGCGCTCGAGGCGGGCGGAGTCGTGGCCGGGGAGGTCGAGCCTCCGCCAGAGGATCGACCGGGGGGCCACGAGAGGACTCCTCGGACGGGGATCAGGAGTGCGTCACGGCCTTGCGCCGGCGGCGGCCGCCGCGGCGGCGCCGGCGGCGCTTCCCGTCGGGCGCGGGCCCCGCGTGGCCGCCGGCCGCCTGGGCCGGGGCGTCGTGGCGCCGCGGCGGCGGCGGAGCCGCCTGGCGGGCGGGCCCGCCCAGCTCGGCGATGCGCCAGCCGGTCCGCTTCACGATCCGCTGGAACAGGCGCTCCTCGCGCGGCGAGACCAGGGTGACCACCTTGCCGTCCCGCCCGCAGCGGCCCGTGCGGCCGATCCGGTGCACGTAGTCCTCGGCCTCGATCGGCACGTCATGGTTGATCACGGCCGTCACCTTCTCGATGTCCAGCCCGCGAGCGGCCACGTCGGTGGCCACGAGGATGCGCACGGCGCCGGTGCGGAACCGCTCGAGCACCTTGAAGCGGACCTCCTGCTCATAGTCGCCGTGGATGGCGGCCACCGGGACGCTGCGGCCATAGAGCTCCCGATAGACGCGGTCCACTTCCCGCTTCTTGTTGCAGAAGACGAGCACGCTTCCGTGCTCCTCGTCCCGGAGCACGTCGCGGAGCGCGCGGAACTTCTGCTCGCCCGTGCGCAGGAAGTACTGCCGGATCTCGGGGACGGTCGCGAGCCCCTGGCTCGTCTCGACCGAGACCGGGTCCTTGAGGATCCGGACCGCGAGCCTCTTGAGCTCCGGCGGGAAGGTGGCGGAGAAGAAGAGCGTCTGGGCCTCGTCCGGGACGCGGTCCATGATGGCGCTGACGTCCTCGATGAACCCCATCTCGAGCATCCGGTCCGCCTCGTCCAGCACGGCGATCTCCACCCAGCCGAGCTTCAGGAAGTTCTGGCGGATCAGGTCGAGGACGCGGCCGGGAGTGCCCACCACGACCTGCGAGGTGCCGAAACCGAGCACCTGGGTGCCGACCTTCTCGCCCCCCACGAGGAGCGCGACCTTGAACCCCTGGTGCTCGCCGATAGTCGTGAGCACCTCGCCCACCTGTTGGGCCAGCTCGCGCGTGGGACAGAGGACCAGCGCCTGGACGCTCACGCGGCCGGGATCGACGCGGGCGCAGAGCGGGACTCCGAAGGCCAGCGTCTTCCCCGTTCCGGTCTCGGCCTTGCCGATCACGTCCTTGCCCTGGAGAGCGGGCGGGATGGCCTGCTCCTGGATCGGGGTGGGATGGATGAAGCCGAGCTTCGCGATGGTTTCGAGTATGCCGGGCGGGATCGGCAGGTCGGTGAAACGGGTCTTCTCGGAAGTTGCCGGAGCAGCAGCAGTGGTCAAGAAGCCTCCAGGTTCGACGGAGAGAGTCGGTGCGCGCGGCGGGGGCCCGCTCGGGGGCGTCGGCACCGATGTTCCCAAAGTCGCTGGGATTATGGCCGGTGGCAGAAGCGGCCGCAAGGGCTCCGACGCTGTCTCACTTTCGGACAGATCCGGGACTGCCTTGAAAGGGGCGAAAGGGGTCAGGGAAGAAATGGGGATTAAAAATGGGGATAAGTACATTTTCCCGCGGCGGGAAAATGTACTTATCCCCATTTTTAATCCCCATTTCTTCCCTGACCCCTTTTCTCAGACCAGGCTCTCGCCGGTCATCTCCGCGGGCTGCGCGAGCCCCAGCACCTTCAGCATGGTCGGCGCGAGATCGCAGAGCCGCCCCCCCTTCCGGAGCCGCGCCCCCCGGAAGCTCTCGCCGATCGCCACGAACGGCACCGGGTTGGTCGTGTGGTACGTGTGCGGCGCGCCGGTCGCGTAGTCGATCATCTGCTCGCAGTTGCCGTGGTCGGCCGTGAGCAGGATCGCGCCCCCCAGGCGGAGCGCCTCCTCCCGGATGCGGCCGAGCGAAGCGTCCACCGTCTCGACCGCCCGGATCGCCGCGTCCAGCTTCCCGGTGTGCCCCACCATGTCCGGGTTCGCGAAGTTCAGGATGATCGCGTCGGCCGCGCCGGCCGCGAGCGTCGCCAGCACGCGCTCCGTCACCTCGGGCGCGCTCATCTCGGGCCGGAGGTCGTAGGTCGCCACCTTCGGCGAGGGGACCAGGATGCGCTCCTCCCCCGGGAACGGGCGCTCCTCCCCGCCGTTGAAGAAGTAGGTGACGTGCGCGTACTTCTCGGTCTCCGCGATCCGGAGCTGGCGGAGCCCCGCCGCCGCGACCACCTCGGGGAACCCCCGCTCGAGCGACTGCGGCGCGAACGCGTGCGGGAGCGGAAAGTCCTTCTCGTAGCGGGTCATCGAGGCGAACAGGGTCCGCGGCGGCGCGGGCCCGCGGTCGAAGCCCTGGAAATCCGGGTCCATGAGCGCGCGCGTGAGCTGCCGCGCCCGGTCCGCGCGGAAGTTGAAGAAGAAGACCGCGTCGCCGTCCGCGAGCCTCCCGACCGGCGCGCCGGCCCCGTCCACGATCACCCGCGGCGTCACGAACTCGTCGGTCTCGCCCGCGGCATACGCCGCCTCGATCGCGGCCTCCGGCGTCGGCGCCGTCCCGCCCCGCCCCTCGCGGATCGCGCGGTACGCCCGCTCGGTCCGGTCCCAGCGGCGGTCCCGGTCCATCGCGTAGTAGCGGCCGCAGACCGTGGCGATCCGGCCGACGCCCGTCCGCTCCAGGAACCCGCGGAGCGCGCCGAGATGGCCGCGCCCGCTCTGAGGCGGCGTGTCCCGCCCGTCCGTGAACGCGTGGACGAACACGCGGTCGGGCCTCAGGCCCTCGCGGCGCGCCAGCTCGACCAGCGCCTGGAGGTGCCGGTCCGAGGAGTGGACGCCGCCGTCGGAGACCAGGCCGAGGAGGTGGAGGGCCGACCCCTGCTCGATCGCGCGGATCATGAGACCCGTCAGCACCTCGTTCCGGAAGAAGCTCCCCTCCCGGATCGACTTGTCGATGCGCGAGATCTCCTGCCAGACCACGCGGCCGGCGCCCATGTTCATGTGGCCGACCTCGGAGTTCCCCATGAGGCCGGGCGGGAGGCCTACGTCCTCGCCCATCGCGATCAGCGAGGTCACGGGGTACGCGGCGCGCACGGCGTCGTAGTGCGGCGTGCGGGCCAGCGCCACCGCGTTGTGGTCGCGGCGCGGGTTGATCCCGAACCCGTCGAAGATCATGAGGACCAGGGGCTTCATGCCGGGGTTATACCGGAGGACCCCCTCGTATAATCCCGCCCGCATGCTGACCCTCGAGGGCGTGAGCAAGCGCTTCGGAACGGTCACCGCGCTCCACCCCGTGGACCTCGAGGTCCCTCCCGGCGAGTTCCTGGTCCTGCTCGGCCCTTCGGGGTGCGGGAAGTCCACGCTGCTCCGCATCGTCGCCGGGCTGGAGGAGCCGAGCGCCGGCCGCGTCCGCTTCGCGGGCCGCGACGTCACCGCGCTCCCGCCGCGGCAGCGGAACGTCGCGATGGTCTTCCAGAACTACGCGCTCTACCCCCACCTCACCGTGCGGGAGAACCTCTCCTTCGGCCTCGAGATGCGGCGCACCCCGCGCGAGGAGACCCGGAAGCGCGTCGCGTCGATGGCCGGGCTGCTCGACCTCGGCGCGCTCCTCGACCGCTTCCCCGCGCAGCTCTCGGGCGGGCAGAAGCAGCGCGTGGCGCTGGGCCGCGCGCTCGTCCGCGAGCCCGCGCTGTTCCTCCTCGACGAGCCGCTCAGCAACCTCGACGCGGAGCTCCGCGCGGGCACGCGGGCCGAGCTGATGCGGCTCCACCGCCGGCTCGGGATCACCACGCTCTACGTCACCCACGACCAGGTCGAGGCGATGACCATGGGCCAGCGGATCGTCGTGCTCAAGGGCGGCGTGATCCAGCAGGTCGGGACGCCCGCGGAGGTCTACGGCCGCCCGGCCAACGCCTTCGTGGCCGGCTTCCTCGGTCAGCCGCCGATGAACCTCGTCCCCTCGCCCGCGCGCGGGGACGGCGAGCGCGTGCTCGTCCAGGTGGGCGCGGCGCGCCTGCTCCTCGAGGGGCGCCGGTTCCATCCCGACGCGGCGGCCAGCGGGCGGCCGGTGCTCGTGGGCATCCGGCCCGAGGCGCTCCGCGCGCCCGACGAGGACGGTCTCCGGATCGAGGGCGAGGTCGAGCTGGTCGAGCCGCTCGGGCGCGAGGCGATCGTCACGCTCGTCTGCGGCGAGGAGCGGCTGCGCGCGCTCGTCCCGCCCGAGGCGGCGCCCGCGCCGGGCGCCCGGCTGGCCCGCTCGGTCCCGCCGGACGCCGTCCAGCTCTTCGACCTCCAGACGGAGGTCTCGCTGCTCCGGTGAAGAGGGGAGGCGGCTGGAAGCTGGGAGCTCGAAGCTCGAAGCCGGATGGCTTCCGGACCCCGGCGCGGGCGCTCGGGCTGGCCGCGCTCTTCCTCTCGTGCGCGCGGGGGCCGGAGAGCGGCGCGCTCCGCGTCTCCTGCTGGGCGGGACCCGAGGAGCTGGCGCTGGAGGTGGAGAACGCGCGGAGCTTCACCGCGCAGACCGGCCGGCCGGTCGTCGTCGAGTCCTGGCAGGAGGACTACGTCCCCAAGCTCGTCGCCGCCTTCGCGGCCGGGAGCCCGCCGGACGTCGTGCTCCTCGACTCGGTCTACGTCCCGTTCTTCCTGGCCTCGGACGTGCTCCACGACCTGACCCCGATGATCCGCGAGCACGGCGGCGTGGAGCTCGACGCGTACTACGAGGCGCCGCTCGAGGTGGCGCGCCGCGGCGAGGCGCTCTATGCGCTTCCCAAGGACTTCACGCCGGTGGTGGTCTACTGGCACAAGGGGCTCTTCGACCGCCTCGGCGTCCCCCATCCGCGGGACGGCTGGACCTGGGACGACTTCCGCGCGACCGCCCGGGCGCTGACCCGCGACGTGGACGGCGACGGGCACACCGACGTCTTCGGGTTCAACGTGGTCCGACACCTCGCGTTCTGGGTCTTCTGGCCCTGGCAGAACGGCGGCGACGTGGTCGATCCGCGCGGACGCAGCGCGCGCGGCTTCCTGGACGGGGCCGAGACCGTGGAGGCGGTCCGGTTCCTGGCCGACCTCGCGCTCCGGGACCGGGTGTCGCCGGCCTCGCTCCGGAGCGAGGACTACGGCGGCGATCTGTTCAAGACCGGTCGCGTCGGAATGATGGCGAGCGGCCACTGGGCGATCCCGGCGCTGCTCAACTCCTCGAGCCGCGACTTCAACCTCGAGACGATCGGCGTGGTCGGGCTCCCGCGGCGCAAGCACCGGCTGACGGTGATGTACGAGTCGGGCTGGGCGGTCTCGCGCCAGACCCGCCGGCCGCGCGAGGCCTTCGAGCTGGCGCGCCACCTCTCCGGCGAAGAGTGCCAGGAGCGCCGCGCGCGCGGGCGGCTCGCGATCCCGGCGCTCCGCCGGGTCGCGGAGCGCCACCGGCACGACCATCCGCTGGAGGCGGTGTTCCTGGACGAGACGCGCTTCATGCGCAACCACGCGGGGGTGCGCCTCGAGGAGTGGCGGGTGCTCGAGGAGCTGGCGCGGGAGGCCTTCGAGGAGGTGCTCCACGGGATCGCGACCCCCGAGGAGGCGCTCGGCCGCGCTGCCCGCGCTTTCGACGCCGAGGCGGGGCGGTGAGCGGGAAAAGGGGTCAGGACCCTTTTCCGCCGCGGAAAGGGGTCCTGACCCCTTTTCTCTTCCTCGCGCCCGCGCTGGCGCACCTCGCCCTCTTCTCGCTCGGGCCGGTCGCCTACGCCTTCTGGATCAGCCTGCACCGCTGGCGGATCCTCTCGCACGAGCAGGAGTTTGTCGGGCTCGCCAACTACGCGCGCCTCTTCGCCGAGGGCGGGGCCTTCTGGGCCGCCGCCCTGCGGACCGCCTGGTTCGCCGTCCTCTCGGTCCCCGCCGGGATGGCGGTCGCGCTCGCCGTCGCGCTCCTCCTCCACCGGAAGCTCCGGGGCTCGGCCTTCTTCCGGACCGCCCTCTTCCTGCCGGTGGTGACCTCCACGGTGGCCGTGGCCATGGCCTGGGAATGGCTGCTCCATCCCGACTTCGGCCTCGCGAACCACCTGCTGCGGTCGGTCGGGCTGGACGGTCCGCGCTGGTTCCAGGACCGGCGCTTCGCGCTCCCCGCGGTGGCCGCGTTCTGGATCTGGAAGGGCCTGGGACTCCAGGTCGTGATCCTGCTCGCCGGGCTCGAGGGGGTGCCGCGTGAGCTGATCGAGGCGGCCGAGGTGGACGAGGCGCCGCCGCTCCGCCGTTTCCTGCGCATCACGCTCCCGCTGCTCCGGCCGACGATCCTCTTCCTGGCGGTCACCGGCGCGATCTCGGCCTTCCAGCTCTTCACTCCCGTCTTCCTCCTGACCCAGGGAGGCCCGGTGCGCGCGACCGACCTCGCGGGCTACCACGTGTTCCGCTCGGCCTTCTTCTACTTCCGCCTGGGCGCCGCGGCGGCGCAGGCCTTCGTGCTCGCGCTGCTCGTGCTCGGCCTCACCGCGCTCCAGATCCGGCTGCTCCGGCGCCGGGCCGCGGTCCGGGAGGTCGGTTGATGCGGCGGCGCGGCCGGGTGGCGGTCACCGCGGCGCTCCTCGGGGCGGCGCTGGTCGTGGACTTCCCGTTCCTCTGGATCGTCTCGACCTCCTTCAAGGCGCGCGACGAGGTGTTCCGGGTCCCGCCGACGCTGGTCCCCGAGGCGCCCACCGCGAAGGCCTACGGGAAGGTCCTCGCGGAGGAGCTGGGAGGCGCGCCGGCCTTCCTGCGCTATCTCGGCAACACGTTCGTGGTGGCCGCGCTGGCCACCGCGGGGTCGCTCCTGATCTGCTCGCTCGCGGCCTACGCCTTCGGGCGGCTCCGGTTCGCCGGGCGGGGCGCGCTCTTCTGGCTCTTCCTGCTCGCGATGATGATCCCCTCGCAGGTCACGCTGATCCCGCTCTACGTGCTGACCGCCCGGGTCGGCCTCATGGACACGCTTGCCGCGCTCGTGCTCCCCTCGCTCTCCAGCGCGTACGGGGTCTTCCTGCTCCGCCAGTTCTTCTCCACGCTCCCGCGCGACCTGGAGGACGCCGCGCGCCTGGACGGCGCCTCGGAGGTGGTGATCTGGTGGCGGATCGTGCTCCCGCTCTCCCGGCCCGCGCTCGCCACGCTCGGGGTCTTCACGTTCCTCGGGGTCTGGACCGACTTCCTCTGGCCGCTGCTCGTGATCTCGTCTCCCGAGAAGCGGACGCTGGAGGTGGGGCTCGCCCTCTTCCGCGACGTCTACACGCGCGAGTGGCCGATCCAGATGGCCGCCGCGCTCCTCACGCTGCTCCCGCTGGTCGCGGTGTTCCTCCTGACGCGGCGCTTCTTCACCCGGGGGATCGCGTTCACGGGGATCAAGGGCTGACCCTCCTCGCGGGAGCCGGCTTCAGTCGGGGCCGGCCCGGGGTCGATAGCGGAGCGGGGAGATTGGACCGGAACCGGGGACATGCAACCGAGACGCGCCATCTGCCTGACCCTCCTCGCCTGCCTGCCGGTCGGCTGTCGGAAGCAACCGTCGGGGCCCGCGCCGGCCCGGGCACCGGACGCGCGAGCGCGTCAAGGGAACGGGGCGCTCACCGTCAGCGAGATCGTGGAGGCCTTCGAGCTCACCGAAAAGGAGCCCGACCTCCCGTCGCTCCCCGGCCGCTGGATGGAGGGGACGCGCGAGGACCGCCGGATCGCCTTCGACGCCTCGCACCAGGAGCGCTGGTACCTCTTCGTGGGTGACCTCCAGGAGGTTCCGGACCTCTCGCTCGGGCGCGTGGCCTCCGCGAGGCCGCTCCCCTCCGAGGGCTCCGGCCGGCGGCTCGACGGCTACGTCGGCGAGGACGGGGCCGCGCTGGCGCGCGCCTGGTTCCTCAACACCACGGGGGCCGAGGAGCTGCCCCAGCTCCGGGTCCCCGAAATCCAGGAGTCGCTCGCGGCCCTCTCGGACGCGGTGGAGGACGTGCTCGTCTTCCCCCGCGGGGTGGAGCTGGTCCTCGTGGTCCGCGGCCTGACGCTCGCCCGGCTGACCAGCGACCTCGACCAGTCGCTGCGCCTCACCGCCGCCCTCGAGGACCTGCACTAGCATCAGCGAAGAGGGGTCAGGGCCCTTGAAACGCTTCCATAGTTCGATATCTTTCGAACCATGAAACACAGCCTCCCGCTGGCCCGGCACCAGGCGCCCGCCGTAGTGTCGGCCTTCCGCGCCCTGGCCCACGAGAGCCGGCTCCGGATCTTCGCCCACCTCGTGCGGGCCGGCCGTGAGCTGCCGGTCGGGGAGATCCAGGAGGCCCTGGGGATCCCCGGGCCGACCCTCTCGCACCACCTGGACCGCCTCCGTCGCGCGGGCCTGCTCGCGGCCCGCAAGGAGGACCGCCGGGTGTTCCACTCCGTGCGGCGGGAGACCGTGATCGAGCTGGTGCGGCTGCTGACCGCGTGCTGTTGAGGAGGTCCCATGAGCGTGAAGGAGATCGTCCGGAAGACCTACGCCGGCTACGCCCGCGGCGAGCGGGCGTGCTGCGATGCGGTGACGGCGGGCCATTACACGGCGGAGGAGACCGCGGGGCTCCCGTCGGAGGCGGTGCGCGCGTCGCTCGGGTGCGGCAACCCGGTCGCGCTGGCACGGCTCCTCCCCGGCCAGGTGGTCCTCGATCTCGGGTCGGGCGCGGGGCTCGACGTCCTCCTGGCGGCCCGCCGCGTGGGACCGGAAGGGCGCGTCTACGGCCTGGAGATGACCGACGAGATGCGGGTGCTGGCCCGGGAGAACGCGGCGCGGGCCGGGGCGCGGAACGTGGAGTTCGTGGCGGGCGAGCTGGAGGCGATCCCGCTCCCCGACGGGTCCGTGGACGTGATCCTCTCCAACTGCGTGATCAACCTCTCTCCCGACAAGCCCCGGGCGCTTCGCGAGGCCTTCCGGGTGCTCCGCCCGGGCGGCCGCCTGGCCGTGCACGACGTCCTCGCGCCGGCGTCCGTTCCCGAGCCGCTCCGGCGGAGCGGGGAGGCCTGGGCCGGTTGCCTGGCCGGCGCCGAGGAGGAGGAGGAGTACCGGCGCCTGCTGGCGGGCGCCGGGTTCTCGGAGGTCGAGATCGTCCGGACCCGGACCTTCGCGGTCCCCGGCGTGGACGGCCCGTTCGCGAGCGCCTTCGTGCGGGCGACGAGGCCGTGAAACGGGTGCTGTTCGTCTGCGTCGAGAACAAGGGGGCGGAACCCTCTTCCGACACGGAAAAGGGTCCCGACCCCCGTTAGAATCCCGCCGGCTCCAACCCCACCACCGAGGTCTCTCATGCCCTACAAGGTCTTCGTGACCCGAGCGCTCCCCGAGGCGGCGCTCGAGATGCTCCGCCGCGCCCCCGAGGTCTCCGAGCTCCGGGTCAGCCCGCACGACCGCGTGCTCACGCGCGCCGAGCTGTTCGAGGGGACCCGCTGGTGCGACGCGCTGCTCTCGCAGCTCACCGACTCCGTGGACGCGGAGCTCCTGGACCAGAACCCGCGGCTCCGGATCGTGGCGAACTACGCCGTCGGCTTCAACAACATGGACGTGAAGGCGGCCACCACACGGAAGATCCCGCTCACCAACACGCCGGGCGTGCTCACCGAGACCACCGCCGACCTGGCCTTCACGCTGATCTGCTCGGTGGCGCGCCGCATCGTGGAGTCGGACCGCTACCTCCGCGAAGGGCGCTACCAGAGCTGGGCGCCGCTCCTCCTGGTGGGCGGCGACATCCACGGCAAGACGCTCGGGATCGTGGGCATGGGCCGCATCGGCTTCGCGGTCGCGAAGCGGGCGCTCGGGTTCGACATGCGCATCCTCTACACCGACGCCGTCCGCGTGGACGACCGGCTCGAGGCGGCGGTCAACGCCCGCTACACCGACCTGGAGACGATCCTCCGCGAGTCGGATTTCGTCTCGGTCCACGTGCCGCTCCTCCCCGAGACCCGCCACCTGATCGGGAAGCGCGAGCTGGCGCTGATGAAGAAGACCGCCTACCTCGTGAACACCAGCCGGGGCCCGGTCGTGGACGAGGCCGCGCTGGTCGAGGCGCTCCAGAACGGCACGATCGCGGGCGCGGGGCTCGACGTCTACGAGCGCGAGCCGGAGCTGGCGCCCGGGCTCGTGGACCGGCCGAACAGCGTGCTCCTCCCCCACATCGCCAGCGCCTCGATCGAGACCCGCACGAAGATGGGGACCACGGCCGCCGCGAACATCCTCGCGCGCCTGCGCGGCGAGCGCCCGCCCAACCTCCTCAATCCCGAGGCGCTGACGTAGGACGGACGCGGCTGGAAGCTCGAAGTCGCTCCGCCTTCGAGCTTCCAGCGTCGAGCCCTCAGAAGATCTGCACCACCCGCGGGTCGGCGATCGATTTCACTCCGGACGAGGAGACCGCCTCCAACGAGACCGCGGCCAGGAGGAACTGGAAGCCGGAGAGCTGCGGGATGTTCGGGACGTGGAGGGTCCCGATCCCGACCCCGAAGCCGTCCAGCGTGCCCTGGAAGTTCTGGAAGATCGCGGGCGTCGTGAGCGAGAGGACCATCAGCGCATCCGGGTTCAGCCGGATCGGCCGCCCGTCGGGCCCGAGCGGGATGCCCGGCACGCTCCCGAGGGACGCCGCCATCACGTAGCCGAGCCCCGCATCCAGCGTCACGCCGAAGGTGAACTGGGTGCTGACGCCCGGGGCCGGCACGGGGCCGGTGAGCAGCACCTGACGCGACCCGAACAGCCGGAACTTCCACCGTTCGTTGTAGGGGCCGTGCCAGGACTGCCCCCCGTCGAACGAGCACTTGATCTGGTTCTGCTGCGGGCCGTTCATGTCGGTCGACGCCTGCGCGCCGCCGATCGGCGTCCAGACCACCCAGTACGTGGTCCCCATCGCCAGCGGGACGCCCCCGAGGTTGACCCCCTGCCAGGAACGCTGGGGGGACATGCTCCAGGTGGCGTCCTGGATCACCTGGCCGGGCTGGTCCATCGCCCCGTTGTGGGTCCAGAGGCCGACCCGGTTCACGCCGGTCGTGATCCCGGTGAAGACCTCGACCCGGGTGATGGAGTCCGCGATGGGAGAGGCGAACTTGATGCCCACGATCGGCCCGCCCATGGTCTCGTTCGCGTTGAAGGCGGCCGATTCGTTGTGACCGAAGATGTGGATCTGCGCGCCGGCGGCGCCGGCGAGCACGAAAAGGAGGAACGTCGCGCGCTTCATCTTTCTGGACCTCACTGGATCAGGATCGGGAGCGGATCCGTGATCGACTTGATTCCGGACGACGAAATCGACTCGACCGAGATGCCGGCCACGACGAACGAGATCCCGGAGAGCGACGGGATCGGCGGGAACACGATCTGGGCCGCGGCTGCGCCCATCGGATCGAGCACCCCCTGGAAGTTCACGAAGACCGAGGGGGTCGAGAGCGAAAGCAGCAGCATCGCGTCCGGCGTGAGCGGGATCGGCCGGCCGTCCGGCGCCAGCGGGATGCCGGGCGTCGAGGAGAACGAGGCCGCCATGACGTAGTTGAGGCCGGCGTCGCGGGGCATCAGCAGTCCGAGGTTCACGGTGTTGCCCGGCGCCGGCGTCCCGGTGAGCGTGATCGCGCGGGGCGCGAAGAGCCGGAACTTCCAGCCCCCGTTGAAGGGCCCGTTCCAGGTCATCCCACCGTCGAAGGAGCCGCGATAGGCCGATTGTGTGGCTCCGGGCGTGTCGTCCCAGGAGGCCTGGGACGAGCTGATCGGTCCCCAGACCGGCCAGTAGACGGTTCCCATCGTGATCGGCACGCCGCCGAGGGGGAGGTTGACGCCCTGCCATGAGTTCGCGGTCACCATCGGCCAGGACCCGCCGGCGATCGACATCCCGGGCTGGTTCATCGGGCCGTTGTGCGTGTAGAGCGCCAGCGAGTTCGTGCCGGTCCGCTCCCCGGTGAAGATCTCGAGCCGGCTGATGGTCTCGGAGAAGGGCGCGGTGAACTGGATCCCGAGCAGCAGGTTGGGCCCGCCCATTGAGCGGTTGTTCTGGAAGGCGCCGCCTTCGTTCTGGCCCCAGACATGGACCTGCGCCGGGCTGTGCCCGGCGGCGACCAGCAGCGTGAGAGCGATGAGGGAAACACGCACGAGAACCTCCTTTCGGTTGGGGAGGCAATTCTTCCGCCCGACGATCCGTTGGTCAACCCTCGGGTAATATCCCGCGGGACGCAGGAGACCGCCCATGGACCGTTTCGTCGAGGTGCTCCGCGCTCCGAACCAGCAGTCGCTGGAGGAGCCGCGCTCGATCCTCGAGTCCGAAGGTGTCCTGGCGCGGATCGACGCCGAGACCGCCGGCACCCTCTGGGGGGGCGCCGCCGCCGTGTTCGGGGGCGCCCGTCTCATGGTCCCGGCGCGGGAGGCCGATCGCGCCCGGCGCATCCTCTGCGAGCACGAAGTCCAGTGCGAGGTGCCCCAGGACGCGGTGGAACGGCTGGTCCGGCGCGTCTTCGAGCCGGCCCTGGCCGGCGTGCTCGAGGAAGAGCGCGTGCTGGGGCTCCTCGAGAACCAGACCCGCGACTTCCGCCTCGCGGTCTTCGCCCGCGTCACGCCCCGGCCCGGCGGCTCCGGTCTCCTGGAGCGCCTGCTGGCCGCCTCGATCGTCACCGATGCCGGCGGCGAGGACGTGCGGCGCGATCTCAGCCAGGCCCTCCAGAACGCCGATCCGGAGGCGCTGGCCGAGACCCTCGGCGCGGGGCTGCTCCGCTCGGAGGACCCCGCGGTGCGCGTCCGCCTGGCGCGCGCGCTGGGCCGCTTCCGGAACCGCTTCGCGGCGGAGTACCTGGTCGCGCTCCTCCAGGACGCGGACCCGGACGTGCGCGACGAGGCCTTCGAGTCGCTCTATTTCCTGAGCGGCGGCCGGGACTTCGGCTTCGATGCGCACGGGAGCGCCCTGGCCCGGGCCGCGGCCCTGACCGGCTGGATCGAATGGCTCGGCACGCTCGCGAGCGTGTTCTGACGGGGGCGACTACCCCCCCAGGATCGCGTCCCCCGGCAGCAGCCGGATCTTCTCCCCCACCGCGCCCGACGCCTCGCGCCGCTCCCCCTCGCGCCGCGCGACCGCGTGGAACCGCCCGCGCGCGACCTCGACCTCCAGCTCCCAGCCGCGCACGCGGAGGCGCGAGACCCGGAGGTCGCCGAAGCCGCACTCCTGCGGCCGGACGTCCACGGCGCCGCTGAGCCGCACCCGCACGCCCGCGGCGTACTTGAGCAGGAGGTCCGCGGTCCAGGAGTGCTGGTAGTCGTCCACGCCGCGGAAGGCCGAGGGCTCGCCGGTCATCGGGTGGTAGTGCTCGAACGCGTTCGGCCGCGCCGGGTCGCCGTCCCAGCACATCATCGCGACGAACCGACGGAGCAGCTCGCCTCCGGCGCGCACGAGGTCGGGGTCGCGGAGCCGCTCGCCCGCGGAGAAGAGCGCCTCGACGAGGTGGCTGTTCACCATCGGCCAGACCCGCCCGTTCCACGGGCAGTTCTTCCGCTCGCCCTTCCAGTGCCCCTCCGCCGAGAAGGCCGGATCGCTCCGCGCGAGGGTCGCGACCGGGAACGGCGTCCAGAACCCGGCGGGGTCGAGGAGATGCGCCTTCAGGCCCGCAAGGTGCGCCGCCGAGACCGCGGTCGTGAGGTATGGATAAAAGGCGACCGCCGCCCGCACGCCGGTGCGCGCGCCGGTCGCGGGGTCCACGTCGGAGAACATCCCGGTCCCGCCGTCCCACATCCGCTCGCGGAGCGCGCGGTGCACCGCGTCGGCCTCGCGCGCCCACTCGTCCGATTCCTCCGCCTGCCCCCGGAGCCGCGCGAAGAAGCAGAGCGCGCCGTACAGGCGCGCCACGTAGACGGTCGCGTCCACGCCCTTGAGCCGGAGCGTCCGCACCCACTCCTCGCGGTCGGCGTCCGGCGCCACCGCCGTGTAGCGCGGGCTGTACTCCTGGCCGGTCTCGTACTGGTCGAAGACGTCGTAGAGGCGGCTCCCCTCCGGGTCGCGGTCGCGGCGGAAGTGCGTCGCGTAGCGCGAGAGCGCGTCGTGGATCGCGGGGAGCAGGTCGGGGCGTGGGTGGTGGGCGTAGAGGTCGAGGAGCGCGCCGCCCCAGTCGGCGTGGTAGAAGCCGGCCGAGGCCTCGGGGATCGTGCGGAGGAAGCCGTGGAACGAGCCGTCGGGCTTCCGGGCCTCGGCGAAGTTCAGGAACTCCCCCCAGGCCGTGGTACCGTCCGGGCGCCAGCGCTGCTCGCGCATGTGGGCGGGCGCGCTATAGGAGATCGGCAGGTGGAACGAGTCGTTCCCCTCCGCGACGCAGGGGTGGCGGTGCGTGGGCGAGGGGAGCGCCAGCGTGAACAGGCGGAGCCCGAACCAGCGGTGCCAGTAGTGGTGGAGCGCCGCGCGGTCCTGGGATTCCCACGTGGGAACCTCGTCGAAGTAGGCGGCCCACGCCGCGCGCGAGGCGGCGGCGGGATCGGCGGGGAGCGGGGCGAGCCGCTCCGCGGCGGCCGCCGCGGTCGGCGCGACCGCGAACGCCCAGACGCCGGACCTGCGCGCGGACCGCGCCGCGCCGAACCGGAACTCCGCGCCGGGCGCCCTCGGGTGGCGGCACGCGAACGTGAGCCGCTCGACCGGTCCCGCCTGGCGCTCGACCACGGTCCCCTGGACCGGAACCAGCTCCGGCGCGAGCAGCGCCTCGTCCTCCGCGCGCGCGCCCTCGAACCGAGCGTGGAGCACGTCGCCGGGGAGGAGCACGCGCTCCTCGCGGACCTCGCGGCCGTCCGGGAGCCGCCAGCGCGCCTCGATCCCCGAGGGGCGCCAGACGCGCTCGAGGCAGCGGGCCAGGGCGGGCGGAGGGCCGGCGGGCCGGAGCCACCAATGGAAGTACTGGAGCCCGTCCTGGAACCCGGGGCCCGACTCCTCGACGGGGTGCCTCGGCGCCACGACGGCGGCGCCCGCGCCGCTCCCCAGGTAGTGCTTGTCGGAGCGCCGGAGCAGCTCGAGCACGTCCGTCCCGCGCACGGCCCGGACCTACCAGCCGGCCGTCCGGGCGTCGATCACGTGCTGGAGGATGCGATCGCGGCCGGCGCCGGTGATCTCGCGGAACTTGAGTCCGAGGAGCCACGGCCCGCCGGCCTGACGCGGGTCCTCGATCCACGCGACCCGGGCCAGCGCCTTCACCGTGCCGCCCGGGAGCCGCAGCGCGAGCGCGACCTGGATCTTCCCGAGCAGGAGGTCCGGGACCCAGGCGGCGTCGGGCAGCGTCCCCTGGAGGAGGAGCCCGCCGGCCCCGAGGTTGGAAGTGGTCCCCGAGCACGTCCCGCCCAGCGCCGGGTCGTTCATGAGGTCGCTGAAGAACCGGTAGTCCACCGCGACCGCGGCGCCGACGCGCGCGAACTCCCGATGTTCGCTCTCGAGTGAGAAGGTCATTGGTTCACCTGCGGAAAAAGGGGTCAGGACCCTTTTTCAGAAGAGCCCGCTGATGCGGCCTTCCTCGTCCATCTCCACGCTCTCCCCCGCCGGGCGCGCGGGGAGCCCGGGCATCGTCATCACGTCGCCCGCCAGCGGGTAGATGAACCCCGCGCCCGCCGCGAGGCGCACCGAGCGCACCGGGAACACGAACCCGCGCGGCCGTCCCTTGAGGCGCGGATCGTGCGAGAGGCTGTACTGCGTCTTCGCCACGCAGATCGGCAGGTCGCCGAACCCCCAGCCTTCGAACTGGCTCATCTCCACGCGCGCCTCCTGCGAGAACTCCACGCCCGCGGCGCCGTACATCTCCTTCGCGATCAGCTCGACCTTCTCCCGGATCGGGATCCCGAGCGGATAGAGCGGGGTGAAGTCGGACCGGAGCCCGGCCGCCCGCTCGGCCGCCGCGGCCAGCTCGAGCCCCCCCTCGCTCCCGCGCTCGAACACCTCGCTCACCACCGCCTCCGCCGCGCCCGCGTCCACCGAGAGCTGCCGCGCCAGGTCCAGCTCCCGCGCCGTGTCGGAAGGAAAGCGGTTCAGCGCCACGACCGCCGGGACCCCGTGGCGCCGCACGTTCTCCACCTGCTTGGCCAGGTTCGGGAAGCCCTCGCGCACCGCCGCGAGGTCCTCCGCGAGCAGCGCCGGAGCGAGGGGCGCGCCCGGCGTCACGCGGTGCCGGCCGCTGTGCACCTTGAGCGCCCGCAGGCTGGCCACGATCACCGCGGCCGCGGGCCGGAACCCGGCAGCGCGGCACTTCACGTTGCACAGCTTCTCGAACCCGATGCTGGCGTCGAAGCCCGCCTCGGTGACCACGTAGTCGCACAGGCGGAGAGCGATCTGGTCCGCGAGGATCGACGAGCAGCCGTGCGCGATGTTCGCGAACGGACCCGTGTGCATGAAGCACGGCGTCCCCTCGATCGTCTGCACGAGGTTCGGGTGGATCGCCTCGCGCAGCACCGCGGCCATGGCGCCCGCCCCCCGCACCTCCCCCGCGGTCACCGGCCGCGCGGCCCGCGAGCGTCCCACAATGATCCGCCGCAGCCGCGCCTCCATGTCGGAGCGCCCCGAGCAGAGCCCGAGGATCGCCATCACCTCCGAGGCCGGCGTGATGTCGAACCCCGTCTGGACCGCGACCCCGTCCTTGGGCCCGCCGAGCCCCGTGATCACGTGGCGGAGCGAGCGGTCGCTGATGTCCATCACGCGCCGGAACGTGACCGAGCGCGGCTCGAGGTCCACTCCGCCGCCCCCGCGGAAGCAGCGGTTGTCGATGAACGCCGAGAGCAGGTTGTTCGCCGCCCCGACCGCGTGCATGTCACCGGTCAGGTGCAGGTCGATCTCCTCGATCGGGACCACCTGCGAGCGCCCGCCGCCGGTGGCGCCCCCTTTGAGCCCGAAGATCGGCCCCATCGAGGGCTGGCGGATCGTGGCCACCGCGCGGCGCCCGAGGCGGGTGAGCGCCATCGAGAGCCCGATGGTGTTCACGGTCTTGCCCTCGCCGAGCGGCGTCGGCGTCATCCCCGTGACCACGATGAGGCGTCCGCGCAGCGGGTCCGGGAGCCGGCGCAGGACCTCGATCCGGACCTTCGCCTTCCACGGACCGAAGTGGATCAGGTCCTCGCGAGCGAGCCCGATGCGCGAGGCGACCTCCTCGATCGGGAGCAGGGACGGCGCCGGCGCGGAGTCGCTCATGGATGAAGGCGCCGGATTATAGCGATCTCCCCGCCGCCCTCGGCTTGACCCATCCCGGGAGCCCACCTACCCTCCCTTCCCCGTGCCGAAGCAAGGCTCTCTTTCCCGCCCGGGAGCCGCGGGCCTCCTGCTCCTGATGGGTGCCGTGGTGCTCGCGGCGCACGTCCTGACGCTCCGCCCATACCCCTACTCCCACTGCTTCCACGACGAGCTCCAGTACGTCCAGGCCGCCCGGGACATCGCCGAGGGACGGATCCCCCGCTACAACCGGGGGCGGGAGGCCAAGTACCCCCCGCTCTACCCGGCCATCCTCGCTCCCGCGTGGGCGCTCTCCTCCCGCGAGGACTTCCCCTGGCGGGCCCGCGCGGTGAACGCGCTCCTGCTCGCCTCGACGCTGTGGCCGGCGTACCGGATCGCCCGGCGCCTCCTCGGCCGGGGAACCGCGGTGTGCGCCGCGGGACTCGCGATCCTCGCGCCCTGGCAGGGCCTGGGCCGACAGCTCCTCTCGGAGAGCCTCGCGATCCCGCTCTTCCTGGCCTTCGCCCTCGTCACGATCCGGCTGGCCGAACGGCCGGGCGTCCGGCGCGGCGCGTGGTGCGGGGCGCTTCTCGGCGCGCTCGCCTTGACCAAGACGCTCTTCCTGGTGGTGGCGGCACCGCTCGCCGCGGCGCTCCTCTGGGCCTGGCGACCCCGGCGGGCCGGATCGCTCGCTGCGCTCGCCGCCACGGGAGTGGCCGCTGCGGCGGTCTTCCTGCCCTGGCAGCTCCGCGGCCGGCTGTTTCCGTCCGAGAGGGACGTGCCGAGGTATTACAGCTATGCGGACGAGTTCCTGAGCAACCCGCCGGCGACTCTCGGCAACCACCTCGACATGGTCCGCGAGCACGCGCTGGCGCCGCTGATCGCGCTCGGCGCCCCTTTCCTGGCTCTGGCCCTCGCCGGTCTGGGGCGCCGGCTCCGGGCCTCGAGCCCGGAGGAGCGCGCGCTGGGCGTGCTGACGCTGGGCTCCCTTCTCGCGCTCCTCGGCCTCGCCTCGGTCTGGGCGGCCCAGTGCCGGCTCGACCACGCCATGGAGCGCTACGCGCTCCCGCTCTGGCCCCTGCTCACGCTCGTCGCCGTGGGAGAGCTCTGGCGAGGGCTGCCCGGCTGGCCTGCGCTCGGCGTCACGGTCCTCCTCGCGCTTGCGGCCCCCGACCACGCGCTCGTGCCCGAGGGCTCCGCGAACTGGCAGTTCGACGCCCTGAGCTACTGTCAGGCGGCGTGGCTCACCGGTCTCACGGGCAGTCCGCTCGCGACGCGGGCCATCCTGCTCGCGCCTCTCCTGCTCCTGATCCCCCGGGCCCGCGGATACCGGTGGGGAGCCGCGCTGCTCCTGGTCGGCAGCGCCCTGTGGACGGGGAACGGGCTCGCCCGCTTCAACGCCGTCCGGGTCGTGTGGGACGAGATAAACGAGCGGGAGCGGGAACCGGTCTGGCGCTGGCTGGACCGCTGGGTCCGGCCGCGCGACACGCTCGTGCACCACTCGGCCTGCGCGGGCCTGGCCTATCCCGACGCGCTCCGCTACGAGTCGGACTACTGCATGCTGGACTTCCGGCTCCTCCACGACGGGGATTCCAACGCGCGGTTCGACTTCGACGCCTTCCGGTTCGTGTTTCCGTTCGCGGAGCCGCGGGGCTCGATCTGGCTCCTCACTCCCCACGACCTGTTCGAGCAGGTCCCGGCCTGGCCGGTGGTCGATCGGTTCGGCCGGTACCGTCTGCACCGGCTGCCGCCCCCCGGCACGCCCGAGGGCGGCTGGCCCGGCGGGACCGCACCTTCGCACGAGGCGGGGAACCTCAGCGCGACCACGCGTGAGCATGGGACCGGGTGCGGCGGCCCGAAGCCTCCACGCCTCGAGGGCGATCCTCCCCGGCTCGGACGCCCTCAGACCCTGCGCATCCTCGACGCCGCCCCGCGGGCGCCGGTCCGGCTCCTGGTCGGCGCCGGCGCGCCGACGCCCCTGCCTCTCGGTCCGTGCACGCTCCAGGTGCGGCTGGGCCACGCCGCCACCCTGTCGCTAGGTCGCACGGACGAGCAGGGCGTCTGGAGCTTCACGCTCGAGCTCCCGGAAGTGCCGGCGCTGGCGGGTCTCGACGTGACGCTCCAGGCATTCATCGAGGTCGTCGGAGGGCCGGTCCTCGGACGGCTCCAGGTCACCAACGCCGTCCACCAGCGGTTCGGACTGTAGGCCGGTGCCGGAGCCGGGCGCTCTCTCCCGCCGGAAGGCCGCGGGTCTCCTGCTCCTCCTGGGCACCGTGATCGTCGCGGTGCACGTCCTGACGCTCCGCCCGTATCCGTACTCCCACTGCTTCCACGACGAGCTGCAATACGCCCAGGAGGCCCGGGACATCGCCGAGGGACGGATCCCGCGCTACAACCGCGCGTGGCAGGCCAAGTTCCCCCCCCTCTATCCGGCCCTCCTGGCTCCAGCGTGGGCGCTCTCCGACCGGCCGGAGTTCCCCTGGCGGGCCCGCGTGGTCAACGCGCTGCTCCTCGCGGCCACGCTGTGGCCGGCCTACCGGATCGCGCGACGCGGCGCGGGCCGGGGGACCGCGGTGTGCGCCGCAGGGCTCGCGGTCCTCGCGCCCTGGCAGGGCTTCGGCCGGCAGCTCCTCTCGGAGAACCTCGCGATCCCCCTGTTCCTGACGTTCACGCTCGCCACGCTCCGCGTGGCCGAGCGGCCCGGCTTCCGGCGCGGGGCGGTGGCCGGTCTCCTCCTGGGCGCGCTCGTCCTCACCAAGACGCTCTTCGTGGTGCTCGCGGCTCCGCTCGCCGCGGCGCTCCTCTGGGCGCTCGGGCTCCGGCGGGTCCGGACGTGGGCCGCGCTCGGCGCCGCGGGCGCGGCCGCCGCGCTGGTGTTCCTGCCCTGGCTGTTCCGCGGACGGCTGTTCCCGTCGGAGGCGGGGGCGCTGGGCTATTCCAACTACCAGCACGAGCTCCTGGGCCTGCCGGGGGCGCCCTTGCGACTCCACCTCGGGATGCTCCGGGAGCACGCGATGATCCCGCTGACCACGCTGGGCGCCCCGCTGCTGGTCCTGGCGCTCGCCGGCCTCGGGCGCGGGTTCCGGACCTCGAAGGCGGGAGCGCGGGCCCTGGGCGTCCTCGGCCTCGGCTCGATGCTCGCGCTTCTCGCCCTCGCCTCGTTCTACTCGGCCCATCTGCGGCTGGACCATGCGATCGAGCGCTACGCGATTCCGGTCTGGCCTCTGCTCACGGTCGTCGGCGTGGCCGGGCTGGAGCGCCGGCGGACCGGCTGGCTGGCTCCTGCGATCGCGGTCCTCCTCGGGCTCACGGGTCCGGACCGCGCCCTGGGCCACCACCAGTACTCGTGGTACCTGTTCGACATCCCGAGCCGTGGTCAGACGGGCTGGCTCGCAGGGCTCACCGGCTCCCTGCCCGCCACGCGGGCGATCCTGCTCGCGCCCCTCCTGCTCCTGGTTCCCAGGATCCGGGGGCGCCGCTGGGGGTCGGCCCTGCTGCTCGCCGTCTCCGCCCTCTGGTCGGCGCACGCGCTCGCGCGCTTCCAGGTGGCGCTGAAGGAGTGGGATGACCTGGCCGTGGAGAAGAGGGAGCCGCTCTGGCGCTGGTTGGACCGATGGGTCCGGCCCGGCGACACGATCGTGCACCATACGCACTGTGACGGCACCGCCTATCCCAATGCCCTCCGCTACGAATCTGACTTCTGCCTGGTGGACTTCCGGCTCTCGGACGAGCAGGACTCCGCCGTGCGGTTCGACTTCGATGGGTTCCGGTTCCTCTTCCCGGGGGGGCCGCCCGAGGGCTCTATCTGGCTCCTCACCCCCTACGACTGGTTCGAGCGGGTCCCGGCCTGGCCGGTGGTCGATCGCTACCTCTACTACCGGTTGCACCGGCTGACCCGGGAGCCCATTGGCGCGTCCGATGCACCGCAGCTCCGCGCGATCACGATCGCGTCCGGAGAGGGTTGCGGCGGCGCGCGTCTCGAGAGCGATCTTCCGCGGCTCGGACGGACGCTCACGCTCCGCGTCCAGGGCGCTCCCCCGCGCGCGCCGCTCCAGCTCCTCGTCGGCGCGGGCCCACCGGTGCCCTCCCGCCTCGGCCCGTGCCAGCTCCTGGTCCACGCGGGCCGGACCACGGTCCTCCCGCTCGGCCGCGCCGACGACGAGGGCGCGTGGCGCCTGGCTCTCGAGCTCCCCGAGGAACCGGCGCTGGTCGGCGTGGACGTCACGCTCCAGGCGCTCTTGGAGGTCACGGGCGGGCCGATGGTCGGGAGGTTCCAGGTCACCAACGCCGTCTATCAGCGGTTCGGGTTGTAGCCGGCGTTCACCCTCCGAGCGCGGCGCTCAGCGCGCGGCGCTGCGACTCGGCGAGCAGGACCTTCAGCGCCACGTCGGCGAGGAGGCAGAGGCCGCCGGCCGCGAGGTAGCGTCGCTGGAGCCCACCCCGACCCTCGGTCGCGACCACGCGCCCGAGCGCGGGGCGCGAGAGGCCCACGGCGATCAGGATGAAACCCACGACCCGGACGATCGCGTAGACGGGCCAGACGCGGACGAGCGCCCAGAGCGGCTCGTCGGCGATGAGCACCAGGAGGCCCGCGTAGTAGTTCATGAAGTCCAGGAGGACGGTTCCCAGCACGAGGCCGAGCAAGCCTCCGGAGACGAGGCAGAGCGCGGCGAAGAGGAGGAGCTGGCCCAGGAGGCGCGGGAGGAAGGCCAGGAGACTCCCCTCCGGTCCGGCCCCCGTCCGGATCCAGCCGAGCATCTCCTCCGCGTAGCGCGCGCCGCCCCAGAGCTCGCCGGCCACCGACTCCCCCTTCGCGAGCGACAGGCAGAACACCGCGAGCGAGAGCGTGACCGCCCAGAGCCCGGCCCGGAAGACCGCGAGCTTGAGCCGGCCCGCCGCGAGCGCCGCCGCCCAGAACGGGAAGAAGGCGAGCGCCGGCAGCGTGGCGTGGAGCCAGGCCGCGCCCGCCGCGTGCGCGAGGCCGACCGCGGCGATCGTGACGAGCGGCACCGCCAGCTCGGCGCCCGGGCGGAGCAGGAGCGCGGGCACCCTCATGAGCGGAGCCACGCGAGCGTGCGGCGGATCGCCTCGGCGGAGGCGGTCGCCCGGTAGCCCAGCTCGCGGGCCGCGTCCCCCGGATCGAGCGGCCAGGAGGCGCAGAGGAGATCGGCCACGTCCCGCGTGAGCGGCGGGGCCCGGCCCGTGAGCCGCGCGGCGCCCTCGCCGAGCGCGCCCGCGAGGCGCAGCAGCGCGCGCGGGACGTGGCGCCGCGGGGGCGCGACGCCGGCGGCCGCGGCGAAGTCCGCCACGAACGCGTCGAGCGTCCGGTTCTCGCCGCCGAGCGCGTAGCGGACCCCGGGCCGGCCGCGCGCCGCGGCGGCGAGGTGCCCCTCCGCCACGTCCTCGATCCAGGCGAAGGACCAGACCTGCCGCCCGCTCCCGGGGAGCGCGCGGAGGCGTCCCGCGAGCAGGTCGGCCAGCATGCGCGTCATCAGGCTCCCTTCCGTCCGCTCCCCGGGCCCGTAGACCACGCCCGGGACCACGACGACCACGGGCGCGCCCGCGCGCGCCTCCTCCTCCACCGCGGCGAGCGCGGCCCGCTTCGACGCGGCGTAGGGGTTCCGGGCAGCGTCCGTTCCGAGCGCGAGGAAGGACGACGTGACCACGATCCGCTCCACGCCCGAGCGCGCCGCCGCGCGGACCAGCTCCCTCGTCGCGTCCACGTTCACGCGGTGGAAGAGCGCGCGGTCCGGGCTCCAGGTCCGGACCAGCGCCGCGAGGTGGAAGAGCCGCCGCGCCCCGGACAGCGCCGCGCGCACCGCCGTGGGGTCGAGCACGTCGCCCGACACCGCCTCGACCCCCTCGAGGCGCGCCGCGCGGCGGGGATCGCGGACCAGGACCCGCACCGGTTCGCCGCGCCGGACCAGCGCCCGGGCGACGGCTCCGCCGAGGTAACCGGTCGCGCCGGTCACGAGGTTCGTCATGGGGCTCCCCGCGGGGTGGCGGATTGTAGCGCCGCGCCTTCCCGTGTCGATCGGGCGTCCCCTACGATGCACCGGCATGTGCCTCGCGACGGCGGCGCTCCTCCTCGCGCTCGGCGGGGACGGCCTCGAGGAGCTGGTCGAGCGGCTCCGGCGGGAGCCGGGCGACGCGGCCGCGTGGAAGCGCCTCGCGGAAGAGCCCCGCGCCGGCGCCGCGCTCGCGGCCGCACGCGGCCTCGCGGAGGCGGGTGGCGAGGCCGGGTGGCGGGCGCTGGCGCGGCTGGCCGACCGGTTGGGCGAATACCCGCTCGCGGTCCAGGCGGGCGGGCGTCTGGTGGCCGCGCTCCTGGAGCGCGGCGAGCCCGCCCGGGCAGCCGAGGAAGAGCTGGCGCTCGCGCGCCGCCACTTCCGCTTCGGCGCCTCCGTCGCCGAGCGCCGCGCGCTCGAGGCGGCGCGCTCGCTCCTCCAGCGGGCGGGGCGCGAGCGGAGCGCCTTGGACGACTACCTCCGCCGGCGCGAGCTGGAGTCGCGCCAGCGCGCCGACCCGGACCGGGCGGGGCTCACGATCCGCCTGAACGACGCGCTGCTCAGGGGCGACCGCCGCGCGGAGCACACCGCACGCGTGGACCTCGCCTACCAGGCCTACATGACCCGCCGCTTCGCCGATGGTCTCGCGCAGTACCGCGAGGTGCTCCGGCTCCACGGGCCGGCGGCGATCCCCCCCGCGCTGCGGGCGCGGGACCAGAACGGCGCGGCGCGCCTGGCGCTCGAGGTGGCGCTCGGCTCCGCGGGCGTCGAGCGCGAGCGGCTCCTGGAGGAGACGCTCGCCTGGGCGGAGGCCGCGCTCCGGAGCGCGGGGGGCGGGACGGCGGCGCCCGACCGGGACCTCCTGCTCCGGTCGCACTGCGTGCTCGCGCAGCTCCTCGAGGCGCGCGGCGATCCGGGCGCGGCCCGGGCGCACCACGAGGAGGAGCTGCGGCTGGTGCAGGAACAGCGCCGCTCGCTCGTGCTCGAGGGGGACGAGGCGCTCCGGATCTTCCATGGCGAGCGCCATCACATCTTCGAGAACTTCGCGCTCCACCTCGCGCGGAGCGGGGCGGGGGAAGCGGCCGGGCTGGAGCGCGCGCTCGCGGTGAGCGAGCTGGGGCACGTCGGGGCGCTCCGCGAGCTCTGCGCGCTCCGCGGGCGGGCGGCGCCGGAGTGGTTGGAGCGGTCGGCCGACCTCGCGGAGCTCCGGCGGCGCGCAGGCGCGGCGGGCGCCGCGGTGCTGGTCTGGTGGGTCGGCTCGCACGACGCGGCCGTGCTCGCGGTGACCGGGGAGGGGGCGCGGTGCCACCCGCTCGCGGCGTCGCCCGAGGAGCTCGGGCGCGCGCTCCGCGGGCTGGCGCGGACCGCGTTCTCGCTGGAAAGCCCGCGGTCCGCGATCGAGCGGGCCGGGCGGGAGGCGTTCGACGCGCTGCTCGCGCCCGCGTGGGAGGGCGTAGCGCGGTGCGGGCGGCTCGTGTGCGTGGGGCCGTGGGGTCCGGCGCCGTTCGCGGCGCTGGTGCTCCCGGGGAGCGAGCCGCTCGAGCGCCGGTTCCTCGCGGCGCGCTGCGAGGTCTCGAGCGCGCCGGCCGTCGCCGCGCTGCTCGCGGAGGCGGCGCCGGGGGAACGGGGACCGGTGGTGGCGCTCGGGTGCGACGGCGCGGGACCCTACGACCCCTCGCTCGCGGCGCACTTCCGGCTGGAGCGGCTCCGCCCGCTGCCCGGGGCGGCGGAGGAGGCGCGCGCGGTCGCGCGGCGGCTCGGCGGGCGCGGCGAGGTGGGGCGGGCGGCCACGGAGGAGGCGCTCCGGGTCGTGGCGGGCGGGGCGGGGCATCTCCACCTGGCGGGGCACGCGGTGGTGGACGACGAGAGCGACGCGCGCACGGCGCTGCTCCTCCAGCCGTCGGGCGCGGACGACGGCCTGCTCACGCTCGGCGAGGTCCTCGAGCTGCCGCTCCGGGCGCGGCTCGTGGCGCTCTCGGGGTGCCGGACGGCGCGGGGGGAGTCCTACACGGGGGAGGGGGTGGGCGGGCTCGCGCGGTGCTTCCTCGCGGCGGGCGCGCGGGCGTTGCTCCTCACGCTGGCGCCGCTCGACGACCAGAAGGCGCCCGTGTTCATGGAGCGATTCCTGGAGGCCCAGGCGCGCGGCGCGTCGCCGGTGGCCGCGCTGGCCGCCGCGCAGCGACACATGCTCGGATCGCTGCCGAACGCGCATCCGGCCTTCTGGGCCGTATGGGCGATCCACGGGGTGGACGGGCTGCGATAGAAGAGGTTGAAAGTCGAAAGCCAGAAAGGAGTCTCGCTCCGCTCCTCTCCTCTCCTCGTCCGACTTTCAACTTTGAACCCACGGCGACTGCGCCTTCACGGTTCGAACGCGAACGTGGCCTCCTTGCCGTTCTGCGTGCGTACGCGGAGCGTCGCCGTGCCGGGCGGGAGCGCGGCGCGGCGGAGCGTGACCACCGGCCAGAGGAACTCGTCGCGCTCGTCCACCACGCAGTCCAGCTCGCGGAGCGTCGCGCCCGCGCGGTCCTCGAAGACGAGGCGGAGCCGCGCGCCCGGGGGCTGCTCCTCCGCCAGCACGAGGCGGAGCCGGAGCACCTCGGCCTCCGCCGGGAAGCGGAGCGACGGCTCGCCGCGCGACGAGGAGAGCACCGCCGTGTGCGCGCGAAGCAGCGGCGTCATGGGCGCGGGCGCCAGGGACGCGCGCGCCAGCAGGAACGCGGCCACGAGCCAGCCCGCCGCCGCCGCGAGCGGGAGCGGGCGGAGGAACGCCCGCCGCGCGGGGGCCGTGAGGCGCGGGACCGAACGGAGCGCGTCCCGGCACTCGGCGCAGGTCTCGAGGTGACGGCGCGTCCACTCGCGGGCGCCGGCGCCGAGCTGCTCCGGCGCCTCCTCGAAGGCCACGAGCGCGGCGCCCGAGGGATGGACCTCGGTCGCGCCCGCGAGCGCCGCCAGCTCCCGGCACGCGGGGCAGGCGTCCCGGTGGGCGCTGAGCGCCTCCCGGTCCCCGGTCTCTTCGAGCCGCCGCGCAGCGGCGGGATCGACGCACTTCATCGCAGGTCCTCCCTGAGTCGTTCCATTCCCCGCGAGTACCAGCCGGCCACCGACCCCTGGGGCACGTCCAGGAGCTCCGCGATCTCGCGGAAGGACAGCCCGTCGTGGAACCGGAGCCGGACGATCCGGCGCTCGCGCTCCGGGAGCGCGTCGAGCGCCCGGGCGAGCCGGGCCCGCTCCTCCGCCGCCTCCCCGATCGAGCCGCCTCGCGGGTCGGCCGGCTCCGCCGGCGCGTCCACCGGGCCCGGGTGCCGGGCGCGGCGGCGCAGCTCGTCGATGCAGACGGAGCGCACCGTCCGCGCGATCACGGCCCGCACCGCGGCGTCGCCCCCCTCGCGCATCCCGGCCAGCGCGCGGTGGAGGCGGACCATCACGTCCTGGACCGCGTCCTCCCAGTCGCGGGGGAGCAGCGCCTGGAGCTGCGAGCGGATCCACGGGCCGTAGCGCTCGTGGACCGCGAGGAGATCGGGACGCGACATGGTGACCGTGGGAGGCTGGAAGCGGAAACCGGCCCGACGCGCGGAAGACGGAGACCCCATCTTTGTCCTTTCCGTCGTCCGGCTTCCAGCTTCCAGCCCTCCACGGGTGACGCTCGGGGCTTTCTCGGCACTTTCGCTGGAAGGAGACGGCGGAGAGGAGCTGTTGATACGGTGAAAATGGTGCCACTCTTCATTTCCGCGGCGGAAATGAAGAGTGGCACCATTTTCACACCACGTACGCCACCGCCAACCCCACCTGCGCGACCATCATCATCCGATACATGTGGGTCCACGACGGGTGGTTCTCGCCCTCGGTGGCCAGCGCCTCGGGACGGCGGACCATGAGCCAGGCCACGTAGCCGCCGTAGAGGAAGAGCACGACCCCCAGCCCGGCGAGGATCCCCGGGTTCCCCGAGAGCACGGCCCGCCCGCCGTCGCGCCGGAGCCAGGTGCCCAGCGGAAAGAGCAGCCAGGGCACGACGAAGAAGGGCGCCGACATCCAGGCCGCCCGCCGCACCCCGTAGCGGACCGGGATCGTGCGGCACCCGGCCCGCCGGTCCCCCTCCATGTCCGCGAAATCCTTGGACGTGGTCGCGCCCAGCAGGAACAGGAAGAACGCCGCCCCGATGAACCACGGCTCGACGTCGCCGAAGACCCGCCCCACGAGCGACCAGCCGGCCACCTTCAAGAGGCCGCCGCGCGGCAGCGCGATCGTCAGGTTCGCGAGCAGGCCGAAGCGCTTGAACCGGAAAGGCGGGACCGAATAGAGGACCGTCATCACCGCCGCCGCGAGCACCAGCCAGAAGCACTCGCGCGCGCCGCGCGGGCGGATCGTCCACGCCAGCGCGAGCGCCGCGGCGTAGAGCGCGCTGAAGAGCGCCACGGTCTCCCCGCGCCCGATCCGCCCCGACGGGAGCGGCCGGTGCGGCTTGTTGACCCGGTCGTTCTCCAGGTCGCAGAGCTGGTTCAGGATGTTCGACGCCGCGTTCAGCGTCGCGGCCATCAGCGCGCCCACCGCGACCCAGAGGAGGTCGTGCGCTCCGTGGCGCCGCCACACCTCGGCGAGCCCGCCGAGCGCCCGCGCCTCGGCGCCGTAGGCGGTCACGGCACCCGAGACCATGCCGAGGAGCGGCGGGAGCAGCGTGAACGGGCGCGCGTACTCGAACCAGAGACGGAGACGGCGGAGCACGGCGCGGAGCGTAGCGTCCGGGACCGGGCCTTCAAGCCCCGGCGAAGAGCATCCCCAGCGCCGCCCCGAGCGCGGTCACGCCCAGGTTCAGGACCGCGCCCGGCACGCGCGTCAGGCGCGCGCCGGCGACGCTCTCGGCCGCGGAGGCCAGCGCGGCCGCGAGAGAGATCAGCAGCAGGGCGCCCGGTGGGACGAGCGCGAGCGCCGCGGCCAGCGCCGTGAGCGCCGCCGCCGCCGTGAAGCCCGCCAGGGTCCCCCCCAGCGACACCGCGCCGCGCGTCCCCGGCTCGACCGGGCGGAACGTCATAGTGGACCAGACCCGCGTGGGGAGCAGCGGACCGAGCTCGGTCGCGGCCGTGTCCGCCAGCGCCGCGGCGAAGGAGGCGACCACGCCGGTCACCCAGATCGGCTGGCCGGTGGCCTGGTAGAGGAAGCCGCACACGCACGCCGGCCCCACCTTGGCGAGCGCGGAGGCGGGCCCGCGCCGGCCGCCGCGCTCCTCGGCCGCGCCGAGGCGCTCCTTGCGCGCGAAGCCGGCGCGCGTGAGCGCCGTGCCGGCCGCGAAGAAGGCCACCAGCACGGTGAAGGCCCGCGGCCCGGCGCCGAGCCAGACGCCGGTGCCCAGGACCGCGCCCACCACGGCGCCGGCTCCGGTCACGGACCGCTGCCACCAGGCCGCCGCCGCGAGCGCCGCGTTCGCGGCGGCGGCCGCGAGCACCCAGGCTACGTCCATGGGAGCAGCAGCACGGCGGCGAGCGCGCCGCCGGCGGCGAGGATCACGACGAGGTTGTCGGTGATCGGGAGCGGCAGCGACTCCGCGAGCGCCCCCGCCAGCGCCGCGAGCGCGGCGCCGAGCGCGAGCCGGCCGGGCGTCGCTCCGGCGAGCGGATGGCCGGAGAGCGTCCACGCGGCCAGCCCCCAGGCCACCGGTCCTGCCACGACGAGGAACGCGAGCGTCCCCCCCCACGACTTCCCCGGGTTCCAGGGGAGGCGCTTCAGCGGGAAGCGGCGTCCGACCTCGTTGCTCGCGCAGTCGGCCGCCGCGAGCACCCCCCACGCCGCCGCGGCGGCCGGGATTGGAAACAGGAGAAAGGCGAGGAGGACGCCGACGGGGTACATCCCGATGCCGGCCAGGAGCCCTTCCCCCTTGCGATAGAGCCGCCGCCCGAAGGCGAGGCGCGGCAGGACGACCAGGTTGAAGAGGACCCCGAGAGCGGCGCCCGTGAAGATCATCCAGGGCTCGAGGAACCGCACGACCAGCGCCCCGGCGCCGACCCCCAGGTGGACGACCTTCCGCCACTCCTCCCCTCGGCCGTCCGCCGACGGCTTCCAGCTTCCAGCTTCCAGCTTCCCGCCTCCCTCACCGAAGCAGGGAACGTCCATCCGTCACCTGGGGCGGCCGCACTCCGAAGTACCGCATCACGGTCGGCGCCACGTCCCACAGCGCGGCGTCGCCGGCGTCGAGCTTCAGGTTCGAGACCAGGATCCCGGGCACCAGGTCCGGGTCCACCGAGCAGTGGTCGCCGCTCCACTTCTGCGCGTTGGGCGCGAGCGTCCCCTTCTCGAAGCCGAGCAGCGTGGTCACCCAGGACACGCGGAAGCCCGCGTGGAATCCGAGGAAGAGGTCCGCGTCGGTGAGCGCCTCGGGGCCGCGGAAGATGTCCTCCGCGGCGGGCGCGCTCTTCACGACCGGCCGCCCCTCCCCGTCGCGCCAGGCGAGGAGCTGCTGCTGGAGCTCGCGGAGGACCGCCGCGCGGTCCTCCGGCGGGACGATCCCGTGTGGCTCGCGGCCGGCCACGTTCAGGTAGACCTTCCCGAGCCCCATCGAGTAGGCGCGCGTCTTGCTCCAGTCCACCGGATCGGAGCCGTCGGGCCGGTAGAGGTCGTCGAGCTTCTTGCCCAACGCCTCGAGCACGGCCTGCCCCTTGAGCTTGAGCCAGCCGTTCTCGACGAGCCAGGTGTTCACGTTCACCCCGACGTGGAACGGCTGGAAGCCGTGGTCCGAGACGACCAGCACGTCCGCGCCGGTCGCGCGCGCGCGGCCGACGATGCGGTCCATCGCGCGGTAGACGTCGAGGATCGCGCCGCCGTGCCGCCGCGCGAGCGCCTCGTCCCACGTGGGCGAGCGGGGATCGGTCAGGCGCCACATCATGTGCTGCACGCGGTCCTGCT
>Ga0187892_10001998_pt1 | contig 43426 bp, 69 predicted proteins | sample MA1701073metaG_FD_139345 | JGI IMG/M metagenome (GOLD analysis project Ga0187892, IMG submission 139345) | Bio-ooze microbial communities from a basaltic lava cave in the Kipuka Kanohina Cave System on the Island of Hawaii, USA - MA170107-3 metaG ... | reverse complement strand
GTAGGTGAGCGGAGCCCACGATGACGCCCAAGCAAGATTACGGCGTGCCCGAACAGATCGGGCTCGAACCGACCCCGGAGGCATACGTTGAGCGACTGGTCGGCGTGTTCCGCGAGGTCCGGCCTGTGCTGCGTGATGCCGGGACGCCAGACGTGAGGTTCCGCTACTGGTGGTTCCGACCCTTGAGCGGAAGTCGAGGGGGTGATCGTCAAGACGTGACCGACCGCTAGGCGTCCGCGCTGCCCGAGGCGGCGTGGCTCCGACCGAACCGGAGGTGATTCCCCTTCAATGCGAAATCGACGAGTTATGACCGTGTTGTTCCTGACCCTGACGATGATCCCAATGATGTCCATACGAGCCGAAGCCCATCACAAACGAGGCCCGTGCCCGATCCACTGGCAGCGTCCCTACTACGAGCGCCACGACGTGCGCCCGGTCGCGACGCTGATTCGCTGCGCCGTCCGTATCTGGCCGGTGCCCGGCGGGGCGGCCAAGGCGCTCGAGGTCGCTCGGTGCGAGTCGGGGCTCAGACCCGATGCCTACGGCAACGGCAATGGGGGAGTCTTCCAGCATCGGCTGCCGTACTGGGCCGGTCGCGTCGAGCTCTACATCCGTGACCGATGGGAGATGTTCAGGGGTGTCTACAACGGGAGGACGAACGTGATTGTGTCGATCCGGATGGCGCACGCCGGCGGGTGGGGTCCGTGGAGTTGCGGGTGACCCGACCCGATCCGTTCGCGATGCCGGTGATCCGTGTCGAGTGGACCCGGGCCGACGGCTCGCTGGTCACGCGGGAGTGGAGCCTGAACGACGGACCCCCGAAGCCCTTCCCCCCGCCCGCCTTCATCGAGAATCCCCGCCGCCGCTGGGATCACCCGCAGGACCCCATAACGCTGCTCGGTGACATCCGGCCTGGCTTCGAGAGCGAGGCGGAGGCCTGGCTCGAGGCCTTCGGGAAGGACGAGTGACGGCGATACACCTGGTGCCCGTGGTCCCTCGTGGACCGACCGTGGCCGATCGTGTGGCGAGCGCCGACGAGCTGCTCGCTCACGTGGCGGGCCTCCGGGCGGAGTCGTGGCGCTCGGAGGCCTCGTGCGCCGATGCCTCGAGGGCGTCGGCGACGTGGTTCTATCCGGCTCGGGAGTGGCCGGAGCGCCTGGCCGTTCGGCAGGCGCGCGTTGTCTGCGCGTTCTGCCCGGTGCGGCTCGAGTGCACGGTGCAGGGGCTCGCCCGAGAGCAGCCGGGGATCTGGGGCGGTCTCACCCAAGCCGAGCGGCGGACGGTACGCAGCCGGAGCGTCGACCCTGGCCGTCGGCTGCGGATGGCGCTGGCGCTCGCGCGCCGCTCGGCAACGAGCGGGACGTGGAGGATCGTCGATCCGCTCGAGTGGCCTGTGTCCGCTTTTGACCTGCGGCCCGGCCCCGGACGTGGCCACAAGGGTCCGGCCGCGCTCTACGCAGAGGAGCACGGGGTCAGTGTGCGGACAGCACGTCGACGACTACGCAAGCCGGACATCTTCGAGGCGACCTACGAGCCCGTGCCGTGAGGTACGTCTACCTCGGCACGCGCGAGACCGCCTCGGCCCTCATCGGCCAGCGGTGCGAACCGATCCGACGCCCCGATGGCCGGTGCGTCGTCGGGCGTGGAGGCCAGCTCGTTAGATTCGCTGATGGCTCGGTCCGGGTGGTCGTTCGGCGCCGGCTGAGGGTCGTGAACGAGGGCGACTGTCGCTGTGGACATGGCGGCCAGTATGCGTGAGGTCATCGAGTCCCGGCCGATCCGCGATCTGACGTCGCCGATCCGGGTCCACAAGGGCCAGCGGGTGTTGATGCTGGTCGAGGGGATCTGCTACCACGAGCGGGATAGGACGAACGAGGAGGGGGGCGCCGAGCACATCGCGACGCTCGAGTTCGACCGCACACGCTTGCTGGCAATCGTGCCCGAGACAGGGTGGGAGGACCGGCTCACGGTCCGGCCGGAGAGGACGGGATCAGTGGGTGAACCGCCGCCGCCGCCGCTCGGCGACGCTCCGAGCCCGAACGCTTGACTCGTAATAGAGCCTCGTCGTGTTGACGGATGAATGCCCGGCCATATCGGCGACGATCGCGATATCGGTGCCGGCCTCGGCGTGCTCGGAACAGTACGTGTGGCGGAACCGGTGGGGGTGGGCGCGCTCGACGCCGGCCTCGAGACCGGCCCGTGCGACCAGACGGCGGAGCTGGCGGTCTGAGAACCCGAACAGATGGCCGTTTGCTGCTGACGCGCTGAGCGCCAGACGCGCGGAGGCGAGTGCCTTGGGGTTCAGGAGCACGACGCGCTCTTTGCCCCCCTTTCCGGTGATACGCGTCGCGTGTGTCCGTCGCCGGAGCACGCCCGGGCGAGGCCAGGTCTCCGCCTCGGTGCTGGTGATCGAAAGGGCCTCGGCCGACCGCATCCCGGTCGCGTGCAGGAATCGCATCGCGGCGACGGCGACCGGATCCGAAGTGGCGAACAGCGCGCGGAGCTCCGCCGGGGTGAAGGGCTTCGGGAGTCTGCGGGCAACCATCTCAGGCCTCGACTTGGCGCATCGGGTACAGCGCGTCCTCGAGGGTGCGGATGTACGTCTCGAGGGTGCGGATCACGTGATACGCATCACGTGACTTCCGCTGCCAGTAGGCGACCGAGTGGTCCATTCCGTCGGTGCTGGCGGCGCGCCATCCAAGAGTCGTCAGCGTCCACCGGAGCCTGCGCCCCATGGGCTTCTCACAGAGCCCGGCCATGTAGAGGGCGTACAGGACCTCACGGACGAGCCGGATCTCATATTGGCTGCCGGCGTGACCGACCCGCCGGGCGACGGTGGTCGTCGGGACTGCCCGCCCAAGCTCGACGGAAAGAGCCGCCAGCACGAGAGGGCCCGAGGGGTGCCGCGGTGCCATCGCCTAGCTAGGGCCGCGCCGCTCGGACAGGTCGGGGTCGGGCCGGGCCCCGCCCGCGGGCGAACCCTGCGGATGAGATGCGGAGCCCTGGTCGGCGGCGCCACCGACCGCCCGACCCCGGATCACGGCGAGTCGCTGCCCGACGGCCGACTTGGTGATCTCGAGCACGGCCGCGAGCTCGGAGTAGGGCACTCCGTCGGTCGCGTACTCGAGCAGTTGCCGGTCGACGTCGGCCTCTGCACGCACACGGCGCTTGTAAGCGTCGCGCAGCCGGCGCTTCTCTGGGTAGAGCAGCGATCGCATGACGGCGATTCTCGCACGCCGACGGATAGGGCGTCAAGCCTCCTGGTCGCCCGATGTCGGTGGGGCGTGCGAGTATTACCAGGTCGGGGCCCGTGAGAGGCCTCGGGGGAGGAGTCCGGTGAGATGGACAACGTACGACACGCGCAAGGCGCGCGACGGGGGCGAGTGGTGCGAGCCCTCGGATTCGATACCCGTACACGGGTCGTCGAGCTGATCGCGGGGAACCCCGACGCGGCCGACGTGATCCGACGGGCTGGCCGGCGGGCCGACGAGCTATTCCGCCGCTCGGACGTGTGGCGGGTCGTCGTTCACGCCGTCGGGAGGGACGCCTGATGCGGGTCCTTCGGCGGCTCATCCGGCGCATCCGCTCGGCGGCAACCTGCACGGCGCCCTGTTGGAACGCCCGAGGGCCGCGCTGCGAGTGTCGCTGTGGCGGCCGCTATCACGGAGGAAGGGTCCGACCATGAATGAGGACTTTCCGAACTGTCGTTGCCGCTGGTGCGGATGGACGAACCGGGAAGGGGTGCAGTGATGGGCGAATACGCGAAGCTGGGAGGGCGCCAGGTCAAGATCGGAACCTGCGAGGACCTGTACTACCTGCGGGCCGATCAGGTCGGGCGAATCGACGGCTACACGTTCAACCCCGAGACGCTCGCCGCGGTGCGTTTCCGGTTCCCGTTCCCCGACGAGGACGACGTGGCGCCGGGCGGGTTCGACCCCTACGACCGGGGCCTTACGCTGTGGGGATTCGAGCAGCCGGCCGAGATCGAGCATGGAACCGTTCAGTTCACGGCTCGGAACGGCTATCTGACGAGCCTGCAATGCCCCGAGGGGCCGGAACCTCAGCCCTTCCATATCCACCGCAACGGGTACGGTGGGCCGGCCGCGCTGATTCAGCAAGCATGGCGCGGGGGCCGGATGGTCGGGGTTGCGCGGTGCAACGGTTGTCGGCGCGTCTATCGGCTGGAGGACGGCCACGAGCTCGCCGCCGCCGTCAGTATCCGCGCCCAAGCAGACGAGCAGATCGCCGTGGCCGACCGGAACGGGACGGAGGGCAACCGCGACGTCGGGAGGCACTTGCACGAGATCGCCGACCGTCTGCTCGCCGGCTACGAGGCGAACGCGCGCAACGTGGCCGAGCGTCAGGGCCTCCGGGTGGTGAGGTCATGAGCGTACCGCTTCTCGAGACGCGCTGCGATGAGTGCCGAGGAGCCGGGACGTGCAGGATGCTGTACGCTGGAAGCGTTCGAATCGCGGGAGACCCTGCGTGAGGCAGGCGAGCTGCCCGAAGGGGGGAGAGACATGAACATCGACGAGATGCGCGTCCATCCAGTGCTTCGCACGGCGGCAGCGCAGATCAATGAGCATCTCAGTGACGACGGTCGTCAGCAGCTCTGGGCGCTCGCCCCACGGCTGATGGGGACCGCCTCCGGCGACGAGGAGCAGATGCAGGTCATCGGCGTGCAGATGCTGTGTCGCCTGCGCCCGACCGAGCACGTGCTGCGCTACGCACACCCCGCAGTACGGGCAGCATGGGACGCGACGTCCGCCTGGGCCGATCACCCATGCGAGGAGCACAGGCTACGGGCCGAGGCGCTCGCTCAGGGCGCAGCCTACGCGGCTGCGGCCTACGAGGACTCCTACGAGCTCGAGGACGCCGACTCGCGCTACGAGGTCGCGAACACCGCTTATGAGGCCGTGTCCTACGTGGCCTGGGGGTCGGGCAGTGGGATGGTCGCCCGCGACGCCACGCTCGATGCTATCGGAGCGACGCCCGATCCGGGGCCGCTGACATACGAGGGCGAGCGTCTCCGCGACCCCGAGGCGGCCTGGGTCGCCCTACTGACCGGCATGCTGGACGAATACGATCGGCGCATCGGGCGGACGACAGGGACGCCGATCAGTTCTTGAATCGCATCTGGGCGAGTAGCCTCGTTCCGCCCTGCGATCCGGGCCCGTCGGCCTCGTGCCGGCGGGCCTTCGCATGGGCCGCCGGGATAGCCCTACAGCCGTCATCGGGGGAGAATCGCTATCTGCGCGGATACGCTGTACAAGCCGTACAGGATGCTGTACGCTCGCACGGTCGCGGCGTGAGACCGCGGCCACCCGACCGGGCCCGGTGAGATGGGCCCGAGAACGGAGGGGTTCCCGTGGAACCTCAGAGAGACCGGAAAGGTCATGCGGCCTTTCCAGCATCGGCGGCGCGGCCTTATCTGGCGCGCGCTATGCGGGGCGTTGTGCCCGACCGACCGGGCACTGAGCGGCCGGACGTCGGATGCGTCAAGGTTTGGTGCGAGTTCTACGCCGCGCGATTCGGCATCACGCCGCGTCAAGCACTGCGCGACGTGGAGAAGGTCGGGAAGGGTGGGACGTTCGGGTACTGGCAAGCCGACCGGCTCGCGTCGATGGTGGGGGAGCATCCTTCGGCCATCTGGGCCGACTGGCAAGGCGTGACCGACCGGCTCGCCGACCGGGACGTGGAGCGGTTCGGGTGGGATGCCGCATGAGCGCGCGTGAGGGACGGGCTATTACGTGCCCGGAGTGCGGCTCCGGGCACTACGTGCACGTAATGGGCTGCTTGCCGATGGTCACGCTCATCCGCGTGAGTCCGGTCCTGGCCGACGTTCGGTCGCTCGCGTTGTTCGTCGAGTGCGGCTGCGGATACGCCGGCGCATGGCTGCCGGACGAGACGGCGGTGTCATGATGGCCGAGGCGATGGAAGTCGTCGCCGATGTCGCGACGGTCCCGCTTGGCAAGCGGGGGCACGTTATCCGCGTGCAAGTGAAGGATGCCGGTAACGGGAACGGCGCCGCCGTCGACGTTCGGGAGTACGTGACCGAAGCGGCGCATCAGTGGCGCACCGACCGGAAGTACCGCGATCTCGCGAAGGGTACGTCGGGCATACGTCCCGGGGGTGGTGGCTGTACCCGACGGAGGCACTCGCATTGTGGGAGGCACTCGGAGCCGCCATCGACGTAGCGGCCCAGCGGCCCGGTGAGGGACCGGCGGGGCGCACCCACGTCGACGACGGGGAGGAGGAGCAGACGGCGTAGGTTGAGGGAGCACGGGGCCCGGCCGGGTAGGTCTCGGCCGGGCCCTTCCGTTTGTTCGGCGTGATGGGCCTAGGAACTAGCTCCAGGGGAGGGGGTGACCATTCTTGGGCCCTCCGAGCCCATGTCCGGATTCACACACAAGCGGCAAGGCTCATGCCTGCCCCAGCGGTAGTGTGTCCTGGTATGCCCTGCAGCGCCGTTACTCTCGGCCCTCGCTCGCGCGCACGCGGTCGCGACCCGGGGTGGACCCTGCGCGCCTAAACCCTCTAATCCTACCGCCCACGCCTGTACCCGACATCCCTGCGGTCGGATCGAGCCTACGCCGGATGATGTTCGGTGGATCGCCCTTCGGGCCGGATATCCTTCGGTCCCGCCGGTAGTTGACAGGACAGACCGTGGGTGGGACCCTGGGGGCGGTCGTGCGCCACACGCAGTCGACCACCGAGGGGCCCCGCGCGCTCGACGCCGGGGCCTCTCTCATCTGGTCGGGGTCCGGACTGAGGGCACAGGTCTCCCCCCCGGAGCCCCCCGTGATTCGAGGGCTGTGGGCTCCGCCCTTCCGTATCGCCGAAGTCGCGGTCTCGTTCACTCGGCCCGTCCGTCGGCCTGTACCGCTTTGCAAGCCTCCACGGGAGCTTCCGACGGGCGGGTTGCTATGTCTCGGGCAGCGTGCAGGTGCGGCAGGTGATCCCACGGTCGAACCAGTAGCGGACCTGGCGACGCCTAGGGATCTTGCGGCCGCAGGCTAGGCAGGACCCGCCCCACCTGGCCTTGAGCACCATGAAGGGCGCCTGGCCCCGGGAACGAGCGCCGGCAGGCGTACCTCGTGGTGTGGAGTCGATCGCGGCGCGGTTGACCTCGAGCGCCGAGAGTGCACGGGCCTCTTGATGGGCCCAGTCCTCGGTCGTCGTGTGAGGTCGAAACGCCACGGGAACACCGTCGCGCGCCGTGTCAAGCCGCCAAGAACTTCCTCGCCGGTTCGGGCCTACAGAGCCCTCGCCGGAGCCTTAGCCGAGAACCGGGGCTCCCGGGTACGCACCTTCGCCGGCGCCACCGCTCACGCCGGTCGCGATCGAGGCAACCACCATGAAGATCACCGCCGCCCAGAACAGGCCCCAGATGATCAGGAACCACCAGTCGCGGGCCTCGAGGTCTCGAACGCTCACGGCCCGATCCTACCCTTGCTTGACCGCTAGCGCCACGGTTGCCTCACCAGGCCGGGTGGATGCCCCGGCTGGGGACAGGGGCGGATACCCCGGGAGGTGAAGCCATGAGGCTGACCATGCTCTACCGCTGTGAGCTCCGGGCCGAAGGCACCGGACCGCAGCAGATCTCGGAGCTGTTCGAAGCAGCTCGCGAGGTTCTCGAGAGTCGCTTCGCCCAGCAGATCTCGGTGGCCGGCGAGGTTATCGAGCGCGACCTCGGACTCGGCGCCATGATCGGCGACGACCGGTGGAAGGGACGAACGACCTTCCGCTTCGACATCTCGCCGATCCTCGAACCCGCGCCGGACCCACCTGCTTGACCGCCCGCGCGAGCCTTGGAATGCGTACCAGGTAGGTGCTCGCGGGGCGGAGGCGCCCTCCCGGTGATCTGGCGTCGGGGGGGCCCGAGCCCCCAGAAGCTCGGATCTCGGCTCCGCGGGTCCCTCGGTTCGCTAGGTGGCGGATCCTCCGGGGTCCGGGGTCACCCGAAGTCCGGTACGAGGCGACGACCTCGGCGGGGCGGCATGGTCGCCGGCTGGGGTTCTCGGGCCGGCATGAGGGCCCTCGGGCGTCGGGGGGCCGCCCGGAGCTCGAGGAGGCGACGGATGTTCAGGCGGCTCGGTTATCTGCTCGTGGTGCTCGGTGTGGTGGCGCTCGGGGCGAGCGTCGCCTCGGCTCATCAAGGTCCGTGCAGGGACGAGTTCAACCAGACGTTGGTTCACAGCAACGCCCCGACGGGGGTAGGAGGCTCAGGCGACGAGTGCGTGGGCGAGGTTCATGGGACCGCAGGATCGGCCGCTTCCAACTGGCAGATGTTCGGTGGCTGGGACAACGTGGAGTCAGGGCAGTTCGGCGACGTCGTGCACGGTGGCGACGGCGGGGATTGGATCTGGGGTGGTGCGGGCGGCGACACGATCCACGGCAATGCCGGGAACGACGACCTCTACGAGGGCTATAGGATCGGCATGAATGGGCAGTCTGCCGACTCGCTCTACGGCGATAATGGAACCGACCTGATCCTGGCTGGCTGCGGTGCGGACTTCATCAACGGTGGCTCCGGCGTCGATGAGCTGATCCACTTCCACGACTCCGCTGCCGACACGATCCAGAACATCGAGACCCATACCACGCACGTCACCGGGCAGTGCGTGGGGTGAGGGCGCCGACGGGGCCCGTCAGCTCACCACGACCGCGTACACGGCGATCCCGACGATCACTCCGAGTGATAGGGCGGCACACCACACGGTGACCATCCAGCGCTCGCTGTTCACGGGGACATCGTAGCCGTTCTGCTTGACGGCTGGGAAGAGCCTGGGTTCATGAGAACCCTCCGCGTCGCCCCTGTTCGCCACGGAACCATCCAGTGGGAGAAGTTCACCGCGAAGTCCTCGGGGAGCTGCTGATGCCGACCGAGAAGGTGGGGACCGGCTACCGATATGGCAAGGGCGGCAAGGTCTATCGTGGCAAGGGCGCCAAGGCCAAGGCCGACCGTCAGGGGCGGGCGATCCAGGCCTCGAAGGCGAGGGCCGTACGGAAGGGCTCGAAGTAGCCGGTCTCGGCGACACCTGGCGGGAGCTCGTCGTGCTGCTCGTGTTGCTGTCCGTCGTCGCCGGCGTGCTGATCGGTCTGTTCGAGATCGACCATCGGATGCCTCCCGTGGGCGTCCGGATCCGCTCGTGGGTGTTCCACCGCCGTCACGGTCGTCATCGGATGCGCCGGAGGCGCAGGTGAGTTTCGACCGGTTCCGGGTCGGGCACGACGACCGCGGCGGGCATATGTACTTCGAGGTCCGGATCTTCGACACGGTGAGCGAGATGCGCCGGCACTGGGACCGGTCGTCGCTGATGTCGCAGGAACTCGATCGTCGAACGCGCCAGGCTTTCGGTTCCGACGCCGTGGCGCTCTGTGCTCCGCGGACCGAGTGGACCGTGGATCGCCGGGGTCGCCTTGTCGCTATGTCGCCTCGGATCGGCTTCATCCTGCTCAACCGTGAGTACCTCGGGGGATCAATCGTCGCCCATGAGCTCATCCATGCCGCGCTCGCGTACTGGCGCGAGCGAGGACGCGATCGTCGCTGGCGAGCAGCGAACTTCGGGACGAGCGCGACGCCGGACGAGGAGCGATTCGCCCACATCTACTCGGAGCTCTCTCGGAGGATGACCCTGGCCCTTCACGCGCGGGGCTACTGGTCTTAGATGCCGAAGATCATCCCACGCGAGATCCGCGATGCCTTCCTCACCACCTACGCGGAGCGCAAGGGTAAGATCGGCGTGGCGAGGCTCTGGGAGGAACTCGAGCTCAGGGGAACGGTGAGTCGCGGCGCGTGCGAGAAGTGGGTTCACGACGCGAGGGCCCGCCGGCAGTTCAACTTCCGTCTTGGCGAGTATCACGCACCCGACGAGCTCCCCCCGATGCCCGACGGCCTGCCGCCGAAGCCGACGTTCGGTCGTCCGGCCACGCCGGCACCGCCGCCGAACCGCAAGATCCGCCGAGCCGACCGGGCCAAGATTGGCCCCGAGGTCCTGGCGATGCTGCGCGAGGGTCACACGGCGGTCTACGTCGCCGAGATGATGGTGATGAGCGTCGACACCGTGGAGCGCTGGCGGGCCAAGTGGCGGAAGGAGGGTGAGCTCGAGGCCACCACGGACGAGCAGCTCGCGAAGCTCGCGCGGGCCAAGTCGAACGACCCGATCCCCTACGACGAGCTCGACGACGAGTCGCGCACGGTGCTCGACGACTTCGCGCTGTTTCGCCCGGAGATCTTCGGTCGCTCCTCGCCGCCGTGGGCGACGATGTGCGCAACCCGTCTGACGGAGCTCTTCTTCATGCCGGGCGAGCAGTATGCGGTCTGCAACTTCAACCCGGGTCTCGGCAAGTCGACCGTCATCACCCATGACTGGTGTCTCTGGCTCGAGACCCTGGTGCGGTCCAAGGGCATCGAGCTCGTGTTCGTGCTCGGGCACCGGTCCGACGACAAGGCGAAGCTCTACATCCACCGGCTCCGGCGGACGATGGAGTCCAACGCCGAGCTGATCCGACGATACGGGCGGTTCAAGCCCGACCGCGCCGGCACTCGGTGGTCGAACGAGGCTCTGGACGTACAGCCGCTCCGCTGGTCGGATCTGCAGCAGAAGGAGGCGACGTTCAACTCGGCCTCCTACGAGAAGTCGATCCTGTCGGTCAGACCCGACGTGATGGTCTGGGACGACCTGATCGACAAGTCCAATGCCGCGAACGCCGACCAGCGCGAGAAGATGTTCGACTGGTGGGATCAGGAGGCCGAGACACGCCTCGAACCCGATGGCCTGCTCGTGCTGTCGAACGCGCGCTACGGGCCGGAGGACCTGTCGTGGCAGGTCCGTCAGCAGCTCGACGATGAGGAGACGGACGAGCTCGGCCAGCCCCGGCCAATCTACGAGCACATCGCGCTCCCGGCACACGACGAGAGCCGCTGCGAGCGGGCCGAGGTCGATGGCCGTGTGAAGCTCACGCACGGCGGGCCGTGGCCCGATGGGTGCCTGCTCGATCCTGTGCGGACGTCCTGGCGGCGGCTGCGGAAGGCGATGGGCAACAGCCGGCGATTCGAGCTCGTGTGGCAACAGGCCGACGTGGATCCCGTGGGCTTCCTGGCACAGCGCGTCTGGTTCGAGGGCGGTCGCGACTCCAAAGGCGCGATCTCCCCGGGGTGCCTCGAGCACGGGCTCCGCTTCGGCCAACTGTTCCGGCCCGAGGCCCCGGCGCTTTCGATGATCACCGTCGACCCGTCGGGCGCGAAGTGGTGGTCGGTCCAGCACATCGTCGGATGGGCCGATCGCGTTCACCAGGTTTACCGGGGCAAGCGTGCCATCATGCAGGCGCCCGACCTGCTCTATCGGAACCCCGACGGAACCTACAGCGGCCTGCTCCACGAGTGGTACGAGGCGGCGCGCGACGAAGGCGAGGGGGTGCTACCGACCTACCTCGTGGTCGAGCATCAATCGCAGCAACGCTGGCTCACCCAGTACGAGTTCGTGCAGACCTGGTGCTCCGAGCGCGGCGTCGCGCTCGTGCCGCACTCGACGACCAAGCAGACCAAGCCCGACCCCGATCGCGGCGTCGAGATGCTGGGCCCCATCTACCAGTTCGGGCGCGTGCGGATCCCGTACGGTGGCGGCGAGGAGCGGGCGTTCGCCGACCAGTTCATCAAGGAGGCCTGCGCCTGGCCGGAGGGCTCGACGTGGGACCTCGTGATGGGTCACTGGTTCTACGCGTTCCGATCCGATCCCCTGCTCGTCGCGCATCTGGCCGCGGAGGCGGCCGCCGACGACTACGACGACGACGACCAGATCTCGTGGGTCTCCCAGCGGATGCGCCAGCCCGCCCCGAGATGGGCCGAGGAGCGGCTCGCCGGCTTGACGCGCCGCTAGACGATGGGCGCGATGGCGACCTACCCGCTCGCTGCGCCGCCGAACGGCTCCGACGTGGCCGAAGAGGTCCGTGAGCGGTATCGGATCCTCGAAGCTCACTGGAACGGCCTCAGGTCCCGCCAGGCCGACATCCGGGCCCTCGTGGAGAACCGGTGGTGGGACGTCTACGGCTCGGACGTGTCGCGGGTGAACCTGCCGCTGATCGCCAACTTCTTCCGCGATCAGATCGAGGACATCGGGCGCCTGTTCGCCAAGGTGTACCCCATGACTCGCGTGTTCCCCGAGGGGCACCCCGACGAGGACGCCGCGGAGCGTCGTGAGCGGATCGTGGTCGGCTACGACGAGCGGTCGCATCTCCGGTTCAGTCTGAACGCCCACGGCATGGACCTCCCGGCCGCTGGCTACACGGCGATGCGGATCTGGCCGCAGAAGGGCTACCGGGGAGCCGAACGATTCCCGGTGTTCACCCGGATCGATCCGCTCTGCGTGCTGCCCGAACAGGAGTGGGGCGTGGACCGCCCGACCGAGTACGCGGCGGTCGCCGAGGAGTGGCCGGCCCTCAAGCTCGCCAAGCTGTTCCCCGAGGCCCATGCTCGGCTCGCCCAGAAGATCGGGCGCGGCGACTCCCGCTGGGCGGCGAGCACCTACGCGTACGACATCGCCTCGATGGCCGCGGCCGTGCGCGAGATGAAGATGCCCACGGTGAAGGTGGTCGACTGGTACTCGTGCGACTACATCGCCAAGGCTGCGATCTATCGCGACGGCGAGGGCCGCGACTCGACCGAGTTGCTGTTCTGGATGGCGAACGACACGCACGTCTGCCCGGTGCAGATCGCCTACCGCCCGAGCTGGGGCTCGGAGCCACAGGGGCTCCTTGACGACTCGAAGGGCCCGGTGCAAACACGCAACCGGTACTGGCACATGCTCGTTGATTACTTCGTTCAGATGGTCTACGGCGGAAAGCTCGTGTGGCAGGTGAAGAACCCTACCGAGCGCGGGCCGAACCAGACGTACTTCGCGATGGGCCCTGACGCCTTCATGAAGCCGATCGGTCCCGACGCGCCGTCGGTCGCGGCCCTGCAGGTGCTCGCCCAGCTCGAGGCCGAGAGCCGCGAGGGTGCGATCAAGCCGACCGCGCGTGAGGGCGAGACCCAGCTCAACAAGGCTACGGCCGCGTTCTTGACGCGGGCTCAGGGCAAGCTCTCCGACGTCGTGCAGGACTACCACGACCGCTTCGCCCTCATGAAGCAGGTCGCCAACGAGGCGGCGCTCGAGCAGGACCGGAAGTGGTGCGCGGCCGCCGGGAAGAAGGTTTCGGGGATCGCGAGGGGCCGGCGCTTCGCGATGACCTACGATACCGACGAGATCACCGACACGTCGACCTGGGTCTCCTATGGGCCGGCCTCCGGTCTGGACCTCCCCACCCATACGGTGCTCTCGCAGAACAAGGTCGCGCTCAAGCTGATGTCGCGGGAGACCGCCATCGAGCAGGATCCCACCGTCGAGGAGGCAGCCGAGGAGCTCGCCCGGGTCCGCGCCCAGGACCTCGGCGATGCGTTCTTGGCGCAGCTTGCCGCGAGCGGTGGTCTGTCCGCGATCGGTGAGGCGGTGCTCGCGTTCGATGAGGGCGTCGCGCTCAAGGACCTTGTGACCCGGACGCTTGCCGCACAGCGCCAGGAGCAGTCGCCCGTGCCCCCGGTGGTGGGTCCATCACCCGGACCCCCAGCCCCACCGGGGGCACCCAACCCAGCCGCGGCGCTCGGAACGCCGGAAGCGGAGTCGCCGGCGGTGCCACTCCCACCGCAGGAGCTCCTACGAGCAGGAAGGAGATGACCACATGGGAACGGTCGAGGAGCTGAAGCACGAGGCGGCGGAGCTCGGGATCGCCGGCTCGCCCAGCATGAAGAAGGCCGAGCTCGAAGAAGCCATCGAGTCGGCCAAGGCCGCCGACGCGCAGGTGCGCGTGGAGGCCGCTACCGAGCGGAACGAGGACGGCCAGGTCGACCTCGCTCGTCACGTGACGGCCCACGACGTGCCGAAGGCGGACCCGGAGGCCGAGGACGCGGCGATGCCGTTCCGCACGCCGAAGGCACCGTCCAAGGGCGCGATGGAGCTCGTCTACCGGGAGATCCCCTACTCCCCGGTCGCCTGCGGGGTGCATCGGTCGGCCGAGGTCGGACACTCACCGGAGGGGTACCAGCCCGGCTGCGACGGCTGCGCCGAGCAGCTGTCCATGATCGTCGAGCACATCCGTCGGGTGGCGTAGGTGCCAAGGCCTGGTCAGACCCCGCCGATCCGAGCCGGCAAAGACGCTCCTCACGGGGCATCGGCGGATCTGGCCAGGCTCGCGCAGGTTCCAGACGTCGCCGAGGGCCCGGCACCCGGCAACCCTGATGAGGGCCCGGTTCAAGAGCTGAACGACGGTTACGACGAGTTCATCATGGCGCCGTCGTCCAGGCCCGAAGAGCCGATCACGGCGGGTGCCCCGTTCGGGTCCGGGCCCAACTACGTGCGCCTGTCCTCGGAGGACGAGCGGACGTTCATGTTGCGGGTCGCCGAGGACCTCGAAGCGTCGGGAACCCCGGGCCTCGGGGACTACGTGGCCAAGATCCGCGAAGGCCGGTAGGCCGTGTCGATCCCCGAATCGATCCTGCGCGCGGAACAGCGCGAGAGCCCCGAGCTGCTCGATCTGTATCGGGCGGACGTTCCCCGGCGCATCTCCGACGTCGAACGAGCCTCGCGCGGCACGCTCCCGAGTCGGATGACACTGGCGCTCGCGCAGACGCAGTGGAACGCCCAGGACCTCACCCGAGCGGCCAAGCTTCTGTCTCGTCGATTCGACCTGGATCCTTCCTTCCTGTTCGAGCCCTACCGTGCGTCGGTCGTGTCGAGTCGAACAGGCGTGGCGAGCCTCCACACCGGTCTGTACACCGACCCGGTGACCGGTGGGCCGATCACGCTCGAGACCGCGCGTCGGTTCTACCCGATCGACGAGACCCGCATGGTGCGGCGGGTCCTGCGGTCGATCCTTACCGAGGCCGAGCCGCCGCCGTCAGCTGCGACCGGTCATGGGGTGGGGACGACGGGGATGATGGTGGTCGACCCGGCCCGCGTCGCCAAGGTGCTGCGTGCGTTCGCACCGGTCAGGGGGGAACGGTTCGAGCTCGTTCAAGCGATGGGTGCGGCGCTCGACATCGCTCGGTCGGACGTGGAGCTGGCGCTCCTTCGAGAGAACCTCGAGTACACGGCGAGGCTCCCCGGGCTCACCCCGCAGTTGCAGGTCGCCGCCGCTCACCAGGCCGCGCTCCGGGGCCGAGAGGTCCGCACGCTCGGGGACGTCGCGACCGCCCTGGACCCTCGGCTCGGCGAGGTCTTGAAGATGCACGAGGAGACCATCTCCCGACCCGTGTTCGCCGGGACCGGTGAGCTGCAGGCGGTGAAGCCTCGGACGGAGGAGATATCTCCGGCCCAGCTTGCCCTCGAGAGCGCACAGCAGACGAGCTACGTCGACCCGTCGCAGATCCGAGGCATCGAGGCCCAACAGCGGTTCGCGGAGACCGTGCTCTCAGGGTTGGCATCTCCTGGCGACTGGCTCTCGGTCCTCGAGGACGCCCAGTCCGACTACATCAAGGCGGGCAAGGAGATCGCCGAGCGAGCAGAGCTTCCGTTCACTGACACGTTCGTCGGTCGATCGGTCGGGACGACGTTGGACTTGCTTTCGCGGGGGGTCGGGGCGATCGAGCGGGTGGTGTTCGGGGAGGTCGTCGACGCGTTCGGGGACATCGGGCGGCACACGCGGGCTCTGGTTGACCCGTCGTATCACCTCACGGACGAGCCGGACCTGCCGAGGATCGCGGAGGCCCTTCGCGACTCCCGGGACATCATCTTGGGCCGGACCAACGTGTACACGGAGCTCCACGAGGACGCAGGTGTGCCGATGTGGGCGACGGCCGTGGCCGACCTGATCCTTGGCGGCAAGGTCGACCCGCTCATGTGGGGCTTGCGCTGGCGCTCGGGCGTCAAGGCCTCACATCTGATCTCGGGCCGAGTCGGCACGGCCTCGAGTGCTGAGTACATCTCGCGCGTCAACCAGTTCTTGGATCAGCCGGCTCGCCGGATAGGCGATCTGAAAGACGTGACGATCGCGCAGTATCTCCGTCGCGAGGCCGACCGTGCGCGGCGGCCGGAAGCGATGTTCGACCGCGCTGTCAACAACTACCGGCGATGGTTCGGTGTCGGGTCGGGCATCGACGCCGCTACGGCGAGCCGGGTCTGGGAGTTCAACCGGACGGCCCGGAAGCTCGGCCTGTCGGGTGAGCAGCGCGACGCCGCGATCCGTGGTCTCCTCGCAACGGCGATGGGGGTGCGGCCCAAGGCGGGGACCTTCGCCGAGGACATCCTGGAGCTTGACCGTGTGCTTCGCGTCCAGCGGACCGAGGCGCTTCACCGGACGTTCGCGACCACGATGGGCGTGCCGGCCTCGGCGACGGCCGCGGCGCAGCGCCGGACCAGAGAGGCTGGCCAGGCGTTGCAGGTGCTCGACGACGCGGCGGCTGATTTCGCCGGGGGGGTCGTCAGGATGCTCGAGATCCCCCATATCGCCGGCGGGCGCCTGACCGGTGCCTCGCTTGCCCGGTTCAACAACTGGCTGCGGACGACCGAGTTCGCCGGCACCGACATCGGCCGGACCATCCGGGCGCTTCCCCAGACGAACCCGCGTCGCTACGGATCGCGGATCGTGTTCGAGATCGAAGATGCCGATGTCGTTCGCGACTTCGAGCGCGCCCTGATCCGCTCCAAGGTCGCCTCGCCGGATGAGATCGCTCGAGCCAAGACGCAGTTCGCGGCCGCCGTCGACCGACGCAACCCGACCAGAGAGACCGACTTCAAGCGGGTCGTGGGCGAGTGGAACGCCCGCATCCGGGAGCGCAAGAACGCCAAGTACGGCATCGACGCGGCGCTCTCGGCTCGCATCGTCCAGCACCTACAGAAGATCTATGGTGGCGGGACGGGCGGGAGGCGCCAGACCTTCGCAGCCTTTGCGGGCACCGAGGCCGAGCGCATCAGGATCCGGGGCCTCCGGCGGGCGCTTCGGGGCGCCGGTCGTGAAGAGCGCGAGGCGCTCGAGCAGGCCATCCGGGATGCCGAGGCGGGCATCACGAGCGTTACGAGCGAGTTCCAGCCGTTCCTGCGGTCGCAGTTCGACAACACCTACGAGATGCTTGACCCGGTGCTCTACGAGCTCGGGATCGCCGAGATCATGGGAACACTCCGCAAGTGGACGCGGGCTCAGCGCGTGACCCTCGGGAACCTCGGCAACGTCCCGGAGCTCGAACGCGCGCTCAAGGCGGCGAAGGCGGCGAACAACGACGCCGAGGTCGCACGACTCACGGAGGCGATCGCCTCGGCCCGCTCCGCCAAGGCGATCCTGCCGATCCGCCGTGGTGTGGACCGGGCGGCCGACCTGCTCATCTCGCAGGCCTTCCTCGCCGTGTGGAAGCCGCTCGCGGTGCTCCGCCCGGCATACATCCTGCGCGTGGTCGGGATCGAGGAGCAGAGCCGGTTCCTCGCGACCGTCGGGCTCATGCGCCGGCTCCAGACCGGCAAGCGGTCGGGGCCCCTGCTCGCTCGCCTCGGGATGAACGAGCCGCAGCGGCTCCCCGTCGGCTTCAAGCTCCCGGAGGCGCCAGGTCAGCGCGGTCAGGAGCTCGAGGACGCGATCTTGTTCCTGAACGACCGGACCCACCGGGGGATCATCGACGACATCGGCTTCAACCCGGACCACCAAGACCGGGGTGGCGCCCTCGCCGACGTGATCCTCACGGGCGGGGCGTGGGACGACCAGATGCGCCAGGCTGCGCTCACGATCGCCACCACGTACCCGCGTCAGCTCGCGGCGATCGGCATCGACGCCGGAAAGCTCCGGGTGCGAGGCGACGCGGCCAAGAACGCGACCCAGGCGCTCGAGGCCCAGCGGCGGATCGACGAGGGCATCATGACGTTCGCGCTGCCGGGCATCCCGAACGAGCAGCTCGTGAACGCCGGGGCTGCCGCCTCACACGTGCTCACCCAATCCGACGACGCTCTTCGCCGTGTGTTCGGGCAGCTCCGGCCAGGCCGCTGGGACGCGATCGGTCGTGACGCGGACAACTTCGACGATTACTGGTGGCACGTGCTGGTTCATCAATACGGGACGGATCCGATGGGCAATCGCATCCTGGGGAGCGTGGGGCGAGGTAGGGACACCGAGGACATCGTCGACGACATCATGCGCTGGCTCAAGGACACGCGCGGGGAGGGCCCGTCCTACGCGAAGGGCCTGCTGCACGGTGCCGAGGAGGTCACCGACGACCTGCTCGAGTTCGAGGTCCGCCGGGCGGCCGCCTACGCCGAGGACATCACGGCCGGGCATTCCGAGCTCGCCTCGGCCGCCGCGGTGAACCAGCTCGACATCTCCGTGCTGAGAGCGATCCCGCAGGGCGAAAAGCCGCTCTTCGTGCACGGCCCCGAGATGGCCGAGTTCTTCACGGGGCAGGTTGGACCGTTCAAGCGAGCCCGAGACATCATGGGCCGGCTGATCCTGCAGACCCCGACGAATACGCTTTCGCGCCAGCCCTACTTCAAGCACTGGTACGACGTCACCTACCGCTCGCTCGTGGAGAACGCGCGCGAGATGGGGTGGTCAGCCGAGCAGATCCAGCGGGGGCTACCCGGCTTCCGCGAGACCGCACGGCAGCAGGGCATCTCGCAGGTCCGGCGCATCATGTTCGACTTCTCGCGGACCGGTCGGTTCGAGGAGATGACCCGCTTCGGCCTGGTATTCGTGCAGCCCTTCCTCGAGTTCCCGCTCGTGTGGTCGCGGATCATCCGTCAGCGCCCCGAGGTCCTCGGGCACGCGCTCCGCCTCGGGCGGAACGCCATGCAGTCGGGGTTCGTCAAGCGCGACCCGGAGACCGGGGAGCTCGTGATCCCGCTCTCGTGGTGGGCCGGCGCCGCTCCGCTCCTCGCGGCGTTCACCGGGGGACGGCTCAAGCCCGGTGCCGGCGGCGGGTGGGAGCTCATGGCCAACCTGTCGAGCTTCAACCTGTTCGCCCAAGGTGCCTTCCCGGTGAACCTCGGGGGTTTCGCCGGCACAGAGTTCCCGATCCCGGTGCCCTCGCTCGCGCCGCCGTTCCAGATGGCCATGCAGAACTGGCTCGCCTCCTCGAACGTGAACGCTCGGCTGAAAGCACGCGTGGAGTCGTGGCTCTTCCAGTTCGGAGACATCAATGTCGTCCAGCCAGAGGCCCTGCTCCCGGCCTGGCTCCGCTACGGGATCGAGACGGCCTTCCCGGACACCGCGCGGAATACGGCTGATTTCAACGCGACCCACTTCCTGCAGCTCCAGGAGGCGATGGGCCTTGAGCCGAACCCCGAGCTCGCTCGCAGGCAGTCCCGGAAGCTCGCAGCGGCGCGGATGTTCTTCGCGTGGGTGTTCCCCGCAGCGCCCAAGGTCGAGTTCCCGACGGTCGACCTCGAGCGCGAGTACCGATCGCTGATCGAGCTGCACGGCCCGCTCGAGGGCCGCACTCGATTCATGGCCACGCACGAGGATCTCCGGCTGATGACGATCGCCCGAACCTTCTGGGACGCGGACGATCCGAACGATCCCCTCGCATCGCCGGTCCCGATCCCGGCCAACCGCGCGGTCGCCGAGCTCCTGTCGACCAAGGGCGCCCGCGAGTTCGCCCAGCTTCACCCGGAATGGGTGTGGGCGATCATCCCGCGTGAGCTGTACGAGGAGGGCAAGTTCGACCCGGGCATCTTCTTCTCGCAGATCGCCGCGGGGCTGCGACACGTTCGCTCGCCAGAGGAGTTCATCGCCGAGGGCGAGCGGCAGTCCGGCTGGGACGCGTTCTTCACCGAGGACGCGCGGTATCGGGCGCTCGTGGATGCCCTGGCCCAGCAGCGGATCGGGGAGGGCGATCCCGGCTACGACGAGCTCAAGAACGACCACGACGCCGCGCTCAAGGAGATCCGCGACCTGTACCCCGCGTGGCGGACCGATTTCGACTCCCACTCGTCCGAACAGGTGGAGAGTCGGGTCATGGCCATCGCCCGCGAGCTTGCGAAGGACAAGCTCTTCTCCAAGACCGAGGTCGGTCAGTGGCTTCGGGGCTTCCTACCCCTGTTCGACCTCACCCGTGATCGACTGTCGGAGGCGAACCTCCGAACGCTCGAGTCCAAGACGGCGGAGCGCCTGGGCATCGTGGCCGACTGGGAGAAGGGCCTCAAGATCCTCGGACTCGCTTTCCCTCAGGGCGAGCAGGCCTATCGCCTGTTCTTCGACCGGGCGCTCAAAGCTGGCGTCAGAACGGTCGGTGACCGGCTGCTCGACGCGATCCCGGAGGCCGCCTACGACGAGAAGATCAACCCGTGGTGGTCCGAGATGGAGGAGCTTCGCGCCGCGATTGACCTCTCGGGTCCCGAGGAGGAGCGGAACGCTGCCTACGCAGCTCTTCGTGCCTGGGTGAACGGGTCCTATGACGCCTTCTCGACCAAGCAGAACCCGATGATCCTTCGGTGGGAAACCTGGTCACCGTCCGAGAGGGAGGGCTACCTGCTCTCGCTCGTGGCACGCTCCTACCAGTTCAACAGCCGGTTCGACCACGAGACCGTCCTCGGGGAGCAGACCTCGGCCGGCGCCGAGCAGCTCTGGGGCATGTACGAGCAGGTCCGGCTCGCGATTGCTGAGCAGGAGGCGACCGACCCCGCCTTCTCCTCGACGAGGGCCTATGCGGCGCTCGACTCGTGGATACGCCAGCAGACCGCGGCGGATCCGGTGTTCGCCGCGCAGGTCGCCCACGCCAACACCTGGGGGTGGAGCTTCGAGCAGGTCCTCAACCGACGCGACGACACGTGGGGGTTCATCGGAGCCGAGGAGGCGCGCCCGTACTGGGACGGACTGCTTGACGCTGTGCGGCAGGTTCAAGGCGTGGTGGAGCGGGCGGACCTGCACGGGCTCGAGGACACCGCGACCAAGGCGATCGCCTACCGCACCATGATCGAGTCGGTCAGGAGCTACGTGAACCAGCTGAGGGAGGCCTCCCCGGTGTTCCGCGCCGAGTGGGATTGGCTCGACAAGGAGAACGGGCCGGACTCCGCGCTCGAGATCTTCATCCCGAACACCTGGTATCGCCTCGGGGGGGTGCCTGAGTGAGCACGAGGCCAGAGGAGCTTGGACCGACTGGACACGGCGTCGGGACGACCGGCATGCCCCCGGCTGGTACGCCGGGGGACGAGGGCACGAGCGGGACGCAGCCGCCTGCGTTCGAGCTGACTCCCGAAGATGTCGCCGCCATCATTGCGGCCGGGCAGGGCCCAGCGTCGCAGCCCGAGGATCCCGACAAGCCGCGGGCGGAGCGCATCTACTACGAGGTCTGGGGGCGGCTCCCGCCGAAGGGCTGGTGGAAGAACGTCCAGCACTTGTCGGACTTCGAGATCTACGACTCGCTGCTCGGAAGTCAGGGCGTCGAACGCACGCAGTACTGGCGTGACAAGGGCGCCGAGGTCGCCGCTACGATCGCGCGACTGATGGGGCGGAGATAGATGGCCGACGCCTCGGTCGCGCGGTTCCTCCGGATCCTCCGCCGGCAGCTCGGCAAGGGCTACACGTTCGGCTCGGAGGGTCCGCGGCAGTTCGACTGCTCGGGTCTCGTGTGGTGGGCGCTCTCGCGCGCCGGCGTCAACGTCCCGCGGTCGACCGCCAACGGCTACTACCAGACGTTCCCCGGTGCGAACACTCAGAAGCTCCGCCCGGGCGACCTGCTCTTCTTCAACTTCGGGCGGCTCGGCGAGGGGCAGGCCGATCACATGGGCGTCTACATCGGGAACGGGAAGATGATCGACGCTTCGTCCTCCAACGACCGGGTGCTGGCCCGCGCGGTCTCGTGGGGGAACCTGATCGGCGCCGGCCGGGCCGCGTCCCTCTCGCGGTCCTCGCAGGCCGAGGTCGCCGGGGCCCTCAAGAACCTGGGTCCGGCTGGTGGTGGCGGCGGTGGTGGAGGTGGGGTCCCCGGCTGGGCCAAGGGCGGGGACGATCTCACCCGCGGCGAGCTCCGGGGGATCTTGCGAGGTCTCGGTCTCTCACCCGACCAGTTCATGCCGCTCGTCGAGCAGGCGATCCGGGGCCAGTGGTCGGTCTACGAGGTCGAGGCGGCGGTGTACGAGTCCAAGGTGTTCCAGCGCACCTTCCCCGGCATCTTCAACGCCGACGGTTCGCTCAAGATGACGCCGGCCGAGTACATCCGGGTCGCCTATGGCCCGAACGGCTACGCCGACATCGCTCGCGAGTACGGCATCCGGGTCGACCGGCGCCTGATCGGGGCGCTCATCGGCAACAACAAGTCCCCCGACGAGTGGGCGTTCGAGGCCAACGTGATCCGTGAGGCGAAGATCCGCGAGCCGTTCCGTCAGGCCATCAACCGCACGCTCCGGGCGATGGGGCAAGATCCGGTGGGCATGAAGGAATGGGCTGACTACGTGGCCAGGAAGCCCAACGCGCGAATCGCCAACATCTACGAGGCGGCCACCCTGCAGGCAACCGACGACCTGGCCATCAACGCGCGTCAGGCGGTAGCTGCGTCACGTCAGATCGGCGCTCATGGCGAGATCGTGGACCTCACGGACCTCGTCGCGAAGGTGCGGGCCATCAAGGACTTCATCGCGCCGGAGCTCCGGGCCGCTGGCATCTCCGATGCGGACCTCGCCGTGCTCGAGTCGGGTGCGGATCCGCGGAACCTCCGAGGGACGCTTGATCAGATCACCCGGAACCGGAACGCGCTGGTCGGACAGCGGCTCGTGGGTGCTCAGGCCGGAGCGCCTCAGTACGCCGCGGCGAGGGAGGGTCTCTAGCTCCTCCCGTGTCGTGCCGCTCTCCTGGGCGAGTGCTGGTAGAACAGGGTCTCAGCGCGCCGGCGTGCAGCTTTGCGCGTGGAGAAGGCCCGCAGGTAGGTCCGCGTCCACTCGCTCGCCTTGCCCGATCGCGAGCCCTTGCCTGTCGGCTTGTAGAGCATCGTCACGAACCGGCCATCGTGTGGTCCACCGCGCACGCGCTCGGTCGTGTAGGCCGTGACCCAGCCATCCTCGCAGTCCCACCTCGCCTGCCGGGCGGAGCCGTTCCAGCGCGCCACCACCCTGGCCAGACTGGCGTTCATCAACGCCGTCAGCCGCTCCATCTCCGGCTCCATCTCGGTCGGCATCCCGACCTCCTTTCTGGTCCGATCCCACGCCGGACCTACCCACCATTCTAAAAACGGGGCAGCGGAAATCGCCTCTGGGCCAGCAGATATGGGCTCGGACAGGCCTGTGACCTGCGACGATGTGAGCCGTGCAGGAAACTTGACACCTGCCTCGCAGGCGGTCTCGCCCGACAAAGGGCTCAATTCAGACTCCGAGACCCTGTCTGACCTGCGAGAAAAGAATCTTGAACTTTCTTCTGGGCCCGGTCTGCTTGACACGTCCGGCGAGCCTGATGCCGAGGGCGGAACGACCGCCCCGGCGGGAAGCCCGCCGATCGACCTCAAGGAGGCCGGTGCATCATGCAGACCGACCCACCGGGCGACCCGCAAGGCGGGTACGACCAAGGGGCAGGTGCGACGGGGACTCCGCCCCCCGGGCCCGACGAGGCCCTCAAGCGAGAGAACGCCGAGCTGCGGGAGAAGAACCGACAGCTGCAGGCGCAGGCACTCGGAGCGACGCACGGCCTTACGCCGACGCAGATCGAGCTCCTGGCCGGACAAGACCTAGACAAACAGGCCACATTCGCGTCCAAGCTCGCTGAGGAGGCCAAGGCCACGCAACCGGCTCAGCCGGCACCGACTCCGACGCCCGCGCCGACGGGTGAGCCTCCGGCCCAGCCGGCCGCTCAGCCCCAGCAGCCGACGCCGGTCCCCGATCCAGCCGCTCAGGCCGCTCAAGACGCGATGGCCGCTGGGGGGGCAGCTCCCTACCCGGGCGTCGCGCCGACAGGGGCGGGTGGAGGCGAGTCCTACGACCAGAAGGTCGCGCGGATCGCCGCCGAGAACCCGCCGCACGTGGCCTGGGAGAAGCTCGGCGCCCTCCAGTCCGAAGAGCTAGCCAAAGCCCGCGAGGAGCAGGCCCCCTAACCGAGGTCTCGACTCTTCCGGGAGGAGGAGTCGAAGATGCCTGCTCCATCGATGCTTACAACCGATGGTGCCGGGTTCATCGGTGGCGACACCGTAAAGACGGTGTTCCAGACCGCCGCGCTGATGGCCTTCCGAGCCGGCTTCGTGTACCGCCGTGTGGCGGACGTGAAGTGGGCCGGTGGTCGCGGGGCGGAGCCGATGCCTGGCAACGCTGTGACGTTCACGCTCATCAGTGCCCTGGCTCCGGCGACGACTGCGCTCGCTGAGGGCACCGAGCCGGCGGCCGTCAACATGGCCGACACCCAAAAGACCGTGACCCTGGTCGAGCAGGGCAACGCGGTCAAGCACACGCGGAAGCTCCGCCTGACCTCGTTCCTGTCGCTGGACCTGGCGGTCCCGCAGGAGATCGCCCAGAACATGGAGGAGTCCGTCGACCTCATCGCTCGCGATGTGCTGGTCGCCGGGACCAACGTGCTCTACGGCGGGGCGGCGACCTCCCGGGTGACCGTGGCGGCTGGCCACACGCTCGCCGGCAACAACATCCGCCGGGCCCGGGCGTTCTTGGCGGGCAAGAACACGCCGCCCCCTCCGGGGTCGATGCTGTACGTCGCGTTCGGTCACCCGGACGTGTCCTACGACCTGCAGGCGGAGAGCGGGCAGCAGGCGTGGTCCTACCCACACGGCAACACCGACCCGAACGCCCTGTACATGGGCGAGATCGGGGCCTTCGGTGGGGTCCGGTGGGTGGAGAACCCCAACGCGCGGATCTTCGTCGACGCGGGCGTGGGCGGAACCGTCGACGTGTACGCGACGATCTGCACGGGCAAGCAGGCCCTCGGCGAGGGCGTCGGTGACCCGCAGCACGTGGTGATCTCCGGGCCGTTCGACGACCTGCAGCGATTCATCTCGGTCGGCTGGTACGCCCTCCTGGGCTACGGCCGGATCCGAGAGAACTCGCTCATCCGGTACGAGACCAGCTCGAGCATCGGGGCGAACTGAGCCCTGAGCGGGTGGTGGGGGTGCCCCGGCGCCCCCACCTTCCCCGTGGGAGGAGGCCGTGGCGACCGCTTCGTACTTCTTGCCGCCCGTCGAGGCAGCGACCTCGATCGTGCGTGGGACCTTCGCGACCCGTCGCTACGACCGACAGACCCCAAAGTTCCGCCAGCTGTTCTTCGGGACGCGGCGTGGCCGCGACGTCTGGATCACACCCGGCGGCGTGGCCTACCTCGACCAGGCCCAAGGCGAGGCTGCGGGCGGCATCAAGTACCGCGGTGGCACCTGGAACGGCCCGCTGACCTCGGCTCAGGTGAGCGCGATCACGACCGCCGGCTACGCCGCGCGGATCGCGACGGTCGACGACACGCGCTTGGGCACGGACCTGCCGGGCTGGATCGACGGATGAGGCGCCGCTGGCCTCCGCCGTATCTCTGGGAGGACGAGCGCAACGCGCCCCCTTCTCGCGCGATGGCGCGTTGCGGTCATCTCTCGTGCGTCGAGGTCGACGATCTCGCGCTCATCGACGGGATCTTCCTGTGCTGGCTTCACCGGGCCGGCTTGACTCGGGCGCTGACGATGGAGCCGATGAGCGCCGTGCCCCGATGCCGATGTGGCGAACCCGCCACGGCGAACGGTCGTGAGTGCGGCGCCTGCTTCCGCGACCGACTCTGCTCGGTGCACAACGGATACACCCCGACCCGGACGGTGGGCGCCGGCCAGGTGGATCCGGCCAAGACCCGTCGCTGGGACTCGCGCCTCGAGGACTACCGCAAGGTCCGCCACGAGGGATCCCAGCCGGCGGGGACCAAGCGACGACAGATCGACGCCGCGAAGCGACGCTCCGACGAGGCCCAAGCCGCGTTCCGGGCCGATCGCACGAACCTCGAGAGGGAGGTCGCATGACGATCTTGGCGAAACGCTCCGGCCTCACGGGCGTCGATGGGGCTCAGGTCATCGGGCAGCCGGTGCCGGTGGACGTGGGGCCCGAGGGCGTGCTCGGGACCTTTCGATACACGGTTGCCCCCGCCGCAGCCACCATCAACGTCCGCGCGAAGATCCAGGTCTCCACCGATGGCGTCGTGTGGCATGACATCGCCCGATTCATCGACCAGACCGACCTCGACGGCGCGGGCGCCGAGCGGATCGCGCGCCTTCCATCTGTGGCCGCAGCCGCCGAGTCAGCCGTGACCGACACGAACCTGACGACTGCGGCAGGCGCCGCGGTCCTCTCGGACGTAGCCTCCGGGCGCCTGCTTATGCGGGCCGTCACGATGCTGCAGACCTTGACGGGGGGCGGGACGCCGACCGTGGGAATCGTGGTCTCGGCCTCGGCCAGGGAAGCGGGTGGCTGATGGCCGAGGAAGAGCGGGAACCGGAGCTCTGGGAGCGATCACTGTTCGTCGCCGGTCGCGCTGTCGCGATCGGTCACGGCGATCGCGACGAGGATGGGCGCCAAGACGTGTATCACTTCGCTGCAGGCGATCCCGTGCCCTTCGCTGAAAAGCTCGAGGGGCTGCAGGGCCTCGTGGTGAACGGCTATCTGATCCCCGAGGAGGTCTACGAGCAGGATTCTGTCTATGGACCCGGACCCGACGGACCCGTGCGGGTCGGATCGGTGGACGGTTAGATGCCACTCGGCCTCTCAGATGCCCGTGAGAACACGGTCATCGACCACATCTTCCGGAATGCCGCCTTCACGCCTCCGACCACGGTGTACGTCGCCCTGCACACCGCCTATCCGGGGGACACCGGTGCCAGCGAAGTCGCCGGCGGCTCCTACGCCCGTCAGGCCCTCGAGCTCGACGCCGCGGCAGCCGGTGCTTCCCAGAACACGAACATCGAGGACTTCGTCGGGATGCCCGCGGTCACTGGCGACGGTGTCTGGGGCGTCTCGATCTGGGATGCCGTCTCGGCCGGCAACTGCATGGCGACCGCTGTCATGCAACCGGCCGGCGGGCATCGGCGCGCGTTCAGCGGCAACGACGTCGCCGGTGACACGATCTCGTCGGCGACCCACGGCCTGACGACCGATGACCGGGTTGTGTTCCTGCCACTGCGAGGCGCAGTCGCGCTCCCGGCAGGGATCACCGAGGGAACGCTGTACTTCGTCCGTTCCGGCGGCCTCACGGTCGATGCGTTCACCTTCGCGACGACCTCGGGGGGCGCCGCCGTCAACATCACAGCGGTTGGGACGGGCGTGCTCTTCAAGGTGACGAACAAGATCGTGAACGTCGGCGACACGCTTCGCCTGCCCGTCGGGGACCTCGACTTCTTCGTGGACTAGCTCGTGGCGATCGCGCATAGAGCCACAGACGCGGCGACCTACAGCCAGAACACCTTCTCACCGACCATCAATGCCGCCCAGCTCACGGGCGACATGATGATCCTGATCGCGGGTGGCAAGAGCCACACCATCGAGGACTGGACGATGACCGCTGGCTGGACCGCGTTGGCTAGCGGCCAAAGCGGCACAGTCGGTGCGGGCACCGACACCGGCTCGATGGTGATGCAGGTCTGGTACAAGGAGGCGACCTCCGACACCGAGGCCAACCCGACGCTCACGGAGGTCACCGCGTGGAACGTGGCTGGCGCCTTCGTGATGGTCTTCTCGAAAGCTGCTGGTGAGATCTGGGTGCCGCCGACAGTCGTCTATGGCGCGGACACGGCGATCGGCACCGCGATCTCGGCGACGATGTCTGCCGACAACAGTCTTGCTGCGAATGACCACGTTATATGTGCGTGCGCTATCAACACCGACGCGATGGGGCCGCTCACCACGGACCTCTCGGCCTCGCAGGCCGGCGTGACGTTCGGATCGTTTACCGCGCGCCAGGAGACCGAGACGATCACGGGCGGCGACATGTCGCTCCACGCTACTGAGGCCGCTGTGACCGCAGGCCCGAGCTCGGCGGCTGCGGTCCTGTCCGGCACGGGCACCGCTTCCGGCGGCGCCGATGAAGTCCAGGCTGCCTATATCCGCCTCCGTGTGGCGCTTGCCGCGTCCTTGTTGCTCCCCAACCCGTACCGCGACTCTGCCTACACAAGGATGTGAAGAACGATGGCATACGGCTTTCTCTACTCGGTCTCCGAGGACATCATCGCTGTGACGGCGGCAGCCGACCTGTTCGTCATCACCGTCGCGACCGATATCCCGATCGTGCTCCATGAGCTGAGACTCGGGAACACGACGGATCTCGGAGACGCGAATGAGGAGACGCTTCGGATCGGCATCTTCCGAGGGATCACTGTTGGGACGGCGGGTGCGGCTCTGACCGAGACGCCGCTGCATCCGCGAGCTCCGACGGCCACAGCAGCGGTCACCGGCATCTCGAACACGCCGTCTACTGTCGGCACGCGGATCGGGCTGATCCCGTGGAACGTCCGGCAGGCCGGCCCTGCGTTCATCGCGACCGACCTCTCGAAGATCGGACCGATCAACGCAGCCCAGGACCCCGTCGCGTTTCGTCTGCTTGCAGCTCCGGCCGACTCCATCTCGATCTTCACTGAGCTTATCTACGAGGAGCTGTAGGTGCTGACCGGCGGACCGTTCCGCCGTCGCTGGGTCCAGCCGCCGAGGAGCCACTATCCGAAGCGTTTCGTCTGGACGCTCGGGGTACCGATCGTGACTGCTGAGGCTGCCTTCTTCGCCGAGGCCGTGCTCTCGGGTGCTCCATTCAACATCGCGGTTGCTGCTAGCGCGATCCAGGCGGAGGCCTCGCTCTCCGCCTCGAGCTTCAAGATCATCCCGGCGGCCGCAGCGGTTGAGGCCGAGGCCGTGCTCTCGGGGAGGCTCGTGTTCCTAGTAACAGCCGCGGGGGCCATCTTCGCGGAGGGTAGCCTCACCGGTGCTCCCCTCGTGCAGGTCCGTGGTGCGGCAGCCTTCCACGCTGGGGCGGACCTCGGCGCACAGATTCAGGCGATTCGAGTCGCGGCCACCGCCATCTTCGCGGAGGCCCACACCGGTGCGTCTCCGTTCCTGCTCGTGACGGCTCGTGGGGCCATCTTCGCCGAGGCCGTGTTCGCCGCCAACGGGACCATCATCGTTGGGGTCGTCATCCCCGCCCCGGGCATCGTCAGCCTGCTTGCCCGACCCCTGTATGAATCGAACGTGGGCACCAGGGACCCGAGTGTCGCAAGCGTCGTGGCCGTGCCTGCGGGCGCGGGCTCCGTGACCACCCGGCCCGTGGGCGAGGGGAGCCCGGATGCCTGACCGGGTCTACGACCAGGGCGACACTGTTCGGCTCGAGGCCTCGTTCCAGGCCGCGGGCGCGCTCTCTGATCCGACCACCATCGTCCTGACGATCACGGATCCGGCCGGCAACGTCACGACCAGGAACTGGCCGACGCCCGCGGACATCACCAAGGTCGCCGTCGGGCGGTTCCGATACGACCATGCGCTGGCCGCCGCCGCCGCCATCGGCGACTGGCAGGCGAAGTGGGTAACGACCGGGGTGCCGGCGCTCACCGAGTTCGCCTACTTCACGGTGCGCGCCGAGCCCCGTCAAGACCTCGTGCGGTCGGTGCGAGGACTCATGAAGGACCGCCCACATCGGTTCTACGTCAACGACAACCCGCTGAGCGCAGGCGCCCTCGTCATCAACACGAGCCCGCTCGGTGACGCGAGCAAGATCTCGCACTCGGGACTGTGGCTCGAGTTCGATGATGGAACCGACGAGCTCGCGGTCTCATCGGCCCCCGGCGATGCGACCGCTGGAACGGTGCCTATCTTGCGAGGCCAAGATGGCACGGCTGGGCGATCCCACGTCCAGGGAACCGCGGTGCTCGTGGAGGCGCGACTCCGCCGCCGCGAGATCCTCGACGCGGCCCGACAGATCGTGGACCTCGAGCTCTGGCCGCACGTCTGGGTGCCCGGCGAGATCGCCCTCGCGTATCAGGCGTCCACGACCTACTACGTCTCGACGGTCCCGGACATCGAGGAGGTCGTCCTCGCCTACCAGGTCGTGGCCGGCGAGATCTACGGCCTCGACGCTTCCTACCTGCCGCCGGTACTCGCCGATGAGGCCAACTTCCCGAACGGCGCGATCATCGTGCCTCGCACGGTCGACGCGTCGGCGATCCGCCTCGCCTACCGAGCGCGCCCGACCCTCGGCAACCTCACCGAGGAGCTCCGGGCCCTCACGGAGCTCGGCGTCTGTGCGCGGCTGCAGCTGCTCGAGGAGTCCGGCGGCGTGGCCCCCGACGCTGGGACGCTGCACGCCTCGATCGTCCCGGGTGCCAGGGCGCGCGCCGCTGTGTTCGAGTGGCAGAGCTTCACCGATGCCCGGTCACGGCATCAGCAATCCTTGCTTGCCGCTGAGGATCATCGCCGGCGCCGGGTCAACCGGGGCGTGGCGTGAGCCGCTCGGACTTCGGCGACTTCCGGATCGGGGGCATCTGGTACAAGGTCGCCGACAACGAGCAGTTCTTCGCCCAGACCGGCCTGCGAGGGGTGCGCCGAACGTGGCGATCGCTGTTCGCGGAGCGCCAGGGCGTTCCGGGCTCGCCTGGCGTCCAGAACCTTCGGGAGGACGACTTGCGCTGGTTGCAGGACTCCTGGGTCGGCGGGGAGGGCTACCGGGTCGTCGACCCCGGCGACGACGCCAGCTTCCGACGTTACGAGCGTTCCGTCGGCGTTGACCTGGTGAACCCCGGCGAGGTTCGGCTCGCTCGTGCGCTCGCTCAGGTCGGGTCGTCTGGGGGCGGCGCCTCGACCACGATCCAGGGCAACACCTTCGTCGACGTCGTGGGGACCTCGACGGACGTGGGCAACGACACCCGCCTGAACGCCGTGGGCGACATCGTGCGAGCCGACGCCTCGCTCGCCAACGGGACCTACCAGGTCGACTACTACGCGTACATGGACCCGCTGGCCGTGATCGAGGGCAACACGTTCGTCCAGGTCACGCCCACCACACACAACGTCGGCTCGGACAAGTTCTTGGACACCGAAGGCGCGGTGGTGGAGGTCACAGGCCAGGATCCGCTCAACTTCCAGACGGTCGTGACGTTCAGCGGTTGGGTGAACGGTGGCGGCGACACGCAGCCCATCACGCTCTACGTCACGATCCGAGACAACGCCAACGACAACGTGATCGTCTCCAAGTTGTTCGTGGTCACCCCCGACCCGCCCTTGACGGATGTGGCCTGGTCGCAGGCGCTCACGTTCACGGCCGCAGCAGGCAAGGCGTACAAGTACCGGATCAAGGCCTCGGTGCTGAGTCCCGCTCAGGTTGCCAAGCTCGACAAGGTGACCGTCGACGAGCAAGACGCCAAGACGCTGTTGTGGGAGCTCCGCGATACCGCATCGACCGTGTTCGCATCGGGGGAGGTCGACCTGCAGGGCATCCAGGCGGCTGGAACGATCGTCGCATCGACCTCGATCCAGATCACCGGTGGTCCGCTGACCCGCCGGTTCCGCTTCACCCGACAGGCCGGGGCGTCCCGGAAGATGCTCGTCGACAAAGTGGTCTATTCCCTCGTCACGCTGAACGATCCGCGGCTCGTGGAGCTCGGCAAGGGCGATCGGTTCTGGCTGCTCGACTTCTCGGCCTCGGCCTCTCCGTCGGTCCTCGTGTACGACGCGCAGAACAACGAATGGGATGCCGTAGGCAACATCGGACCCTCCGCCGCCAAGGGCATCTGTCAGGCACACTCGGACTCGTTCGAGTTCTTCGCGCTCGACAACAAGATCGTCTACCGGGCCAACACGCCGGCGGTGGTCGCTCAATACACGGTCGCGGCGACCGACATGCCGGCCGGCATCGCCGTGGGGGGGAACCGCCTTCTGATCCTCACGGAGTCACAGGCGTCAGGCTCGCAGCTGTTCTCTGTCCCGCTCGAGGGGACGCCGAACGTGGCACTCGGAACGGCCGTGTACGTGGTCGGCAACGCCGGCATCTCGGCTCCGAATGTCGACGAGCCGCACCGGATGGCCGGGACCAAGAACGGGTGCGTGTTCTTCTGCAACCAGGGCCCCGACTGCTGGGTCTACCAGTGGGACGGCGTGGCTGGCGTGGCCGTGAACAACCTGCCTCGGGGCTTCCGGGGCGAGGCGATCGCGCACGGCATCGGGATCACGACGATCGCCGGGTCCCTCCCGGCTCCTGACAGCGACGGCACGACGCGTCGGCGCCCTGCCGTGTTCCAGCTCGGTCCCGACGGTGTGCCGGTGGAGCTCGACGTGCGCCTGTGGCGTGACGGCGATCCATCCACCAAGGTCGTCGGGATCCAGCTCTACGGGACCGCGATCCACGTCCAAACGGACCTCGCGGCGATCGGAGCGACGAACCGGCGCATGCGATGGTGGAGGATCTCGCTCCGGGCTCCGGTCGCGGCGTTCTGTGAGCAGGAGGTCATCACCGACCAGTCGCAGGCGACCGCGAACGCCGGTGGCCTCGCGATCAACCACCGCGACCGCGTGATGATCTGGCGGAAGGGCAACCCCTACGTCGCGCGCGAGACTTACCCGACCTCCGGGTACGGCTCGCTCGTGTCCTCCCGCTACGCCTACGGCGTGGCCGAGACCAAGCAGCTGATCGGGATCTTGGTGGTCGGGCAGTTCCCGGCTGGCACGTCGGCCGAGGTCTGGTACGCCACGGACGACGGGACTTTCGCGCTCGCCCAATCGTTCGTGGCCTCTGGAGGGGTGCAGATTGCGACGCCGGACGTCCGGGTTCCCTTCAAATACCTGCAGACGGAGCTCCGCCTGCGGACGACCGATGCCACCAAAACGCCGGTGGTGTTCTCGATCGACCCGATCTCGTTCTGCCAGATATGGGAGCGGACCTGGGACGCGCTGCTTCTTTGCGCCGACCAGACCTCGCTCTGGCATCTGGACAGCAAGCAGGTCTCGGGAGGCCAGGCCCTCGCCGCGCTGTTCAGCCTCGCGAACGAGGGTGGGCTCGTGGAGCTCGAGGACAACTACTCCTCGAGGCGGGCCGAAGATCGCGAGGTCCACTTCGTCACGGTCGAGAGCCCCGACGCGTACTTCATGCGCCGCGGCGAGGCGCTCGTACGGGTGAAGCTCCGCGAGCGCGCCGTGGCTTGACGTCTCGGCCGACGATGGTCTCGTGGCCGTGCTCAAGACAGACTATGGGTCGATCTACTACGGCGGTCCCTGCCGCGACGACTACGTGAACCTGGTCGTCTACGACCAGCCACCCGAGGGCGGGACCCCGATCATCTTGCAGCTGCCGGCGATGCGTTCGTTCCGGGAGGCCGAGAACCGCCTCGCGGTGCTCGTGCCGCGCAGCTCGCGGATCCAGCGGCGCTCGGGAGGGACGCGGTTCATCCCGATCATCCTCACGGGGTCGCACCGCTCGTGCGACCAGCAGACGCGCCTATACGCCTCGGATTCCAAGCGGTTTGCCTCGCCCTCCAAGACGTTCCACCCACGCGGGCTCGCGGTCGACATATCGACGCTGCTCAAGGCCATCCGCGTCCGCGATCGCGCGACGGGCGACTGGACGAACCTGTTCGAGCTCTCACGCCGTGTTCTCCGCAATCACGGGTGGGAGCAGTCCCGGCCGACCGACGAGCCCTGGCACGCGAGCTTCGGGGTCCGGGGGTGAGGGGGAGGACATGGCGGAGTTCCTCGGCAACTTCATGCTGCCGATGGTCGCTTTCGGTCTGATGTACGCCTTCAAGGTGTTCGCGCACCATCGCTGGGAGCAGAGCCATAAGTGGCCGAACCGCTAGACCTGGTGCGCCTCATCATCGCGTGGGCTGTGGTCGTGGCTTGGCTCGCCTCGATCATCGTCGATGCCACGGTGCCGACCTATGAGCCACCAGCGTCGATCCACATCCTGATGATGCTCGTCGCCGGTGCCCTGTTCGGCCCGCGGATCGCCCGGCGAGGCAACGGGAACAGCCGTGGCTGAGCAGACCGTCAAAGCCTTGATCTTGGGCATGACGGCCCTCGCTGCCGGCGGTGCCCTGTCGCTGGTGGGTCTGCACTTCCGCGACTGGCGCCGGGGGGTCCCGTTCGCATGGGCATGGCTCTCGGCGCGCCTCGGGTTCGCGATCACGATCCTGCTCGTGGGCGAGGCGGTGTTCGGGACCCAAGGGACCCCGCTCACGTGGAGGTCGGTCCTGTACGCGGTCGGCCTGGTGCTAGCCGGTACCGGGTTCGCTGGCATCTTGGTTGATGCCCGCAGGAAGGGAGCGAAGTGATGGCAGCTATCCGGAAGTTCCTCGTGGCGCTCGCCGCCGCGATCGCGGTGGCCATAAGCGTGACGGCCGACGGCGACGTGAGCATCAACGACGTGTTCGCGATGGCCGGCTCCTTCGTCGGATCGCTCGGCGTCGGACTCGTGCCGAACGTCCCGAAGCCGACCGAGGGGAGCTAGCCGACGGGCTGGACCGAGCCGCGGACGTGGCGGACCCTCGAGGTCGTTCCCGACCCTGAGCTCAACCTGCACATCCGGGACAACCTGAACTACCTCAAGGCGCAGGTCGACTTCCTGGCGAGGTACCACGGGGTCTCGACCCATCGCGCTGGGACGGATCAGAACCTCACCGTCGATACGTGGGGACTGCTCGCCTGGACCTCCGAGAGTGTCGGCGAAGACACCGACGGCTTCCACGACACGTCGACAAACAATTCCCGACTCGTGGTGCCGAGTGGACTCGGCCTTGCCGGGTTCTATGAGGTCACTCTGGCCGTGCGGTTCACCGCTGGTGCCGACGGCAGCGGTGTCGTCCAGACTCAGATCCGTCAGAACGCCGCTGGATCCGACACGGGTGGTAATCAGGTCGCAATCGCTAACGGTGCGGGGATCGGCGATCCCGAATCCGTTGAGGTCGTGAAGCGCTTGCAGCTTGCCGAGGGTGACTACTTGGAGGCCTTCGCTCAATCGACCGTGACCGACCGCAACGCCGATGGTGCATCGAACGCCACCTACTTCGAGATGCACTTCATCGGGTTGGCCCTCTAGCCGAGCACCTGGACGGCCTTGGCCGTCGGTCGGTCTCTCCCGATCGCGGCGTACCGGGTGGTGGTCGCGAGCGACTGGTGGCCGAGGAGTCGCTGGACGACCTGCGGAGGCTGGCCGTCATCGAGGAGGATCGAGGCGAAGGTCGCCCGCAGGGTGTGCAGGCGGGCTCGAGGGATGCCAGCGTCGCTGCCAGCGTCCGCCATCCACCGGTTGAACCAGTTGGGCGCGATCGGGAGTAGCCGCTCGCCGTCGGACCAGCGGAGTAGCTCGGAGCACGCCTCGAACGCCCACGGGCCCATGTCCACCGTCCGAGGCCGGTTGCCCTTCGTGTGCCGGAAGACGACCAGGCGCTTCCCCCAGTCGATGTCAGCCAGGGGCAGGAGACAGAACTCGGTCCGGCGGGCGCCGAGGGCGAAACACGCGAGCAACGCCCAGGCTCGTCGCTCCTCCCGCCACGCCGCTGCGATCAGCAGCCGAGTCATCTCATCCAGCTCGAAGCGGACGGGCTCACCGGGCCATCTCCGTCGCGGGCTGCAGTCGGTCGTTGGGTCGAACAGCAGCACTTGGCGGCGCACACAGAACTGGTAGAACGAGCGGATGCCCTTCGCGTGGAGCTGCTTCGTGGGAGAGCGGTCGCCGATCGAGGCGAGGAAGGTAACGATTGCCTGCTCGTCCATCTCGACGAGCGAGACCTTCCAGCGGTGGTGGCGGGCGAGCGCGGTCACGCCGTTCTCATAGCTGCGGATCGTGGTGGGGGCGAGGTCACGCGCCTGCATCCACTCGACCCACGCCGCGAGCAGCGCAAACGAGTCGCCCACGTTGTAGGTATCGGCTGCTGTAGGACTCCGGGCCAACGGCCGTTCGGTCGTGACCGTCGACGAGGCGGGGACGCTCACCCAGCGACCAGGGCTACGCCGGAGGGCTCGGCCGACGTCGGCTGTCCGGCCGCACTGAGCTTCCTGGCCGTAGCGTGCTTCCTAGAGTCTCCCGGAGGGATGATTCGAACCCCCCACCGGATCTCCACCGTGGCGGCGTTCTCCCCATCGGGCAGAGTGCCGGTCTCCCACTTCTGGTAGGTCCGAAGCGTCACGGCGAGCTCCACGCAGGCCTGGAGCTGGGTCAGGCCGCGCTCCTTGCGCGCCACGCGAAGTCGCCTGCCCCAGTCCTGGCTGATCCACTCGAGGTCGATCACATCGCGGGCCATCATGCGGCATTCTCTACGCGCACTTCGCTGCACGTCAAGCGACCTTTTTCCTACCGGATTCGGCCCAGAGGCTTGCATGGTCAGAAGCACGCTGTAAACTACGCGCCGTGGAAGGCACGTCACCGCGGCTTCGGATCCGGGAGCTCCGCGGATCACTCACCCAGCAGACTCTCGCGGAGCGCGCGGGGATCGCCCTTCGGACCCTGCAGAAGATCGAGGGGGGCAATCCCGCACACACCGACACCCTCGCGAAGATCGCGGCCGCTCTCGACGTGTCCGTGCGCGAGCTATTCGAGGAGCCGGCTGCGTGAGTCGCTGGTCCCGGCTTCTCGATGAGCTTGGTGACCGCGCGGTCCTGCACCTGATGGGCGAGAACGACGACGATCCCGTGGAGCGGACGCTCTGGGTGATGGCCAACCTCTCGCACGCCCGAGAGCTTGCCTGGGCGAGGGAGCTGATGCGGGTGGCCCCTTGGCGTGCCCTCGATCTCGTGCTCTCGATCAACGGGTGGGACGAGCCATGACCACCCACGAGGGCGAGCTCACGGAGCGCGAATACCTCGAGGGCCTGTACCCATCCGACTACGACACCGAGCGCGAGTCGCTTGACCAGTCCGAGCCGCCTCTGAACGCCGAGGAGAGGGAGTACCTCGAGCGGCGCTTCATCGAGGCGACAGGCCTCGAGCAGCCGCTTGACCCCAAGCGTCACCGCGAGGTCACCGACGCCTGGGAGGCGGCGCTTTGACGGCTCCGCCGCGGTGCCCGCACTGCTATCCGAAGTGGATGGTGAGCCCGACCGGGGGAGGCTGGTTCCACAGGCGGGGATGCCCACGCGTCGGCCAGAAGGTGGACATGCGGCTTGCGGCCGCGATCGCCGCGCACCCCGTCAGCCACGTCCGGCTCTCGCTGGTGCCGACGCTCGATCGCGGGAGCGACGTGATCCCGATCAGCGTGTCCGGTCTACCGGACACCGACCGGTGCCCGGCCCATCCGCTCGAAGATCGCTGGGAATGTCCGGCCTGCAACGCCCTCGGGGAGGGCTGGCAGACGTGAGCACACCGCCAGACGGAGCTTCCGCACCGCCGCGCATGGACGCGCTGATGGCTGCTCGCAGCATCATCGCGAGCTGCATGGAGGCCGGCGATCGTGCGGAAGTCCTCGGGTTCCAAGGCGTCAACGTCGTGATCACCCAGCAGAGCATGGCGCTCATCTCGCAGGCGTACGGCCTTATCGCAGTCACCGAGGCCATCCGTGATTTGGCCAAGAGCTTGAGAAGGGAGACCTGATGGACGAGTACCGCGATTCGAGGGTCTCCGTCCCGGCATGAGCGACACCGCCATCGTCCTTCGCAAGCCCGATCTTGACAACCTCGCGCTCGTCGGCGAGATGATCGAGGCCTCGGGCCTGTTCCCGGATATCAAGTCGCGTGCGGCAGCTGCCGTCAAGGTTCTCGCCGGCCGTGAGCTCGGGCTGTCGCCGATCGAGTCGATGCGGTCGCTGCATGTGATGGACGGCAAGGTTGAGCTCTCGGCTGACCTGTTGGCCCAGCGGGTGAAGAGCCACCCCCGCTACGACTACCGGGTCCAGGCGATCACGGCCGACCGGTGCGAGCTGGAGTTCTGGGAGAAGTCCGACGAGGATGACGAGTGGGTCGACATCGGCCACAGCATCTTCACGATCGACGACGCGAAGAACGCAGGTCTGCGCTTCGTCACCAAGGACGGCAATCCGACGCCCTGGACATCGTTCCCTCGCAACATGCTGTTCGCCCGAGCGATGTCCAACGGCGTCGCCTGGTTCTGCCCCGACGTCGTTGGTGCTCGCGTTTACGTCGAGGGCGAGGTCATGGAGTCAGAGGAGGCCGACGCCTACTTCAACCCGGAGGCGACCGCCGAGGAGCTGGCCGAGGCCCGTGAGACCGTCGTGGCCCCGAATGGCAAGGTCGTGGACACGGCGACCGGCGAGATCATCGAGGGCGAGATCGTGGGGGAGGGCGCGCCGGAGGGCACGCCGCAGCTGTTGACGGGGCAGCCTGAGCCCGACAGTCCTGCTGAGAGTTCGGGCGCGGTGGACGCTGTGGCGGAGCCCTCCCCCACCCGGCCCCCCAAGTCGGCCAAGTCCGCGACGAAACGGCAGAAGCAGACGCTCGCGATCTTGGCGGCGCAGCTGGGCTGGGATGACGAGCGCCGGCACACCGAAGCGGACGTCGCCAGCTTCAACGATTTGGATCAGTTCACCGCTGCCCACCTGATCGGGCAGTGGCAAGGGTTGGCGGCAGCGGGAGACCAGAGTTCTGACAACGGGTCGGAGTCGTATGGGGAAGGCGAGCCCGTCTCGGAGGGGAGCACTGAGTCTACCGCCGCCGTCAGCACATCGGCCCACGAGGGACCCCACGAGTGGGGGCCGTCGAGGACCGTTGCTTGGATGGAGATCTGCACGGTTGCGGGTTGCATGGCCACGCGCGACTCGCGCTCGGGGAGCTTCACGGAGTGAGCCCCGCCCAGGCCGTCGTAACCCTGATGCTCGTCGTGGGCGGTCTTTGCCTGTACCTCGGGTTCCTGGTCGGCCGGACGATCGGGGTCTCGCAGGCCCGACGTGAGGCCGCCTGGGGCTGGCGCCGGGAGATGCTCAGGTCGTCCGGTGGCGGGAACGACCGTGAGCGATGACCTCAGGAGCGGTGATCTGCTGATGTCTGACGGGCACGGGAACGACCGGTGCCTCTGCGTGTGCGGCCGCGTGTTCTCCACGGAGACCAACTTTGACAGGCATCTCAGTCCGGGCCGTCTCCAGCCCGGATACGACGGTCCTTGGTGCCGGGATCCGGCGAGCGTCGGTCTCGTCCAGGACGAGCGTGGCGTCTGGCGACGGCCCGGCTCACAGATACCCGCCCAGTACTTGCGCCGCGACCGCGAGGCCGACGCACAGCCGCTCCCCGGTCTACCCCCTCAAGACGGGGGTCCGGCAGCTCCCTCGGTAGATGCGAAGGCGGAGGGACCATGAGCATCGAGGCCGTCGGCGCCGTGCTCCGAGCTCGCGTCCCCGTGACGCCCACGGCCAAGCTCATCCTGATCGGGCTGGCGGATCACGCCCACCCCGACGGTCGGAACTCCTACCCATCGGTCCCCCGCCTCGCGGAGTACGCGCAGATCGGTCAGCGTGCCGTGCAGCGGACGCTCCGGGAGCTCGAGGCGGCCGGCCTGATCGTCGTGCAGACGCGCGGCGGCGGCCGGCGGGCGACCACCTACCAGCTCAACCTCACACTGCTCGCTGTCCTCCAATCGAGGGATGACGCTGATGACACCGGTGGCCCCCAGACCACCCCAGGGGTGGCCCCCAGACCACCCGAACCGTCCCTAGAACCGTCCACTACCCCTCCTTACGGAGGTAATAAATCTTCCGACGGTCGCGAAACAGCGACATCCAAGGCACGTCGCCACGACCCGATGTGGGACGCGCTCGACGCCCTCTACGGCCCGCCGACCGAGCTGGGCCGCACGCTCCGCGGGAAGGTCAAGCGAGCCCTGACCGAGGCAGGAGCCACACCGGAGCAGATCCACGAGGTCGTGGCTGCGGCCCGCGAGAGCTCGGAGCAATGGGTCCGTTCGCTGGTGGTCACCGAAACGGCGCTGGCCAAGCACTGGCCGACGCTGATCCGTCAGGTCGAGGAGCCGGGGCGTCGGATCCGCGAGCTCGTGGAGGAGGCGAGGCGCTCGTGACCGAGCAGGAAGCAGTGCGGCTCGTGCGCCGGATGTACGCGAGCCACGGCAAGAAGCCGATGGACGAGTGGGTGGACGAGCTCGCGACCGAGATGGTGCTCGCCGAGTGTCATCCCTGCGCGAAGGCGTGCGTCGAGGCAGCGATGAGCGACGGCCCGGCGCCGCTGTCGAAGCCGCGCTTTCGCATGGCCTACCGAGGCAGGCACAACTCGGACGCGCACGCGCCGCACGTGATGGCCACCGACAAGGAGCTCGAGGTTGGTGAGCGTGAGGCCTTCTGGCGCTCGGAGGCCGTCGATGAGATCGCTTCGCACGTCGGCGGCGACCGCCCGCTGGCCGAGCTGATCGCCGCGTCGATGTGGGGCTCGCAGTCGGTCCCGGCGATCCGGTCTGTGGTGGCCGACGAGATGGCCGGGCCGCTGGCGCCGGCGCGAGGAAACCTGTGGACCGGGGCTGCGCGCGCCCGCTACGGCGATCCGACCGAGGCGAAGGTCGCCGAGGCGTGGAAGGTCGCTCGACGGATCGCGACGGTCGGACACCGCCGTTGGTTCGAGGAGGAGAAAGCTGCCGGCCGTGTCTGACGGTCGGAGGAAGGGGGAAACATGGTCAGGAAGGCGAAGGTGCCCAAGGCGCCGAAGGAGGTCCTCGGCATCGGCATCGCTGGGGTGCTCGAGGCCCCGGGGTTCAACCACCCGGAGCGGACGCGGCTGCACGCCCGTGTGGTGCTCGAGTACGTCGGCCGCAAGGAGAGTTTCGCCAAGGAAGGCGGCGAGCCGGACATCGTCCACTCGCTCGCGCTCGATCTCAAGACGTTCGTCGTCGATGAGGTCGAGGAGCCGGTCGTGCAGGAGAGCTTGCCGGCGTACACCGATGAGTGAGCACGAAGCACGATCAACCTCGAACACATCGACGACCACGCCACTCGTCCGTGATGGTGGGATGCCCGGGCTGGGCAGACCAGTCAAGCTGACCATCGAGACGCCCGTTCGGGCCGACGCCCTCGTGATCCTTTTGCGTGCCCTCGTCGATGTGAACCGCGATCTGGTCGTCGACGGTTCGTATAGGGGTGTGGAGGTGGGGCCGGAGAGGCCGGAGGAATGAGGGTCGTCGGCCTCGACCTGAGCTTGACCGCGACCGGCTACGCCGACGAGGCGGGCTCGGCCGTGATCAAGGTGCGGTCCCGAGGGCCTGAGCGTCTCTGTGCGATCCGCGACGAGATCATGCGTCGGATGTGCCAGACGCCACCGGTCTCGGACCTGGACGGTGGCCGTCCGCTGGTCGTGATCGAGGGCTACTCGTTCGCCTCGAAGTTCAAGGGCGAGCTCATGGGGGAGCTCGGTGGGGTGATCCGCACGCTGCTTTGGGAGCAGGCGATCCCCTACGCCGAGGTCCCGCCGACCGTGCTCAAGAAGTTCGCGACCGGCAAAGGGAACGCCGGCAAGGACGAGGTTCTGGCCTGTGCCATCCGCCGGTGGGGCTTCTTGGGGGCGGATAACAACGAGGCCGACGCGCACCTGCTCCGGCGGATGGGTCTCGCCCGATATGAGCTGTGGGACGCCCTGCCGGCCTACGTGCGGGAGGCACTGGCGAAAGTCGAGTGGCCCGAGTTCGTGACGGAGACGATCGCGTGAATCTCCAACAGGCTCCCTACCCCGACGAACTGGCCGATCTCGTCGCCAACTGCACCCTTGATCCCGGCTGGGTTGTGGCCCTGAGAGACGTGTTTCCGCTGGGTGAGATTACGCGCACCGACCAGCGCACGATGTATACGGGCGAGGTTCTGCCGTGAAGGGGGAGACTGAGGAGCGGAGTTCCGCGCCGCCTCCGCGCTTCCTGTGGCCCCATGAGCGGCAATACCTAGCGGCGGCGTTCGAGGTCGCGGGCAAGGCCCCTCGGGTGACGGCCAAGCTGGTCGCGATCATCGACAGGCGCGATGACCTCGCCGTGTGAGCGCGTCGGCATCTGCAGTGCTGGCGGTGGCGGATGGGACTGGCCCCGGAACCCGGCACGTTCGCGCGTGAGTTCCTTGAACAGCTCAGGAAGGACCGGAAGGGCCGGGCCTCGTGACGCGGAACGCCGCCTCTATACCCCGCTGCCGGTCTCGCTGTTGGGCGGACCGCACCATCCGATGCGAACTCGACACCGGTCATCCGGTCCACCGGTCCGGGGGGTGGCAATGGACGCGCCACATCGTCAGCCGGAAGTCAGAGGAGATAACGGCATGGCGGATATTGAGGGAGGCACGAGCGCATCACGAAGCCATGGCGCCGATGGGTGAGGAAGTGCCAGCGTGACACGGGATGCCGTGCTGCAGCGGGGAGTCGCCTTGATCGGCGACGGTCTCTGCCCGGCATGCGACATGACCGGGAAACGGGTCGAACTGCAGGCGACGCCTCCAGACGGGTTCCACTACCACGGACAGGACACCGCCGCCCCGACCCGCCTGTTCTGCCCGAGCGACGGGCAGGGCTATCGCCTCACCGCGCAAGGCGCCATCCAGATCCTCGTGCCGTGCAACGGCGGGCTGCACTCGGACGGGACGGTGGGCTGGTGATGGCGCCCGGCGCCATCACTCGGAAGTCGAGGGGAGAAGTGCCAGTGTGACACGGGTCTGGCCGTGGCCGTCGCGAAAGAAGAGCGCGGCTGACATCGTCGAGCTCTGGCTCTTCGCTCGCCATAAGAAGGGCTACTGCCTTCGGCCGGAGAAGTGCATGTGCGACGAGGCGCGCGCGGCGCTCCAGGAGCTCCGCGAACTTGAGGAAGCACACCGGGAGGAAGGGTGAACCCCGTCAGCCAGGTGTTCGGACCCTGCCCGTATCGGGGATGCCCCACTGTTCAACGTTCAAGCCGAACTCTCACGGGATACAGCATGACCGATAGACGGGAGGAAGGGATGATGCTGGTTTTTGACGAGGATGGCGTGATGAGGAAAATCGAACTGAACGACCTCGGCGAAGCGGTGTTGACGAAGGCGGCCCGTGCCGTGGCGAGGGGCCGATGGCCCCTCATCTGTTGGGCCGAGAAGGATGATCCCTGGGTCATGACTCGGGATACAGCATGACCGATAGGACGGGAGGAAGGCATGAGGCGGTCACGCATCCATAAGACTGGGTGCCATCGGTATGGGCGATACGGCGGGAGTTGCTATCGCGGTCGTTTCGAGGACCGGGGGAATCCATGTCCGTGGTGCAAGCCCCGAAGGCCGACCCGGTTCGGTTTGAGTCGGGCTGGCCACGCATGACCGATAGACGGGAGGAAGGGTGAGCATCTTCATCGGAGGACCGCTCGACGGAAGGGAAGATTGGGAAGTACCACCGACCCTGACGAACGAGTGCCACATCCCATGGCAGAACTTCTTTCCCGCCCACCCGAAGCATGAAGCGGGCGTCTCTATCTACCGCTTCGACGGCCTCGCCTGGCGGTACGTAGGTGAGCGGAGCCCACGATGACGCCCAAGCAAGATTACGGCGTGCCCGAACAGATCGGGCTCGAACCGACCCCGGAGGCATACGTTGAGCGACTGGTCGGCGTGTTCCGCGAGGTCCGGC